>Ga0302326_10020692_pt1 | contig 13530 bp, 12 predicted proteins | sample Palsa_T0_3_FD_202264 | JGI IMG/M metagenome (GOLD analysis project Ga0302326, IMG submission 202264) | Peat permafrost microbial communities from Stordalen Mire near Abisko, Sweden - Palsa_T0_3 | ecosystem: Environmental > Terrestrial > Soil > Palsa > Peat permafrost | place: Sweden: Abisko... | reverse complement strand
TCGTGCTGATACTCCTGCCTTCCCTTCCGCGGATTGCACCGACGCGCTTCTTTGCCTGGTCGAAGTAGTAAAGCGCGAGCTGGTTCAACGCGGGCATGTAGGCGTCGCGCTTCCTGGAGTCGCCCAATCGCTGCATCGATGTTGGCGTCGGCCTTGAACTGGTAGAGCGCGAGTTGGACCTTCGCGTAGTGGAAGTGCGGATCGCCATGCATCGATTCGAGCGAGGTAGCGTCCACAACGTCTATGATGAAGGGGATGAAGGCGCGAATCCGACTCGGCGTAGCTGCCTTCGTCGGGTGCGGAATAGCGTCGTGCCTTTTTCCCAACGTCGGCGATCTGACCGGGCAGGACGGGGCCGCGGAGGCATCTTCCACGGACGCAGGCGACGCCGGTGCGGCCGACGCCACGTCCGACGCGAAGTCGACCGACGCGACGACCGATGCGTCGAGCGCTCGGTTCTGTACGACGCAGGATGCCGCGTTCTGTGCAGACTTCGACGAGAGCGCCGACGTCATGACCGGGTTCACATCGGTCTACCTGACGGACGGCGGGCTCGTCGCCGTCGACGACGCGGCTTCGTCGTCCCCGCCGAGCTCTCTGCTCTCGGGTAACTTCGTCCTCGCCAGTAGCGACAGCTCGCACGGGTGCGTCGTCGCCAAAACGAGCATCACCCCGTCGAGCTCGCTCGTGCTCGACATGGACTTGCGCATCGACGAGCTCGCGTCGCAGGGCACGTACATCGAAGCGTTCGCGATCGTCCTCGAGTCGGCCACCCAATCGGCGATTCAGCTCAACTTGGCGGCAGCGTCGACCGCGATCGGCGAGGAGATCGACACGCTCGACGCGGGGAAGCTGTTCATCCCTCACACGTTCGCCGCGCCGATCGCGATGTCGACGTGGTCCCACCTGAACGTGACGCTCGTGCTCGAGGCGCCGCGAACCATCACCGTCACCGTCGACACGACGATCGTCGTCGATCATGCGCCGATGAATTCGGCGTTCGTCGTTGGGCCGACCGACGTTTATGCGGGCAACGCTTACTCCCCCGGACCATCGGACGGAGCCCGCATCCACTACGACAATATCGTGCTCCGTCTGAACTAGCGGACGTGGAGTCCTGCGTTCATGGCTCGCGGCGATTGAACTTCAGCTGCCGTGCTCGTGACGCCATTGGCCTGGCGTCACCCCGACGTGACGGCGGAAGGTTCGCGTGAACGCTGCCTGATCGCTGAACCCCGAACGGGTCGCAACGTCCACGAGCGGGCTATTCGTGAGCGCGAGCAGCTCCTTGGCGCGCTCGACTCTGCGCTCCGTCAGCCACTGATGACACGTGACGCCAAAGCTCGCCTTGAAGGAGCGCGCAAAGTGGCTCACCGAAAGCTGACATTCGCGCGCACAGTCCGCGAGCCGCACCGTCCCGTCGAGGTTTTCGTCCAAGAGCTCCGTCGCTTTCGCGCGCTGCCACTTGGCGAGCCCCCTTCCGGCCACGTTACGCCGTCGTCTCGTGGCGCCGTAGCGCTGGACGATGTGAGCGCCAATGATCAACTCGAGATGGTCGAGACCGAGAGAACCAAGGCGCTGGCCGAGAGGATGCAAGAGGCTCTTCGCGATCTGCGCGAGGACGATGTCGTCCGCGGCAACCGAGAGCCGCAAGGCGCCGATGGGGTCGTAACCCAGATCGCTGGCTGCATCGTCGATCGTGCCACGGCGAACATGGAGGTGGATGGTCTCGAATCCACCGCCCGCCCACGACGCGGGTTCCGTCGCCAGATCGATCACGTTCGAACGAAAGGCCGCGATCCGCCCCGTGGGAACGATCTTACCGTCGACCCAAAGGCGGTAATCCGACACCGCAATCGGTCGGGTGAAGATCGAAACGAGCAGAGCGGGTACGGACGACGACTTTCGGACGGCGTCCGGCAGCGGCCCCGTGGTCTCCACGCGGACAGCCGAGAACCGATCGGCGTAGCGATGCGTGCGCAACGTCGACGATTCGTCGAGACGCATCGCGTTCGTCCACGGCTCGAGAACCGCGCATCCCATCCGCTGCGGTATTACAGCAAGAATCGACAAAGCGGCGCAGGGATCGTCAAGACAGCACGTCGGGTTTCCTATCGTCTCGCGAGCATGAAGCTCGAAGAGGTGAAGGCAGCGCTGCTGGGCACGTGGGTGAGCGTAGCGCCCGAGGTCCGGCCGAGTAAGAACCCCGATGGGACGTTGAAGCCCTTCTACCTCACGCGAAGCTTCGTCTACCTCACCGAAGAGCGATTCGAGCTGAACGTGACGAACTACGCCGACCCATTTGGAAAAGCGGCGCTCGCGAAGATCGAGATTCGCGGCCACATGACGTGGCAGGGCGATCACCCGATCGCGTCAGGAGCTCAGAAGGTCGACTTCGTCGCCGACGCGGCCTACGCCGTGACGCCGCTCCACCCAGGGTTCGCCGACGTTCTGAAGAAGGTCGCGGCGGATGGTTACGAGCCGTGGGAGGTGGGTCGGCAGCAGTCGATCTTCGGCAAGTCGTTCCGGCCATTCGGCCTCGTGCAGGGGGAGAACTTCAAAGAATACGATCTCGTGTACGTCATGCACGGGATGCTCTTTTGGGGCGCCCGCAACGTTGACGGACGCGGGTTCGACACCGAAGCGAATCGGCCGACGAACCTACAGATTCCGTTGGTCCGCTCTGGCCCTTGAGAGAGCTCAACCCTTCGCATCCATCACCTCACGGACCTTCCTGACGAGCAGCGCCGGCGTGATGGGTTTCTGGATGAATGCGACGCCGCTCTGCAACACACCGTGACGAACGATGCTGTCGTCCGTGTACCCCGACATGCAAAGGAGCTTCGTCTCGGGTCGAGTCGTGGCGAGGCGCTTGGCGAGCTCGGGGCCGCTCATCTGCGGCATCACCACGTCCGTCAGGAGGAGATCGATCTTTCCGACGTGCCGTTCGCAAATGAGCAACGCCGCGCCCGCGTTCTCTGCCGCAATCACGGTGTACCCTTGGCGGCGCAGAGTACCGACGACGACCGTGCGCACCTGCGCCTCGTCCTCCACGACGAGGATGGTCTCCTTGCCGCGGAGCGTCGTCGGGGCGATTGCGGGCGTCATGACGTCCAACTCGGCGTCCACCCGTGGGAGATAGACCTTGAAGGTCGTGCCCTTGCCCGGCTCGCTGTAGACCCAGACGTTGCCCCCACTCTGCTGGACGATGCCGTACACCGTCGAGAGCCCAAGGCCCGTGCCCTTGCCGACCTCTTTGGTGGTGAAGAACGGCTCGAAGATGTGCGCGCGCGTTTTCGCGTCCATGCCACAGCCCGTGTCGCTCACGGCCAGCATCACGTACGCGCCCGCCTTCGCGGGCACATGGTCCTGCGCATAGTGCTCGTCCAGCACGACGTTGGCGGTCTCGATGGTGAGCTTGCCGCCGGTAGGCATCGCATCGCGCGCATTCACGACGAGGTTCAGGACGACTTGCTCGACGTGGGTCGGATCGACCTTGACCCGTCCCGTGGACTTGGGAGCCATGACGACGAGGTCGACGTCCTCTCCGAGGATGCGTTGGAGCATCTTGTCCATGTCGGTGAGCACGTCGTGGAGGTCGATCACCTTGGGCTCGACGACCTGCTGTCGGCTCAAGAGCAGCAGCTGGCGTGTGAGCCCGGCCGCCCGAGCGGCGGCGGTGCTGATCTCCCCGACGTCGGCGCGTAGAGGATCGTTCGGCTTCAGGTCACCGAGAATGAGCTCCGTGTAGCTCAGGATGACCGACAGAACGTTGTTGAAGTCGTGCGCCACGCCTCCAGCCAGCCTGCCGACCGCTTCCATCTTCTGCGCTTGCCGGAGCTGCGCCTCGAGATTCGTCAGAGCCTCGGCCGCGCGCTTTCGCTCGGCGATGTCGATCGACACCGAGATGACCTGCCCACCTTTGATTGCAGCGAAGCCGACGAGAACGGGAACACGCGTGCCGTCCTTGCGGAAGTACTCCTTCTCTGATGGCTTCGCGCGTCCGTGCGTCCGAAGGGCTTCTCCGGTCGCGGCGTTCACGTGGGCCCACTCCGGTGGCGTGAGCTTCCGCCAGTCGAGCCCCGCGGCAAGGTCTTCGCGCGAGTAGCCGAGCATGGTGAGAAACGTGTCGTTTGCCTGATAGACCACGCCGCCTTCATTCGAGACGATGATTCCCATGATCCCCGAGTCGAAGAGCGCCGCGAAGCGCTGCTGGGCAACGACCAGCGCGTCTTCCGTCGCTCTTCGATCCGTGACGTCGCGGAAGTTGCTGACGACGGCGCCTACCGCCGGATCGTGGAGCAGATTCGTCAACGTCACTTCGATCCACCGATACGTGCCGTCCGGACGAACGACTCGACGTTGAGCAGACGGCACCCTCCCACGCTCGGTGAGCACATGTTGCCGGTGCTGCGCTGCGGTCGCAGCGTCATCGGGGTGCACGAGGGCGCCGAGGTTCGTCCCGAGGATGTCGGCTGCGGGACGTCCAAGTATCCTTTCGGCAGCGGGACTGACGTAGGCGAGCGTGCCCGTCTCCGAGGTCAGCACGATCCCATCGTCGCTGTTCTCGATGAGCGCCTGAAAGCGCGACTGAGCTCGGCGCGACGCCGCGCGGGCTTCGCACTCCCGAAGCTCGCGCTCCACGGCGGGGCCAAGCCGCCCGAGCTTGTCCTTGAGAACGTAATCGTGCGCCCCCGCCCGCATCGCATCGACAGCGAGATCCTCCCCGACGGTACCGGAGACGATGATGAACGGGAGGTCGATCCCAGCCTTCTTCAGCACATCGAGCGCGCCGCGGGCGCTGAACTTCGGCATCGACCAATCGCTGATCACGAGGTCCCAGCCGCCCCGTTCGAGCGCCAATCGCATCGACTCGGGGTCTTCCACGCGCTCGAACTCGATGGGTCGGCCCGTCGCGCCAAGATGCCGGATGACTAGCTTTGCGTCGCTCGGCGAGTCCTCGACCAACAGGACACGCAGGGCGGTGGTCATGATTTCGCCGGAAGGTTTGGAACCCGCTCGTTCAGCAAGAGCCAGAAGAGCCCTAGCGTCTTGGCAGCCTCCGCAAATTCGGCGAACTCGACCGGCTTCCTCACATAGGCGTTCGCGCCGAGGGAGTAGCTGCGGAGAATGTCCTCTTCCTCCTTGGACGCCGTGAGGACGACGACGGGCAAGAGCTTCGTGCGATCGTCGGCGCGCAGACGACGTAGAACTTCGAGCCCATCGACCTTCGGGAGCTTGAGATCGAGCAAGACGAGCGTCGGCATCACCGTCGTGTCGCGCCCCGTGTGCTTTCCGGTCGCGAAGAGGTAGTCGAGCGCGGCAGCTCCATCACGCTCGATGATGATTTGGTTCGAGACGCCACAGGTCTTGAACGCGAGGATGGTCAGCTTCTCGTCGCTCGCGTTGTCTTCCACGAGCAAGATCACTTTATCCACGGCAATGCTCCCGATCCTCGCGCCGGAAACGCGAAAGAAAACGTAGCGCCACCATCGACCACCCCCTCGGCCCAGATGCGGCCTCCATGACGGTGAACGATCCGCTGCACCGTCGCAAGGCCAATCCCCGTCCCGGGGAATTCAGCTGCTGTGTGCAACCTCTGGAAAGGTGCGAACAGCTTGCCCACGTACGCCATGTCGAACCCCGCGCCGTTGTCACGCACGAAGAAGACGCGGGAGCCGTCCTTCTCGGTCGACCCGAACTCGATACGAGCGGCGGGTGCCTTGCTCGTGAACTTCCAGGCGTTGGCGAGCAAATTCTCCAGGAGCGCGCGAGCCAACCGGATATCGACGTCCGCGTGGAGCCCGTCCTCGACCTCGATCTCGACCGTACGCTCGGAGTCCGACTGCGAGAGGCGTGCGGTCACTTCGCGTACGATGGCCGACAGATCGACGTCCTCCGGCCGGAGCTCGCTCCGCGTCCACTGCGCGAGCGACAGCAGGCCGTCGATGAGGCTCCCCATCTTCTTCGCGTTGAGCAGGATCTCCTCGAGCCAATCCTGGCCGTCCGCATCGAATTTGTCTTGGTAGGTGTCGAGGAGCACCTGCGCGAAGCCGTTCATGCCGCGGAGGGGCGCCCGGAGATCGTGTGCGACGGAATAACTGAAGGCCTCGAGCTCGCGGCTAGCGCCCTCGGCAGCGTCCTTCGCTCGTGCGAGCGCCGCCTCGGCGCTGATGCGGTCGGTGATGTCACGCGCCACCTTCGAGATGCCGATGATGCTCCCCGTGGCGTCGCGTACGGGCGAGCTCGTGACGGAGACGTCGATGTCGCGCCCGTCCTTCCGACGCCGCACGGTGTCGAAACGCTCGACCTGACCCTTCGCGAGATGCTCCAGAATCATCTGCTCCTCCTTCTCGCGTCCAGGCGGAATGAGGAGCGCGATCGATTTCCCGACAACCTCCCCGGCCGAATAACCGAAGAGGTGGAACGCTCCTTGGTTCCAGCTGGTGATCACGCCTTCGAGCGTCTTGCCGATGATCGCATCGTCCGACGCGTCCACGATGGCCGCGAGCATCGCTCTCTGCTCGTCGAGCGCTCGCACCTGTCGCAGGTGCTCGAGGGCTGACTGGGCTTCCTTTCGCTCCGTGAGATCGAGCACGAAGGAGATGCATTCTGTCGTCCCATCGACGAGCATCGCCGAACCGACGAGGACCGGGACGCGCTGCCCGTCCTTCCGGAGGTACTCCTTCTCGCGAAGCCCCGCGATTCCGTCCGCCCTGAGCTGCTCGACGGCACGCGTGTCCACCTCGTGCCACTCGGGAGGCGACAGAGCTCGCCACACAACAGACCCCGAGAGGATCTCGTCGCGTGAGTAATGCAAGAGGTCGAGGAGCGTGTCGTTGATCTCGACGACGCGATGGTCGAGGTCCGAGACGAGCATCCCGAGGACCCCGGCCTCCCAGAGGCGCGAGAACCGAGCTTGCGCCTGCCGGAACGCGGACGTCGCCTTCTCCGCAGCGTCGCGCGCTGCGCGCTCGGCCACGTAGGCGCGGGCGTTTCCGATGGCGAGCGCCGCGTGGTCGGCGATGGTCTCCGCAAAGCGGAAGTCGTCGTCGTCGTAGGGATGTTCCGGGTCGCGCCGCATGAGGCTCGCGACGCCGACGACCTTCCCACGGCACGTGAGGGGAATGGTGATCGTGCTCGTGATTTGAAGCCTTTCGAGGAACGGCCGGTATTGGGGCTCGCTCAATGCGGCGAGCTCCGAGGGGCTGGTCTTCGAGACGAGGAGCGGCTTTCCCGTTGCAGCGGCTCGCCCCGAGAGCCCTTCGCCGAAGCGCTGGCGACCGAGTGCCATGATCTCGCGCGTCGCCGTGAGGAGCTCTGGGTCCCGATGGTACGCGGCGCCAGTCGACTCCAGCCACTCTCCATCCTCGCTCACGGCCCGGATGGCGCACATGTCGCCGAGGAGCTCGCCGAGGCGACGCGCGACGACGTCGAGCAGGCGGTCCTCGTCGTACGTCGTCGCGGAGAACTCACGGGCGGCCTCCGTGAGGGCTCTCAGGCGATCCGCGATGCGCTCACGCACGGCCTCTTCGCGCCGTCGGTGACGTACGCCAGCGCGTAGTTGGACGTATCCGAGGCCGATCGAGATCAGCGCGACGAGACCAAGCGCGACACCAAGCCCAGCCGCGCGCTGGGTCTCGACGCGCGACAGGCGGCTTCGCTCACGAAAGAGGAGCTTCTCTTCGTCCATCATCTCGGTAACGAGCGACACGACGACCTCGGTGGACCCGATGGCCGGAGCTCCCGTGAGAAGAGAGCGTGCCGCCTCCCATCCGCCTTGTCGCCGCGCCGTCACGACCGAAGTGCCAAAGGCAGAAGCTTCGTCCACGAGGCGACGCAGATCGACCATCCGCTGTTGCTGGTGCGGATTGTCGCCCGTCAGCTCCTTCACGCGTTGCAGCTCGTCGGTGACAGTCGCCCGCGCCGATTCGAGTCGGTTGACGGACGCCTCCTGGCCCGTCACGGCAAACTCGAGGTACGCCGCCTCGGATGCGCGCACGGAGGCACGAAGCGTCCCGAGCTCCCTCTGTACGACGAACGTGTGATCGACCCACCAGCTCGCGTCCACGGCGTCGCGAACTGCACGGGCGGCCACGATGGCCGTCACTGCGAGCAGGGCGAGGAGCACGACGAAGGTCGTGCGAGCCCCGCGTTCGCCGGAAAATATGCGCTCCTCACCGCGTCGCGGCTGCCCGTTCGTTGTCAGAACCCCCCCGGTCGCCGGACACGATGCCCTTGCGGTTGCATTCGGCATAGCACGGGATCGGTCGACACTCCCGTCCGGCGTTCACCGATCGAAGACGAGGGCAAACGGTCCCATGTCCGCGCAGCGCTTCGGCGAATGTTTGGAGTCGACGTCACAGCGTCGGATTCGGACGTTGATGCGTTCGCCTCCCTCGGGCCTCAACCCGAGGCTTTGCAGCGGGACGGCCATCTCGACGACCCACTCCTCGTCGCGATCCCCTGAAACGTCGACAGTGCCGTCGGAATCGCACGCGAGCTTCGCGAGGCTTTGCCATCGGTAGTCCGTGCTGGCTCCGACGCGCCGCTCGCCATCGGTGAGCACGCACGTAGGCGCCACGTCGAGCTCGTGCTCGACGCCGTCCTTTTCGAAGACGACATGAAACGCATCCGCATCCCATACGGGGCCATCTGCGGCGACCTTCGCAGAGACGATGTCGATGTCCGACGCATACAAGCCGACGCGCAGCGACTCGTTCGTCCACACGAAGCGCGCGTCCGAGTACGGCACGGCCTGCTTGCCCTCCTTCGTGAGGAACGGCCCAGTGCGTGCGCTCGCAAGCCAGCTCGGCTCGGTGAGCTCACCATCGAAACGAATGGCGTCGGAGGCATGGGGAACGTGAATTTCACGAGCGAGCTCCGAACGTCTTTCGAGGCCCGTCGCCGCATGGGCATGCCGTGCTCGCGACGCGCCGATGAGCGCCGCCGTCACGACGACCGCGAGCGCGACGAGAGCGACGAGCTTGCGAGGGTCAGGGCGCAAGAGTGCCATCCGCGTTGATGTAGAAGCGGAAGCTCGTGTCCGGCAGCCCGGAGGAATAATCGATCGCGTCGACCTCGAGCGAGCCGTCCGTTCGCTGCGTCACGAGCCCGTAACCGTAGTCACCGCTCGACAGCGGTGCCCCGCCGTTGCCGAAGAGCACCTCTTGTGTCGACGTATGGTCGTACGTGTGCGTGTGACCCACGATCGACATCGTGTACGAATGTTTCGCCATGATCGTCTCGCTCGGCGTCACACCTGGAGCGGTGTTCGCGGACGCCGACTCGTGCCTGATGATGAACGTGTACGTCGTGCTGACGCTGAGCGCCGAGTCAAACCAGGTCGACTGCGTGCTGTCCCATGCATTCGCTGCGACGAACACGAACTTCGCCGTCCAGGTGCTCGTTGGCGAGGCGACGTTGATCACGTAGTACGGCGTCGACTTCGAAATCGGGCCGAGCATGTCCGTCATGAACGCCGTGTAGTTGTTGGTGATGCCGTCAGCGTTCCCAGAGCCGCAGTTCGACGTCGTGTAACCCGTGCACTCGTGGTTGCCCATCGCAGGGAAGCTCACGCCCGAGTAGCTCTTGCGCGCGGTCAGATAGAGCGCGACTTGCGCAGCGCCCTGAGAGCCGGTTGGGTTAGCGTATTGGTAATCACCCGTTGACACCAAGAACGGCGGCATTGGGCCGAGCGCGTTGACGTCCGTGAAGATCTTGCTGATGATCGTCGATGGATAGGCCGACGTGTCGTCTTCGGTGGCCGGCCGCGTGTCGCCGACGATGGCGAAATAAAGCACGGACTCGGTGCCGCCGTCTGAACCGATGCTCGACGTCACGCCCGCATCGAGCAGTGTCGTCGTCGTGCCGCCGTCGCTCGAGCCACCGCAATTCGTTGGTGCAGCTTGGCACTTGTCGCTCATCGTGTTGCACCACCACCCGCCGTAGCAACCGTTGGGCTGACAGGTCTTCGAGGTCTGCGAGCACGACGAGCAGCTCGCCATCGTCGTTGGGCTCGCCAATCCGGGGCACGTGTTCGGTGGTGGTCCGGCGTCGTTCGATGGCGGCTGCTGCGTTGCGCCACACGCGTTGCCGTTGGGGATGCAGACGCTCTCTTCGTCACCCGAGGCGGTCGTGACGGCCTGGCACGTGTGGGTCGAGTCACACTCGTTCCCGTTCGGGCACGGCTCGGCGCAATACGAGTCGCTCCCAAACTGCGAACAGATCCAACCGTTTTGGCAGTCGGTGTCGCTCAGACACGGAGGGCACGTCGTTGGGTTGGGTGATGCTACGTCGATGGCGGTGCCGTCGAGCGACGAACCTCCGTCATCGATGCCCTCTCCGGCCTGAGCGCAACCCATCACGCCCGCGCTCGCGACGAGCAACGACGTGAAACCTACCGCCAACACCCAATGAGCTCTCGGTGTCATCACTCATGGGATGTGTGTCGAACGGGTGACGGATCAAGAAAAGCGGCCGCGTTGAGCCGCGTGCCGCTGTGCGCCGATAATTTCACTCAACCTATTCCCACCCTTGTCCCTCGACTTTGCTCGCCTGGTTTCCGCCGCTTTCTAGTACGTCGGGCAAGCCACGGTGCCGTTCGGTGTCGTCGTCCTTTGCGTGAGCGTGGGGATCGACAGCGGTGTGGTCGTGTTGAAGTTGAAGTTCTCGGTCATATCGGACGAGTTTTGCCCATCGCGCGTCGTGAGCGGAGGAAGGTTGAAGTCCTCCTCGATGAACTTCAGCACGCTCGTGAAGTCGCTACGCGTGTGGTCGATGTAGCCGGGGTTCGCGTAGGGCGAGACGACCATCATGGGGACACGGAAGCCGAGCCCGAACTTGTCGATCTGATCGGGAGCGACGTGGTCATAGAAGCCCCCGAAGTCATCCCACGTGATGAACATCGCGCTCTGGCTCCATTGCGGGCCGTTCGCCAGCGCGGTCACCAAGCTCACCGTCCAGTTCTCGCCGGCGCACACGCTCGCGGGTGTGTGCTCGCTGACGGGCGTCGGCGTGGAGATCCACACGACGCTCGGGAGCTGGCCGTTTTGGGCGTCGGTCGTGAACTGGCTGATGTCGACGATGTGCTCGGCCCATTGCGGCGTGTCGCGCATGTGACGAATGGCGTCGTAGACGGTCCAGATGTAACCGGCCGAGCCTTGAAAGCCGCCGTCGACGAATCCGACGGAAGGCGCGTACATCTTCCAGGTCACGCCCGCGGCGCTGAGCTCATCCCCGAGCGTGGGGAAGTCGAGGCACGGGTAGATCTCCTCGATCTCGCCTTCTTCGTCGAGGATCGGGACGCGCACCTTGCGGTTCGCGTCACACCCCCATACGCCCGCCGTTTGGGTCAGCGGCGCGATGTCGGTTGGCTCGAGGCCCGCCTCCCCTGGCATGGGGCAGCTCCCATCAGCCGAGCACGGCGCTACGGTCGGCGCGTTGACCGCCCCCGCCGCGCCGGGGTTGTCCATCACGCCGCCGCTCTGCGCCGCGATCGTATAGAGGTGATTGGGAAAGCTCGGGCCGTGCAGGCTCGAATAGAAGTTGTCACTGAGCGTGAAGGCCTTCGCCAGAGCCCAATAGTTCGGTATGTCGGCTTCATTCGCCACTTGATATCCGAGGGGGCCCGCGTCGAGATACCTGGCTGTCGTGATCTGGTCGAAGCAGTTCATGCCGCCGTCGTTGTAGGCAACGAGCGCTGGGGCCCAATCGTGCGTGATGTCGGGCGTCGAAATGTCGAGCATGGGTTGAAGAGGTACGGTCCCGCCGTCGCAGATCCCACCCGTCGTCGCGCCGTTCGCATTGGGAAACTTCCCAAAGTAGATGTCGAACGTACGGTTCTCTTTCACGAGGAAGATGACGGTCTTGACCGGGAACTTCGCGAGGTGTGACCCACCGTCGGCGTCAGCGCCGACGTCCGCCGCGATGACGTCGGAGCCTGCGTCCGCGCTCGCATCGGGGTTGCCGCTCCCACCCCCGCCGCACGCGACGAGCGCGAAGCGACCACCGAGACCCACGACCGCCAGCCCCGAGAAGATCAAGAGCACGCGAGAAGGTCTCATGGCTCAAGCCTAGCGCCTGACGTCGAAGCGATCGAGGTTCATCACCTTGGTCCACGCGGCAACGAAGTCTTGGACGAATTTCTCCTCCGCGTCCGAGCACCGTTCGGCGAGACCTTCCGCGATCTGGCGGACGCCTGAACGGCGGAGCGGAACACGTTCCGTCGGGCTGATGATTATGGGTAACATCGGGGGCGTGCCGTTTCGCGAAGGCGCTGCGACCTACACGTCGACGATGTGAACACCGCCAAAGTGCGTTGCAAGGGCTCTCATGTCGGAAGCGTCCGACGTAACAATCGGTAGCTTGAGTGCGTGTGCGTGAGCGACGACGATGGCGTCGATGGTGGTCGCACGCTGAATCGCCACCATGGCTTCGCCAGCCTTTCTCGCTACGCCTTCGTGGAGCGGTTCGATGCAACAACCGGCAAGCAGCGTTGCCATTCTCGCGCTGCGCCGGCCACCCCGCCACGCCTCCGCAATGACCACGCTCGGAACGACAATCGGCGTACGCGTTGCCAACGCCACGGCAACGAGCGCGGCCACATTGTGTTGGCCGCGCTCGAAACCGATGAGCGCTCCCGTGTCGAAGATCATGCGGCTCGGCGACGCGACGGCTTGCGCCGAAGCTTCGCGCGCGCTTCCGTGAGCTCGAGCGAATTGATCGCGCCATGCTCGCGCTCGAATGCATCGAGAGCGTGCCCTAGATGATGGCGCCGAACCTCGTCGGCGAGGGCATCGGAGACGTATTCGCTGAGCGTCTTCTTCTCCGACCGCAGGCGCCGACGGACGTCGGCGAGGACCCGAGTGTCGACGGTGACGGAGATTTGTTGCGTCTTGCGAGCCATTCTCAATCCTATCGCTGATAGGATTCTTGCGCAACGACGTGTTTAGGCCTAGCGCCTGATACGCTCGGCTCATCTCCCGCTGAAGAACGTCCAGATGGCGGTCGCGCCGTCGAAGTCGTGAGCTGTCCGTCCTCGGCTGCCCATCGCACCGTCACCTTCGCGTAGCGGCCACGCGTGCCCACCGCCGACCACGGTGTAGAGCATGACGTCCTCGCCGCCTGAGCATGCGGAGTAGCGCTCCACCTTCGTGCGCGTCCCGTCGTTCGGATCGAGATCGGGCAGCTCCGAGCGCTCCGGTCCGCTCGCGCATCCGTTCCGCTTCACCCAGTGCGCGATGTTCTGCTGGAGCCAGCCGCCGTACGCGATCACGGGATCCTCCGTCCCGTGGATCGCGAGCAGGCGGATGGCGCGCCCCGTCGCGCACTTCGCGGCAACGACGTCGGCCATCCCGCCCGCAACCGCCGCGACGCCGGCGATCTTCTCTGGCCGTTCGCAGCCGAGCCGGTACGCCATCCCCGCCCCGTTCGACATGCCCGCGACGTAGACGCGCGCCGCGTCCACGCCGTATTCGTTCGAGACCGAATCGATGACGGCCGTGAGGAATCCCACGTCGTCCGGCTCGC
>Ga0302326_10020691_pt1 | contig 13531 bp, 6 predicted proteins | sample Palsa_T0_3_FD_202264 | JGI IMG/M metagenome (GOLD analysis project Ga0302326, IMG submission 202264) | Peat permafrost microbial communities from Stordalen Mire near Abisko, Sweden - Palsa_T0_3 | ecosystem: Environmental > Terrestrial > Soil > Palsa > Peat permafrost | place: Sweden: Abisko... | reverse complement strand
ATTCGGAGCTTCGCAACGCCTGCTTAACCCGGATCTTCATGATTCGCGCGTCGATGCTAGCCGCATCCGCATAGTTATTTCGGGATCGGAGAACCGCCGAATAGTCTTGGAGCAGCGGGAGGAGCATTGGATTCTCCGGGCCCCAGCTCTCCTCCAGAATTTCCAACGCCCGCCGGTAGAGAGTTTCCGATGCACCGAGCCGCGCCTCCCGGTAGTAAACCTCTGCCAGGCGGGCGATCACTTTTCCAGTCTCGGGGTGGCTGGGAGGCAAGCACTTTTCGAGAATACCCTTGGCCTCCTGTAAAAACTCCTCCGCTTCAGCATAGTGTTTGCGGTCCAGCGCTAGAACCCCCATATTATTGAGGTCATTCGCAATTCTAGGATGGTTCGCCGGAAAGCACTCTAGATCGATGTCCCGAGCGCGACGTAGTATTGGTTCCGCCTCATTGAACTTGCTTCGAGAGCAAAGCAGTAGGCCAAGACTAGTCAGGCCAGCGGCGACATTCGGGTGTGTCGGTCCGAGCTGGCTCTCCCAAAGTGCGATCGCCCTACGAAACAGTTGTTCTGCATCCTTTGCACGTCCCTGCTCGGACCGTACTCGGCCCAGGTTGTTGAGTGCGATGGGAAGGTTTTTGGCTTCGTGCCGTTCCTCGTATGCTGCAATGGCGCTGATGTCTAAATCGGCGGCTTCCGCCAATCGGTTTTCTCGGCGGTACACCAGGGCCAAACCTACCCGTGTATCTGCAACCACCGGATCAGCTTGTCCGAACAGGCGCTCACGGATCTTCAAAGCCCGAAGAAACCAGGTTTCGGCTTCGTTGGCATTCCCCTGGGCCTCGAGCACGGCTCCTAGGGTTGCGAAGCTGGTTGCAGCGTCTGCCGTGTTTTCCGCATGCGACAACTCAATGATGGATATAGCGCGCTCCAGGCTTTGCCGGGCGCGGGTGTATTCCGCCACGTTATAGTCGAGCAGGGCAAAGCCGTTGAGCAGGGGAATGGTAGATAATCCCAGCGGCCCCGCCAATTTGTCATTTACCGCGAGGGCGCGCTCATACAAAGAAGCAGCCTCCGCGTACCGCGCCTGAGTCCTGTAAACGGCGGCCAAGTTATACAGTGTGTTGCGCAGATCCTCAGATGGCTGGATGTCGTTGGGCCAGTATGTAAGCGCCCGAACTAATTGAAGTTCCGCCTCTCGGAGTCGATCCGTGTGAAAATAAACGGCTCCGAGATTGCTGAGGATGACAGGCAACTCGTCACAGCGACTCCCATCTCGCGAACTTTCGCATGCCAGAAGCGCAGCGCGATACGCAACCTCTGCGTCGGCGTAACGTTTCTGACTCATGAGGGCCGAGCCATCGGCATCCAGCAAACGCGCATCTGGGACGGTTTGGCTCGATCCGAGTTGTGCAAGGGCGAGAAGAATCACAAACGCGTGGCCGCGCATTACCAGATTCTCGCGGAAATAGCGTCGGAGAGAGGAGTACTTCAGTAATGGGACCGGGTGCAACGAGTACCAACTCGCCGCCCCAGTCTTACCCCCTTCCAGGCAACCTTGTTAGACTGGCCCAATGAGACGTGTTTATCTGACTCCACGGACTGCTGCCCTAGCGCTGTGGGTGTTTTGTGCGGCCGTCCTCCCCGCTTCTGCCCAGACCCCCGACTGGGTAAAAGTCAACAGCGAAACGCTGCGGCACTTCCAGGCCCTGGTGCAGATCGACAGCACGGACCCGCCCGGCAATGAAACGCGCGTTGCCGACTACGTGAAGAAAGTCCTGGAGGCTGACGGCATTCCTGTCACGGTGGCTGCGAAGGATCCGGCGCGCGCCAACGTCATTGCGCGGCTGAAAGGCAATGGCTCGAAACGGCCGCTTTTGATCATGGGTCACAGCGACACCGTAAAAGTCGATCCGGCAAAATGGGTTTTTCCACCCTTCAGCGCCCACATGGATGGCGGCTACATTTACGGCCGCGGAACGCTGGACGATAAGAGCGATCTGGCAGCCGCGCTCATGACCATGCTGCTTCTGAAGCGGTCGAACATGCCGCTCGATCGGGATGTGATCTTCGTCTCGGAAGCAGGAGAAGAGGCTTCCACCGGGCCCGGCATCGAGTACCTGGTGAAGGAGCACTGGCCCGAGATCGACGCCGAAATCTGTCTGGCCGAAAGTGGCGGAGTTCACCGCCGTGACGGAAAGGCCGTGTATGCGACCGTCGAGACTACGGAAAAGCAACCCAAGGGAGCGGCGCTAATTTCGAAAGGCCCGGCCGGACATGGATCGCGGCCTCTGCGCAACAACGCGGTGGTTCATCTCGCGCAAGCCGTGGCTACGATTGCAGCTTGGGAGCCGCCGACGAAATTCAACGACACAACGCGGTACTATTTTGAAAAACTGGCGGCTGTGAGCGACCCCGCAGCGGCGCAGCACTACCGGGATCTTTTTAATCCGGCAAAGGGGGCTGCGGCTCGCGAATACCTGGCGGAACATGAGCCGGGCCTCTATTCGATGCTGCATACGTCGATCTCGCCCAATATCATTCAGGCGGGATACCAGATTAACGTGATCCCTTCCGAAGCTCGCGCCACGCTCGATATCCGGGCCCTCCCGGGCGAGGATATCGATGCCTTCTATGGGATGATGCGCAAGGTGATCAACGATCCCGCGATTGAGTTGGTGCCCGAAACGGGCAATCAGCGGCCGGGCGCCGCGCCTTCATCGATCACCAACGACGCGTATCGTGCGGTGGAAGCGTCTTACAGGAAGATCTATGGAGTCCAGACGCTGCCAGTGATGAGCACGGGCGCGACCGACATGGCTTTCTTGCGGGCGAAAGGGATGCAATGCTATGGCGTGGGTGCAATGGCGGACGAAGAGGATGCAGCCAAGGGTTACGGCGCTCACAGCGATCAGGAGCGCATTCTGGAAGAGGCGATCTACAAACACACCCAGTTTTTCTGGGACGCAGTGACGTCAATTGCGGGCAAGCATTAGAGTTGCCTGACCGCCTGCGCCGCGTCCGCGCACTCTCAAGACGCGGCGCTGGGATCAACTACGAACCACTATCTTGAGCCGCCGCCGCTCGCCTTGTCCTTCGCGTCTTCGGCGCGAGCTCCCCCCAGGATGCCTTCGAGGCCGTAGTTGCCTTCGTGGCAGGCGTACTCGTAGATAGGATCCTTGGAGCGCCGCATCGGGATCATCACAGTCCACGGTTTGACCCAGGTCACTGGGTCGTCAACGGTGATCTGATACTGAAGGACATCCGGAGCTGTGCGCGTGAAACGCTCGATGACGTGGAGCTTATCGCTGGCCGTCATGAAGGCTCCAGCCTTATAGTTGGTCGTATCGACGACCAGGGTATCGCCTTCCCAGTGGCCGCGCGAATCGCCCAGCCAAGTCGAGACGGTGGATGGAAGATGGGGGCGCCCGTCGAGCGGAATGACGCGGACATCGTGAGCCATCTCCATCTGGAAGGCTACGGTTTCGGGTGTCTGCACGATTTGATAGTAGCTGTTGTAACCGGATAGCAGTCGCGGTGAGCCAAAGGTGATGCAGCGCACTCCCAGGTCTATGTCCTCGACACTGTCGGGGCGCTTTCCGTTCTTGGACTCCTCGTCATACGACTTGCGGTTCGCTTGCGCCATTTTCCCGGCGGCCGTCATCGCCGGCATATGGCCATCCGGTGGATCGATCAGGAGCGAGGTCCGGTTATCCCAGTCCCTGCCAACCAGCCAAGCCGAGTTGTAGTCGCCGGTGCCGGCGTCGAATCCTTTTACAGGGTCCTGGCCATTGCGCCCCTTCTTGTGGACGCCAGCTTCGCCGTTTTGTACCGCGATCCACACCGTCTCGAAGTAGGTGTCCCCGAATTCGGTGTCACCCGAACCATCGTAAAGCTCGGCGGCTTTCTTTCTGAGCGCCATGACCTCCGCGTCCGTGAGAGACGTGCGGCCCTCCAAAAACTTCGGCCGTTGAAGCGGTGTAGCGTTGTTGTTGGACCAGACTCCCTGAAGATCCGCGTGGCCGTCGGGCGCGCGTGGCGCGGTCCAGGTCTGGCCTCCAGTCTTGCCTTTTGAATCAATCGTTTGGGCCTGAGCAGCGACTTCCCCCTGCGTAAGCGCTAGAACCGTTGCCAGCGTGCCGGCAAAGATGAGATTTCGAATAAGCATCGTGCCTCCATTCTGCTACCAAGTATACAGCGATCGCGCATTCACCGCTAGAATTGCAACTCCGGGGCTAGCGCGTATATATTAGTTTGATTCGGCGTGCCGAGGTCCCCTATGGAATCGCTCTTTTTTAGGATGTTACAGCATATTCCCCGTTATCGTAAGTCGTCGCCTCTGCATCTTTGGCCCATTATTGCTGTCTGGATTCTCGCGGGTGCGGCGGCACAGGCCCAACAGCCTTGTGCGTCGAAGAACGGGGGCGGTTCGTTCCCATGTTCCATCGGCGGCACCCTGGTCGTGCTCAGCCGGCCCACGGGTTCTGTATTTAGCGGCAGTGGTAGCGTTGTAGGTGCGGGCACTACTTCGTTCGTTGAGGACCCGGAGAACCCAGGGCTCTCTGCGACCGCGACAATCCCCTTACAGTTCACCACGAGTACTCTGCCGACTGTCGAGGGCTCATTTAGCTTGGGAACCGCAAGCGGCGAGCCAACCATCAATGGTGTGCGGGGAGCCATTATATGCGGCGTCACGGGTGCGGCATCTTTCGCGATGACGCTCTCTACGCCGCGCGGCCAGCTAGTGTTGAATTGCCCCAAGGTCTCCGCCCCGGGCATGGTCGTGACTGTAGAAGGCCAGATTAACTTCGCCCCGGTAAATTCACTCGTGTTGAACATCGGCATGTTGGGGGCGGCTCAAGGTAGCGACGTTGTGACTCTTGGCGGCTTTTCGTTTCAAATACCCGATCAAAACTTCATTGGCTCCATGCCGGACATCGTAGCCGAGGAGAACTGGACCACGTTGTTCACGCTCGTCAATAAGACTGGTAGCCCAACGCAGGTAAACCTGAGTCTTTTCGGCGATGTCAGCGATCCTAACGGTAACGGCCCACTCACGCTTCCTCTCGATTTTCCGCAGAATCCTCCACCCTCCGGACCGCTCCTGGCCCCTTCGTACAGCGGCCAGCTGGCCGCCAACGCTTCGCTGATCATCAATACCGGCGGTCCTCAGACACCCCCCGTTCTGATCGGCTCGGCGCAGCTAGCGGCTACTGGCTTGGTGGACGGGTTCGCTATTTTCGACTTGCTTTCCCAGGGAGGCGGAGTTCCGCCGCAGGAGGCCGTGGTGCCGCTTGAAACGCGCTATGCGAGCTCCTATGTTCTCGGCTTCGACAACACTTCCGGAGTGGTCCTCGGCGTGGCGGTCGCTAATGTCTCGGATCAGGCCGCCAATATTCCGGTGGTGATTCGCGACGAAAACGGCGTCCAGATTGGAACGGGGATGGTCTCGCTGGTAGCAAACGGCCACACGTCCTTTGTGTTGTCCGATCCAATGGTAGGCTTCCCGATGACAGCGAACATACGTGGGACCGTTGAATTCGATACGCCGGCAGGCGGCCAGATCAGCGTGCTAGGCGTCCGCACCACGCCTTTGGGGGCGACCAAGACGCTCACAACCATTCCGCCGCTCGCCAACGTGGGAACTATTGGTGGATCGTTTCCCTTCGTGGCCTCGGGCGGCGACGGCTGGCAGACCACCTTCGTGCTGATCAACACGGGAACCAACAACGCTAACGCCACGCTGAGCTTCTTCGATCCCACGGGCAATCCGATGTCGATGCCGGTGTCCTACCCGCAAACCGGCAACGGCGCCTTTACAATGAACTCCTCGGTCGCGCAAATGATAGCGGCCGGGGCATCCCTGACTGTGCTCAGCGCGGGCGCCCCGACCCTGCTGGAAGGCTCGGCGCAGCTCACCACGTCGGGCAATATCAGCGGGTTTGCGATTTTCCGTTATAATCCCACTGGCCAGGAAGCGGTGGTGCCGATCGAAAGCCGCAACGCGACAGGCTATCTGCTGGCCTTCGACAACACCAGCAGCATCGCCACCAGCATTTCCGTCAACAACGTCACTTCCGGTCAAGCGCAAGTAAACATTCCGGTGGTGATTCGCGACGATTCCGGCAACCTGCTGGGACAGCACAATCTGCAGCTGCCACCCAACGGCGAGTTTTCAGGCGTCTTGGCGCAAGCACCGCCGCTGGGCGCGGTCCTGTTCCCCGAGACCGCCAATATCCGCGGAACCATCGAGTTCGACACCCCGGCGGGCGCGCAGATCGGCGTCCTCGGCGTTCGTACTCCACCGAGCCACACCTACACCACGCTGCCGGCGCTCGCGAAGTAGCCTCTGCGCGGGGGCATCGCGTTTCAGGCGATTGCTTGTTATACTACTTAGCGTTTTCGAGGCCAAAAATGGAAATGCGAGCCAAGAAGAAGTACCAACTCTGGATGTTGCCGATCGTAGCCGTGGTCGCGCTGGTTCCCAGTCAGTGGAACACGGCAAGAGCTATTCCAATCTCATTTTCATTTACTGGGACGGGCACGGGTAACAGCACCTCCTTCTCACTCGTGGGGTCCGGCACTGTGACGCCTTACGGTGCGACTACAATCACCGTTACCGGTAATGGCAGTGGGGGGATGGGATCGTTTTCCAATTCCTTTGTGGTTACATTCCAAGATGGAAGTACCTTATCCGCCACGTCGATTGTGACTCCTAACTCCCTGACTTCGATCTCGGGAGAAGCGACCATCACAGGAGGAACGGGGATCTTTGCGGGGGCGGCCGGGTCGTACACCTATGTCACGACAGCGCCCTTTACGCAGAGCACCTTCAATTTCACGAGCACCGGCTCCGGAACAATCATCATAGGGAGTGGAAAAGTGGTGGTTCCCGGCGCCTGGACAAACAATTCCGGGACGGACGATCCCCTCCCAGTCGTGTCGAACTTCAGTCACCACGTTCAGGAACTGGTCGGGCCAGAGCAGTTTGGGTCAGGCATGCTGCTCCTCGATCAAATTGCCTTTCGGTCCTTCCCTGGGGCCGGCCCCTTGAACTCCACAATCTCAAATCTGACGATTTCCCTGTCGACCAGTCCGCTCTTTCCGAACACGGACAACGGCAGAATGTTGATGTCCACGACGTACGCGAGTAACGTCGGCCCGAACGACAACATGGTTGTGTACTCCGGCCCCGCGTCCTTGACCAGTCTCGGTTGCGCAGGGCCTTCCCCGTGCCCGTTCGACATGGTGATTACCTTCAGCACCCCATTCTTCTACGATCCCGCTTTCGGAAGCCTCCTAGTCGACCTTCAGTATAGCGGCGAGACGACGACGGAAGGCTCCTTGGACGACGCCCTTTTCCCCTTGCCCCCCGGCGGCGCCGTGGCAATTGTCTCCGGAGCATCGAATACCGACACGGGGACCTTTGAGCCGATGGGGCATATCCTGCAGTTTGGCTATACGGGATGCACTTACTTTCTCAACTCAGGCGGCCAGTCGTTCACCTCGGCGGGAGGAAGCGTGAACGTCAATGTTTCCACGCCGGCGAAGTGCCCCTGGAGCGTATCGGGCGTGCCCAATTGGGTAACGCCCAGCGCAACGTCGGGCACCGGCAGCACCACGCTTACCTTTCAAGCGGCAGCGAATGCCGGGACAGCCCAAGCGGCAACGCTCAACGTCGCAGGCTTGAATTTCGTGATCCAAGAGGAAGCCGCCTCAGTTCCCGGCCTGAACTTGATTGGCTCGATGGCGCATATCGCTGCGGAGGAAAACTGGACGACCAGTTTCACGCTCGTGAACAAGGGCTTCACGGCGGCGACGACGCTGTTGAATTTTTTTGGCGACGCCAGTGACCCCAGCGGCAACGGCCCGCTAACGCTGGGGCTGGTTTTCCCGCAACGCCCGATTGGATCGGACCGGATCAATGCCGCAACCCTGGAAAACGTAGGCCTTCCGCCCAATGCCTTAGAGATCGCCACTACTGAAGTCAAACCGGCGCCGACCAGCATCATCGGCAGCGCGCAAGTGCTGGCCGCCGGGGCCGTGGACGGCTTCGCCATTTTCCAGCTGATTCCCGGGGCGCAGGAAGCTGTAATCCCCTTGGAAACCATCAACGCAAGCTCCTATCTGTTGGGCTTCGATAACACCAATAACGTGGTGCTGTCCGTGGCGGTCGCCAACGTCTCGGCGCAGGCCGCCAATATTCCAGTGGTGATTCGCGACGAGAACGGCATATCCATCGGCCCCCTTGGCGCCTCGATTTCGCTGGTGGGCAACGGCCACACCTCCTTCGTGTTGTCCGATCCGGTGCTAGGATTCCCCGTGACGGCGGGCATACGCGGCACCGTTGAATTCGAAACGCCCGCGGGCGGCCAGATTAGCGTGCTGGGCGCCCGCACTACGCCGCTTGGAGCGACCAAGACGCTGACCACCATTCCGCCGCTGGCCAATGTGGGAACCAACGGTGGATCGTTTCCCTTCGTGGCCTCGGGCGGCGACGGCTGGCAGATCACCTTCGTGCTGATCAACGCCGGAACCACGACCGCGCCCGCCACGCTCAGCTTCTTCGATCCCACGGGCAGTCCGATGCCGATGCCGGTGGCCTATCCACAAACCGGCGACTACACGTTTACGATGACTCCTTCTGTCGCGCAAATGATACAGGGCGGGGCGTCGCTGACTGTGCTAAGCGCAGGATCCCCGTTGCTGCTGGAAGGCTCCGCGCAGCTCACCACCACGGGCAATATCAGTGGGTTTGCGATTTTCCGTTACAATCCCACCGGCCAGGAAGCGGTGGTGCCGATCGAAAGCCGCAACGCCCCAGGGTACCTGCTGGCCTTCGACAACACCAGCGGCATCGCCACGACGATTTCAGTGAACAATGTTACTTCCGGCCACCAGCAGGTAAGCATTCCAGTGATCGTTCGCGACGATTCCGGCTTTCTGCTGGGGCAGCACAACTTGCTGCTGGCCCCTAACGGGGAGTTTTCGGGCGTCCTGGCGCAAGCACCGCCGCTGGGCGCGGTCCTGTTCCCTGAGACTGCCAACATCCGCGGAACCATCGAGTTCGACACCCCGGTAGGCGCGCAGATAGGCGTCCTCGGCGTTCGCACTCCACCCACCAGGACCTACACTACGCTCCCGGCGCTCGCAAAGTAACGACCGCACTCAGCGGCCTACCGATAGGAAGCTATCCATTGCTTTCGGCCGGTGACAGAACCATGATATTAGGCGGTGTCTGAAACCAATCGGGCTCCTGGGAGGGCCAATGCTCGAATTGCGAGATGTGACCAAACTCTACGCCGGGATTCCGGTCGTCAGCGAAGTGAGCTTCGTCGCCCAGACCGGCGAGGTTACCGGCTATCTGGGTCCAAACGGCTCCGGCAAATCCACTACCTTGAAGATGATCGCCGGGTTGATCGAACCCAGTGAGGGACAGATCCTTTTCAATGGCCTGCCCATTGGACGCAACCGGATCGCTCATAAGCAGCGCCTCGGTTACGTTCCTGAAGAGCCTCATCTTTATCCGCACCTGACGGGCGCCGAGTACCTCGAGATGGTGGGCCAATTGCGTGGAATACCGGGGGGACAACTCGTGCACAAGACCACCGGATTCCTTCGCCTGTTGGGTTTGCATGCGGATCGCGACGTCCCAATTTCGTCGTATTCAAAAGGCATGCGGCAGAAGATTCTGCTCGCCGCCGCGCTTCTTCACAATCCCGATCTGGTGCTTCTCGATGAACCCTTCTCGGGTCTGGATGTCAATTCGGCGCTCGTTTTACGCGGTTTAATTCGTGAACTCGCGGCGCGTGGCAAGGTCGTTCTGTTCAGTTCGCATGAACTCGACACCGTGGAACGCGTCTCGTCCCGCATCGTCATTCTGCACAAGGGCCGCGTCGTCGCCAACGATTCAATCCAACAGTTACGGGCGCTGATGTCGCTTCCTACACTGGAGGACATTTTTTCCCAGCTCGCGGTGGAGCAGAACACCGAGGCGGTCACGCAGGAGATGGTGGAACTAATCGAGTCGTAACAATGCAGGACGAACGCCACCAGTTCCGGATTCTCTATCGGGATTTTCTCTCCCGTCTGGTCGATCTCGAACTGATTGCCGCCGTTGGAGACGTCCGCGGTCTGATCGTCCGCTTCGGATCGATGCTGGCGGCTCTCAGCTTCGTCCTAGCCTACATGATATTACCGCGATATGCGACTTCTATCTGGTCGCACGACAGGCTGGTTGTGTCCGCACGAGGCGACGAGGAGTTCCTGATCTCCACTACCATTGTGGTGGCCGGCTTGTGCTCCGTCATGACATGGAACGCGGTCTTCCCGGATCGCCTAGATGGTCTCATTCTGGGCCTGATTCCGGTTCGCGCGCGAACGATGATTCTCGCACGAATCGCAGCCATCGCCACGGTGCTTGGCACGGCGATCTTGGTACTCAATAGCTTCACCGGCCTGTCGTTTCCATTCGTTCTCGCCGCTGGGCTGCGTGACGCGTTGTTTGCTTTTGGCACTTGGTGGCTGGTTGTCGCGGCAGCCGGGATATTCACATTTTGCCGCGGTCTCGCAGTGCAGGGAGTCGCAGCCCAGCTGTTTTCGTGGCGGGCCTTTTTGCGAATCTCGGGTTTTCTTCAACTCGCGGCGTTGTTCACGGTGCTGGCGCTCTTCTTTTTGGCGCCTCCCTTCAATACCGGGCACCCGCCGGCGTTCATTCCATCCTTCTGGTTCGTTGGCTTGTTGCACGAACTTCGTGGCGACAGGAGTCAGCTTTTTGGATCTCTCGCCGCGCGCGCGATGATTGGCCTGTCCACAATTGTGCCGTTGTCGATCATACTGTACATCCTGTCGTGGAGTCGCAACGTGCGCCGGATGGTAGAATCGCCCGACATCCTGCCCGCCAAACATGCGCGAATCGCGAGCTCTTTCGCGAAAATGCTGTCGCCCGCGCCACTGGAGCGCGCCATCCTGCTCTTCACCGCCCGCACCATCGCTCGCAGTAGGCAGCATCGCATGATACTCGCCATTTACGGAGGATACGGATTCGCGTTGTCGCTGGCCTTTTCGCGGAGTTTTCTGGAGGGAACTGCGACGGCTTCCTGGAACAAGCCCAACGTGTCGCTTCTGATCGCGGGTCTGTTGCTATTGTCGTGCGCGGTGGCGGGGGTTCGCGCCATATTTTCCTTGCCGTTCGCAATGCCATCGAACTGGATCTTTCGGATCACCGCGGTTCACCGGCCCGCGCCTTATTTCGCGGCAGTACGAAAGTCCCTGTTCGCCCTGGCTGCCTTGCCCGTCTGGATTGCAGCCGCCGTTTGGTACCTGGCGATATGGCCAGGCCGTCCGGCGCTCGAACACATGCTGGTTCTCGTTCTTGCGGGCATTGTGATGATGGAACGATCTCTCTACCAATTTCGCAAGATCCCGTTCACTTGCTCTTGGTTGCCCGGCAGTACGCACTGGAAGATGAAGGCCGGCGCTTGGGGACTGGCATTTCTGGCGCTGGCGAACGGGATTGCGGGGATCGAACTCTGGAGCATGGAGAAGTCGGCCCGGATGGTTGTGTTGACGGGAGTTCTCGGTGCTGCAGCAATCCATGCGCGTCGCCGCACCCGTCAATTCGCTACGGAGCCGGATAACCGCCTGCAATTCGAGGATCTCCCTCCGGCCGACATCTTCGCGCTGGACCTGCGGCAGGATGGCACGTCGTCGGACGACCAGGCTTACGTCGAAGCGATCGATCCTCACCGTGGCCGTAGCTTCGCCGCGCGGCTTAGGCCTTTGGCCGTGGCTGCGTTGCTGTTGCTGGCGACCGGCGTGGTTTACGAACAGGCGGGAGAGTGGCGCGATCGCAGGAACTTTCCGCAAATCGGCCACTCTGTGGACATTGGTGGACGATCGCTCAATATCTTTTGCTCCGGCGCCGGAAGTCCAGTCGTGGTCTTCGAAACTGGTTTCAATCAACCCGGCTATACCTGGCTGTTGGTGCAGCCGGAGGTGGCGAAGTGGACACGCGCATGCTGGTATGACCGCGCGGGCTTCGGCTGGAGCGATCCCGCGCCCGGGCCGCGCACCGGCACCGATATCGCGGACGATCTCCACAAACTGCTGCGCGCCGCCGGCATACCGCCTCCCTACGTTCTGGTCGCGCACTCATTCGGCGGATTTGACGCGCGGGTTTTTGCTGCGCGGTATCGGAGTGAAGTCGCCGGCCTGGTTCTCGCGGAATCCGCTGACGAATTCGAAGATCCCGACCAGATTCCGAAGTCGATGCAGTCGCGCTTAGGCCAACTGGTGCCGCCGTGGATTCGCCGGCCTGCGGCGGCAGTCGCCAAATTCCTGGTTCACGCGGGTCTGGCTCGCCTGATGGACGACGGAGCTGGACCTCCGCCTCCTCACGTAGCCGAACATGATGCGGAAGTGATCCATGCGGTCCAGTTGCAGCCCCGCTCGTTCGACATGTACATCCGGGAAGGCCTAGACCGTGACCAGACGATTACCCAGGTGCGTGCGATTCGCGATCTGGGCACCCTACTACTAGCGGTGCTGACGGGCGCACGAAGCGTCGCTCCGCAGAATGACCAGGAAGAAGCGCTCGAGGTTGCCGCCTACATGCGAGTGAGGATCTATGAACGGCAAGCGAATCTAGCCAGGCTATCCACCCGCGGCAGGCAGGTTGTCCTAGAAAACAGCGGTCACGCCATCCCGTACGAAGCACCCGGTGCCGTGGTCGATTCCGCCCGCGAGGTGGTGGAGGAAGCCCGAAGCGCCGCCGACGGCGCCCCTATTCCTACCAAGTGAATCGTCCGCCGAATTGAACCTGGAACGAATTCGGGATCGACGAGACCGCGCCAATGCCGCCCAGGTACGCCGTCGGCTGCTCGTAATTCGACGACAACTTAAGGCCTTGGAACTGATTCCCGAAGTTGGCCCGATCGGTGATGTTGTAGATCTCCGCAAACGCTCCCAAGTTCATTCGTTCGCCGAACTTGAAGTTTCGCGTAACGCGGGCATTGAGCATGAAGAGCGCCTGGCCTCGCTGGCTGTTAATGCCAATGGGGTTTCCTTGAGAATTCAATACCTGCACCAAGGCCCCGTCGCCGGTTGCCTGATAAGTGCCATCGAGGGTGTAGGGCCGGGCAGTCGCGAAGGTCAAGGAGGGCGAGACCTCCAGCTTAAACGGCAGCGTGAATACGCCCACCGCCGTGATGCGATGCCGCTCGTCGTATTTTGTCGGGCCCCATTCCCAGGGCGCGTAGATATTCCCACCGGTGGCCGATGGTTGTTGGGGGTAGGGTGACGAATCCCTGGGCGTGCCATCGGTGGTCCCTCCCATGCCATCCGCCCAGGCCAGCACATAATTTATCTGGAACGATGCTCGGCTGGACAGCCGCTTCTCATAGTGCACTTGCGTTTCGTCATAGTGCGAGCGGTTTACCGATTGGAACGTGAACAAAATGCCCAAGGGTTGTCCGCCATACACTGCCTGCTCCGCGGAAGCCAGCGGCCTCACTCCGTTGATGTAGGGATTGACGTC
>Ga0302326_10020690_pt1 | contig 13531 bp, 17 predicted proteins | sample Palsa_T0_3_FD_202264 | JGI IMG/M metagenome (GOLD analysis project Ga0302326, IMG submission 202264) | Peat permafrost microbial communities from Stordalen Mire near Abisko, Sweden - Palsa_T0_3 | ecosystem: Environmental > Terrestrial > Soil > Palsa > Peat permafrost | place: Sweden: Abisko... | reverse complement strand
TCAAACATAAGACTATGTATTATTTCGTTTTAATCAGGTATGACAGATGAAAAAGGCAAGAAAAATGCCTAATAATTACTAGAATGAAAATCAGTAGGTTATGAATTTCCAGGGAAAAAAATGAACGATATTGGTACACTATCTGTTCGCTTATAGCTGGTTCTGACTCGTCCCAATTTTACTTTACAGTTGAATAAATCCTGAGAAGACTATATGTAGTGGATAATTAAAGGTAATTCTTTGTTCTTGACATGGCGAGTATCCAGGATTTTTGAGAAATGCATTCGAACCCGATTCATGCATTATGGCATATGACAAGGAGCATAGAAAGGCATATAAGGACTTATAGCCGAGCTCCAGGATTATCATTTTTTCACGGCCTTCACAATAAAGAGAATTAGGGGAGCTACAAGCAGTGAATATCGACGGGTAACCACCAAACCTTCACCCTGGAACGATGCGGCATACTCCTGAGTATACCTATAATCTGAGATGAGGGCCGTGCCACCTGGTTTAAGCACCCTGGCAATCTCCCGGCAGGCCTGCGAACGCTCTTTTTCGTCTTTAATATTGTGGATGCATAGGTTGGAAAGCACATAATCAAATGTGCCGTCTTCAAAGGGCAGGCTCCTGGCGTCCGCCTCCCTGATCTCCATACAGTCAATTACACCTTCAAGCCGGGCGTTCCTCAAGACAGCTTCCTGGGAATTGCCGCTAAGATCTTTTTTGTTCCAGATATCGATACCGACACTCTTGCCATCTATCAGTCGCTTTGCCGCCCCGATTGCGAGCAGCCCTTTCCCTGTTCCGACATCCAATACCCGCTCGCTTCCTTTCCAGGAGAGCATGTTTAGCATCCGGTCCCGATGCCTGAATTTTTCCACGGTCACATATAGGAAGATCAAGATAAGAATAAGGGTACCCGTGGGCAACAGCGACCTGATAATGCCGCCTACAGACCTAAGTGCTGGGTTGCTGCTATGTGGCAATAGGACCGCCGCTACCGCCATTGCCGCGACAACCAGTACGATCATTGCTCCCACCCTGGGAGCATCGATACCGTAAGTTGGTCTTGTATTCATTGACATGAATGGATATAAAGATATAGATTCTGCCATTTATCCTTTTTCCATGGGAATATTGGAGGAATGATCTGCGAGACAATTGGTTATCAAACCCATAAGCTTGCAATCAGATTAAGTCAAAAAGAAATGGGTAGGAAAATGGAAGCGTAATGCCCTCTAAAAGCAATTGTTCTATTTCTTTTTCGGAAGAAATTCATTAAGTAAAACACTTGTTGGCGACAAAATTCCCAATTGCTGGAAGAAACCGAGTGATTCCACAATTACCCAATCTTCTATAATTTTACCGCTACGTATTCGGTGAATGGTCATCATGCGGATATTTATTCTTTTTCCAGTGGGTGGGATTCCGAGCCATTGTCCTGTATGCGTTCCGTCCATCACTAGCAAGGTCGACACTCGATCTCCCTCAGCAATCATTTGCTCAATATTGAATTTAAGATCTGGGAAGCCAGATAACCATTCGACAATATGATTTTTGATGATTTCCGGACCCCGGGGACTTGATGTGGCAGGTACTCCAGATTGGAGTTGGAAAGTATGGCAATCAATATCGAAGATGTCCTCCGCGATTTCAAGTTTTCTTTGATTCCATAATTCTTCGACAAACCTTACAACAAGTTGCTTATTATTCCCCATACCAGAGATTTTGAAATAATTGTGTAATCCGAGAGATGCTGACGACCTGGTCTGGCGATGGCGACCATCCAGCTGCCAGGCCACTCCGTCAGTAGTTTTTCTACAATAATTTTAGGAGCTGATTTGCAAAAATAATTGTTCTATTTCTTTTTAAATGATTCTCTTTTAACGTTATCAGGTGCAGTTCAGCGGGATTTAAGACAGACCTGCTTAAACCGGCTTGTCATTGAAATAACCGGGTAGAGGACTAAGAAAGACTGATATGCAAAATGATTGATAAAGTCACTATACATGTACGCGATCTACAAATACCAGAATAAGCGTTATTAATGTTAGGAGGTGGAGGAGTATATAATTGGCATCGGGCAATTGCTTGCCGTTTTGAGTTTTGAACAGTTTGATTGTCCGTGCAAAACGGATGTCGAAATCATCTCCAAGCCTCATTTTAGAAAATTTGTCTGAAAAATAAGGAAGCCGCCATTGGGAAATTTCGCCGGTAAAAAGGAAAGGATAATAAAATAATGGATAAAAATGGCAAAAACCTTTGTTTGGCAAAAGCAGGCAGAGCACACCGGCCCCCATAAGCAATCCGTTTGAACCAGCTTCGGCAATTATTTCTCTTTTAGTATATTTTGACGTATCATTCCACGGAAATAGAGAAACCAATGTGGTCAACTGATGATAAATTAGGATCAGAATAGCAAAGCCAATTGTTATACCATGTAAAACCATACTGAAATGCAAAGAAAAGCAAATTTTCCCTAGCAGCAATGACACAGATAAGGCGTTCAGCATGCGTTGCATCAGCCAGGGTTGCACCGTATCAAAATTCCGTGCTATCTATAGGACAATATAGAGGCCAAAATGTAAATGGAGAAAACATCAATTCTCAGCAAATGAAAAGAGTGCATTAGTCCAGACTTGATCTTACAAGGCTGAATGATTTTTGGAGGCTTGATATTTTTCTGCCCACTAAAAGTTCATTCTGTTCTAAGGCTGTTTATCGGGTTGGCGCGGGCCGCCCGTATGAAGTAGGTTTCTAAGGGCAACAGCTAGGTAATTTTTTAGCATATGAAAATGAATATGACCTGAGTGAGTAATTATTATGCCAAAATGTCAACTACCTATTTTTCAAAAAATTAAATAATATTTTTCAAATGGACTGTTCGGTTTTAGAATAGGACCTGTACGGATCCGCACACCAAAAAAGAGGTAATTGTATGTTGATCACTTAATTAATTCTATTTATTGGCATCCCTACCTAGTTGAAATTCTCTGAGAATATTCCATTTGAGTTGCCCCTCCTGTTCGATTAAACTGACTTTCGTGAATTCGATTTTTTTTGGTAAACTCATCCTTTCAACTTGATTGAATATGTCATCTGTACAAGTTGAATTTCTGGGATGCATTAAAGTGATGTGGGGATCATGATTTCTTGGATTGATAATGATATTCTCCAGAACCCGGGTTCTTAAATTATAGAACTGTTCATTATTACCGTTTGCAGGAATCAGTATCCCTTTCCCCTCTGAAAATCTAATAGGATTTCCAAATTCAATAGAGACCCGGGCGTAAGAATGCCTTTCAAGATTCTGTATTACCCTTTCAATTTGTTCCAAATCATTTTCTCTACAAAGCGTAACATGACTTGGGATCAATACATACTGAAGGGGGTTAAATTTCTTTCTGATTGTTTCAATTTCAGCCGAATAATCCTCATCGATGAAAAGAGTTAATTGTATCCGTCTTAAGTTCATTTTCAACATTTGTCTTGATAAACTGATTAATCCTGCTCTTTCCAATGGCGAAGCGTGGCTATTAGTTCACGATAATCAAGGAAAATAAAATATTTGGATATGCCAAAATGAAAATGTTTTGCGTTAAATAAATCGTCTTGTTTTAACCTGAGATCTTTTTATGAATCGATAGCAGGCCTTTGTGCAGAATTGAGAATAATTATATATGTTTTGTCATCCAAAAACATGGAAAACCCAAAATCCAATTTGGAATCAGGGACCCAGTCCTTGAGTTCAATAAAATATTGCTTAATAAGGCTAGCTGTCATTTGTATTGGGTCAATCCAGGACTATATAGGTAATCTTCCATACTGAAGCCGGTTGGATAAATATATATTATTTAAGCCCTCTGCAAGCTATTGAAATTATGCTCCCCTCTATGATATTGGATAACCTATCAAACGCAAAATTATTATCTTCTCTTTGAGCTTGGGGCAGCCATAATAGGCCCCTGCCCGCTCCCCTTGCCTCAAGATGTGATGACTGGCAATGATCAATATATGATCAGGTATCCCGGATATCGGTTATAAAATGAAAGGACCAGGATTAAAGACGAATTTTTAGCATTAATTTAGCTGGATTTTAATAAAAAATATCACTAGCGTTGCGTTGTTATTGTTCTATAATCCGTCAAACCTTTGCCTGCATTACATTTCAGAAGATATAATGATGGCGACGATTTGAATTTTCTGGGAAATTTATTTTGATCACAGAAATTTAATTATCAGCATTTTATGAATATTCAAAAAGGTCATTTAAGCAACAACGCAACGCTAATGAAAAAATATTAATATTTCTAATGAGAGAATTGATCCTGAATAAAGATTACGCCGGCATTCGAAAGGCCATTTCCGCAAACCCTAAGCTCGCCTCCGAGGGAATCATGCTTGAGGGAGAAACCACCAACAAGGCGCATCCCCTGCACCGTATCTGCGATTTTGTCTTTTCGAAAAAATTGACGGATGAGGAAGCTGTAAAAATTGCTCAAATATACCTGGAGTTTGGCGCCGATGTCAATGGTTACCCACTGGTCATAATGAAAGACACGCCACTACTTGCAGCTTCCAGTTTACATGCAGATCTGGTGGCCGTTTTATACATCAATCATCAGGCAAATATCCATCACCAGGGTTGTCACGGCGGAACGGCACTGCATTGGGCTTCATGGTGTGGAAGAGATATGCTGGTTAAGCGGCTTATTTCGGAAGGGGCTATTATTGACAAAAGATGTATTGATTTTCAGTCAACTCCACTATTTTGGGCGGTAAAATCGTATGAGGAAAGTGCTGATAAACTCCACCAGCTTGAATGCATCAAACTTTTAATCCATGCAGGGGCCGATAAGGATATACCCAATGCCTGGGGTGATACCATCTACAGTATGATCAAAGCTGAAGACCTGGAATTAAAGAAAATACTCTCAAACTAGGATTGATCCAAATATTATTGTTTTATTTACCACTGAGCTTCAGATTCAATTACAAAGATACCTGTCTTCATTGATTAACTTAAAACACCAGGATCTGCTTTTCGCATATGCTACTCGATCTATCTTTGGGATTAATCGAAACTAAGCAAACCAAATCAAGCAAGATGATTACCAGAATCTGGCATGGAAGAACAACCCTACACCTGGCAGAAAAGTATTTGAAGTTTTTATTGGAAAAAGGGACAAAGGAATATTTGCAAACAGTGGGAAATCTAAGTGTAAAAGTGTTGCAGCGTAAAACAGCGGATTGCTGCCATTTTTGGACCGTAAGCGAATGGCGAGATATGGAATCCATAAAAGCTTTTGCGGGGGAAAAGGTAGAAACGGCTAAATATTATCCTGAGGATCATCATTTCTTGTTAGAGTTTGAAGAAAAAGTCATTCACTGCGAAACATACCCCGTCTTTATGACAGATTAGATGGCGGCCAATGATATCTGCCTTTTAAACATTTCTTTGGTCAAAATATTTTTGCTCAATGCTGTCCTGAACACGGCATACCAATCGTTATTTAAAAAAAGAATATGGATACTTATCTTCCTCCAATAGAGAAGCCAAAAGGATTGATGATGAAGTTTGTTTATTATATAACACGCCGTCAATACGGCAAAGTACTTACTCCACTAAAGGTCTTTTCTGCGCGAATGCCGCTCGGATTCGGTCTTTTCTATGGTAAAATATCCCAGCTGGATAAAAAATTAATACTCCCAAAAGAGATTGCATTTCTAATCCGCGAACGGGTCGCGCATATAAACGTCTGCAGTTTCTGTGTAGATATTGGCCGGTTTGCGGCCATCAAACAATCAATGGATACAGTCAAGTTTGACGCCCTTGAACAATACCAGACAAACGCGCTTTTCAGTGAGGCCGAGCGGGCAGCATTGGATTATGTAAGTGAACTGACAATACATAAAAAAGTGAATGCAATTACTTTTGAACAAGTATCGGCCCACTTTTCGGAAAGAGAGATTTGTGACATGGTCTGGCTTGTAGCCAGCGAACATGTCTACAACATGACCAATATCGGACTTAATATTCACTCAGACGGTCTTTGCGACACCCGTCAAAGAAAGGCTGATTGATATCCATTGATATTGGGTAGATCTTTGTCGAGCCATGGGGAATCAACGGGTCAGCCGGTAAAGAAAAATAGCGGCTCTTTGCATGAGGAAAGGATATTCTTTCAGATTGATGGTTTCTCCTGGTCTATGGGCACCATTTCCCGATGCCCCAAGCCCGTCAAGACAATCGACATACAATGCGATATCCGAAATGTCTCCGGCCCCTCTTAAACCAGGATCACCTGCGACGGTGGGTCCTATACCCATATCCCGGCTAACTTTATCCAATTTGTTTAACAGCTGCAGGTTACCTACTGTAGGTTCCATGGAGGGGAGGTAATCAGAAAAACTGATCGTAGAATGTGTTCCCGGAAGGCTCTGGGCAACAATCGCCTTCATTTTTTCGCGGGCGGCATTTTTTTGGGTCTCAGTCAAAAATCGGAGATCACCCACCACCCTTGCAGAAGGGGAAATGATATTGGTTTTACCAGAGACTTCATCCCTGGCGTCCTGCTGATCTACTTTGATTTCAGATCCTCCTGCGATCAAACCCGGATTGAATGTGAGGTATTTTTCTGAACCCATTTGTTCCCTGAAGGAATTGAGGATCCTGGCTGCCTCGTAAATAGCCCCATAGCCTGCGGAATCCGTGAATATGAGTGAGGAGTGGCCAGATTTGGCAGTTACGCTCAGTGTCCAGCCACTTGCGCCCCTGCGTGATGCTGCAACTGTATGCATCCCTTGGGACCATTCAAAGGCTAGGGCAATATCGCATGTCTTAGCCCTGTCAATAAAGTCTTTTCTGGCAACATTGTGCGGCACGCCCCCTCTTTCTTCGTCACCTGTGAGGTAAACGATCAAATTCATATCCCGTAATTCCCCAGCGAATTGCAATGCTTTTAAAGCCTCGATGATGAGTACATCCCCGCCTTTCATGTCATTAACCCCCTGACCAGTCGCGGTAGAGTCATTTAAGATGGTATAGGGACCAGCAGGCATATCCGGTTCAAATACAGTGTCCAGATGACCGATTAGAAAAATGTGTTTGCCTTTTTTCCCATTATGTGTAGCCACCAGATGTCCCGCCCGGTGGAGAGAATCGGGTTCATTGATCCATTGTACTTCAAAACCCAGTTTTTTCAATTCATTACTATATAGCGCTCCCACATGTCTAACCCCTTCGGTATTCAAAGTGCCACTGTTGATATTAACGGATTGAATTAATAACTGCAGCGCTTCATTCATATGACTATTGATATAGTCGATCGTCTTTTTTTCTGTCTTATCAAGTTGTGTATAAGCGCTGCCTACCATCGTAAAACTAAAGAAAATCATTATGATCCTATGCATACAGTTGATTGGTTATTTGCTTGGCAATAAAGAACGCGACATCCAAATATAGCATAATCATACTTGAAGATAAAGCTCATAGGATCCAATGGTTTAACGATGGCAACGCCTGTCTGTCAGGACCTGAATCCCAGTACATTCCCAACTAAAGTGTTTGCTGTAATTTTCAAATTTGTGTTCGAAATTCAAAAAAGATAAATTCAGCTTGGCTGCTACCTGTTTTGCACGCTTTTGGTCTAAATTACAGCCATCAACAGCTGAACAATAGTTGATGGAAACTCAATTTATTAAACGCTTCATCATTTACCGAAATATGGAAGTTTTCCAAAGATGATTTTTCGGGGAAATGAAACAATAATTAATTTGAATTGATCTGGGCCAACGAAATGGATTATTATAAAAAGCAACTATGATTTTATCAAACCTCCTGTCCACAGCAGCCACTCTATCATTTCTTCCTAAAGCGATTGGTAGAAATCCTTGGGGTGAACGATTAAAAAAGATTCAGCGTTCAGCAAATTACCAAGACGATAGTTTCCAAAACCAAAGTCTAACTCCGGTAATGTCCGATAAGGGCAGCTTCTTTAAGATCTTATGGAAATTTATTAACAAGCCCAAAACCGTTATACCCCCACTCCCACTCCCTTCGGTTAAAACGGACCTGAAACAACTTCCTGAAGGAAATCCAGTATTGATCTGGTTTGGGCATTCTTCCTACCTTCTGAAGATTTATGGGAAACACATTCTTGTTGATCCAGTATTCAGCGGCTATGCCTCACCATTTAAATTAAAAAGCGCCAAAAACTTTGAAGGGAGCAACGTTTTTGGCGTAGAGGATTTGCCAGCAATTGATATTTTGTTGATCACCCACGACCATTATGATCATTTAGATTATCAGACGGTGTTGAAATTGAACAGCAAAACCAAACATATTGTTACCTCCCTGGGAGTTGGTGCCCATCTTGAATACTGGGGGTTTGATGCTGGAAAAATAACTGAACTCGATTGGGATGAAAGCACCGAAAAGGTGGAGGGTTTGAAACTCATTTGCGCACCATCAAGACATTTTTCGGGCAGGAGTTTTGCGCGGTTCAAAACGCTTTGGGCGTCTTACATTCTTAAAACAAGGGATTATTCGATATACTTGGGTGGAGACAGTGGCTACGACAAACACTTTAAAGAGATTGGTGAAACATTCGGACCTTTTGATCTTGCCATTCTAGAATCCGGTCAGTACAATGAAGCATGGAAAAACATTCATATGATGCCGGAGGAAACTGTCCAGGCTAGTCTAGATCTAAGGGCAAAATGGCTTTTACCCGTACACTGGGGTAAGTTTTCACTATCGATTCATCCCTGGAATGAGCCCATCGAAAGGGTGATGAAAAAATCAGAAGAACTCGGTGTACATGTTACTACGCCAATGATCGGTGAGCCCTTGGTAATCGGAGAAAATTATCCTTATGGGAAATGGTGGAGGGAATTGCTTTGATATGGTTCACCAATACGCCGGCCCCTCTCTAAAACAACATACATAAACACCTCCATTTGATTTAGATTTCATGCCGATTGCGGGGACAGATGCCTTTCATGGGGCTTTTCGGGCATCGATGACCGAATAACCCGTATTTCTTCCTTGTACAAGGCAAAGAAAATGTTTTGCAATTCATGAAGATACCTGCAGGAAGCGATGAACTTACCATCATATCTGAAAAAAAATTCATTAAATGTGCTGAATATTTCCGTTAGTTCACGGTACATGTATTTATAAATTCCATCTTTTTCGCTAAAGCCGGATCTTATAAGCAAATCATGGGTTAATTCGATTGGATAAATATCCTTCAAATGGGTTTGAGCACCTGAACTTAAAAATACGATTCCATTTTTGTGCAGGCAGACGATTGTATTTTCACGATTGTGATACCTGATTTTGTTGCCAATTCTTAATTCGGTAGCCTTTTTCATATATCGAGCTTTGGAATTCTTCCACAAGAAGGCGGCCAAATTTTAAAAAATAGTCAAAATGTCAATAAAATTAACTTCCAACTAAGTGTTTACACTTATGGTTATTTATGCACAGCTTGGGCGAAACTTAATGATTTGCAATTTTGAGAATACGTTCAATTTTGTAATACGCAAATACTACCATCTTACCTGAAGAAATTCATAAAGAAGATTGCTGTTTTTGTACCGGAATAAAAGAGCCCTTGTTCAATTATTATAACCTGCATTTCTGTGAAATTGTTTATCAAAAATATGGTTTCCACCCGATGCAAAATGCTAGTAAGAAAAGAACTGGAGAAGCTAGGTATACGGGCATCGGACATACAATTGGGTGAAGTCGAAATTCATGGGGAAATGACCAAACTGCAAAATGAACTTTTCCGCCATGCAATTTCAGAACAGGGTCTTGAATTAATGGATGACAGGATATTGCAACTGATTGAAAAAATAAAAGCAATCATCATAGAATCGGTCCATTATGCAGACGAGCCTCTGACCGTAAAATTCTCTACCTATTTAAGCGAAAAAACACATCACGACTATAGTTATCTTTCCAATCTGTTCTCCCATGTTCAGGGGATAACACTCGAAAAATATGTGATCTGTCATAGAATCGAAAGGGTTAAGGAATTGCTTGTGTACGATGATTTGACGCTTACACAAATTGCCAACCAGATGAATTACAGCAGTGTGTCGCATCTTTCGACCCAATTCAAAAGAATAACCGGATTTACGCCATCACATTTCAAAGGAAGCCTTGAAACAAAGAAGGGCATTAAATAATCCACCATATGGCAATTAGAAGCCTTCCTAAAGGTTAAACGCTTGATTCCACTGCACTTGGGATCAATATCGGGTATTAAAATGTTTGCTGAATCCAAACAAAACCAATATTTTGTTGTTAGAATGGATTTTGGTCCTAGTGGAGCTTTTATGGACCTATGACTGAAAATTTGTTAATCATTTTTTAACAATCTTAGGCTAAACTTTACGTTTTTAGAATAATCTAATAGCATCAAAAAATACCATGATAAAGGCATTATTTTATATCGCATTGATAATCAGCGTAATTTGCATTTCCTGTTCAAAATCTAACAATCCGAATCCGGAAGCTTCGAAAACCTCCCTTTGGCCATTAAAATATGGCAATAGTTGGACCTATACTGATTCCGTGTTTTCAGACAGCAGCCTGTCTACAGCCTATTCCGATACTGCAATTGTCCTCAAGACTCCTATTACGGATAACGCCGGGAACGTATATCTGGAAGTATATAACCCTAATGGATGGTTCGGATCAGGGTCGTATTTTTCAGTGGATCCCTCCAACACCTTTATTAATGGATATGATAGCGCCAGTGGTTCAGCCTATCTTTTCTTTCAGATTGCTGGTCAGGACGGTACCCTTGTCGGCAATGGCACTGACTTTAGTAATCCCACTTGTCCGGTAACAGATAACCAGTACGGGTTTGCATCGACCACCACCATAAAAGGATATAATTGCTATAAAAATATTGAGATCAACACCAACTGCAATGGCGTAGCCCTGGAAACCACGGTCACTTATGTTGCTCAAGGCGTCGGCGTCGTCCGGATTGAAGACTATGTAGCCGATTCGACTAAAAATAATGCGATATACCTGGATTATTCCCAAACCCTGGATTCGGCGACGATCAATTAGACGATCGATACATTCAAAAAGACGCTTTCTGGGAGGTTTCTTGAAACCCGATTAAATTATTGATCTCTACCCTCAATCATTTCAATAGTCATCTCAAAACTGAACCGGGAGCTAAGCCATCTATGAAGAAAATCGGCTATGGCCTTTTGTTTATGTTAAGGTATGATTTGCCGTAGATATTTTTAGTGAGGCTTATTGTAAAATTCTTTCCATTAAAGGAATGGTCTATCGACCAAGATGAGTCCTTGACAGTGATCATATAATCCTTGAGGATGCTTTCTTCAGTCCTGAAGACGGTTTCTGTCAATTTTAATTCTGATTCCTTCACTTTTTCATCATGGATAATTGACTCAATCTCCTGGTTCTTGGGTGTTCTTGTATGCCTGACTTCGGTCCGGATATATTCCTTTTGCCTGTTTAATTCCCTGAGGCCACTTCTTAATTTCTCCAGCTTTAGATAGGTTTCGGAATATTTGTCATAAACATTATTGCTCATAATTCAATATTTAAAGCTCGTACCGAGCATAATCTGCAAAGTTAACGAAAAACCTTCAATCTGCTCATAGTAAAATAGGCCATCGGCCAAGGGTTGTGGCAATCCTGAATTTTCGATATAGGTATTATGTTCAGCCAAAATTTATGGATAGGGATTACTTCAATCAAAACAAAAGGTCTACATTAGTTTGGTTTCGGAAGATGCCGGTTGACCGAAGATTAACTGTTAAAATCAATCAGATGGACTCCTTTCTCAAATCAGGCCGCTTTTTACTAGCCCTTCCCATGCTGATTTTCCCCATTTTGCATTTTATCTATCCATCTTTTGTTGCCAGTATTATTCCTCCTTGGATTCCCTGGCATTTTTTCTGGACCTATTTTACTGCATTGACAATATTAGCAGCCGGAATAGCTATTGTTATCGGCAAATACGAATATGTAGCGGCTCTTTTACTAGGTACCGAGATTTTCCTATTTGTCGCACTGATCCATGTATTTCTTTTATTTCATAAAGCGGGAGACGCATGGGCGGAGCGGCCAATGTTCGGGGAATATCCAAGCCGGGTGATTAATGCATTTAAGGATTTCGGATTATTCGGCGCTGTATTCATTTTTGCGGGCACAAAATCCCAATCCTGGAGAAATACGCGCAAGGATAATTCCTTGGTATTTGGCAGAACGATTGTGGGAATATCGATAACTGCATTTGGATTGCTCCAATTTGTTTATCCTGGACACGGTCCTGGAATTCCTCCGATGTTGAATACGGTCGTATTCGTATTTCCTGGAAGGGAGTTTTGGGCATATACCACGGGGGCCGCCCTTGTGATTGCAGGGATTTTTTTGGTAATCGGTAAGGAGACGCGAAACCTGACAGCCTATTTAGGGGTATTGCTGCTTGTTTTTGATTTGCTGGTATGGGTACCCCAGTTTTTTGTAAACCCGGCAGATTTGTATGGTAATTGGCTTAAAGACTTGGGCATCATTGGTGGTGTCCTGATTTTGGCAGAATCCCTCCCGAAAAAACCCAGGACTGTACTAGATGTGGACTAGATCTATAAATTAAGCATCCCTGGTTTTCAATTCTTCACGTGATAATTGGGATTCTGTTTCTGCTGAAGTCAAATTGTCCTGGGATCGTTTTTCCTCTTGTTGGGGCATGTGGGAATAGTTTGATGGCAGTTTTGGGCATTCATGCCTGAACTGTGCAGTCATCAGCACCACTGGGTAAAGAAGAAAAAAAGCGAGTGTAAGTAACACAAGGATAATCCCGAACATCGTCATTTCTTTGGTTTTGATACCACTTAAACGGGAGAAAACGAAAAAAATTATGATTGATCTGGAGAAAGAGAGGTATCAAATAGTTTTTGCTTCGCAGTGGAGGATCCGGCCATGAACGCTGCCGATTCCCGTAACGAAAAAAATGAGCACCCGGACGCCTATTGCTGCTCGATCGCCTGATGAAGCATAGGTTCCGAGAACAGTATCCAGTCCGGAATCTTCGATTCCTGTATCTTCCACAATCCTTCAATTAACTGCATGGAGAATACATGACGATTTCCCCTTTCGTCGCTGACGTCAATATGGTAGCCGGGGTTAGGGAGGCCCTGTTGTTTTCTAAAATTAAATTCCTTGAAACTGCCACCAGTTTTTATATTACAGGAAAACTGTACATTTTTTGTAATATTCATAAAAAGGCTAAATGATTATTCTTCAAAAGTACGCAAAAGCGAAACCATTCATGAACAATCATCCGGAGGATCACAAAAATGGGCAGTTCAAGAAGTTTAACACTATGCCAAAGCAGCTTCTACTGGTTTAACAACCTTGACAAATTCTGCCTGGGCATGAATAGAAACCTCATCTCCTAAAACGACACCACCAGTTTCCGAAACCATGCTGAAACTTACCCCGAATTCTTTCCGGTTGACTTTACCG
>Ga0302326_10020689_pt1 | contig 13531 bp, 13 predicted proteins | sample Palsa_T0_3_FD_202264 | JGI IMG/M metagenome (GOLD analysis project Ga0302326, IMG submission 202264) | Peat permafrost microbial communities from Stordalen Mire near Abisko, Sweden - Palsa_T0_3 | ecosystem: Environmental > Terrestrial > Soil > Palsa > Peat permafrost | place: Sweden: Abisko... | reverse complement strand
GCGCATGAAGAGCGTCTGCCGTCCGTTGGATTCACTGGCGATTATGGAGCGACCGGCATCAATCTCGCGGACCTGCATGGATCGGGCGAGGCGATTGGGCAGGCGAACGTGCCGCTGTTTGAAGAGGCAAAGATCCGCGGCGATGAGCGAATTGCGGACGCGCAGAAGCGGCAGCAGAAAGCGCAGGTGTCGAATCTCGAGGCCCAGGTGGTAGCGGATGTTCGCGACAGCCTGCTGGACATCGAAGCGGCAGCCAAACTTGTCGAGGTCGCGCGGTCGAACGTCGACCTGGCGACTGAGGAATTGTCTGAGGCGCAGCAGAGATTTGCGGCCGGCGTGTCTGACAATCTTTCGGTGGTGCAGGCGCAGGCCAGCGTAGCCCAAGCCAACGAGCAATACGTGAGCAGCTTGTATCAGCACAACATGGCCAAACTTTCATTGGCCCGGGCGATGGGCGTAGCTCAACAGGATTATTCGCATTATCTGGGAGGAAAGTAACCGTGGCGCAAGACCAGGAAGAGAACACAGCACAGCCGCAAGGCCAGAACCCCGGCCAGCCGCAAGGTCAGAACGCGGAGCAGCCGCAGCAGGATCCTATGGTGAAGGACCAGGATCCTCCTGCCAAGCCAAAGCGGAAGATTCCCCCGTTCGCGATCGTCGCCGTAGTCGTCTTGGTGGCCGTCGTCGCGGGGCTGTTTTATTGGCACTCCACCTATTACGAGGACACGGACGACGCACAGATCGCCGGCCACATTGACCAGCTGAGTCCGCGCATCAGCGGGCAGATCATCCGCGTTGCCATAGAAGAGGAGCAGCAGGTGCAGGCCGGGCAGCTGCTGATAGAAATCGACCCGCGCGATTATCAGACGGCGCTCGCCCAGGCGCAAGCGGTGATGGAGAGCAAGGAATCCGCGTGGAAGGCGGCCAAGCAGGATGTGCCGGTGCAGAGCACGAGTTCGTCGAGCGGAATCAGCTCGGCGGATGCAGACGTGAGGACTTCCTCCGCGCAGATTGACCAGGCGCAGAAGCAGCTGGAGGCATCGCACGCGGCCGTGCTTTCCGCGCAGGCGAATGCGCACAAAACTGATCTGGATTTAGAGCGCTACAAACCGCTGGTCGAAAAGGACGTGATCTCAAAGCAGCAGTTTGACCAGGCCGTGGCGGCGGCGGACGCTAACAATGCGGCCGTGAACCAGGCGCAGGCGACTGAGCTGGCGCAACAGCAGGCTGTGCGTGTGGCGCGCGATCGCCTGCTGCAGTCGCAGGCCTCCTACCGCAATGCGCAATCCGGGCCCACGCAGGTCGCGATCCAAGAGTCGAAGGCTGGCCAGGCCGAGGCGGACTACGTCCAGGCGAAGGCGCAGTATGAGCAGGCCCAGTTGAACCTGAGCTACACGAAAATTTACGCGCCGTATGCCGGCATCATCACGAAGAAAAATGTGGAGGTCGGGCAGAATGCGAGCGTCGGCCAGAGTTTGCTGACGCTGGTTTCGCTGGACGATGTCTGGGTCATCGCCAACTTCAAGGAGACCCAGCTGCGGCACATGGTGAGCGGGCAGGCGACAGAGATCAAAGTTGACGCGTACGGCAGGACCTACTCTGCGAAGGTGACACAGATCGGTGGCGCGACTGGCTCCTTGCTGTCGCTGTTCCCGGCCGAGAATGCGACAGGAAACTACGTCAAGGTGGTGCAGCGCGTGCCGGTGCGGCTGGACTTTACCAAGCTGGGTGACGAAAACAAGGATCACCTGTTGCGGCCCGGTCTCTCGGTGGAACCGTCTGTCAAGGTAAAGTAGCTTTCGCAAGAAAGTGAATGAGGCCGGGAATTTCCCGGCCTTCACTTTTTGCGCAATTGAAACTAATCACAAATGGGCGCATCTTTAGTATGGAAGTTTAAGCCCATGCCGATCGCCCTCGCATTCCTGCTCAAATACGGTTACCTGATCCTGTTCACCTGGGTGCTGCTGGAGCAAATCGGCATGCCGGTGCCGAGCGTGCCGCTCATCTTGACCGCCGGAACTTTGACAGCGACGCACCAGATGCATTGGGCGCTGGCCTTGCTTTCGATTGTGCTGGCTTGTTTGGTCAGCGACTCCGCATGGTTCATGCTCGGAAATCGCTACGGCAATTCCATGGTCAGATTGTTGTGCCGCGTCTCCATGGAGCCTGCGACCTGCGTGCAGAAGACGAAGAACTCCTTCTCGCAGCGCGGCGCGGTGACTCTGCTGTGGGCAAAATTTGTGCCTGGACTCAGCGCGGTCGCAGCGCCAATCGCCGGCCAGACTGGCATCTCTTACGCGCGCTTTGCGGCCTTCGATATGGCCGGCTCAATCATCTGGGCGTCAACATTTCTTCTGGCCGGGAGATTTTTCGGCGACGCCATCAAGCGCAATGCGTTCATCCTGCATTGGCTCGGGCATTTCGCGGTGGCACTGGTCGTGCTGCTGGTGATCTCGTTCTTCATCTATCGCGTTTGGAAGCAGAATCGCTTTTTGAAGAGCGTGTCGCGCGCCCGGCTTTCGCCGCAGGAGTTGAAGCAGATGATGGACGACGGGGAGCACCCCTTCATCGTTGACCTGCGTCATCCGCTGGATTATCTGCCGGATCCTCGCGTCGTGCCGACGGCGATCCGCATGGGGCCGGATGATGTGGCCAAGCGGGCGGAGGAGCTGCCGCGGGACCGCGACATTATTTTGTATTGCACCTGTCCCAGTGACGCGAGCTCCGCCAGCACGGCGCTCAAGCTGCGTAAGCTGGGCATTGAGCGCGTGCGGCCGCTGGCTGGCGGCTTCGAAGCGTGGCGGGATCTGCAATATCCGCTGGTCGAGTACGTGGAATTTACAGCGAGCTCCACCGAGCTGAGTTTTCCTGTGACCGCTCATTGAAAACCGCGTCCAGCTTGGTGAGACGCAGCAACTGGCAGACGTGGGGTGTCGGATTGAGCAGGCGAAGCGTGTGTCCGCATTGCAGAGCGCACTCGTGCAGCACCGCGAGCATGCCGAGGCCGGCGGCATCAATGTGCTCCAACTCAGACAGGTCTAGCTCGAGGTTGCCCTGTTCTACGGCGGGCAGCGCGATCGGCAGCAGGTAATGCTCCTGCCCGTGGAGGAGGGAAGCCGGCGCAACGATCTTGCGGGCATGGTCTTCGTAAGGTCCGGTGGCGAAGATGACTGGTTGGGCTGCCATGGCTATCTCTCCTTTTGAGTTATGAGTTCATTTCCAGCTAAAGTTGTTGCAGCGGTTTTCTGTAGGCTTACTTGTTAGACGCGCCGGGTGGCAGAGCGTCACATTCTTTTCCTACCTTTATCTACGGCCGAAAATGATGAATGGTTCCGGTAATTCGTGCATTTCTCTGCGAATGTTGCGTGAATTGGTACAAATCCTCGCTCACGAGTTCCACTTTGAACTCGCAGGAGTGGCGCCGGCAGATGATCACGGGGCCAAATTTCCTGAGCTCAAATACTTTTCGCAGTGGACGGCAGAGGGACGCGCCGGAGAGATGGCCTATCTTGAGCGCCGCAATGAAGACGGCGAACTCAAACGCTCGTCGTTGCGTGCCGCGCTGCCGTGGGCGCGCAGCGTAATTGTCTGTGCAGCGAATTATGATTCGGCGGCGCCGCTTTCAATTGACGACGCCCCCGCGAATTCAGGATGGATCGCCCGCTATGCGCAGACGGGCGATGAGCAGGGCGCGTCGGATTATCACGAAGTGTTGCTCGCGCGGTTGCGGGCGCTGGAAGAAGCGCTGCATCAGAGATTGGCTTCGGAGTGCGGCGAGTTTGAGTCGCGCAGTTATGTCGACACCGGTCCGCTGGTCGAGCGCGTGTATGCGCGCTACGCTGGTCTCGGATGGATCGGCAAGAACACCTGCCTCATTCATCCGGACGAGGGCTCGTGGCTTTTTCTCGGCTGTATCGTGACGTCGCTTGAAGTCAGCGACTTTGATCTCGCGGCGGCGCTGTTGCCGGATCGCTGCGGCTCCTGCACGCGCTGCATTGAAGCGTGTCCGACGCAGGCGCTGGATGAGCCATACAAAATGGACGCGTCTCGCTGCATTTCTTATTTAACGATCGAAAAGCGCGGCGCCATCACGGAGGAGCTGCGTGAAGGCATCGGGCGGCAGGTGTTCGGCTGCGACATCTGCCAGGACGTCTGCCCGTGGAATCAGAAGGCGGGCCGAAAGCGCGAAAAGTCACCCTCGGTTACAAATGGATCCTCGAATGAAATGCTGCAGCCTCGGCCGGAGCTGGTCAATCCGTCTCTCGACTGGCTCGCATCTCTGACTCGTGAAGATTTCCGCCGCATCTTTCGCGGCTCGCCATTGGAGCGGACAAAGTGGCGCGGCCTGCAGCGAAACGTGGCCATTGCGATGGGCAATTCCGGGGACGCGACTCATTTGCCGCATCTCGAGCGTGCGGCGAATGACGTTGAGGAGCCGGTCCTGGCGGAGGCAGCCCGCTGGGCAGGAGAGCGGATTCGCGCAAAGCAAAGCCCGTCTGCGAGCGAAGGGGCGGCGACTGCCAGCAGCACCGAGTCGGCCACAAGAATTTGAGGGCCCGCAAACTTGATTTGCGAAGCTGACTAGCTGGCGCGCGCCACGTTGCTCGCGCTCAGGCCCTTCGGACCCTGCTGGCACTCAAACTTCACCGGCTCACCTTCGTTCAACGTCTTGTAGCCATTTTCTTGAATGGCCGAGAAGTGAACGAACACGTCTTCACCAGTGGAACGCTGAATAAATCCATAGCCCTTGGCGCCATTGAACCACTTCACAACACCCTGTTCAGTCACAGCTTTGACCCCCTCTTATCGCAAGCTCCTTGAAGTTCTCCTTGAACAACGAGAGCCGCCGGATCGCGGAACCCCGCGAGCGCTGGCAGCCCGGATGCCAGGTAGAAATTCGAGGAAAGTAGAACAAAATTGGCCGTCCGAAACGCGAATCGAGTCGCGAAACAGCCAGCCAACTGCTGAATGTCTTGCGAATCGAGGCTATGTTAGGGCAGTGTTTCCGGGACTGCAAGAAGAATTTCGAATTGCCCTGAGAATTCGCTCGCGCCGCGATTTTTATCGGCGGCCTAGCACCTTGGAAGGACAGCGCATCGTCTGACGCCCTGCTAGCATCGCCTCGGCGTCGGCCGCTTTTTTATTTTCCATAGTCCATTTTTCGAATCCCCGATGGCATCGAAAGCACAGACATGAGTTGGTTGAAACGAACGGCCGTCGCGGAACCCGAAACAGAGTTGGTCGAAGATCCCGTGCTCGATCCGGAAGTTGGCGTGCCACCCGCGCCTGAGCCGCCGCCCGACCCGGGCCCTTTCCCGACGCTGGGGGAGCAGCTGGTCACGCTGGTCAAATACCTGATGCAGACCGAGGTGCATACCTATGCATTTTCGGTCGCCGCCAACGCGGTCCTGTCGCTGTTCCCGTTCATGGTGCTGTTGTTCTCGCTGTCGCGAAATGTCTTCCACTCGGTCCGCATGCAGACGTTGGTCGGGGACATGTTCCGCTATCTATTGCCGTCGGGCCAGGACTTCGTCGTTCGCAACATGCTGCTGCTGGCCAAGGCGCATCGCGGGACCACGATTTTCTCCCTCGTCATGCTGGTGGTCTCCTCCACCGGGGTTTTCTTGCCGCTGGAAGTAGCGTTGAACCAGGTCTGGCGCGTGAAGAAAAACCGCTCCTACATTCACAACCAGGCCGTATCGCTCGGACTCGCGTTTGCGACCGGGGTGCTGGCGCTGGGCTCGGTCGCACTGACGGAAGAGCAGCAGGACGCCGTCAGCAAACTGGTCGTCAACCATCCTCACCTGGCGGTGGTGTCCAACGCGTATTGGCTGATGATGCCGGCCGCGGCGCTGTTGAGCATCACCAGCTTCTTCCTGATTTACTGGATTCTGCCCAACCGGAAAGTTCCGCCGCTGGCTGTGCTGCCGGCGGCCATCCTCACCGGCGTGGCGTGGGAGCTGATGAAGCGGCTGTATGTCCACGCGCTGCCCTGGATGGACCTGCAATCGGTCTACGGCCCATTCTCCATCTCGGTCTCGATCATGATGTGGGCCTTTCTAACCGGGCTGTTGCTGCTGGCCGGAGCGCATTTTTCGGCGAACCGCCATACGCTGCGGCAGGCCCGGCTGGCAGAGATCGAGAAGAAAATGAAGGATGACAAGGACTAGCCAGCACTGGTGATCCTCAGGGGTTGTCGCGTTACACTCGATGCAAGATGCCAGCGGCCCCCGACACTGAACAGACCAAGCTGAACCATTATCTTCGTCCGCAGAGCAAGCTGGGGAAGGTGACGCTTTGGACTTTCCTCCTCTGGGTGCTGCTGCGAGCGCTGAGCTACGTCCGCGGGGAATTCGGGAGTGACGCAGCCGGGTGGAGCTGGCTGGTCCTCGCCGTTCTAATGTGCGTAGCCATTCCGCTGGGCGCGCGATGGGTGACGCAAACGCTGCTGTGGAGGCTGCGCAATCGCCTCATCGTCAACTATCTGCTGATTGGGTTGGCCCCGTTTGTCCTGCTGGCGACGCTGGTCGGGGTGATGGGATATGCGCTGGCGGGACAGTTTGCAGTTTTTGCGGCGACCGGCGAGTTAACCCGCAGCATCTCCTCACTGGCGAATGCAGATCACGGGTTTGTCACGCACGTGGCCCACGATATGTCGCAGCAAGGCACCAACGGCCTTTACATCCCCGAGTCAGAGCTGCGTGACGCCGACACAAAGATTGCGCGGAAAGTGTATGTCTTCTTCGACGGCAAGCCAGTCATCGTGGCGGCGTCGCCGAAGCTTGAAGATCCCAACGCCAAGAGTGTTCCGGGATGGATCAACGGCAGCTTCAGCGGCGTCGTCAGGGACGGCAATCAATACTATCTGCGAGCTGTGGAAACGATGCCGCTGGATGGCCACGTCACCACGGTGATCGAGTCTGAGCCGCTGAGCGAAGCGCGATTGGCGAAGATGGGCGAGCGACTTGGGCGGGTTACGCTGTTTCATCCGCAAATCGTGGAGTCAGCAAAAGCAGGCAAGGACGAAAAGTCTCCGGCGCCAGGAGCTGTGCATATCAACCCGGACGACAACGCCGCAAACAGTGGGATCAGCGTGACCGGGGCGGAGGGAGACGAGGATGTCGATGTCGAGAAGACAGTCATGGTGAGTGGCGGGACGATTCCGCCTCCTGCCGCGATTTATGACATCGATGTGACCTTCGCAACGCCGCTGCCGCTCAGGGACTGGAACACGGGGAGAACTCTCGTGATCCCGTTCAGCGTTTCCTCGCGGCCAACCGTGCTGTATCAGCGCCTGTTTGCAACGTCCCTCAAGTGGAGCAACATTATCCGCATCGCGCTGATCAGCCTTGCCGTGTTGTTCGCATTGGTTGAGCTGGTGGCGCTGGTTATGGCGGTCCGCTTGAACAACACCATCACGCACAGTGTTGCGGATTTGTATGAAGCGACGATACGCGTGGACTCCGGCGACCTGGCCCACCAGATTGTGGTGCAGCGCCATGACCAGCTCGGCGAACTGAGTGAGTCGTTCAACAAGATGACTGCTTCGCTGGAGCGGCTGATCGAGGAGCAAAAAGAAAAAGAGCGCATGCAGGGCGAGCTGGCGATTGCTCAGGAGGTCCAGAACAATCTTTTCCCCCACGGCAATGTCTGGCTGCCTGAGCTGGAAGTGCATGGCTACTGCCGGCCGGCGCGCACAGTCAGCGGGGATTACTACGACTTTCTGCTGCTGGGAAATAATTCGCTGGCGCTGGCGCTGGGCGACATCAGCGGCAAGGGAATTTCTGCAGCGCTGCTGATGGCCACGCTGCACTCAGCCGTGCGGGCGTACCGCTTCGCGGCAGCCGAGATTGTTTGCGCGGAGCTGGTGGAGTCCGTCGCACAAAACGGGCGTGGCAACAGCGACGAGTCTTACGATTACGCGGAGCTGTTCGAGTCGCCCAGCCGGATTTTGTCACTGCTGAACCGGCATCTGTATCGCAGCTCGGAGTCAGCCAAGTACGCGACGCTGTGGCTGGGGCACTATTACGGCAACGAGCGCAAGCTGGTGTATTCAACGGGCGGCCAGCTGCCTCCGCTGGTCTTGCGCGCGAATGGGGATGTCGTCCGCCTGGACCAGGGCGGCACCGTCATCGGCCTGCTGGATGGCATGAGCTACGAGCAGGGAACGGTGTTTCTCAACACTGACGACATCGTCATCGCCTACTCCGACGGCGTCACCGAACCGGAGAATGAGTTTGGCGACTTCGGCGAGGAGCGGCTGCTCGAGGTCGTGCGTCGCAATCGCAAGCAGAGTCTCGCTGCTATTTCGAGCCAGGTGATGCTGGCGCTGGATGACTGGATCGGCGGGCAGGAACAGCCGGACGACATCACGCTGGTGCTGGCGCGTCAGCTGTAATCATTTGCCGAGTTCGAACGCTTTGACAACGACGTCGCTGGGCTTGCTTCCCGTCGGCAGCAGGGTGAACATCGCTTGCAGCTTGGTGCGCAGCAACGCGAGATCTCCAGCGCCGGAGTCGGCGGCCAGCAGCAGATGGCCGGCGGCGGAAAAGGCCAGTGCGTCCGGCTGATGGCCAGTGTGCATGCTGCCGACGAGGCGGCCATCGTCAATGCCATAGACGGCGACCGTGTCGGCGCCGAAATTGCTGATGTAGAGCAGCGTGTTGTCGGCGCTCACAATTCCGCGCGATGGATGAATGCCCACGAGATACGTGCCGCCGACTTCGTTCGAGCCTGTCGCGATTTCTGAAATCGTGTTGCTGTCAAAATTGGAGACGAAAATTTCGCCACCGTCCGGCTTCAGCGCGAGATGGACCGGCGTGCGGCCAACGTCGAGAAACACGACGAGGCGATCAGGCTGCGCGGTTGCAGAACCTTCCGCGGGACGTGCGAGACCAATCACCATGACCTGATGTCCGCCGGAGCAGGCGACGAAGGCCTTGCTGGAGTCGGGCAGTATCGCAATGTCGGTGGCACCGGGGCACCCCTCCCACACGCTGCGAACTTTCAGCGCAACGGGATCGATGATGCTAACGCTGTTGCCGCCGTGATTGGAGACGGCGATGGCGGAAGCATCCGGCGCGATGCGGGCGAGACCGGGCTGCTCGCCGACGCCGACCGTGGCGACGACGCGGCGTCCGGCAAGGTCAATTACGGAGACGGTGTTGCTGCCGGAGTTGGCGACGTAGCCGCGCTTGCCCTGAGCGTCGACGCTGATGGAATAGGGTTGCCGGTGGACAGGGATGGTCGCGGCAATCTCATTTTTTTCGGCGTCGATCACGCTAACGGTTCCGGAGGCGCTGTTGACCGCGTAAATTTCATTGCGCGTCGGGCTGGCCGCGAGGCCGACCGGATGCATGCCGACTTCGATGATGTGATCGAGGCGGATGTTGACGAGGTCCAGCACGGTGACGGTGTTGCTGCCGCTGTTTGAGACGTAAGCGTACTCGCGATATTTCGCGGAGTAATTAGGGAAGTCATGGCTGCGACAGCTCGCAAGGAGAAGGACAGAAAGCAGAGCTGCCGCGCCCCGCTTTTTGGAGTGGCGGATTGTCATCGTCCTAACGAGCAGCGCCCGCGGCGGATTCCACCTTGATGCCGCGCGAAACTTCGCGGCCGACGACCTTCGCGATCGCCGCGGCCTCGTCCATCAGCTGCGCGAACTGCTCGGGCAAGATGGACTGCGCGCCATCGCTGAGTGCCTGATCAGGCTGATGATGCACCTCAACCATGAGGCCATCGGCGCCGACCGCGACTGCAGCCCGTGCCAAGGCAAGAACTTTGTCGCGCTTGCCGGTGCCGTGGCTGGGGTCAACCAGGATGGGCAGGTGGCTGAGTTTCTGCACGGCCGGGACGATGGAGAGATCCAGCGTGTTGCGGGTGTGGTCGACGAACGTGCGGACGCCGCGTTCAACCAGCGCGACGTTGTAATTGCCCTCGCTCATCACGTATTCGGCGGCCATCAGCAGCTCTTCCAGCGTCGCACTCATGCCGCGCTTCAGCAGGACAGGCAGCTTGGAGCGGCCAGCGCGCTTGAGCAGGGAATAGTTCTGCATGTTGCGCGCGCCGATCTGGATCATGTCCGCGTACTGCTCAACCAGTGCCAGCGATTCATTGTCGATCGCCTCGGTGACGATGCGAAGGCCAAATGCTTCGCGGACTTCCGCCAGCAGCTGCAGCGCCTCTTCGCCGAGACCTTGAAATGCATACGGAGAGGTTCGCGGTTTATATGCGCCGCCGCGAAGAAACTGAGCACCCCCCTTGGCAACAATTTCCGCGATGGCGAAAATCTGGTCACGGCTCTCGACCGAGCATGGGCCGGCCATGACGGCGAGGCGCTTGCCACCGATGGTCGCATCGGTGCCGGCGAAACGGATGACGGTGCCTTCCTCTTTCAAGTCGCGGCTGACGAGTTTGTAAGGCTTGGTGACGCGAATGACTTCCTGGACGCCGGGCATTTCAGCCAGGCCGCCCTGCTCGACCATGCCGCGGTTCCCGGTGATGCCGATGGCGGTGCGCTCGGCGCCGGGAAGCGGGTGCGGGCGTAAACCAAGCGACTCGATGCGCTTGCAAACGGCATCCACCTGCTCAGGGGTGGCCGTCGCTTTCATGACAATCAGCATAGGGTTCTCGCTTTTCAGTTTACGCAAGAAACTTTTTGCGCGCCGGAGTGTTTTGCTTTGGTAAGAAGCCGACTAGATGCTTCGTATCAGCTAGTCCTCCTCATTGCCACGAAATTTTGGTCCCCAACGGGCCGGATTTCGTGGCTTTTCTAGCGTCGAGCGCGGCGCCATCGCCGCCAGATCCACGCGGCATAGCCCAGCTGCACGACCCACGTCAGGACAAAGGCGAGGACGAGGTGGCGATGCTTCATGCCCGCCCAGTAAGCGGATTCGTCCTGCAGCATCGACATAACGAACATGGAAAGTGTCGTCATCGCGCGGCCTCCCATGCCGGTTCGCGCGTGGCGGCTGCCTGACGCTGCTGCCGCGCCTGCTCGCGACCCAAGCCGTAATAACGGACTCCGACCAGCAGGATGCCCCACGCCAGCCACGCGCCGAGATTCCAGAAAGCAGCAGTCCAAATGCGCGGATCGAGGCCGCTGTTCGGTCCGCCGAAAATTACCGGCGCGGGATGCTGCGTGCGCCACCAGCGGATCGACATGTAGACGATAGGAACATCGAGGAAACCAAAGATGGCGAGGACGGCGGCCAGGGTCTGCGTCTGCCCGGCGACGGCGAAGCGGCGGACCATGAGGTAGGCGACGTAAATCAGAAAGAGCACGAGTGTGCTGGTCAGCCGCTCATCCCACGTCCACCAGATGCCCCACACCGGCCGCGCCCACAGCGGGCCCTGAACAAGAACTGTAGCGCAGAAGACGGTGCCCATCTCGGCGTTGGCCAGGGCGAAGGCGTCGAACTTTTGCGCGCGCGTCGGATTGCTGCGGCGGACGATGAGGTAGCCGATCGAGGCGACGAAGTTCGCGAAAAAGAAAAGGCACAGCAAGTTTCCCGCGGCGAAGTGGTAATAAAAAATCCGCTGAATGTTGCCCATCGTCGCTTCGGTGGGAGCGATGAACCAGGCTTGCATGAAGCCATAAATCGCGAGAGCGATCGTGAGTGCTAGCCAGGGATAGAAGAGTTTTTTCATAGTCGGAAGGAACGTTCCATTGTAAATGCGCGGACTACTCCGCCGAGAGAACGGTTTCGAACAGCAGCAATCCAGCGACTGTATATATGACGTCGTAGGCGAGCAGCATCTTCATCCACAGATCGGGCGAGTCGGTGCCGGTCAGGATGGCGGTGGTCGCTTGGACAGCGCCGAGCAACGCGGGGATACTCAGCGGAAAAAGTATCAGCGGCAACAAAAGCTCGCGATTGCGCGTGCGCAGGCTGAGGGCGGCGAAAAATGTCCCGTTGACGATCAGAGCCCAAGTCGCGAGCGGCAGGAGAAGCAGCAGCTTCCAGCTTTCGCCGAGCGGATGCAGGTTGTAAAAGATGACGAAGACCGGCGTGCTGATGAGTTCAAGCGCAGTTACAAATACAAAGTTGGCCACCGCTTTCGCTAGAAACAGCAAGGCCGGCTCGGCCGGGGCAAGGCGGATGGCGTCGAGGACATTGTGGCGGGTCTCGCGGAGCCACGCCTGGTTGAGGGCGATGACGATGCCGAAGAGCACGGCGATCCAGATGATTCCGCCGGCGATGGCGCGCGATGCGGCGGCTGTCGGATCGAAGGCCAGCGAAAACACGACCGCGATGAGCAGGGAGAAAAAGAGCATCCCGTTGATAGCGTCGCGGGAGCGCCACTCCAGCAAAAATTCCTTGCGCAGGTGAGCGGTAAATTGCTTCCATCCGCTCATGATTTTTCTCCCGAGAGCGGGCGGCTGATGTCGCCGAGTGTCGCGGGTTGCTGATTGCGCTCGAGAGCGGCCAGATAATCCTGCGGGCTGAGGACCAGTTGGGTGCCGCGCGTGCCGGCTGAGACGCTGATGGTGTCGAAGTTGAGGAGCGCGGAATCGGCGAACACGGGGAAGAATTTTTTCGCGCCGAGAATGGTGACGCCACCGCGGATATATCCCGTGAGTGGTTCCACGTTGGCGAGCGGCATCAGCTCCGCTTTGCGGCCCCCGGCCAGCGCGGCGAGTTTCTTGAGATGAAGCTCCGCATCGCCCGCGACCAGCGCGAAGACGGGTTCGCCATCCACACGCGACAGCAGCGTTTTGAAAACCTGCTCCGGCGGCAGGCCGATTTTTCTCGCCACACTCGCGGCAGCCAAATCATTCGGATCCACTGCGTAGTCGCGAAGTTCGTAAGGGATGCCGAGTCCGTCGAGGATGCGCGCGGCGTTGGTCTTCACGCGGACGCCTCGATCATCTGGCCGGCGCGCATGCGTAGCGTGACGTTGGCCAGAGGCTGCGCGAGTTCCGGTTGATGGGTCGTGATGACGACCGTGCGACCGCTTCCGCGGAGACGCAGCAGCATGTCTACCATTTGCTCGGCGCTGGCACGGTCCATGTTGGAGAAGGGCTCGTCGAGAAGCAGCAGGTCGGGGCGCGTCATCAGCACGCGAGCGAGCGACACCCGCTGCCGCATACCCTGCGAATATTTTCCGACCGGGCGCTCGAGAGAAGCCGGCAGCCCGACCGACGCGAGCGCTTCTTCGGGCGGCTGGCATTGTCCCGCGGGATAGAGCGTCGCATAGTAGCGCAGATTTTCCGCGGCCGTGAGCTCGTCATAAAGCATCGTTTCGTGGCTCATGTAGCCGATTTTTCCGCGGACTTGCCCCGGGGACTCACCGAAAATCTGCAGCTTGCCCGAGGTGGGTTCGGCCAGTCCAGCGAGGACGCGCAGCAAGGTCGACTTGCCAGCGCCGTTTTCTCCGAGCACCAGGTAGCCGACGCCGGGCTCCAGCGTCAGCGAAATTTGCCATAGCGCGGCCAGCGATCCGTAGAGTTTGGAGACGCGGTCGAGCCTGGCAGTCTGAACGGATTGCATCGCAGGGGAAGTATAAGCGGCGCGGGCAGGAATTTCGG
>Ga0302326_10020688_pt1 | contig 13531 bp, 8 predicted proteins | sample Palsa_T0_3_FD_202264 | JGI IMG/M metagenome (GOLD analysis project Ga0302326, IMG submission 202264) | Peat permafrost microbial communities from Stordalen Mire near Abisko, Sweden - Palsa_T0_3 | ecosystem: Environmental > Terrestrial > Soil > Palsa > Peat permafrost | place: Sweden: Abisko... | reverse complement strand
CCCTCAGCAATCCGTCGGGATAAACGCGGCTCAATTCTGCCATCTCGGTCGCCACATTCTCCAGAAAATAGCGATCGTGGCTGATGACCACACACGCGAACCCGGCCTGCGCCAACACCTCTTCCAACCATTCAATGCCCGCCAAATCCAGATGATTCGTGGGCTCGTCCAGCAGCAAGATGTCCGGACCCTGCACCAGAGCCTCAACAATCGCCAGCCGCTTCTGCCAGCCTCCGGAAAGGGAAGCCGCTTCCGCTTCCAGATCCACGAAGCCCGCGCGGCCCAGTGTCTCGGCGAATCGAGTGCCACGTTCCGACTCGGGCACGGCAGACTTTTTCAAAGCCGCATCGACCACAGACCGCACCGTGTCCCCGGGCCGGAATTCCGATTCCTGTTCCACATAACTCAGCCGAAGCCGCTTGCGGAACGCGATCTCTCCATCATCCGTATCCTCGGTGCCGGCAAGAATTCTCAGCAGCGTAGATTTCCCCGACCCATTCGGACCGATCAGTCCGATGCGATCTCCTTCGGAAACCGTGAAGGAGACGTTCTGAAACAGAGGGTCGGCTCCAAAGGCTTTCGAAATGCTGCGTACGTTAATCAGTGGCGGCAAAGAGGGAATTGGCTCCTGAAAGTCGTATAAAGGTCTGCTTTCAGACTATCAGGAAGCGCGATATGGACGCGGATGCCGCGGGCCGAGCGGATCCGCCGATCAGAGCTTTAAGGGAAATGGCCGCCAGAATGAGGATGGAATCTGTAACTCTACCAGGCGGGCTTTCCGTCTTTGAAGCGCAGCGTCACCGTGTCGCCACCCTTGGTCACTTCGCGCGCCAGGGTTAAGTCCGCGCCGTCCTGCTTGATCTTGGAACCCGTAACCTCGATCTCGTCGTTCGCTTTGAAGTCGATGCCCATGTCGTCGAGAAATTTCTTGGGACAAAGGAAAACCTGTACCGAGTCCGGGCCGCTCTTCATCACCAGGTAAGCTACGGGCTTGCCACCCGTCGGAGGAACGAACTTCAACTCCTGTACCACTCCCTTGAACTTGCCTTCCGTACCGGGATCATATTTGGGGAGTGCCTGAGAAAAAGCGGCAGCGGTCAGGAAGGTAAGCGTGGCGAGTTTCAACAGCCGGTTGTACCTTAACCGGTTACACATCGGGCCAAACGCAGTCATGGCGGGCCCTCCGCGTGAATACTAGGCTTCCACAGCATGAAAAGCAATCGGATTCCACATCGCGTCAGCGTCCCTCTGCTCTTATACTCGAATACTTGCCTTCGACTTCGCTTACTCAACGGAGCCCGCTTGCGATGAAATCAATTCGCTCTACCGGCGCGTTACTGCGGTTCGCAGTCATGGGAACCGCTTTCCTGTGCGCGATAGCGTTACCGGAACTCGCCGCCGAGACGGGCGCCGAGGCCTGGCTGCGCTACTCCGCTTTGACCCCGCAAGCCGCTAAGAACTACGAGCGCCTGCCGGAAAAAACCTTGCTGCTTGGCGATTCGCCGTTGCTTAAAACCGCGCAACAGGAGTTGATTCGCGGTGTTGCGCAAATGTTAGGCAGGACGTTGCGTGTAACTCCCGGCGTTACCGGTGCTGGACCGCGCGTGGAAAATACCTTCGTTCTCGGAACGTTGACCGAACTGCACGCACCCTTCCCGGAGTTTCACCCAGATCAAACTTTAAGCTCCGACGGCTACTGGCTCAAGAGCGCAAAAATCCACGGAGCTAAATGCTTCATCGTAGCCGGTGCCAACGAACGTGGCGTTCTGTATGGAGTGTTTGCTCTATTGAGCAAGATTGCCCGCGCAGAAACCCTCACCAACATCGATGAAGTCCAGCAGCCCTACGCTCCTATCCGCTGGGTGAATCAGTGGGACAATCTCGACGGCCGCATCGAGCGCGGATACGGCGGCCCCTCCATCTTCTTCGCCGATGGAAAAGTCCGCGGCGATCTGACCCGAGCCGGCGAGTACGCACGCTTACTGGCGTCGATCGGCATCAACGGCTGCACCATCAATAACGTCAACGCGGCGCCCGGCATTCTCGAAGAGAGTTTCATTGCCCAGGTCAGTCGCATCGCGGATGTGTTTCGCCCCTGGGGCGTTCAGCTCTCTATGTCCGTCGATATGAGCAGCCCCAAAGCCATCGGCGGTCTCGACACATTTGACCCACTGGATCCCCGAGTCGCCGACTGGTGGCGCAAGAAAGTCGACGAGATTTACCGCCGCATCCCGGATTTCGGCGGCTTCGTCATGAAAGCTGACTCTGAGGGCCGCCTCGGCCCCTCCAGCTACGGCAGAACGCATGCCGACGCCGCCAATGTCATTGCGCGCGCCCTCAAGCCCCATGGCGGCGTGGTTTTCTATCGCGCCTTCGTCTACAACCACCATCTCGACTGGCACGATCTGAAAAATGATCGCGCCAAGGCCGCTTACGACAATTTTCACTCGCTGGATGGCGCATTCGACGACAACGTGATCATTCAGATCAAGAACGGCCCCATCGATTTCCAGGTGCGCGAGCCGGTTTCTCCACTCTTCGCTGGTCTGCACCGCACCAATGAAGCCATCGAACTGCAAATCACGCAGGAATATACCGGACAGCAGCGCCATCTTTGCTTCCTCGTCCCGATGTGGAAAGAGGCGCTTGACTTCGACATGCACGTTGATGGGAACGCTGCGCCGGTGAAGAATCTAGTCGCAGGCCGGTTTTTCCATCGTCCCGTCGGCGGTTTCGTCGGCGTGGCCAACGTAGGCATGGACGCAAACTGGCTGGGCAGCCCGCTCGCCATGGCCAATCTCTATGGCTTCGGACGCCTGGCCTGGGATCCCAATCTCAGCGCCGAAAAAATTATCGACGAATGGACGCGCCTCACCTTCAGCAGTGACCCGCTCGTGGTTAAGACGATAACCGGAATGCAGCTAAATTCCTGGCCGGTCTACGAAAGTTATACTGGTCCCTTGGGCGCGGGAACGCTCACCAACATCACCGGTAATCACTACGACCCCGGCCCCGAGTCCTCCGAAGAAAACGGCTGGGGACAATGGCACCGCGCCGATCATTTGGGAATCGGCATGGATCGCACGATTGCGACCGGAACCGGATTCATCGGCCAATATCCGCCGGCAGTGCAAGAGTTCTACGAATCGCTCGCCCGCTGCCCCGACACTCTGCTCCTGTTCTTCCATCACGTGCCCTACACCTATGTTCTGCACTCTGGAAAAACAGTAGTCCAGCACGTCTACGATTCGCACTACGAAGGCGCCGATCGCGCCCGCAATTTCATTTCGCAATGGAAAATGCTCGATGGTCACATCGACGACGAGCGCTACCGAGACATCCTGGCGCGACTCGAATATCAGGCCGGAGAAGCCGTCGTCTGGCGCGACGCCATCACCAACTGGATTTATCGCCTCTCTGGCATTCCAGACGAAAAAGGCCGCGCCGTCGGTGCCCAGAAAAAGTAAGCCCAGAGAGAAAACATCAGCCACACAGGCCACGAAGGATCGCGGAGGAATTCGTGTGTCTGTCCTCCTTCGTCTACCTTCGTGCCCTTCGTGGTTAACGCTTTTTCAACCCCAACCCCGACTATTTCGCCCCGCCTTGCGCATTTAAGCCAGTTCCGTTAACGTTTACGTCTCCGAGCGGTCCCGATGCTCCGACGCTTCAGGACCGTTCCTCAAGAACACGGCAAAAGAAAAATGGGCAAGCCCCCCACGACTCTCCGTGACATTGCAAAGGCCCTCGGAACCTCCATTGGCTCCGTCCATCGGGCCATGCATAACAACCCCGGCGTCAGTCCCGAAACCAAAGCCAAAGTCCTGCAGATGGCAAGGACCCTGGGATACCGCCCCAACCTCGCTGCGCGCTATTTATCGTCCAGGAAAACTCTGCGCATCTCCGTTAACACTCTGCAGGGCACCACCTCTTTTTGGGATGAGGTCAGGGAGGGAATTCGCGAAGAAGCTGCATCCGTCGTGCTCGAGAATGTTGAGCTTGAGTTCCGAACCTATGCCCGCCTTGGGGAAGACGACGAAGCGGCCTTCGCAGCCGCCATCCAGGACAATGTGGATGGGATGATCATCTTCCCCAGCCGTCCTCAAGTCCTGCGGCCCTGGATCCGCAGCGCCTCGCGCGCCCACATTCCGGTGGTGTGCGTGGCCACCGACGCTCCCGACAGCGACCGATTGGGTATGGTCGCGATCGACACTCTGGCCAGTGGCTCCATCGCTGCCGACCTCATGGGAAGATTCATTGGCCCGCGCGAAGGGTCCGTCGCGATCACCGTGTTTGATATGGGCATCACCGAGCATGCGGAAAAGTACGCCGCCTTTGATGACACCTTGCAATCCTTTTATCCCAACCTCAGCCTGCTGAAGCCCATCGAAGATCATGACATTGAGGCCGAAGCATACGGCAAGTCCCGTGAGCTGTTTGAAAGATTTCCGAGTCTGCGCGGAATCTATGTGACCACCGAGGTTTCGATTCCGGTGCTGAACGCGGCCCGCGACGCCAACGTGCTGGACCGTCTGACCATCATTACCACCGACTTGTTCCCCGATCTGATCCCGCAAATTAAGTCCGGCGTCGTCGCTGCCACCATCTACCAGCGTCCCCGCGCTCAGGGCCAGATCGCATTTCGCATGTTGCACGAGTTCCTGGCGGAGGGCACCAATCGGTCGCATCGCGTCGCACTGTCTCCCCATCTGTTGATGCGCGGGAATCTCGATTTCTTTCTGCAACGCCAACCCCGGGAATCGGACAAAGATGTCAATGAAGTCAAAGAAGTTAAAGAAGGTGCGCGGCAACGCCGGGAGGCGCCGGACGAACTGGTGGAGGATTTCGGCTAACTCTCGGGCCGCAAGCATGGGCTAACAGCTGCTAACAGACAACAACAAATCAGGAGGAACCATCGCTTATCTTGGCATCGACGTAGGCACAGGCGGCACGCGCGCTCTCGTCATGGACGACTCCGGAAAAGTCATCGCCTCCGGATCCGAAGAGCACGAGCCATTCCTCAGCCCGCGGCCCGGCTGGGCCGAGCAGGATCCGCGCGACTGGTGGCGCGCCTGCGGCTTAGCCGTCAAGAAGGCGCTCCAGTCTTCAAATCTGAAACCTGAAAACATTGCCTGCGTCGGTTTCTCCGGCCAGATGCACGGCGCAGTCCTGCTCGACTCTGCCGATCAAGTCGTGCGCAGCGCCATCATCTGGTGCGATCAGCGCAGCGAAGCGCAGACCCACGAACTCGAAAAGTTGTTTGGCCGCGACGCCCTGATCCAGCTCACCTGCAATCCTCCACTCACGAATTTCACGCTCACCAAGCTGCTCTGGGTGCGCGAGACCGAACCCCAGAACTGGGCCCGCGTCGCGCACGTCATGCTGCCCAAAGATTATGTCCGCTTCCGCCTCACCGGAGAACGAGCCATCGACATGGCGGACGCGTCGGGAACTCTTCTGCTCGACGTGGCCAACCGGCGTTGGTCGACCGAAGTGCTAAGCAAGTCCGGCATCGATGTTGGTTTGCTTCCCGCGCTCTTCGAATCTCCTCAAGTGTGCGGAAAAATTTCCGCCGCCGGCGCCGAAGCCACCGGCCTGCGAGCCGGAACCCCCGTAGTTGCCGGCGCCGGAGACCAGGCAGCGGGCGCCGTCGGCATGGGCATCGCCCGCGCGGGAGCGGTCAGCGCCACCATCGGAACTTCCGGCGTCGTCTTTGCCGCGACCGATCGCCCCGCCCTCGATCCCGCAGGAAGATTGCACACCTTCTGTCACGCCATCCCCGGCCGCTGGCATGTGATGGGTGTAACGCAAGCTGCAGGCTTATCTCTGCGCTGGTTCCGCGATCGCTTCGGCGTCGTGTGCGGCGCGAAAGACGGTGCCGCACGCGACCCCTACGACATTCTCGCCGACGAAGCCAGCGCGGCTCCCGCCGGCTCCGAGGGCGCTTTCTGGGTGCCCTATCTCATGGGCGAGCGCACCCCCCATCTCGATCCCAGCGCGCGCGCCGCGCTGCTCGGACTCACCGCCTCTCACACCCGCGGCCACATCATCCGCGCCGTCATGGAAGGCGTAGCCTATAGCCTCAAAGACACCTTCACCATCTTCGAAGAAATGCGGATTCCAGTAACGTCGATCCGCTTAGGTGGCGGTGGCGCCAGGTCGCCGCTATGGCGACAGATCCAAGCCGACGTCTACGCTCACGAAGTAGAAATCGTCGCCGCTGAAGAAGGCGCAGCCTACGGCGCAGCCATTCTGGCAGGCACCGGAGCCGGAGCCTGGAATTCAGTCGACGAGGCCTGTGACAGCGTGGTTCGCGTGGCGTCGCGGATCGCTCCCAATCAGGCAGCATCGAAAACCATGCAGCAGGGCTACCGTACCTACCGCAAAATCTACCCCGCACTTCATCAAGTGTTCAGCTAGCAAAGAAACCTTGCTGCAAAAAAGTATTGTCATTCCGACCGGAGCATGGCCTTCCCGAAGGGAAGGTCACGCGCAGTGGAGGAACCTGCTGTTCCGCTCCCAGCACAAGCTGATCGCGCCAGCAGAACCTCACTCCGGCAACTTCACTTCCCCCCGAATCGTAAGCCGAGCGTCAGCCGCCGAAGCACCCGTCCCCGGCTGCCCCCCGCCCGTACTAATCACGTAGTCCCCCGCCCCAACCACCCGATCCCCAGCTTCGTTGACGTAGCTCAAATCCCGCGGCTGCAGCGCCAGCTTCACATGCCGCAACTCGCCCGCCTCCAGGTGAACCCGGCTAAACCCGCGAAGCGCACGCAGCGGCGCCCCCGGAACCTTCGGGAAGCTAATATAAAGTTCCACCACCTCATCACCCGCCCGCGGACTGGCGTTCTTCACATCCACATCCACCGCCAGCGGACTGCCCGCGTCCAGCGCTGCGTTCGACAAGTTCAGATTGCTGTATTCAAATTTCGAATAACTCAACCCATAGCCAAACGGATAGAGCGGTGTGCCTGCAAAGTAGCGATACGTGCGGTTCTTCATCGTATAGTCTTCGAACTCCGGCAACTGCTCCACGCTTTTATAAAAGGTCACCGGCAACCGTCCGCCCGGATTGTTCACACCTGCCAGCGTCTGCGCGACCGCCGTTCCACCTTCTTCTCCCGAGTACCAGGCCTCGAGAATCGCGTTGGCATGGTCGTTGGCCCAGTTCACACCCAGCGCGCTTCCGTTCATCAGCACAACCACCAGAGGTTTGCCCGCGCCCTTCAACGCTCCCAGCAGCGCTGACTCCTCTTCCGGCAGGTTGAGGTTGGTGCGGTCGCCGCCCTTGAATCCGGGCACCTCGACTTTCATCTCTTCGCCCTCCAGCCTCGACGTGATGCCCACTACCGCTATGACCACATCGGCCTTCTGGGCTGCGGAGGTTGCTTCGAGAATGGGATCCTTCCCCGTCGGTCGCCACACCAGCTTGATGCTGAACGCGCCCTTGAGAAACTCAATTTTGACGGGATAGCGGTGCCCCTTGGTCAACGCAACGGTGGTCGTCTGCACGTTAGGATCGTGCAGGACCGGGTCATCCACGATTAACTTGCCGTCGAGCCACATGCGCTCGTTTGAGCCTGCCAGCCCAATGTCGTAGCTGCCCGATTCGGTGGGCGTGAGAAATCCGGTCCAGCGCACCGAAACTTCTTTCATTCCCTGAGGAGCAGGTATGGCTTGTGGATCGCGGATGAACATGAAGGTCTGAAGATCGACGATCGGGTCAACCCGCGTCACTTGCGGCGTCCCGGTCATTTCCCCAGTGAAGTATTCGCCCCGAAGACCGGGTTTGCCATCATCGGTCGAAAGCACCGAGGTTGGAACCACCGGGTGCTCGCGCAGAAAATTCGTTCCAGGTTCGTACGAAACCTGCGCCCCGGCAAACTGCTTGCGAATCCCTTCCAGCGCCGTGACCGCATGGGAAGCCGTCCCACTGTAGTTGCCGTGCAGTACGGCGGTTTGATCCGCCAGCGGTCCCACCACCAGAATCTTCTTCACCCCCGCCGCGAGGGGAAGCGCGCCATCGTTTTTCAGCAGTACCATCGACTCCTGCGCCGTCTTCAGCGCAAGCGCGCGGTGCGGCGCACTGTCAATTTCAGAGTCCGGAATCCGCGCGTACGCAACCATGCTGTCGGGATCGAACATCCCCAGCCGCATTCGCGCGGTAAAGAGCCGCTTTAAGGAAATATCCAGATCAGCCTCGGTGAGCAGCCCCTGCTTCACGGCGTCAATGAACGGCTTGTAATCGTGGTCGTCCTTGGTGATGGTGAAAAAGTCAGCGCACTCGTTGTCCATCCCTGTCTTGATGGCAGCCGCAGCGGCCGCAGCCTGGCTGGTAACGAACTTGTGCCCTTGAAAAATGTCCACGATCGCGTCGCAGTCCGATACCACGTAGCCGTTGAACTTCCACGCCCCGCGCAGCTGGTCCTGCAGTAGAAACGTATTCGCGCACGCCGGCTGCCCATTGACGCGGTTATAAGCGCACATTATCGATTCCGCCTTACCCTCCGTCACTGCCGCCCGAAACGCCGGCAAATATGTGTCCTCCATGTCATGCTTCGACACCTGCACATCAATCGTGTGCCGCGACGTCTCCGGTCCGCTATGCACCGCAAAATGTTTCGGCGTGGAAATGACCCGGAAGTACTTCGGATCATCCCCCTGCAGCCCGGTCACGAATGCCACGCCCATGCGTCCCGTAAGAAACGGATCTTCCCCGTAAGTTTCCTGCCCGCGTCCCCAGCGCGGATCGCGAAAAATGTTGATGTTCGGCGACCAGAAGTCCAACCCCTCCATAATGTCGCGCCGTCCCGCCCGCACCGCCTGGTTATGTTTAGCCCGAGCCTCCGTCCCGATCACGATCGCCATCTCGTGAATCAACGAATCGTCAAACGTAGCCGCCAGCCCAATCGGCTCAGGAAAGACTGTTGCCGTCCCGGCATTCGCCACGCCATGCAGAGCCTCACTCCACCAGTCATAGCTCGGCACCTGCAGCCTGGGGATCGCCCGCGCCTGGTTCACCAGTTGCGTGGCTTTTTCCTCTAGAGTCATCTGCTTCACCAGATCGTCAACCCGCACGTCGATGGGCTGCGAAGGGTCGAGATAAACGGAACTACTCGCCGTCTGCGCCGACGCACGCACAAGAATAAGAGTCAGAAAAAAAGCTAACCGCAGGGTCGTACGCACACGCGTTTCCATGGAAGAATCCTCCGCAACCGCGCGATCAACCGTCTGGCGAAAGCGCTGGTCGATTGATGACGATTGATACTCGAAAAATCGATTTTGTCGATAGATGCCGCTCCGTTAACGATTACGGTCGACCGTCGCTTGTAGCACAGTCGAAATCGCGGGGTCAAGAACACCTACCGCAGGGGACGGTATTCACCAGAGATGTCCGCCGATCGTTCATCGAGGCTGAGCCCCACCGATCCGCGAAGGAAACTCACGGGGACAGGGAAACCATCGTGAAGGCAACTCACGAGGAAGAAGGGAACTAAGGCGAAAGAAGAGAACCGAGGCGAAAGAAGAGAACCGAGGCGAAAGAAGAGAACTAAGGCGAAAGGAGAGAACCGAGGCGGAAGAAGGGAACCAACGTGGAAGAGCGGCGCTTCAGCGCCGCGTCCCGACTCGTGGAGAAATGGGGCTTTAGCCCCAGCGGTGCCGCGCGACCAATCCTTTACGCCCGGCCCTTCTTCGCCGCAACCGCTGCGCCCTTGCCCGCGACTTCCCACGGACGCTTCGGCCGATCCACAACAGCCTTGTCCCGATCCTCAATGCGGTCGTAATGATACGACTCGCTCACCGTTCCCAGCGACTCGTTGTACAAACTGGGCAGACCAAGCCCCTCTTTCATTTCCTCCGAAAAAGACTGCAGCGCCTTCAGGTGGTCAGCGCTGGCCGGGATTTCCGTTTTCGAGGTCTTCAGAAACTGCTGGTATCCCCGGTTGACCAGCTTCGAAATCTCGCTGCCAATCAGGTAGCCGGGATACGCAAAAATCTTTACCGTATCCTCCGGCGTCTTCTGGATGGCCGCGGACACGTTATATTTCCTCAGAAAAACGCGCACCGTGGCTCCGGGGGCGTCGGTTACGTCGAACCCGTGATCGCGCAGCCAGGCTAGCGCTTCTTCATAGGTTCGTGCTTCAATAGTTTTAGACATTGCGGTTTACTTCAACCTTTCCTTGCCGATTGCTCGTCGATTATTTGACCGACGACGCTCTCAAAAAGCGCGCTGTTGTATTAGATGCGTACTCTATAAGAACCGGGTACAACTTTACTTGTACACGAACTGCATCGCGGGACGAAACTGATTCATCCATATATTCGGCCAAACAAGGTACTACATACCTCGTTTCAAACCATATAGCACATTACGTAGGTCACGGCATTTTGGTTTCACCAATGGCATACGGAACTACAAAAACAGCCTCCATGTCGACTCCCGTCGAACCCAACGAACCCCGGGAAGCAGCCTCAGGACTGGGCGAAACGCTGGGCCACAGCCTGATCGAGCGCATCGGCAACACTCCGCTCTTGCGCCTGGACGCCGTCACTGCCGACCTGCCGGGCGTAGCACTTCTGGGTAAGGCGGAGTGGTACAACCCCGGCGGATCGGTCAAAGATCGCGCCGCCGCCAACATCGTCGCCGAAGCTCGCCGCCGCGGCCAACTTGGCCCCGGCCAGATTCTGCTCGACGCCACCAGTGGCAACACCGGCATTGCTTATGCGATGCTCGGCGCCGCCGAAAGATTCCCCGTCACCCTATGCATGCCGCAAAATGTTTCCCGCGAGCGCAAGCAGATTCTGCACGGCTACGGCGCCAACATTGTTTACACCGATCCCGCCGACGGTTCCGACGGCGCCATCCGCATGGCCCGTGAGCTCGCAGCTAAACATCCAGAAAAATATTTTTACGCCGACCAGTATTCCAACGACGCCAACTGGAAAGCCCACTATCACGGCACCGCCAACGAAATCTGGCAGCAGACGCAAGGCCGGGTCACGCATTTTGTCTCCATGCTCGGCACCAGCGGCACGTTCGTCGGTACCACGCGCCGCCTCAAAGAATTGAATCCGAGCGTGCAATGCATCTCGCTGCAGCCCGACTCCTCCTTCCACGGCATCGAAGGCGCGAAACATATGTCCAGCGCAATCGTGCCCAAAATTTACGACGCGACGCTCGCCGATCAGCATCTCGAAATTTCCACCGAAGACGCATACGCCATGGCCCGCCACCTCTCCCGCAACGCCGGATTGTTGGTTGGCATCTCGGCCGCAGCCGCAGTCGTAGGATGTCTGAAAATCGCCCGCGGCCTGCCCTTGAAGAGAAAAGACGAAGCTGTGATCGTGACCATCCTCTGCGACTCCGGCGATAAGTACTTAAGCGAAAGATTCTGGAACGAAGGCTGATGAGAACCAAATCGAAAATGGGTGCCCCATCCTAGCCGCGTTCTTTGCGGCTAGGGTGGGAATCTCGACTTTCTCGTAGACGACTCCACCGATGCTAAAACTCTCCCCTAGAGACTACGAAGCCCTCCGCCACCACGGCGAAGAAACGTATCCCAACGAATGCTGCGGCATCCTGCTAGGGCGCGTCGAAGACGACGGAACCCGCGTCGTAACCTCAACCGCCCGCGCCGGCAACACCCGCACCGACTCCGCCCACAACCGCTACAACATCGATCCCAAAGAACTCGTGCGTATCCAGCGCGAAGGCCGCGCGCGCGGCGAAGACATCATCGGCTTCTACCACACCCACCCCCACCACCCCCCCCACTGGTCAAAGACCGACCTCGCCGAAGCCCACTGGTTCGGCTGCTCCTACGTCATCACCAGCGTCGAAAAAGGCAAAGCCGTGCTGACCAACTCATTCGAACTCACCGGCATGGACGAAACCGACAAGCGCCTGGTAGACGAAAAAATAGAAGTCTCTTGAGACTCCGTTAAAGAGACTCCGGAAACTCCTGTACATCCGTGGAAGAACGGCCCTTCAGGGCCGCGTAAGAACTCGTCACGATGAACCCATGGCTTCAGCCCCCGGGTTTGTGGTTCGATCGCTAAGCTTGCCAAACTCCGCGGGACCCCAGACCACAGATCCCGTGCCAGTCAAGGGAAGTGCGCGATATTCACAGGCGAACCAAGATCCCCTGCCCAAGGTTTCACATTGATTCACGTCAATACCTAACGCGAAAACCCGCATCTGATGCGGCTTCCACGGGAAATGCTCGGTGCGTCTGCACCAAATTCTGTCACCGGCCTGTGAATGGCCTGCACTCGATTGAAAATACATGTACTTACAAACGCGTATTTTCCATTGACGGAAAAAATAGAAGGAGTACAACAGCCTTGTTCTTTGACAGCTTCTTAAGTTTTTCCGGTTGGTGCGGCGTCCGGGGCTCGAGCGGAATCACTTTCCTGATCGAAAGGTTAGGAAGGAGGGTGAGCAAGGGTCTATAGCAAAGCGCTGGTTGAGGAGAACGAAGAAGACACGTTGAAGGCAAGATAGAGTTCCGAGGCGTAGGGTAGGTTTATCCGGTTGGCGGTGAGCCCGGAGCCCAAGCGAAGATCGCGCGGAGAAGCCCGCAAGGGAAGCTCTGAAAGCAGGTCGAGCAAGGGTCAAACGCGAGCTACTGGCCGAGACGAATGGACCTTACACCACCTCGGAACTCTTATTTTTTGCCTGCGCTGTCAGCTATCAGCCGTCAGCTCTCAGTCAGGTTTTCACATTCTGAGCCGCCGTTCTCGTTCCAACCCCCAACTCCATTGTCATGCTGAGCGCAGCCGTGAGGAGCGCGAAGCGATCCTCACCGCGAAGTCGAAGCATCCCTACCTTGACGCCACTGCCGATGTGTACTCCGGTCTCGCTCAAGGTGCCATACCTGAAAATCCGCGTGAATCCGTGGCAAAGAACTTTCCGTACTCACTTCCCCGCATTCCCCGGCCCGCCCACCGCATAAATCCGCGGAATCCTCTGCTCCAGCCCTGGCAGCGCCGGAAACGCCGCATGTGGCTCACTCTGGTACCAGTACGCCACCGAAAAGAAATTATCCGACCGGTGATTAGCATGCCCATGCTCAATCGTCGCCCGCAGCGACTTCGTAAACGGAATCGGCGAGTCCAGATGGAACCGGTACAGTGACCATCGCCCACCCGCGACTTCCTGCCCCACCACCGGCGCCCCGAAAAGTCCATAAGAAAACGCCCGCCCGCCAAAATCCCACGCCCCGAGAAAATAATCCTCCGACCCAGTCCCGTTGATCGAAGGCAGCGCCTCCCCGTCGACAAAAAACATGTCATCGCCCTCGCCCCACCACCCATCCTGATTCTCCAGCACCGACATGGTCACGCCCACAAAATGCCCGCGCCCCGTCGCTTCCATCCAAACGTAATTGCCATCGCCATTCAGATTCTTCTTCCCATCGACCAGCGGATCGCCATTTGACCGCCACTGATTCGTCCACCCATGCGCCGGCGCAGCCTGCCGATACTGCGCATGAAAGTAAAGCAAATCTCCCGGCAACGTTTTGCTGTAAGC
>Ga0302326_10020685_pt1 | contig 13532 bp, 13 predicted proteins | sample Palsa_T0_3_FD_202264 | JGI IMG/M metagenome (GOLD analysis project Ga0302326, IMG submission 202264) | Peat permafrost microbial communities from Stordalen Mire near Abisko, Sweden - Palsa_T0_3 | ecosystem: Environmental > Terrestrial > Soil > Palsa > Peat permafrost | place: Sweden: Abisko... | reverse complement strand
TTGATGATCGTGTGGTAACGCTGCTTCATGCCAGCTATCTCACCCACGTACCTTTGAGCCGTCAAGAGAAACTTTTGGAAATCAAGATTGTTTCGAGGCGGAAATGGGATTCACTCCGGCCTGGGTTTAACCCCGGACTGGGATTAACAATGCGAAGCGGCGGGCCGCCACCTTCACATCAAGTCGCCGGCTTGTCGAACACTTTCACGATCACGATATCGTTGGATGTCGTCTTTGTCGGGGGCGATTGATCTGAAACCGTAAACACCGTTGCCCCGCCGGTCGTCGGAGATGTCGAGAGCGCGAAAGTCGAAACGCTCATGAACTGGCGAGGTTCGAGCGACTCAAAGAATGGAACACGCTTGCGGCCCGACGATTGATTTCGATTCGATGTCATAACTGTCTCCTGTTGGTCCGGAGTAGACCACAGCCCCTGGAGGACCGCGATTGCCCTAAACAGGGCATTCGCTATCGAATCGAGGATATAACGGTTGTTCCACCGGATGCTTCAAATTCGATGGGTGTTCCTTCCGTCAGGTCCGCTTGTTGAGCCAGCGCCTTGGGAATGCGGATTCCAACCCTGTTACCCCACTTTTGAACTGTAGCCGGCATAAGACACCCTTCGTCAATATGAATCTAAAGTATATACAATGAAAGCGCCTCTCAAGCCGGATAAATCCGGCCGCGGATGGGCTCACCTTCCCACTGCCCGCATCAATTGCCCGACTCGATCGGCATCCACCGACGCGGTCGCCACGCCATCGCGCTTGAGTGCCGTGCCCACGATGAATCCATCGGCCACATCGAAATAAGAGCGCACGGTTTGCGCGGTGATTCCGCTCCCGATAAACACCGGCGCTCGATCCGCCGCCGCCGCTTTCACATCCCGCACTTTCTGCAGATCGGTCGTCTTCCCCGTCCCGGCCCCGCTGACCACCAGCGCATCGGCCAGCCCGCGCTCCAGCGTGTCATCCACCTCATCCGCGATCGGCCTTGCCGCCAGCGGAGCAGAATGTTTCACATCCACATCCGCCATGATCTTGACGTTCGTCGCCCCCAGCATCCCCCCCAGCATCGCGCGCTCCCGCAACAGATCATGCGCAATCCCCTGCAACACCCCCTGATCCGCCACGCGCGCCCCGCACAGCACATTCACCCGAATGAATTCCGCTCCCACCGCATGCGCCACCGCCAGCGCCGTCTGCCCATCATTCCGCAGCACATTGATCCCCAACGGCAGACCGCTAGCCCGCCGCACCTCCATCGCCAGCGCCGTCATCGCCGTCGCCACATAAACCGGCACCCGCCCTGGATAAAACGGCACATCCCCAAAATTCTCCATCATCAGCCCATCCACTCCGCCGACCGTCAGCACCTGCACATCAGCGAGCAGCGCCTCGCACGCCCCCTTCCAGTCTCCGCCGTACATGGGTGCCCCCGGCAACGCCGGCAGATGCAGCATTCCAATGACGACCCGCTCCGCGCGCTTCCACGATTCGAACCAAGTGATAGACATGCAGCGTGTTTTCGCCGGTTTTGTGCCATATCGCCAGCGGCACGACGTAGTCCAAGTTTATTAATTTATCACAATACCTATAGCGCGGGCTACGTCGAAGCCATCTGCCGAGCCACGGGTTTCAACGCTACCTGGAAGCGTTTCCCTGTCCACAATCATCAGGTCAACGGCAATCCGGTTGAGGATACGGTCCTGACTGCGGACCGCATTTAACAGGACACCGGACAGATGCGCACGTCCACTAAGCGTGAAAGCGCGAGGGCGAAGGCTCCGTAGGAGCGCTCACGTCCACGTTCTTGTTCAAATCAGGCTATCTTCGCGTGTGGCTGCGACTCTTCAACCAGACGTCGCGTAACGTCAATGAGGAGTTGAATTTCCTTCGGGTCCGGAGGAACAGATGAGAATCCATGAACGATTTCATTCCTCAAGCGACTGATCCTCTGAATCTCATGGAATTCGGCCGGAGACAAAAGTCCCGATGAATATAGCTCGTTAGCCATCGCACGCGGCATCGTTCCCCAACCCGCCTGCTCGCCGCTCGCTCGCAGCCGCATGCGCATCGCGGCTTCGAAGCCCGCCCAACCACTGATCAAGGCAGCCCGAACGAATCCCGCGCGCACCAGACGATCCGCCTCGCCCAACACATTACCGATGTCGGCGGGCGAAAAATCATGTGCGTCAGCAGGTTGTCGTCCCATTGGATTTTCGCCCTCTAGAACCACCAGATCGAACCGCCAGCTTTTCTGTGCGGCGGTTGCCTCGGCGTAGCGAGGCATATTTGCATCAGCAGCGACTCTCTCCCGGTCTTTCTTGACTGCGACAATGACGCCTTCGCCGCCTCGATTTGCTAATATCTCCACCTGAAAATCCTTCGCAAACAGAGGTAGTTCGTCTGACCCAGGGTGGACTACGACCAGATATCCTTGCTTGGTATATCCGCTCGCAACCCGTTTAAGTTCTTGCTCGAAATCCATAGGATCACTTTGGAAGTGGGAGTGGGTCAACAGCGTCCTCTATACGCACGTAAACAAACTGATTTCCTGCCTGCACCGCGGAAACAAGAATCTTCGACGCTCCTACAAAGACAAATGGCGCATCGATGCGCACATGTGCAAATTCGCACTGCCGGATCTGGCGGTCGTCATTGTAGATGATCGTCTGCATTACATCGAGTATAGGTTTCGACATGTTGTCAAGGTCAAGCGAAGGCTTGTTTCCGTCATGAAAATTGATGACGATCGCCTTGAGGTTGCCGGTGAGCGCTGCTGCTTTCCATTGATTCTGCGCTTCGGCGGCAACGGCGGATCGCCAAGATTGGAGATTTGGCCCTTGAGATTGGTTCGATATGGGAGGACCGGGAACGACAAATTCGAGATGCATCATGCTTATCGGCTCGACTGCGCCGTTACCGCGCCTGCAACCTCTCGCGCGCTAAATTGCACCGGAGTATCCATTGAGGCAAACGCATCCGTCGCAATCTCTGAATCTCCCAAAACTTGCTTCTCGATCTCATCCTGGCGAATCAATTCCTGCGCATTGGTTGGCCCGGGTTTGACGGGGCTGAGCACCCCAAGGCTCTTGAAAAGCGTCAGCGACGCGCGAGTGTCGCCCCTCTCGACCGACTTGCTGACCGCATCCACCGCGCGCCAGGACATCGCCATCAGGTTCGAAGAGCCAACGGAAAAATGGCCCGAATGCCAGTGCGGCTGCTATTCCCGTAAGATACTCGCTCAGCACACCGAAGGAAGATCGGTCGTATGCGAAAGGTGACAACTTTTGGAAAGCAACATTATTGCAAGAGTACCAAATCCACTGAAATGGCATGGCGGCAAGTTTTACATGGCGCCAAGAATAGTGGGTCTGATGCCCCAGCACCTCCACTACGTCGAGCCATTCGCCGGCGGGTTAGCGGTTCTATTGGCTAAAAATCCTGACGGAATATCTGAGGTCGTAAACGACCTGAACGGCCACCTGACGAACTTCTGGCGGGTACTGAAAAATGAGGAGGACTTTGGAAATCTCCGACGCCTAATCGAAGCTACTCCGTTCTCGGAAGTTGAATGGAACTCGGCGTACGAGCAGCTCCAAACGCCCGACCCAGTGCAACGCGCCGCAGCCTTTTTTGTTTTCTGCCGTCAATCGCATTCGGGGAGAATGCAATCTTTTGCGGCGCTAACACGCAACCGAACTCGCCGGAGAATGAATGAGCAGGCGTCCGCCTGGATTACAGCGGTTGAGGGGTTGCCCGCAGTGCACCAGCGCCTGCGAAGGGTCGTAATCCTGAACCGCAAGGCCACAGACGTGATCAAAGTTCAAGATGGGAAAAACACCTTGTTCTATCTCGATCCGCCATATGTCCATGACACTCGGGCCACCACAACGGAATACGGCGAACACGAGATGTCCAGCGACGACCACCGCGATCTTCTGGAAACGGTTTCACGGTGCGAGGGCAGATTTATGATAAGCATGTATCGACATCGGATTTACGACGATTTTGCCATGCGTCATCAATGGCATCGCGTCGACTTTGACCTTCCAAACAACTCGGCGGGCGGTGTCGCCAAAAGGCGCATGACAGAATGTGTTTGGATGAACTTCGTGCCTTCTAAAGTCTCATGGACGTGAAGGAATGTCAGATCTGAACTCTTACCGTATCGCTCAGCTTCCCGCCGCCGCGAATGCCTGATCGACAAACGCGTCCCGCTCCTGCCGGTCCCGGCGGTTGTGGGTCGCATCATCGAGCGCGATGATCAGCGCTCGCCGCGATCGGTTACCGGCACATCCGCCAGACCGATCTCCGCAACTGCCGGCACAGCCGCGCCATCATCGGCAAATCGAGCGTCGCCAGCCGATCCTTGGATTTGTGATAATTCGGATTGCGCAGCGGCGCGGTGTCGGTGATCATCAGAGCCGGGAAACCCTGCTCCCAGTATCCGCGGTGATCGGACAGTTCGATATCCGGCACCCACTTCACCGGAAGCGCTGCGGGGATGCACAGAACTAATCCGCTTCTCACAAACCGGCCGACGAAGGATAGACCGAATCGAACCGACTGAATATCGGAGACGATCACGACAAATCGCTGGCGAAGCAATCGCCCGATCCACCGCAGCGGCCACGGACCCTGCTGCGGCGTTTGTGGCGAAAAATAGCCCAGCGACTCCAGACAAATCATTCCCATCACCGCTTCGCCAGACCTGCGCACTGCGGCTGCATGGAATTGGCTGCCCATCTCGCCAAGATTGAAATGCGGCGCTTCCTCGCAATCGAAGAACACGATCCGAAGATTGCGTCGCAGCCTGCGGCCGACCAGAAACCGGCTGATTTCCAGCAAAATCGCGACGGCCGATGCGTTGTCATCTGCGCCCGGCGTTCCCCGCGCAGAATCATAATGAGCGCCGATGATCAGCGTCGGCCTCTCTGGCCGGCTGCCACGAATCGTCACTTCCAGGTTGATCGCTTCCCGGCCGCGCACCGGATACGACTGCTCGGTGAAGGCGTGTCCCATCGCCGAAAGTTCGCGCCGCAAATAGCTTCGGGCTGCTTCCAATGCCGCCGGCCTGATCGAATTGCGTTCGCCGATCAGCTCGGCGAGCACATCGACGTGCTTGTGCAATCGTGATTCGATCGCCGCAGGGTCTAGCATCATGGGCGATCTATCTAACGCTCCCGGCACCACGGTTTCGACCCGATGCTCCAGCCAGCAATATTTTGGATTGCTTCGCGACCCGTTTAGCCGGCGAGCTTGCTCGCCGTTTCCGTTCGATCACCGAACATCGCAAGCGACACACTCCATTTCACAGCAACCACAGGTTAAACCCCCGGCCTGTAACGCCGGGCGAAGCGCCATGCCTGTAAACAGGGCACCAGCACGAAGGCAAGCGGTGCAAATCCAAGGACAAGGGTAAGGCCCGTGTGTGATTGCAACGGGATGAAAAAGTACGCAACGCCGACCAGAATCAACGGAACAGCCCATGCGATCAATCGCCTCCCACCAAAGCGGTTGATCGCGTACCACGCATCATCAGACTGGAACGACTGCGTGAACCGGACGCCATAGAGGCCGTTGCGCCCGATCTGCCCCCGCACCAGCGGAATGGCCAAGCCGATAACGATCAGGCCCACGAGCGTCCAACTCGTACCGACAGTAATCGAGACTGCGTCCATATCCGCTCCTCGGGGGTACGATGGCCGGTCAGCGAGCCGGTGCTCCGGCGGCTCGCAGCAGCTTGGCCACCGCCGTGGCTCTGTGAACCTCCGTTTCGCCCAGCGGCGTACGCTTGCTCATGTTCCGCGCCTTGAGGTCCGCGCCTCTTGCGATGAGCACTTCCGCCACTTTTTTCTGATTGCCGTGCGCTGCCGCGTGCAACGGCGTCGTGCCCCAATGTCCGTTCTGATTATGATCGTTGATGGGCGCACCCGCATCAAGCAGCGCTTCCACAACCTCCACATGACCTTTCCATGAGGCGCAGTGCAAGGGCGTCGACCCGTCCGTATCGCGGGCCGAAACGAGCGCTTTGTTCTTTTTCAAAATCGCGACAACCGTCGCCAGGTCGCCCTGTTTGGCCGCACGAATGATGAGTTTCGCATCGTCCGTAGGCATTATCATACCCCCTCGCGTTGGAGGCGCGCTAGCGGACGACAATCCGCGGCGGCCCACACGACGCGCCAGAGAAGCGTTTGAATAACGGCAAACTAACAACGCGACGCGGTTCGGTCCACAGCAGCGGCTGGCTACACGTCCGGGCCGACGGACGGATGTGCCAATATTGGACGAGTGCGCCCGAGGACCAGCACCGCCGTCCAGGTGTTTCTCGGAATGACAAATCGCGAGGAGGCATAACGGATGACGTTCTTTGGCGGGCAGGGCGACGCACACATGAAACGTGCTAAAAAACCACAAACTATCGCCGCGCCGCGAGCCGGTCCATAGCCGATGGTTTATTGTACCGCGCCGGTGAATAGACGAAAAGAATTAGCCACGAATAACACGAATGCACACAAATGGGAAGCTCTTCGTCGTGCTCATTCGTGAGATTCGTGGCCTCTTCTCTTGGGGATTGCAGAGTGCGATACAACGGATGGCGCACGGTGGCGGCGGGTCATCGAGTTGACATTCGGAGCGGTGCGGTTGTCGCCATTGTCGCCGGGAAGATAGAATCAAGCGAGGTGCTACCATGGCCAGCGGTTTGCCGATTCAAATTTCGAAGGATCAAATCGAGGCTTTTTGCCGCAGGTTTGGCGTGGAAGAATTGTCATTGTTTGGGTCGGTGCTGCGGGACGATTTTGGACCCGAGAGCGATATCGACGTGATGCTGAAGTTCCTGCCGGGGCATGGATTCACGTTTGAAAACACGCCGGAGATTCAGGACGACCTCGAGCGAATATTTGGCCGGCCCGTGGATGTGATCGAAAAGGACCGCGTGCGAAATCCGATTCGCCGCCGGGCGATCATGAACAGTTATCGAGTGGTATATGCCGCGTAATGTTTCGCACCCGGAGCGGGACGGGGCGCTGCTGCTCGACATGCTGACTGCGGCCAGGGCGGTGCAATCGTTTGTCGCCGGTCGAACACCAGAGGAGTATCTCAAGGATCTGATGCTCCGTTCGGCCGTTGAGAGGCAGATAGAGATCATTGGCGAAGCGGCACGATCGGTTTCCGACCAATTCAAATCATCGCATCCTGAAATCCCATGGCGTCCCATAATGGCTCAGCGGCACCGGTTGGCGCACGACTATGGCGCAATCAACGACGAACTAATCTGGCGCGTCGCGACGGTCCACATTCCGCAACTTATTTTGCAGATCGAGCCTTTAACGCCATCTTAGACGGTAAATGATGGCAGTAGCGGTGGTATGTGGACGGTGGACGCCGAAAGCATCCATCCCGCCATCGCGCACAGATCACCCCCAATACTCGCCATCGTTTCCTCCATGCTCAGTTCGTTCTCTTTTCTCCGCTCTGCCACATCGCGCTCGCGCTTGAGTTGGTCGGCGTCGGTGGGGCCGGGGGTGATGGAAGTGAGGACGCCCAGGCCTTTGAGGATCGTCAGGGCGGTGCGGATGTCCTCTTTGTCGATGGCTTTGGTGACGACGGTCACGGCGTTGTCGGTCAGGGCCATCAGGCGGGCGCGGGCGCTTTCGCGGCGTTCGCTTTGCCAGGTGTGGTAGGCGGCGGAGAAGGAGGGGTCGTCCTTCAGCCAGCGGTATAAGGTGCCGCAGTGAACGCCGGCGTCGATGGCGGCGGCGCGGGCGCTCTTGCCCGAGGCGATCGCCGCCAGCGCAAGCTCCTGCTCAGGGCTCATCGGCTGCGCCTTCGGATCGGGCTTCGACTTGCCGTTCGACCCACTTTTCGACTGGACGCCATCGACGCCAGGCTCTTCAGTTTCGGTTGTCTTGCCCATCGGTTCTCCAAAAAAAAAGATGTGATCCCTCTATAAATTGGCCAAATTGAACACCAGGTGCTCAGCGCCATGTAGACCTTTAAGAGCGTGTGTGAGAAGCCAGTGGCCCCGCGACGACGTGATTTTCGCCTCGCATCAAGGAGCGACGACGAGTCGTATCAACCGAACGATACGGCGAGGAGGAGCGACGCCGAGGCGAGGCGAAAAGCACGTCGCCCCTGCGGGGCGGCCGGAAAAAGGCCCGTCTGCGGCGTTGTCGGGCCTCAACGTATCTTTTCATTGATACGCTTGGGCCCTCCACCTAGCATCCGGGCCTTTTTTCGGCCATCGCGGGGCCATTGGCTTCTCACACACGCTCTAAGCGATATTTGCGGGTGGTCGCGCCCCAAAACCATCCCAAAAACAGGCTGTTTTAGCAATAATCTGATAAAGCGGGCCAAAAGTGTCGCGCGGTTTTTTCTGAAACGAATGGAGCAGACGCAAAGCGTTCAGAAAAATAAAATTAATTTTGCGATCAAAGCGGCGGCTTGCCGAGGATGACTATCGGACCGCTTCGTGCAGAAGCCCCGCCATCGTGACCGAATCCCCTTTGCCTGATAGACTCCCTCTCACAAATCCAGCGGAGAAGCATGCGAGAGAAAAGGGCAGGCGTGGTCGTCTTTGAGGCGATCGACATCACGCAGGAACAATTTGATCAGCCGATCTTCTGGCTGCTAGCCGCCTTGCTGGCCTTCATGCCGGCGGCTTTCGGGGCGTGGGATCCGTGGGTGGAATCGATCGCCCTCGCCGGCGCGTGCGGGCTGGCGGTGATGTTGGGCGTAAAGCTCGCCAAGCGGCCGGATGTTGGTTTTGTATGGTCGTGGACTTATCTGCCGATCGCCCTGTTCTTTCTGTACGCGGCGATTCAGTTGATGCCGTTGCCCGCCGCGTGGGTTCAGGCAATTTCGCCAAAGACGGTGACGACCAATCATTGGTTGCTCGGTGATCTGCCCAACGCCGCGGAGCGCCTCACCCATCTCCGGCTCAATTTTTATCAGGAGGGGGCCTGGCATGATCTGCGGAACATAGCGGCGGTAACGTGCGTGTTCGTTGTGGTCATCAATGTATTTCGCCGCAGCGAGCAGATCATTCAATTGCTTTGGGTCATTGCCTGGGTAGGGACCGGCGAAGGATTGCTGGCCATTCTGCAGACACTCACCGGTGCGAAGGGTGTCTATTGGTATTTCCCGCTCTGGGGCGATGCCCGGCCAGAAGCGGGTACATTTCCGAATCACAACTGTTTTGCCCAGTTCATGAATCTTGGCACCGGGGCGTGCGTGGGATTGCTCCTGCTGAAGATCGATCGGACATTCCGCCGCCACGATTATTCCCCGGCCGAAGTGCTGGAAAAGCTGAATTCGCCCGACTTTCGCTCCGCCTGGATTCTCACGGCGATGCTCGCGATTTCGATCGCGAGTGTCTTTCTGTCTCTGTCTCGGGGCGGAATGCTTTCGATCGCCGCGGCGGGGATTCTTGTTGGAATCCTCCTTGCTGTTCGAGGCGGAGCGCGGGGGATGGGAATCGGCGGTTGGATCGCGGGGGTGATTCTCGTCGCTGTTTTCTCGCTGGTCATGGCGGGCGGCGCGAACCTGGTGCAAGCCCGGATTGCGCGCATCGGAAATCCGGATGATCGATTTGATCGCCTTCAATTGACCAAGGACACGCTACGGGCATGGAAGGATTATCCGGCGGTGGGGATGGGACTCGGAAGTTTCCGCTTCACTTTTCAGAGCTACGACCGCTCGAATGTGTCGGCCGTGGCATCGCACGCTGAGGATGAATATGTGCAGCTGCTCGAGGAGACCGGCGTGGTGGGCGCGGCAATCGTGGGCAGTTTTCTCCTGCTGATCGTTGCCAACTTCCTGCGCGCCCGCGCGCGAGGCAGAAAGAAAAGTGATAGGGATGGGGAGCGGATAGAGGCTGTTCAAACCGAGCAGCCGGCAATGTCCCGAGAATCGCCGCGCCAGGATGACGTCGGAGCGGGCGATGACTCGCATCGGTCGGGTGAGCCGCATCGGCCAGGCGGACCGCATCATCGTCAAACCAAGCATGCCGCGTCGCCCGCTTCGTCGCTGTCGTTAGGATTGTGCTTTGGTTTAGTGGCGATCCTCGTGCAGAGCGCAGCGGATTTCGGCCAGCACTGCGTCTCGATTGCCACTCTGACCTCGATTTTCTGTGCGTTGCTGGTAAATCTGGCTCGATTGCGACGGCAGGAGCGGGGCTCGGAGGGTCCGAGCAAGGTTGTTCGCGGCTGGCGATCGGTACGGATCGGGGCCTTGGCGGTGGTTGTGGCGATCTCCACTTATCTGCTTTGGCAATCCAACGAAGTTCGGATGGCGACCGCAGCCTACGAACAAGCGAGCAAGCTCGCCGGTCAACTCGCGGGCGGCGGTTGGCAGGGAGATCAGGGCGATTTCACCGACATGAACCGCGCGGGAGATGAGTCGGTGCGCCTCAGGCCCAATGACATTCGATTTCGATACTGGCGTGCGGTAAATCGCTGGTACACCATCAGCGATGTACACGATCCGGTGACCGGCGATGTCATCCTCGATGACGCCAAAACGAGAATTCTGCGCGAAGTGGCCGATGATCTGCAGGCGGCGCGATGGATTTGCCCAACGTATGGCGCTCTTTATGCCCAGCTTGGCCAATGGGAACAGAACTTTCTGGGTCAACCCGCCCAAGGCGCGCATCACATCCGACTCGCCTACGAATTAGCGCCTGGTGATCCGACGGTCTGTTTTGTGCTGGCTACGCTGGAGGCCGAACTGCAGGACTGGCCGCATTCCGTCACTCATTTTCAACGGGCAGCAGAACTTGACCCGACGATGTTCAACGATGCGGTGGACCTGTATGTAAGCTATTTCAAACGTCCCGAGGCGGCGGTGCAATTGGCCGACAAGGATGTGGAACAGCTGCGCCTTGTCTCGCGCAAGCTGCGCGCTCTTGGAAAGGATGCGAGCGCGGGTCCGACAACCGGGCCGGCCACACGTCCGGCTGATGAGCAAGCGGCGCTCGAGGCGGACGCACGAGCGGATGATCTGATTCGTGCAGCAGCAGATCGCCCCAACGCGTCGGCAGAGATACTTGGCGAGATGGGCCTGCTTAGCGCCCAACGAGGTGATTTCAAAGGGGCGGTTTATTATCTGGGTCGGGCACTGATACCCAATTATGGCGAACAAGACTGGCGGTTGGTCTACGCGCAAAGTCTGGCGAAGCTGGGTAGGAAGCAAGAGGCGATCCATCAAGCGGAAATCATTCTCGCGGCGCGCCCGCAGATGTCTGAGGCGCAGGATCTGATAGACCAACTGACTCCGCCAACCACCCAGACGCTTGACGATTTATTGAGGTAGCATTCGCGTCATCGGGCGTTGCCGCTGGCAAAGGCCTCGTTGACAGCATAGCATCCCTAAACCGCGCCATCTTCCCATTTTATCGCGCATACGCCATCGAAATCGTAAACGAGGCGCAACAATTCTACAAAATAGGCATTCGCCTTGAGCTTGGGAAGCACGCGATCTCTTTATACAAACGCGCCCCGCTGCGTTGGCACGCCCAATCATCGCGCACAACGACAGATTGTGGCTGTCGGCTGAGAATTCTCTTAATCTCATAACTAATAGACGCTTGCCGCAACCGCAGCCATCGTACAATGACTGGCATGAGGCTCGCTTATCGGGAAGTTGTCCGCTCTGATGCGTATCGCGGTGGTTCCTGTTGCCATCGCGTTTCCTGAGGCAATGGCTTAGAACTCCGACAGGGAAATCGATTTGGTGCGCGATAATTGCCGTTGTTCGGAGTTGACCAGGGTCGTCAACTTTTTCTCTCGACGCATCGGGTGTGAAATGGTAATGCTATTTGCCATAATTAAGCAGATGCGTTCGATGGGCGAGGGTTGATGTAAAAAAGGCGTTCGTCGATGCAAGCGTTCCCCACTTCTAACGGTCTTGGTTTCCTATGAAGCTGCTTTTGGGTACCTGAGCTTTGGAAGTGTTGTACTTTGCTTCACTCAGCCCAAACCCGATGAACAGCCGATGCAGTGACAGGAATTGTGGGGCGCAGTGCGCGACGGATTGGAACTAGCATTGGAGAATTTGATTTAGAAGGAGTCATGGCGGGTTGTCCCCGAAGAAGACTTATCGAAGATCAAGGTCGTCTGAGGCATCGGTTTGACCGATGATGCTTAGGCGTTGCACCCTCGCGGGTGGACGCGCCGCCTTGGATGGGTCCGATAAGCCTCGTTCATCGCCCTCGCCACGGGATTTTCCTCCGGTGGCTGGCACCATGAACGCAGGGGAGATTAGCCAGGAGCTGAAGATGCTGGATCGAAACGAAATGGTTCTCCGCGACGAGCGCTATGCGCCCCAGCAACTGGCGCCGTACATGCCTCCGCCCATGGCGCCGTACATGGCGCCGCCCGAGCCCGAAGAACCCAGCCTTCTAGGCGCCATTTTTCGCCATCTTTGGATCGTGGGAATAGTTCTGGGGATCAGCCTGCTGCTGGCGTGTGTTTATCTCAACAAGACCACGCCCTTCTACAAGAGCGAATCTGACATTTTGATTTCCACCAATGTGCCCGTGATCACACCGGGCGATCAGACCGGGATCAGCACCGGAGGCGGAAATTATCTCTACACGCAGACCGCGTTCATGAAGTCTTCGATCATTCTCAACGCGGTCCTCTCCCGGTCGGATATCGCCGACCTGCCCGTCTTCAAGGGTGTGAATGCGCTGGGTTACCTCCACGAGAACCTGCAGGCCGACGTCGGGCGTCAGAACGACATCATCTCCGTGTCGATCAGCACGCCCCGGCCAGACGATTCGGCAGCGATTGTCAACGCGGTGGTGGATGCGTACCGCACCTATCAGGACTCAAGCAAAAACGACAATTTCGGGGCCATCCTCAACGAACTGCAGCCTCAGAAGGAAGCCATTGAGAAGGAGATCAACGAGGACGAAGCGCGTCTGGACGACATTCGCCAGAAAAATCAAAGCATTACGTTCCTGGCCGATGGCCAGTCCAATGCGCCGGCGATTATCAACCTGAACGTGATGACTCAACATTACGCGGAGCTGCGCGCACGGGTGATGGACGCCCAGATTAATTGGGGTTCGGCCAACGCGCAGCTGCGAACTCTCCAGGCTCAGGAGCAGCAGGCATACGTGGATTTCAAGGACGCGCAACAGCGTGCGATGGAACTGAACTCGGTACAGGCCGAATACACAAAATACAGAAGCGACATCGAACAGCAGCGCGAGTATCTCAAGCCGTTGCGCGACCGCATCAATCAGCTTGAACAGCAGCGCGATCTCATGAAAAACATCAGGAGCATCACGGTAATGGAGCCGGCGTTTCCCAGTCCGTCGCCATCGTGGCCTGTTCCTTCGCAGACGCTGGCAGTGGCCGGATTGCTCGGTCTGACGCTGGGTGGGTTTTTGGCTTTCCTGCGCGATCGGACCGACAACCGCCTTCGCTCGGCCGAAGAAATCCAGAATATCGTCGGCTTGCAGATTCTGGGCGTGGTTCCCCGCATGCCCGGCCGTCGCACATCGGTCGCGCGGGCCAT
>Ga0302326_10020681_pt1 | contig 13534 bp, 11 predicted proteins | sample Palsa_T0_3_FD_202264 | JGI IMG/M metagenome (GOLD analysis project Ga0302326, IMG submission 202264) | Peat permafrost microbial communities from Stordalen Mire near Abisko, Sweden - Palsa_T0_3 | ecosystem: Environmental > Terrestrial > Soil > Palsa > Peat permafrost | place: Sweden: Abisko... | reverse complement strand
CCCGCGGTTGGTATAGCCGACAACCTCCGAGCCCGTCGGCTCCCTCATCGACCCCGATGCGCCCCCTCCGCGGCGGCCGCGCGGACCTGTCGGCTACGCAATCGACCCGGAACGCGACCTGTCACCGACGCCGTCGACCCCAATGGGGGCGGTCGCTGGCGTAGCCGACGGTCGGGCGCCCCGTCGGCGGCGAAGCCGGCGGATCGGGGTGGATGCGGTCAACGGCGTTCGACCCGCCCGCCGCATCATTCACACCTCCCTCAGCCCTCCCTCAGCCGCGCGCGCCTATCTATCAGTTCTGACCACAAGACCCATCTCTCTATCAGTTCTGACCACGAAATTCCGACAATTCGGGCGGGAAAATGGTCAGAACCGATAGGAAGACGAAAAAGTGGTCAGAACTGATAGGAAGGCAATCGGGGAGTGCGCCCCCGGCGCCAGGGTCCGGCGGCCGGCGGGCTGGCGGCCGGGCTCGGCGGGCGCCCCGGCGATGTCGATGGCGTCGGTGACAGCAACGTGTCCCTGTCGGCGAAGCCGTTGACGCGGGGTGGGGGGCTCGGGCGGGGTGACCGGCACCACGCGGGTCCGGGGTCTAGCGTGCCGGTGGCGTAAGCGCCGGAACAGCATGAAATGCTCACGGGCTGCTGGTCTCCACGCGGCCGGGTCGGGAATCATCGGTTCGTCGCGGGTCAGGTGGTATCCGCTGGCTCGAAGGTAGGCCGCGAAGTCGCGGGTGCGCCGCCAGCCGCTGTCCTGGCTGTACAGGTAGTGCGCATGGTCGGGGACGATCAGCAGCGCGGGGACGGCCATGCCGGCCAGCAGGTCGAGCCACCCGGTAACGGCCTGGTAGGGCATCTCGGTGAGGCTCGTGATGGCGATGGCCAGGTCGAATCGGTCGTCGCGGATACGGCCGAGCTCGTCGAGCGGCACGACTTCCGCGACACCGGGAAGCAGGCCACGGTAGGCGAGGTAGAACTCGCTCAGGTAGGTCGATTCGGGTACGGCGTCAACGCAGGCATAACGGCGCAGCCCTGGGACGGCCTGCGCCATGCGATAGGCCAGCCGGCCGTAGCCGGCGCCGATTTCCAGCACCGACAGTCCCCGCGGCTGGTCCAGCACGCCTTCCCGGTGCAGGAACAGCAGCTCGCTGGCCGAGTCGAGGACGTCCCGGCTCAGCCGCCGGTCCCGGTGGCGGAACGTCTCGCAGCCGAATGCCCCGTCTTCCTCGAGCAGGTCAAGCAGGCGGCCGTCATCAATGCGGATGATGTAATCGGCGTAGGCGCGGAGAGCGGCCGCGGTCACCTCGGCTGAGAAGAGCCCGCTGACCGCGCTGGTCCGCTCGGGTTCCGGGTCGAACAGCGGGCTGGGGCTGCGGAAGCGCTGGTAAGGGATCTCCTTCAGCGTCAGGCTTTCCCGGCCCCACGGGTGGATACTGTCCGCCCTGCGCATGCTGAGTGGCCGCATCGGCAGGTCCACGGCGGCGTAGCGGCGGCGGAGGTCGGCCAGCCGCGGGTCGTCCGCGCTCGGGCTGGCGCTGGCGGGCGGCTGCGCGCGCGCCGGGTCCGGCTTGGGTGCGGACGCCGGGTGGTTTCCCGGGCGGACGGCCGCGCCGGGCTCCGAGTCGATGAGGAACTGGTCCCGCAGGTCGGGTAGTTCGAGGTCGACGAATCCTTGCTGGCTCGCGGTGACCGGCACGCAGCGGTACACGTCGTCGGTGACCCGGTCCGCGTAGTAGTTGTCGATGTTCCCGTTGCGGGAGATCCAGTCCGCCATCGCGTGCTCGTCGGCGGGAAGCTCGGTGAGCAGGCGGCCGTAGATCCGCTGGTTGTAGGCGATCGCGTGCGCGCAGATAATGCCGCTCGCCTGTTCCAGGTGACTGCAGCCCGGTGCCAGCCGGAACGGCCTGGCGTCGCCCATCCACTGGTGGTAGCCGCCCAGGTAGTACAGGTTCCACGGTCGCCGGGACAGTTCGCGCACGCTCCGTCTGAGCACCCACGGGGCGCCCTGCAGGAAGACGGTGTCGTCTTCGAAGACCAGCACGTTGTCCAGGCCGCGGCGGCTGGCGTACTCGATCGCCCGGCGGTGCGAGAGGGCACAGCCCACGTGATGGTTCCACGCCGTGGGAACGGCGGGTATCCGGGTGACCCGCCCGGCGATGCCGAGGCCCGCGAACCGGCGTTGCATCTGCCGCCACCGGTCAGGGCGGCTGTCGAGATTCAGGCAGACGACGGCGTCGAAAGCGGTGAAAGGGTTCGCCTGTTCCCGTTCCCACCCGGCCCGGACCTCATCGACTTGAGCGGGGCCGAGGATGCCGGTGAAATGGGCCACGGCAGGCTCGGGGCCCAGGCCCAGCTCGGCGAACGCGGTCAGGTAATCCCGTAGTCGGCCGGCCAGCGCGGCCCGGCGGTCTTCGGTGTTCTCCTGCGGGAGACCGGCGGCGGGCTGCCTGGTCCAGCGCAGCGACGGCAGGCACAGCGTCCGCCGGCCCGCAGCCCGGTATTTCTTGTGCAAGTAGCCTTCGTGCGCTGCCGACCCGCTCAGCCTCGGGTTGAGCCCGAGCCAGGCGTCCTTACGGCACGCGAACAACCCGAGATCGTGCATTGTGATCTCGAAGGGGGAGACCGAGCCGGGCAGGCCTGCCGTGCTCTCGGGCGCCGGGCACCCGAAGGTCCCGTCGCGCCACACCGGCCGCCAGCTGGTGATCGCGGGCCCGCCGGCCGCCGCTTCCAGCGGTCCTTGCAGCAGGTCAGGGCAGTCCGGGTCCGCATCGGCGAATTCCCGCAGCGCGGCCAGCGCGCCGGGAGCGAGCCGTGCCTGCGGTGTCATGCATATCACCCAGTCGGAATCGGCCTCCCGGACTACCGAGTCGCGCAGGGCGGTGCCGTCTGCGTCAGCCGCCACGAACCGCACGGCCGGGCCCCCGGATCGCAGGCTGGTGAGCGCGGCCACGTCCCGGGCGGGCAGCTGGCCGACCACCATGATCTCCAGCCGGCCGGAGCCGTCGCGATGCTGGTCGGCCAGCGCGCGGACCGAGGCCCGAACGACACCGGGATCGCCGGTGGCGGTGATCCCGGCGGTCAGGGTCGGCCGGGAGGCGGGACTGGTCATGAGATCCATCCGTGGAACGCGAACCGTCCGTCCTCGTCCAACCCGGACGGGCACTGCACCAGCCGCACCTCGTACCACGAAGTGGCGGGGTACAACACCAGGGTGTCGTGATCGGGATAGACGTCGCGGAAGGTACGCGCCAGCTCCTCCCGCCCGTCGCGCAGGCACAGGTCGTAGATCCTGTGCTCCCCGCCGCTGAAACGGCTCGGCCGGCGGTGCAGGAAGTAATCGAAGGCGACCGGGCCGGGCGCGGAGCCGTCCGGCCCGGCATCGGTGCGCAGCGCGGTGTGCTGGCCGGTCCCGTGCACGGTCACGGCGTACTCGATGCTCCCCGCGAGGCCGTCGGTCCCGAGCAACTCCTGCGCTATCGGGGTCACGAGCGCCAGCGCTTCGGCGAGCTCCGGGGCTTGGAGCCGCAGCAGCGCCGGTCCGCCGCCACCAGGGGCACCGCTCGAAGCGAGGTCCTGCGCTGCTTCGCCGATCCGGCCGAGCAAGCCGTCCCCGGCCACGGCACCGAGCACGTCCTCGAACCAGAAGACGGGCGTGGCCATGACCGGGGTCGGCGTGCCGGTTCGCGGCAGCACAGCGACCGGCTCGGGAGTCAAGGCAATCGCCCCCGCGTCGTGGCCGCCGACGACACTTAGGATATGCCCTGGATAAGGACCGACGCGTTACTCGGCAGCATGTCCTGATAGGACAGGAGGCCCGCGGCGGCGTAGTTCTTCACGGTGCCGGAACAGTTAGCCGTCGAGTACTCGGATACCCGAACAAGGGGAGCAACCTGGTTGCTGATTTGGTAGTAGTCGGCGCCGGCCGGAGGGGTGAGCTGAGTGCACACGTTTTTGCCTGAGACTAGGGGGATCACCTGTGTGCCGTCAGGTAGCAGTCCGTTTCCCTCGTTTTGGTAGTAGGAAACCGTGACCACCCCCGCGACTGCGTCCGGGCGGGCCGGTTGGGCACTGGCGGGCGTGGCGATGGCCGCTGCCCCGCCGACGACTCCACCGGCGGCGGCCAGAACGGCGATCTTGGCCCGCAGGGAATGCGGCCCGCGAATGGCTGGCATAACTGGTCCTCCTGTCGTAAGGAACCCTTTCCGCTCGGACACTGCGGAATAGGATGCTTTTCACATGATGATGTGAATGCGATCCGCCCGCAATCACCAATTCGAGTTACCTCCAATGAGGGACAGAATCCGGCTCTGCAATGGCAGTAGGAACTGACTACCGCTTGCCTACGTGCAGTTTCTCCACCCGAAACAAGCAGCAACAACACCCCATCCGAGTTAACTCAAATGAGGGATAGGAGCCTGTTCGGCAGCGGAATATGAACTGACCACAACCCTGCTACGTGCGGCCGGTTAGCGCTGGCCGAGGGGTATCGCGGTGGTGGCGGAGTCGGGGTCGCAACCGCAGGATTCGGGGTCGACCGGCGGGCCCGGGTTAATGTGGCCGGGGATGTCGCGGAAGATCCCGGCCCCGGCGCTGATTCCGGTCAGGGCGTCGGCGGCGAGGATCACGGCGGCGGACGTCCAGGCGGACCGCTCGGCCGGAAAGTGCTCCTCGTTGACGTACTGCCAGCCGGTCCAGTAGGAGCCGTCCTCGTGGCGCAGGCGGCGGACCGTGTTGAACACCTCGGCCGCCCGGTCGCGCTGGTCGCAGGCGTCGAGGGAGAGCACCAGCTCGCAGGTTTCCGCGACCGTCACCCAGGGCTGGTCGCTGACGCAGCGGACGCCGAGACCGGGCACGACGAAGGTGTCCCAGCCGGCCGCCAGCAGTTCGGCGCCGTCGCGGTCGCGCAGCGCGCCGCCGAGCACCGGGTAGTACCAGTCCATCGAGAACCGGCTCTTGTCGGCGAACGCCTCGCGGTGCCGGGCGAGCACGTGACCGAGCAGGTCGGCCGAGAGCTCCCAGTCAGGCTGCGGCTCGTCCGCCAGATCGGCCAGCGCGAGCGCGCAGCGCAGCCCCTGGAGGATACTCGAGCACCCGGACAGCAGCGCGAACTCGCCCGCCCGGCCGGCCGCGTCGCGCTCCCAGGCCACCTCGCCGCGTGGCGTCTGCAGCTCGAGCACCCAGCCGATCGCCGCGCGGACGGCTGGCCACATCCGGATGGCGAAGCCGCGGTCGCCGGTGACGAGGAACTGATGCCAGACGCCGACCGCGAGGTACGCGGCGTGATGGCTCTCGGCCCCATGATCGGTCACCTCGTCCGCGCTCGCCGCCCCCGGCCCGCCGGTCGTCCTCGGCCACGAGCCGTCGGGGCGCTGGGTGTCGCGCAGCCACTGGTACGCCCGGCGGGCCGGGCCGGGCAGCCCGCAGGCCGCGAGCGCCATCGCGCACTCCACGTGGTCCCACGGGTCCACGTGGCCGTCCGGCCAGGCGATCGCGCCGCTCGGCAGCTGCGCCGCGGCGATCGAGCGGGCCGTCTGCAAAATCTCGGCCGACGGCTTGGGCCACGGCGGGGGCACGGATTTAGCGGGTCGCATGGAGTGGAACCCTGCGACCGTTCGGGATGACCGGGTTTTCCTCTTTCCTCGCGTAGATGACGAGGCTCTTTCCGATGACGGGGTTGAGCGCCGCCTCGGTCAGCCGGGTGAGGGCCGGCTTGCGCATGATGTCCCAGACGAGCAGCTGGTGATAACTGCGCACGGCCGGGTGCGCGTCGTCGTGCACGCCGACCGCGCATTTCAGCCACCAGTAGGGTGCGTGCAGGCCGTGCGCGTGATGACCGCCGGTCGGCGTCAGGCCGGCCGCCGCCAGCTTCGCGGTGAGCTCGGCGCGGGTGAAGATGCGGACGTGGCCGCCCGGCACCTCGTGATACTCGGTGGAGAGCGCCCAGCAGATCCGTTCGGGCAGCCAGGCGGGCACGGTCACCGCGATGGTGCCGCCCGGGCGAAGCACGCGGGCGATCTCGGTCAGGGCGGCGCTGTCGTTCGGCACGTGCTCAAGGATCTCGGCGACGATGACGACGTCGAAAGAGCCGTCGGCAAAGGGCAGTCGCGTCGCGTCGGCGGCGACGGCGGCGGCCTGCGCGGGCGGGCCGGACTCGCCCTCCTCGCGCATCGCGGCGAACATGTCGCTGACCCCCGCGAGCTCCCTGAGGTCGAGGTCGGCGGCGATGACGCGGGCGCCGCGGCGGTACGCCTCGAACGCGTGGCGGCCTGCGCCGCAGCCAAGGTCGAGAACGCGATCGCCTTGATTGATGCGAAATTTCGTGAAATCGACCGTTAGCACCCGAGTTCTCCGTTGATGGCGTTCAAGTAGAGCCCGACGGTCGCGGTGGCGACCGCGGGCCAGGCGAACCGCTCGCGGACGCGGGCCAGGCCACGCGCCGCCAGCTCAGCGCGCCGGGTAGCGTCGTCAAGGAGCTCGCGCAGCGCGGCCGCGAGCTCCTCCGGGTCGCCCGGCTCGACCAGCACCGCGGCGTCCCCCACGACCTCGGGCAGCGCCCCGGCCCGGCTGGCGACCAGCGGGGTCCCCGAGGCGAGGTGCTCCACCGCCGGCAGCGAGAACCCCTCGTACAAGGAAGGGATCACGGCCACTTCGGCCGAGGCGAGCAGCTCCGCGTACTCCTCGTCGGGCAGGCCGTTGGTGAACGTCACCCGGTCGCCGAGGGCGAGCAGCGCCACCTGCTCGCGGGTGGCGCTCGACGGGCTGCCGATCACCACCAGGCGGGCATCGCGCTCGGTGGCGAGCTTGGCGACCGCGCGCAACAGCGTGGACAACCCCTTGAGCGGGGAGTCTGCGCTGGTCACGGTCACGATCCTGCCCTTCACCCGCGGCTGCTGCGGACGGGGGCGAAACAGCCGGGTGTCGACCCCCAGTGGGATGATCTGCACCTTATCGATCGGAACTTTGAAATCTCGGCAGATATCGTCTCTGGATGATTCAGATACCGTGATCAGCGGCCCCACCCGCCGCGATACCCGGCCCTGCATGCGCACGAACCCGTACCATCGAGTCTTGTTGAGGCGCTCAAGCCATCCCCGGTCGGCCAGATCGAGCCGCCTGTCCACCGTGATCGGGTGGTGGATGGACGTGACCAGCGGCAGCCCCAGGCGGCGCACGCCGAGCATGCCGTAGCCGAGCCCCTGGTTGTCGTGGACGATATCGAATTCGCCCGCGCGCGCGCGCAGCGCCCGCAGCGCCCTGATGCTGAACGTCAGCGGCTCGGGGAACGCCCCGCCCCACATCATCGCCACCTCGAGCGCGTCCGCCCAGTCCCTGATCTCGGAGGGGCGCGGGGTGCGGAACGGGTCGTCGTCGCGGTAGAGGTCAAGGCTCGGCAGCCGCCGCAGCAGCGGGCCGTCGTCCAGCTCCGGGTAGGGCTGACCGGAGAACACCTCGACGTGGTGCCCGAGCGCGGCGAGTTCCCTGCTCAGGTGGCGCACATAGACGCCCTGGCCGCCAGAGTGCGGCTTGCTGCGGTACGAGAGCAGCGCAATGCGCAACCGGCGATTCACTGAGGCCACGTGGCACCTTACCAGTCAGTACGCGACGTTAGCCTGCGGCACCCCGCTCTGGTTCGGGTCGTTCCAGGCGAGGTCGCACCTCGCGGCGGACGGGCAAGTGGGACCGCTCACCTGGCAGCGCCTCATCGTCCAGGTCAAGCAGGGCAATACCGGGTCGGCGGTGTCGGCCGTTCAGCACAACCTGCGCTTCGCCTACGGCTACGCGAAGGTCGCGGTCGACGGCCAGTTCGGCCCGGCAACGAACGCGGCCGTCCGGAGCTTCCAGGCAAAGTTCAAGATCGGCGCTGACGGGATCGTCGGACCGATCACCTGGAACGTGCTTATCGGTCATGAGGGATAATTCCCGCTACCTGCCGGTAATGGGGTAATCAAGACCCGCTTCGCGTCGTGGCCGGCGCAGCAGGAGGCGCCGGCCATTACGCGCGCTCTTTCGAGCAGTCGATAGGCGGCGTCAGCCCGCCGCCATCCCGCCGACGGCGAGGCCGATCAGGTAGGTGAAGCCGGCCGCGATCGCGCCGAGCGCGAGCTGCCGCAGCGCCCCCCGCCAGAACGGCCGGGCGGTCAGTCGCGCGACCACGCCGCCGCCCACGACCGCGGCCAGCGCCGACAAGACCAGTGCGACCCAGAGCGCGTCGAATCCGATGACGTAAGGGAAGAGCGGGATGATCGCGCCGATGGAGAACGCGACCAGCGACGCGGCGGCCGCGACTCCCGGCGACGGCAGGTCGGCCGGGTTGACGCCGAGCTCCTCGAACGCGTGGATGGCCAGCGCCTTGTCCGGATGCGCGGAGATCTCGGCGGCGGCCTGCCTCGCGGTCGCCGCGCTGATGCCGCGACGGCGCAGCATGCCGACGAGCTCGAGCTGCTCGGCGACGGCGTTGGTGTCGAGCTCGTGCTTCTCCTTGACCACCTCGGACTGAACGAGCTCGTTCTGCGAGGAGACGGAGACGAACTCGCCGGCCGCCATCGAGAACGCGCCGGCCGCCAGGCCCGCCAGGCCGGTCAGCACGATCGCATGCTGCGAGCCGCCGCCACCGCCGACGCCGGCGATCAGCGACACGTTGGTGACGAGCCCGTCCATCGCGCCGAATACGGCAGGCCGCAGCCATCCGCCGGAGACGTCCCGGTGCTCAGGGCCGTGGTGCGGAGCGGCGTCAATCTGATCTTTCCCCGTTGTCATCACCGCAAATTCTACCCAGCGGTCGCCGGCCAAGGCTCTACCCAGCGTTCTTCCGCAAAGTCGAGCCGGGAATGATGTGCGTGTGACATCAGACGAGGCAGCAGCGGTGCGCCGCTGGCACGCCCAGACCGCGTGGCTCGGAGGCGGCGTCCCGCTGGCCGAAGACGTGCTCATCGAGGCGCAGGGCGACCGATTCACGGCCGTCGTTCCCGGCACGCCGGTCGCACTGATCCCGCCCGGCACCGTCCGGCTTCCCGGGCTGACCCTGCCGGGCCTGGCCAACGCGCATTCGCACGCGTTCCACCGCGCGTTGCGCGGCGCCGCCGCGGGAGCCGACTCGGCGGGCGCCGCCGCCGGAAGCGACGCGGCGGCGGCCGGCGACACGTTCTGGACCTGGCGCGAGCGCATGTACTCGGTCGCCGAGCGGCTCGACCCGAGCACGTACTTCGCGCTCGCCCGCGCCGTCTACGCGGAGATGGCACTGGCCGGGATCACCTGCGTCGGCGAGTTCCACTACCTGCACCACGGTCCGGAGGGAAAGCGCTACCGCGATCCGAACGAGATGGGCCGGGTGCTGATCGCGGCCGCGGCCGCGGCGGGCTTGCGGATCACCCTGCTCGACGCCTGCTACCTGGCCGGCGGGTTCCTGCCCGGCGGGGAGCCGCTGCCGCTGGCGGGCGTCCAGCTCCGGTTCGGCGACGGCTCGGCGGCGGCCTGGGCGGAGCGGGTCTCCGGGTTCACCCGCGACTCGCTGGGGATGGTGGAGCCGCACGCGCGGCTCGGCGCGGCGATCCACTCGGTCCGCGCCGTCTCCCCTGACCAGATGCCAGAGATCATGGCGTGGTCGCACGCGCACGGGGCGCCGGTGCACGCGCACCTGTCCGAGCAGCCGCTGGAGAACGCGGAGTGCCGGGCCGCGTTCGGCGCGACCCCGGCCGAGGTGCTGTACACGGCGGGCGCGCTCGGCCCGCGTTCGACGATGGTGCACGCCACCCACCTGACCTCGCACGACATCGTGCTGATAGGCGGGTCGCGGGCGACTGTGTGCATGTGCCCGCTGACCGAGGCCGACCTTGCCGACGGCGTCGGCCCCGCTCCCGCGCTGGCCGCGGCCGGATCGCCACTGTCGCTCGGCAGCGACGGGCACAGCGTCATCGACCTGGTCGAGGAGGCGCGCTGGCTCGAACTGTCGCAACGGCTGGTCAGCAGGCAGCGCGGCCACTTCACCCCGGCCGACCAGGCCCTGGCCGGCACCGCGAGCGGGCACGCGTGCCTCGGCTGGCCGGACGCGGGCGAGATCGTTCCGGGTGCGTACGCGGACCTGGTCACGGTGCCGCCCGACTCGCCCCGGCTGGCCGGCGGCGCGGGCGCGGATCCGCTGGCCGCCCTGTTCGCGGCCGGCACCGCGGCCGACATCAGGCACGTGGTCGCGTCCGGCGTCGACGTCGTCCGCGACGGGCGTCACCTGCTGGTCGACGACGTGCCGGGCGAGCTCGCGGTCGCGATCAGCGCGGTGCTGGACTGAGCCGGGGGAGGCGTCAATGGCACGCTCGCTGCTGATCACCGGGATCGGTGAACTGGTGACCAACGCGCCCGGCGCGGCGGACGGCGCTGACGGTGCGGACGGCGCGGGCGCCGGACCGGGCCGGTTCGCCCTGGTCAACGATGCGGCGCTGGTCATCGAGGGGGACCGGATCGCCTGGACCGGCCCGTCGTCCCGGCCGCCGGCCGCCGACGAGGTGCTTGACGCGGCCGGGCGGGCGGTGCTGCCCGGGTTCGTCGACTCGCACGCGCACCTGGTGTTCGCGGGCGAGCGGTCGGCCGAGTTCGCGGCCCGGATGGCCGGCCGCGGCTACGCGGCCGGCGGAATCAGGTCCACGGTGGCCGCGACGCGGGCCGCGACCGACCCCGACCTGCGGGCCGGGCTGCGCCGGCTGGCGGGGGAGATGCTCGGCCAGGGCACCACCACCTTCGAGTGCAAGTCGGGCTACGGGCTGACGGTCGAGGACGAGGCGCGGTCGGTGGCGCTGGCGGCCGAGACGACGGACGAGGTGACGTACCTCGGCGCGCACGTCGTCCCGGCCGAGTTCGAGGGTGACTCGGCGGCCTACGTGGACCTGGTGTGCGGCCCGATGCTGGACGCCTGCGCGCCGCACGCCCGGTGGGTTGACGTGTTCTGCGAGCGCGGCGCGTTCAGCGTCGACGAGGCCCGCGCGGTGCTGACGGCCGGCCAGGCCCGCGGGCTGATCCCGCGGATTCACGCCAGCCAGCTCGGCCCCGGTCAGGGCGTCCTGCTGGCGGCTGAGCTCGGCGCGGCGTCGGCCGATCACTGCACGTTCCTCACCGACGCCGACGTGGACGCGCTGGCCGCCTCGGCCCCGTCGCCGTCCTCGGCCGGCACCGTCGCCACCCTGCTGCCGGGCGCGGAGTTCGGCACCCGCCAGCCCTACCCCGATGCCCGCCGCCTGCTCGACGCGGGGGTGACGGTCGCGCTGGCGACCGACTGCAACCCGGGCTCGTCGTACACCTCGAGCATGCCCTTCTGCATCGCCCTGGCCGTCCGCGATATGCACATGACCACGGCCGAGGCGGTCTGGGCGGCCACCGCGGGCGGCGCCCTGGCGCTCCGTCGCGGCGACGTCGGCTACCTGGCGCCGGGAGCGAGAGCCGACCTGGTCATGCTCGACGCCCCGTCGCACACCTATCTCGCCTACCGGCCCGGCGTCCCGCTCGTGCGGGCCGTCTGGCAGGCAGGCACGCGTCAGCCCTAGACCTGCTGGAACTCGATGCGGTTGCCGAACGGGTCGCCGGTATGGAACCGGCGGACACCCGGGATCTCGCCGTCGGCCGGGATGCACTCGTAGCCGGCCGCGGTCAGGGCGGCGGCGAGACCGTCGAGATCGTGGACCAGCAGCGCCGGGTGCGCCTTGCGGGCGGGCGCGAACGACGCCTCGACTCCCAGGTGCAGGACGGCGGTGCCGGAACCGAACCAGCAGCCGCCCCGGGCGGCCAGGACCGGCGGCTTGGGCAGCTCGCTCATCCCGAGCAGGCTCGCGTAGAACGCTCGCGCCGCGTCCTCGCGCCCGGCCGGCATCGCTATCTGGACATGATCGAATCCTGTGATCACCGGACCTCCAAGTATCTTGATACAAAGATACTTAATATAGAGCTAAATGTCGATGGGCGCGGCGGCGTCGGCGCAGAGCTCGCCGGGGTGGTGCGGCTCATCCTGTTCGCTAAGGGGGACCGAGGCAGGGCGGTCATTCGGCGAACCCCCTATATCCGCGATCGCCGATAAATATCAGGCATGGCAATCTGGTACCTGGCACAGCCGGATATATTCGCGCATGACTGAGCGAAGAGGTCATGCCGGATCATCCCGGCTAATCCGAAGCGTCGACGCTGTTGACCAGCCTGAACTCCGCGTAAAACGCCACTTCAGTTATTTTCGTATACTGCGTGTCAGTCCTCGGACAGGACACTACTCTTGCGCGCCGTGACCTGCGGCTACTTGTTTCTCAGCCTGACCCGTGGCGGTAGCTCCGCTGTTCCGGGCGTGTGTGGGGGTTCAAGTCCCCGCAGGCGGAAGAACCCCCAGCCGGGCCTGATGATCGCCCAGCCGTCACGGACCCAGGACGGACCGTCCAACCTGTCTCGCCGTGCGCCCGCACGAGAGCGCTCGCGTGCTCCTATGAGACGGCCGCGGCGACCAGGGCGACGCCGAGCAAGGCCAGCACGGTTGACTACCTGATGGTCCGGTCAGCGCCGCTCATCGTCCGTCCCGAGCGCCCAGTGTGAACTCTCTGGGGAGGGCGACGTTGATCATGTACGTAGGCGCGTGTCGGGCCTCGACACTCAGGCGACGGAGGAAATTCGACCGACGTTGAATCCGCGGACCAGGGTAGTGGCTGGCAGCTACGGTGGATGTCACAAAAGCGAACCCAGCAGTGATACCGGCCTGGTGATAGCGGCCAGAAGTGAGGATTCAGTGGATCGCCTGCTCGCCGCGCTGCGTGCCCGGATCCGGCGATTCGCCCAGTCAGAGGATCCGTCCGGGGTGCTGGACTCGGCGGCCTTGATCGAAGCCGACCAGCTGTGGAAGGCCGCCCAGCCCGCAGACGGTGACCCGCACTCCGTTTCCGTGGATGTCCTGACCGTCCTTGCGGGCCTGCACTACGCCCGCTATCAGGCGCTACCCGGCGGGGAGGGCCAAAACGACCTGCGAACCGCACTCGGCCTCTTCGGCATGCTCGCTGACCGCGCGCCTGACCAGGTCCCCGATCAGATCCGGGATCTCCTCGCCGCGGCCAGCCCGGAATCGCCCAGCGGCGCGGAGCACCTCACGGCTAAGGGGGCCGGAGCCTTCAGCGAGTACGAGCGGACCCGGCGTCCCGAGGCACTGGACGCGGCGCTGACCGCGTTCCGGGACGCGGTGGCCGCCATCCCACCCGGCCACCCCTATCTCCCCGCGATGCTGTCGAACCTGGAGATCGCTCTGCGCACTCGGTTTAATCGGGCCGGGGAGGCCGCGGACCTGGACGCCGCGATCGGTGCCGGGCAGCGGGCCGTCGATCTCGCCCCGCCTGACTACCCCGACCTCGCCAGGTACCTGTCCAACCTGGGGATCGCCCTGTGCGCCCGGTTTGAGTGGGCGGGGGATGGCGCGGACCTGGACGCCGCGATCGACGCCGGGCAGCGGGCCGTCGATCTCGCCCCGCTCGCTCACCCAGGCCTCGCCGCGATGCTGTCGAATCTGGGGAGTTCCCTGTGCGCCCGGT
>Ga0302326_10020680_pt1 | contig 13535 bp, 11 predicted proteins | sample Palsa_T0_3_FD_202264 | JGI IMG/M metagenome (GOLD analysis project Ga0302326, IMG submission 202264) | Peat permafrost microbial communities from Stordalen Mire near Abisko, Sweden - Palsa_T0_3 | ecosystem: Environmental > Terrestrial > Soil > Palsa > Peat permafrost | place: Sweden: Abisko... | reverse complement strand
CATAGCCCCCCGGGGCTCGACGGTTACGCGCGCAGTCGTTTCAATCTCGCCCCTGGCAATTGATGGCTTCGGCCTTGGCGATGAGCGCCTGCGCCATACGGATGCTCGCGATGTCGATGAGTCGTCCGTCCAGGGACACCGCGCCCCGGCCTTCCTGCGCCGCTTCCGCCATGGCCTCCATGATGCGCCGGGCCTTGGTCACTTCGGCCGCCGACGGCGTATAGACCCGGTTGGCCAATTCGATCTGTGATGGATGGATCGCCCACTTGCCTTCAAATCCCAGCACAGCCGCGCGATTGGCCGCGGCAACGTAGCCCTCGGGGTCGTTGAAATCGCCGAATGGCCCATCGATCGGTCGCAAGCCATAGGCACGGCAAGCCACCATCATGCGCGTCTGCGCGGCGTGCCATGGATCGGTCCAGAAATACTGCCGGTTGCCGTCGTCGTCCTTGTCCGTGAGCACCCCGGAATCCTTGTTGACGCCGCCGATGACCGTGGTCCGGGCGCGAGTGGAGGCGGCGTAGTCCGCCACGCCGAAGCTCATGGCCTCCAATCGTCCGGATGATTGCGCGATGGCCTCGACATTGGCCATCCCGAGAGCGGTCTCGATCAACACCTCGAAGCCTATGCGCTTTTCACGCTTCTTGGCGGATTCGATCTGGCTCACCAGCATGTCTACCGCGTAAACGTCCTGGGCCACGCCGACTTTGGGGATCAGCAGCATATCGAGACGCGGGCAGGCTTCCACGATGTCCACGACGTCGCGGTACATGTAGTGGGTGTCAAGGCCGTTGATGCGCACCATCATCGTCTTGCCGCCCCAATCCACCTCGTTGAGCCCGATGATGATGTTGCTGCGAGCCTGCTCCTTGTCGTCCGGCGCCACCGCGTCTTCGCAGTCGAGAAAAATGATGTCCGCCTTGGATTGAGCGGCTTTCTTGAACAATGCCGGATTGGTGCCCGGCACCGCGAGTTCGGAGCGATGCAGCCTCGGGGTGGCCTGCTGGATGGTCGTGAAGCTCATGCTGGATGCCCGGTCATACCGTGGTGCGACGGGCGGACATCTTTCGCAGCACCTCGGCGACCGTGGAGCCGAGTTCGGAGGCGCTGGGCGCCACCGTCAGGCCGAAGGACTTCATGGTCTCGGCTTTTTCCGCCGCGCTGTCGCCGGAGGTGGAGATGATTGCGCCCGCATGGCCCATGCGTCGTCCTTTGGGCGCAGTGAGTCCAGCCACGTACCCGATCACCGGCTTGGTCATGTTTTCCCGCACCCATTTGGAAGCTTCAGCTTCCTGCGGGCCGCCGATTTCTCCGATCATGACGACCACTTCGGTCTCCGGGTCCTGTTCGAACAGCATCAGGTGATCCAGGAATGAACTGCCGTTGATGGGATCACCGCCGATGCCCACGCTGGTGGTCTGACCCAGCCCCAGGGCATTCATCTGCGCCGCGGCCTCGTACCCCAGTGTTCCCGAGCGCGAGACGATGCCCACGTTGCCGCGCCGGTAGATGTGCCCCGGCATGATTCCGAGCATGGCTTTGCCGGCGCTGATGATGCCGGCGCAGTTAGGTCCCACCACCATGGTGCGCCGGTCCTTGGGGTAGCGCATGAGATAGCGCTTCACACGCATCATGTCCTGCGCCGGAATGCCGTCGGTAATGGTGCAGACCAGTCTCAATCCCGCATCGGCCGCTTCCATGAGGCAATCGGCGGCGAATGCCGGGGGCACGAAAGCCAGGCTGGTCGTGGCTCCGGTCGCCTCCACGGCCTCCTTGACCGTGTTGAACACCGGGCGATCGAGGTGCTTCTGCCCGCCCTTGCCCGGCGTCACTCCGCCAACCACGTTGGTGCCATAGGCGATCATTTCCCGGGCATGGAATGTCGCCTTGTTGCCGGTGAAGCCCTGGAGGATCACCGGGGTCTTCTCATCGATCAGAATGCTCATCGCACAACTCCCATCAGGCCGATCACGTCGCACGCGCGGCGGCAACGGACTTGCGCGCGGCATCGGCGAGGGTATCGGCACTGATGATTGGCAGCCCGCTGTCGGTGATGATCCTGCGGCCTTCGGCCTCATTGGTTCCCGCCAGCCGCACGACCAGCGGCACCTTGATCCCGATGTCGCGCACCGCCTGGATCACACCCTGGGCCACCCAATCGCAGCGGTTGATGCCGGCAAAAATGTTCACCAGGATGGCCTTGACGTTGCTGTCGGTCAGGACCAGCTTGAACGCCTTTGCAACGCGCTCGGGCGAGGCGCCGCCGCCCACGTCGAGGAAGTTGGCGGGTTCTCCGCCGGCATACTTGATGGTGTCCATCGTGGCCATCGCCAGGCCGGCGCCGTTGATGATGCAGCCGATGTCGCCTTCCAGGCCGACGTAATTCAGGTTGTCCTGGGAGGCTTCGGCTTCCCGGGGGTCTTCCTGGGACAGGTCGCGCATTTCGGCCACGTTCGGATGCCGGAACAGCGCATTGTCGTCAAACGACATCTTGGCATCGAGTGCGATCACGCGATCATCGATGGTGACCACCAGGGGGTTGATCTCGACCATACTGGCGTCGAGGTCGCGGAACGCGCGGTAGGCGCCCAGGATTGCCGTCACCGCCCGGCTCACCTGCTTGATGTTGAGCCCCAGTCCGAAGGCGATCTCTCGGGCCTGAAACGGCTGCAAGCCAACCGCGGGCTCGACGATGACCTGCAGAATGGCCTGCGGCGCGGTCTTCGCGATTTCCTCGATCTCCATTCCGCCCTGAGCCGAGGCAATGATCCGCACCCGCTCCGCCTTGCGATCTAAGACGATGCCGAAGTAGATCTCGCGTTCGAACTTCTCCGCCACTTCGACATAGACACGCTGCACGATCTTGCCTTCGGGCCCGGTCTGCTGGGTCACCAGTTTTTTACCGAGCATGCCTTTCGCCGCGTCGTGGACGTCGTGGTAAGTGCGGCACAGCTTGATACCGCCGGCCTTGCCACGGGCGCCGGAATGGATCTGCGCCTTGACGGCCCAGTGCCAGCCGCCCAGTTCGGAGGCGACGAACGACGCCTGATCGGCACTGTAGGCCACTGATCCGCGCTGGATCGGTACGCCATATCCGGACAGCAATTCCTTCGCCTGATATTCGTGTATGTCCAATGGATACCCCCTGAAGTCGTAGCGCGATGGTCTGAACCCGCCGGGCGACCTACTTTAGATTGCGCCCCAGGCGTCTGCGCATGGCAGGCCAAGTATAGGGGGATGGCGACGGATAATCCGCACGGCCGGTGGCCGTGCCTGCTACCCGGGGCTGCGGTGATTCAAGCCCCGGTTACGCACGGCAGGTGCTGCACAAAGGCTATTTTGCGGCGGCCACCAGGACCGGTTGGTCTACATAGATCTGGGGAAGCTCGCGCTTGAGATTTGCGATCTTCGGCAAGTCGTTGTAGACGATGTAGGGGTAGCGCGGATTTCTGACCAGGAAATCCTGGTGATAGCCTTCCGCCGGATAGAACCCCTTCAGCGGATCGACGCGTGTGACGATAGGGTGGCTGAATACCTGGGCCTGCTGCAACTGGGCGATGTATGCCAGCGCGATCTTCTGCTGCGACTCATCCGCGAAGAAAATCTCCGAGCGATACTGGGTACCGGTGTCCGGCCCCTGGCGATTGAGCTCGGTGGGATCATGCGCCACGGAAAAGAACACCTGCAGGATGTCGGCGTAGGACACGACAGCGGGATCGAAGATAATCTGGATCGATTCGGCATGCCCGGTAGTGCCGGTGCTCACCATCTCATAGTCGGCCGTCGCCTTCGCCCCGCCCGAGTATCCGGCCAGGACCTGCCGCACGCCCTTCACGTGCTCGAACACGCCTTGAGTGCCCCAAAAGCAGCCGCCCGCCAACACGGCCGTTTGGAGGGGGCCGGAGCCGGCCGTGAGCGTGGCCGGCTCGGCGGCCGGCACCCCGGCCTGCAGCAGCAGCGCGACCGACACCGCCAGGATCCGATGCCCGAGCGTCAATGCGACTCGAAACGGTTGCAACCTGAACATGACTATCTCCAGCCGCTCATTAGGTTCCTCGGATCAGGCGCGCGCAGCAAATTTCAGGGCAGCGGAATTCATGCAGTAGCGCAGCCCCGTGGGCTTCGGCCCATCATCAAATACATGCCCCAGGTGCGCATCGCAGCGCCGGCAGGACACGGCAACGCGCCGCATGCCGAAGCTGATATCCGTACTTTCCAGGACATTGTGCTTAGAGATCGGTTGCCAGAAGCTCGGCCAACCGGTGCCGGATTCGAACTTGGTGCGGGAATCGAACAGGGCCGTCTCGCAGCAGACGCAATAATACAGTCCGTCGGCGTGCTGGTTCCACAATGCACCGGTAAACGCCCGCTCAGTTCCGGCCCGGCGAGTGACGTCGAACGCCTCGGCGGACAACTGCTGCCGCCATTGCGGCTCGCTCCGGATGACCTTGGGTAATTGAACCACGCCCTGGCTCTGCCCTGCCGGCGAGAAGCCTTCAATCGGTACTTCGGTGGAGTCCGCTGAGGCGGCAGCCGTTGGATTCTTCAGCCATACGATTGCCCCCATCGCGCCGAGCGATGCCACTGCGCAACCCAGCAGTCGACGGCGCCCCAGGTCGGTGCGGTGATGCGCTGCACTGGCAGACATATCGCGAGGACCAGGCACTGGGGACTCTCCACCGGCACCCCATTAAAGGGGCTGACATAGCTAAATTCGCTCAGGTCCCCGCTAAAGTTACAGGGTCCGGCAACCTGCAGGTTTCGCTCACCTTGGAGTAATCAATTCAATACATTCGGCGCGTGATAGGCGCGCAGCAACGCATCGATCTATTCGATCGAAGCCGATTCGACCAGCCTCTTCGGAGGCAGCTACTAAAATGCGGCTTTACGGTACGCCGCTTGCGCCCACGACGCCATATATTTGTCCCGTGGCGTAGCTCGATTCATTCGAGGCCAGCAACACGTAAGTCGATGCCAGTTCAACCCGCTCGCCGTCGAGATCCGTGGCGGTCTCGGCATCGAATTCGGGGTTCTCGCCGGCTGCCTGGTCGCCGCTCGCCGGCAGATCGCTGCTCGATTGAAGCGGGGTCCAGATCGGTCCCGGCGCCACGGCATTGACGCGAATACCGCGATGGGCGAGCTGCTTTGCGAGACTCTTGGTAAACACCATGATCGCGCCTTTGGTCGCGGAGTAGTCGAGCAGAATGTCGGAGGGATCATGGCCGCTGACGGAGCTGGTATTGATGATCGAGGAGCCTGCGCCCATATGAGGCAGCGCCGCCTTGGTGAGCCAGAACATGGCGTAGATGTTGGCTTTGAATGTCGCATCGAACTGCTCGGTACTCATCTCGGCGATGTCTGCAATGGCCTGCTGTCTGCTGGCGTTGGTCACGAGGATGTCGAGACCGCCGAGTTGCCGCGCGGCATCGCTAACGAGTTGGGTACAGAAATCCTCGTCCTGAAGGTCTCCGAGCAGCGGCACCGCTTTGCGCCCTGCCTGCCTGATGATTTGCACCACCTCGTCGGCTTCGCTCTGTTCCATCGGCAGGTAGGTGAAGGCGACATCGGCGCCCTCGCGAGCGAAGGCGATTGCGGCGGCTCTTCCGGCGCCCGTATTACCGCCGGTGATGAGAGCCTTGCGACCGAGCAGTCGGCCGGATCCGCGATAACCGCTGACGCCGTAAGCCAGCTGGGGCTGCAGCTCGCCTTGCTTCGCCACAATTGCGGCGCCTCGCGCCCCGAATAGGCCCTCGGTCAGGCCACCGAAGAATCCGCGTCCGGACGAATCGCTTCTTTTCGGCTGCATCATTTTTGTCACCTCCAAGACGATGTAAGTAGTTGGCGCTTCGCGCGCAAGCTTGACCATCGGTCAGCAAGGCAACAACGAAGTCCGTCAGTTGGCAGCAACGGCGTCGGAAACCGAGCGCACGCCCTGTCGGACAGCAGGCAGGGGCCATTAGGATTGTTCTGACATTGCAGGTGCGATCAACCGACGATCAGCGCCGCCGTGTGGCAGATAATCCTGCCGATTCATTGCGGCATACTGTGATGCGACCTGGAGTGTTGCCGCTCCGGACGGGAGGTCATTGTGAGTCAACATAAAATTGCGGTTGTCGTCGGCAGCCTTCGCCGCGACTCGATCAATCGCAAACTGGCCGGCGCCATCGTCAAGCTCGCTCCGTCGGAGTTCAGGTTCGACCAACTGCAGATCGGCGATGTGCCGCTCTATAACCAGGACCAGGAGGCAGATCCGGCGCCGACCGTCAAACGTCTGAAGAGCGAAGTATCCGCCGCTCAGGCGGTGATCTTCGTCACGCCGGAGTACAACCGCTCCGTCCCGGGCGTCTTGAAGAACGCCATTGACGCGGCGTCACGACCTCATGGGCACAGTGCGTGGGCGGGAAAGCCGGCCGGCATATTGAGTGCTTCGACGAGCCCGATTGGCGCCGCCATGGCGCAGCAGCATTTGCGGAACATTCTCGCCTACCTGGACGTGCCGACTCCGGATCAACCCGAGGCATTCATCCAGATCAAGGAACGGTTCTTTGACCCCTCAGGCCAGATCGCCAGCGCCGATACGCGCAAATTCCCTGCGTGGCTGATCCGGCATGCCGCGACATAGTGCGCACGGCGCAGCGCGCAAGTTCCGCACGGAGGCGCCACGCGAGCGTTACACTGCTCGAAATCGATGGCGTATTAAAGATCATGTGCAGCTTCGTGGCCCGGGCAGAGTCCGATGCCGAGTTCTCGGCCGCGCGGGCGCTATTGTCGGAGTACGCGGCCACGCTGGATGTCGATCTCGGCTTTCAGGGATTTACAGCCGAACTGAACGCACTGCACACGATGTACGGTCCGCCCGGTGGTTGTCTCCTGCTGGCACGCGGCGCTGGCGACTTTCTGGGCTGCATTGGCGTGCGACGATTGTCGCGGCCTAACTGCGAAATGAAACGGCTGTATGTTCGGCCGGCCGCCCGCGGCGGCGGCATCGGCCGCGAGCTGGTTCTGGCTGCCATCGAGCAGGCGCGATCGATGGGCTATGAGCGCATGCTGCTGGATACTCTCGGCAGCATGAGCGCGGCGCGCGCTCTGTATGCGGCGCTCGGATTTCACGAAACCGAGCCCTACTGCTACAACCCTATTCCCGGCACCACTTACATGGCGCTCGATCTGGGCCGGCTGTAGCACCCGGGCCGCGCAGCGCCGTAAATGAGCGCTGCGGTACAACAAGCGGCGGCGCTGACCGACCGGCCAGCGCTTTCGGCGCGAAAGCAGCTGGTAATTACTACCAAGTGGGTGGCAGGTCGCAGCCAAGCGCCGGCAACAGGCATAACATGCCCATGATGCCGGTATTCCATGCCCTCCTTCGCTGATCAATGGCTGCGTGATCTTCCTGAGGTGATGCCGGCCGCCATGGTCACGGCAGATCCACGATGAAATCGCTTGATATCCGGAAATTGCCGCGGTCGATCGCCGCCGTCCGTCCGGCGGCATCCGGCGGCGGCAGGTTTCTCATTGTCGATAATCACCCCCCCAACGTAACCCTGCTTCGTACCCAATTGGAAGCGGAAGGATGCACGGTGTTCGTGGCAGCCAATGGAGTCGAGGCGCTGCGGGTACTCGAGCGCGAACCCGTCGACGGGGTGGTCTCGGACATTCTGATGCCCGGCATGGACGGATATCGCCTGTGTCTGGAAGTGCGGAAAAGCAAGAGCTTCGGTGCGCTGCCTTTCGTGCTGTACACCGGCACCTACAATTCTCCCGCGGATCGAGAACTGGCGTGCACCGCAGGCGCCGACGCCTATATCGAAAAACCCGCGCCCATAAAGGCCATTCTTGCCGAGCTCCGGGCTGCTGCCGGCAAGCCTCGTCAGGCGGGTGCAATCGAGGCAACACCGGAGCTCGAGACGCCGATTCTCAGGCAGTACAACGAAGCCCTGGTGCGCAAACTCGAGGAGAAAAGCGCCGATCTGGGACGGGCCTACCAAGGCCTGGCGCAATCGGAAGCGCGCATATCCGGAATGGTCGAAGCCGCGATGGATGCGATCGTTACGGTCGACGAGCAGCACAGCATCGTCCTCTTCAACGCAGCGGCCGAGAAGATGTTCGGGTTTCCCAGAGCGGATGTGCTGGGCAGACCGCTCGATGCATTTCTTCCGCCGCGCTTCCGCGAGGCGCATGGCAGGCAGATTGCGCTTTTCGGGCAAACCGAGGCCGGAGCGCGGCTCATGGGATTGCGTACCGTCTGGGGGCTGCGCCGTGACGGCACTGAGTTTCCCATCGAGGCATCGGTGTCGAAGCTGGACACCCTCGATGGCCGGCGGTATACGGTTTTTCTGCGCGACATTACGGCCCGGTACCGGGCCGAGCACGCGCTCGCCGGTAGCGAAGCGGCCTTGCGGCGGGCGCAGCAGCTTGCGAAGCTCGCTCACGTGGTCACCGGCCCCAGCGGCGAGTTCGAGAGTTATTCCGATACGCTCGCAGCGCTGATCGGCACGCCGTCGGACCAGATGCCCGCGACCTCCCGCCAGTGGTTCGAACTGGTTCATAAGGACGATCGGGCAGCGTTGCGCAAGTCGGTCATTCAAGCGGTGCGATCAGGGGCGCGCACGCAGATGCAGTATCGGTTGCGACGCGGCGATGGTGTGGTCTACCTGCACCATGTCATGGACCCGTTGCCGGAGCCGCTGGATCCAACGGCACGCGCGACCCGATGGTTTCATACTATGCAGGATATATCGGCGGCGAAGCAGGCGGAGCTGCGCATTCTGCGGCTGAACCGCGTCCTGTCGGCTCTTGGCGGCATCAATGCGCTCATCGTCCGCACCAGCAATCGCGACGAGTTGCTTCAGGAATCGTGTCGCATCGCCGTGGAGGCCGGCCAGTTTCCCAAGGCATGGATCGGCCTCATTGACGATGACAGCCAGGAACTTCGCTTTGCGGCCGGCTTTGGGGGCTCGGAGGTATTTTATGAAAGCGTTCGGTCAATGCTGCGGGAACATACACTGCAGGGTAGCCGGCTGGTCGCCAAAGCTATCAGGGGACTGAAGCCGGCGATAGCCAATGACCTGCTTCCTGAATCACGACCGCTCAATGATGCGGTGGAATCCGGCTCACGCTCGCTCGCAGTGTTGCCTCTCATCGTCGATGACCGGGCCGTGGGCGTACTGGCGATTCATGCGGAAATCGCCGGCTTCTTCGATCTTGCGGAAGTCAACCTGCTGCGCGAACTCGCCGGCGACATATCCCTTGCGCTTCATCACCTGAAGAAAGCCGCGCAACAGGACCACGTTGCCAACTATGACAAGCTGACCGGTCTTCCCAACCGCAGGCTGTTCGCCGAACGCCTGGCGCAGGGGCTGCTGGCACCCGCGGTCGATGGCGCCATTCTGGCGGTAGTTCTGCTGGATTTGGAGCGCTTTCGCCGCATCAACCAGACGCACGGCCGTGCAGCCGGTGATGAACTGCTGCAACTGGTCGGCTGGCGCCTGCAACAGGTCACCAAGTCGCCCGCGCGAATCGGCGTGGACGTGTTCGCCTTCGAAGTCCGCGGTAAACGTACGGTGACCGAGGTAGCCCTGATCCTCGAGGATATATCGGCGGCGTGTTTCGGTGCGCCATTTACCCTGGGTGGTGAGGAGTTGCGGATCGGCTCCCGGTTCGGGGTGGCTGTGTTTCCCGGGGACGGCGCCGACGCAGAAACGTTGCTGCGAAATGCGGAGGCGGCGCTGCGCCGCGCCAGGAGCGCGGCGGAGCATTGCGTGTTTTATGCGCCGGTTCTCAACGCCCGCGCTGCCGAGGCCCTGAGGATGGAAAGCAAGCTGCGACGTGCGATCGAACGCCAGGAGTTCGTTCTTTACTACCAGCCCAAGATCACGCTCGCGGACCGCCGGATATCCGGTGTCGAGGCGCTGATGCGCTGGCGTGACCCCACGGGAGGCCTGGTGCTACCCGGCCAGTTCATACCGGTGCTGGAGGAGTCCGGTCTCATCGGCGCGGTCGGCCAGTGGGCTCTGCACCAGGCACTAACGGATCAAAAACGATGGCGCACGGCCGGCTACGCCGCGCCCCGCGTGGCGGTGAACGTCTCCTCGCTGCAACTGCGGAAGAACGATTTCGCCGAAATGATTGCGCAGATAGTAACGTCCAATGAGGGCGCAGCGCTCGAACTGGAGATCACCGAATCCATGATCATCGAGCAGGTCGATCGCACCATCGAGGCGCTGAAGAGGATACGGGCATGCGGGGTGAACGTTGCCATCGATGACTTTGGCACCGGCTACTGCTCGCTGTCTTACATTGCAAAGCTCCCGGTGACCTCGCTGAAGATCGACCGGGCGTTCATCCTGGGAATGTCGGAGGGCCCGGAGGGACTGGCGATCGTATCGAGCATCATTGCACTCGCGCATTCGCTGAAGCTTAACGTGGTGGCCGAGGGCGTCGAGACCGAGGAGCAGGCGCGGTTGCTGCAGCTGCTCGCCTGCGACGAAGCGCAGGGTTACCTGTTCAGCAAGCCGTTGCCGAGCGAAGCGCTCGAGGAACTGCTGCGTGACGGCTGTGCGCTGCCGCTGGAAAACCTGCAGGCATCGCCGCCACACCCGTAATAACCCCGGCCCCGAGCGCTAATTGCGGGCACGCAACGCGCGCGCCAGCGCCGCTTCGGCCACCGGACGCATCGTCGCGTACCCTGCTTCGGTCGGATGGACATGGTCGGATGACAGGCCGTCGAGCATGCCGCCCTTGCCATCGGCCATGACCGCAAAATAATCGGCGTAAGTCGCTTGCAGGCGCTGCGCTTGCGCCATCATCCAGGTATTCAGCGCTGCAATAGGCGTCACCGTGTCGAGCCCAGGGCGCCAGGGATAGTCACTGGCAGGGGGGATTGAGGCAAAGATCAGATGCACCTTGTTGGCCATTGCGATCTCGCTCATGCACAGGAAATTATCCTGAGTCATCTTCAGGGTCGAGGGGCCGGTATTACCGGCGATGTCGTTGGTGCCGGCCATGATGTGCACGACGCGCGGCTGCAGGTCGATCACATCCTGCCGGAAACGCAGCAGCATCTGCGGCGTGGTCTGTCCGCCGATGCCGCGACAGATCCGCCCGGGGATGAAAAACGCCGGCGCCTTCTGCAGCCAGCCTTCGGTAATGGAGTCCCCCATGAATACCGCGTCGATGCGCATGCCGCTGGTCTTGAGCTGCAGGTTCTGATCGCGATACCTCGCAAGATAGGGCCAATCGGAATGCAATCGCTCATCCTCGGGCGACTGCGCGGCGCCTACCGGCAGCAGCGCGGCGGCGCCCACTGCGCTACATAGAGTCTTTAGCAGCGATCGACGGGCGAGAGTACGTTGCATGCCGGTGCTCCTTAGTCTAGACGCGATCCAGTAGCGCGCAGATCGGGCCGCCCAAGTCGCTAACGACTTGTGGATCTGAATGCGATCGCGGGTGCGGCGGCAAGTGATGGTGAGCTGTGCGCGAGCCGCAGGTCAAGCCGCAGAGCCTTTGCGAGACGATGCTGCACAAAACATCGACCTGCACATGGCCGGGGGGCACGCGATCGATAACGCCGACTCGAGGCCGGCCCGACGATTGCGTACACTGGAGCGGGGCCAGCCAGATGCAGGTCGAAAATGGAAAGCAAACCACCGCTGCCGCCGTACTCTGCGGAGAGCGCCACGCAGAAGGCGCGCATGGCCGAGGATGCCTGGAACACGCGCGACCCGGATCGCGTGGTGCTGGTCTATACCGAGGACACGCGCTGGCGCAATCGGGCTGAGTTTCCCATCGGGCGCGTCCAGGTGCGCCAGTTCCTGCAGCGCAAATGGGCGCGGGAGCTGGACTATCGCCTGATCAAGGAGCTGTGGGCCTGCGCCGGACAGCGCATCGCAGTGCGCTTCGCCTACGAATGGCACGACGACTCGGGCCAGTGGTTTCGCAGCTATGGCAACGAGAACTGGGAATTCACCGATCAAGGCTATATGGCGCGCCGCTACGCCAGCATCAACGATCTGCCGATCCAGGCCTCAGAGCGCAAGTTTTTCTGGCCGCTGGGGCGGCGGCCGGACGAGCACCCGGGATTGAGCGAACTGGGCTTGTAGCCCTCAGATTGCGATCTGGCGTCCGATCTCGACCACCCCGTCGCTGGGCAGGCGGAAGAAGTCGCCGACGTGCATGGCGTTCCTGGCCATCGCCGCATACAGCTTCTCCTCCCATGCCCACAGCCTATGGCCATCCTCGGCACGCACGATCGTCTCATGCCCCAGGTAGTAGGTGACATCGTCGAGTTGCAGCGCGCAGCCGAAAGCCGGGGTCTGTCGCAGCAGATGCGGAATATCGGGCCGCTCCATGAAGCCATAGCGCGCCGTCGCGCGCCAGAAATCCGGTGCCAACTCGGTCACCCGCAGCCGCTCGTCGTCCTCGATCCACGGTACGGATTCCGTGTTGACCTTCAGCACGAACAGCTTGTGATGCAAGGCGCGATTCTTCTGTACGTGCCACAGCATGACGGGCGGCGTATCGCGTGAGGTTCGCGAGATGAACACCGCGGTGCCCGGTACCCGCGGTACGTGCCTGGCCGCGATGTCGGCCAGGAATTGCGGGACCGGCACCAGTTTCTGGCTGGCAGCCCGCACCGCAGCGGCGGTGCCGCGATGCCAGGTCAGCATCATTACATAGACGACGCTAGCCAGCAGCAGCGGGACATAGCCGCCATCGGCGACTTTCACCAGATTGGCGGCAAAGAACGCGCCGTCGATGCACACCAGTGCACCGGCGAGCGCGCCACTGGCCCAAATGCTCCAGCCCCAGATCTCGTGCATCGCCATGAACAGCAGCACCGAGGTCATCATCATGGTGAGCGACACGGCGATGCCGTAGGCGGCGGCCAGGTTGTCGGACTTGCCGAAGGACAGCGCCAGCCCCACGGTCACGACCATCAGCAGCCAATTGATCGGCCCGACGTAGATCTGCCCGTAGCCGACCTCGGAGGTCTGCTTGATGCGCAGGCGCGGCAACCAGCCGAGCTGAATCGCCTGCCGGGTCATCGAGAACGCGCCGGTGATGATCGATTGGCTGGCGATGATCGTCGCCAGCGTCGCGAGCACCACCAGCGGCAGCAGCAGGGATGGCGGACACAGCCGGTAAAAGATGTTCTGGGTGGTGGACGCGCCCGCAAGCACGATGGCCGCCTGCCCCGCATAGTTCAGCAGCAGGCTTGGAAACACGATCGCAGACCATGCCAGCCGGATCGGCCGCGGCCCGAAGTGGCCCATGTCCGCGTACAGCGCCTCGGCTCCCGTCACGCACAGAAACACCGCTCCCAGGACCAGAAAGCTGGCAAAGCCATGCGAGAACAGATAGTGCACTCCATACAGCGGACTGAGCGCCACCAGCACGGCCGGATGCTGTGCAATACCCCAGACACCCAGCGCCGCGATGGATAGGAACCAGACCGCCATGACCGGGCCAAAGGCCTTGCCGATGCGCGCGGTGCCGCTCGGCTGAAGGGCGAACAGCGCCATCAGCACGACCACGGC
>Ga0302326_10020679_pt1 | contig 13535 bp, 12 predicted proteins | sample Palsa_T0_3_FD_202264 | JGI IMG/M metagenome (GOLD analysis project Ga0302326, IMG submission 202264) | Peat permafrost microbial communities from Stordalen Mire near Abisko, Sweden - Palsa_T0_3 | ecosystem: Environmental > Terrestrial > Soil > Palsa > Peat permafrost | place: Sweden: Abisko... | reverse complement strand
CCTCGGCCAAGGAGGCGGCCCGGTCGATCGCCGTGGCTGCGCTGACGGGGCAGGACTGGGGGCGGACGGTGCGGGCCGTGCGCGTCAACGGCCTCGACACGCCGTGGTGTCACGGGGACATCATTGAGGTCGTCACCGGTGCGCGCGACGCCGTCGACGTCCTCATCGTCCCCAAGGTGCGACGGGCCCGCGACGTCTGGTGGGTCGATGTGCTGCTGACCCAGCTGGAGACGAAGCTGGGCTTGTCCCGCCCCATCGGCCTGGAAGTCCTCATTGAGGAGGCGGAGGGTTTGGCCAACGCGCTCGAGATCGCCCAGGCGAGCGAACGGCTGGAGGCGTTGATCCTCGGGGCCGGCGATCTCTCGGCTTCGCTGCGGTCGCGGGTCGACGGCAACTTCGACCCCGTCGTGCCGTACCCGGGGGACTTCTGGCACTTTGCCCGGGTCCAGGTGCTGACGGCGGCGCGGGCCTCCATGGTCGACGCCATCGACGCGCCCTATCCGGCCTATCAGGACCCCGACGGCTACCGCCGGTCGGCCCTGCAGGCGAGCGCGCTCGGGTTCGACGGCAAGTGGGCCATCCACCCGAGTCAGATCCCGATTGCCCACGAGGTGTTCTCGCCGACGTCCGACGAGGTCACAGCAGCCCGCGAGGCGATGGCGACCTACCGCGAGGCCGAGGCCGGCGGGGTCGGCGCCATCGGGCGCGACGGGAAGCTGGTCGACGCCGCGCACATGCGACTGGCCGCCAACACCCTGCACCAGGCGGGGCTGGCGGGTGGGTCGGGCGAGCCCTCGGTCTGACGAGGGCGCAGTTGCCCTCCGCTATCGGGCACGGGACACGGACCGAAGCGTGTGCCACCATGACGCCTCGATCGAGGAGGAGGAGGTGCGGGGGATGCGTGGAGCGGCGCTCCTGGGCGCGGTCGCCTGTGGCCTTCTGCTCTCCAGCACCGTTGTCGCGGTCGCGCCGGCTCAGGCGTCCGGCTCCTCCGGTTCGACGCTCGTGTCGACCACGACGATGACCTTCGTCGACAGCTCGAGGTCCACGCCGCCGTGGAACGGGGTGCCGGCGCGGCCTTCTCGAACGCTGGTGACGAGCATCTGGTACCCGGCGAGGTCGGGATCGGCCAAGCAGTCCGGACGGGGCCCGTATCCGCTGATCGTCTTCGCCCACGGTCTGGGCGCCTCACCGCAGGACTACCGGGCCTTGCTGACGGCATGGGCGGCCGCGGGCTACGTGGTGGCCGCTCCTCTGTTCCCGGTGTCGAGCAGTGAAACGCCGGGTGGACCGGACGGCGGGGACATTGGCAACCAGCCTGGAGACATGAGCTTCGTGATCGGCGAGATGCTCAAGGCGTCCAGCGCCCCGAGTGGACCTCTGTCGGGACTCATCAATCCCGACGAAATTGGCGCCGCCGGCCATTCCAACGGTGCGATCACCACGCTGGGCCTTGTGGCCAACAGCTGTTGTCGTGATAGGCGGGTCAAGGCGGCGGTCGTCATGGCCGGTACGACTGAGGGCTTGGGACGTGGCCGCTACGACGTGGCCGAGGCGCCACCACTGCTCGTGGTCCAGGATCTCCACGACGGGCTCGTTCCCTACGGCGACGCTGTCGCCGTCTTCAACCAGGCACGGGGACCAAAGGCGCTGCTCGCACTGAGCTGGGAACCTCGCTCGGACACGACCGGTTCGACGGCCCACATGGCCTCCTCGGGAGTGGTCGGACCGACATCGGCTGCGGTCATGAGGTCGACGACTGCGTTCTTCGACGCCTATCTCAAGCACGAGCACGGAGCTCTGCAGCTGGTCGCGGCCGACGGTCGTTCTTCGCAGTCAACCGTGCACACCGCCTGGGCCGAGGGATCGCGTTCCACGCTGCCGGTCCCCAAGGTCGCGGCGGCCCACCTGCAGGCAACTGTGACGCCCGACACAGGTCTCCACGATGGTCAGACCGTCGCCGTTCAGTGGAGCGGCTACACCCCGGGCAAGGTGGTCAACATCCTCGAGTGCTCCACGGTGGAGATCTCCACCGCCAGCTCGGCGGGTTGCAGCTTTGCCCATGCGGCAATACTGCATCCCGACCCCACCGGCTCGGGCTCCGTCGGCCTCGTCATCGGCACCGGCGTGATCGGCAACGGTGTGTGTGACGCGACGCACCCCTGCTTTGTCGTCGTCAACAACGCGAGCTCCACCGATCCGGCGGGCAGCAAGGTCGTACCCATCCGATTCGCTCCGTGACGATCACCCGGTTCTCAGCGCGGCGGGTTGGCGATGCGGGTCAGTACGTCCGCGACCGCTTCGGGCCTGCTGTTTTGGGGACAGTGGCCCGTCGGCAGGGCAATGGGCAATTGTCCCAGCCGAGCCGCAACGGCCGCTCGAGCCCATTCTTGACTGATGATCCGGTCCTCGGTGCCGAGGAGATAGGTCGAGGGCGTGTCGGGCCACGACTGCAACGGGGTCACCTCGTCGTAGGCCGGCTGGGGCATGAACAGCCGGACTGTCGTGAGCGACCAGGTCAAGACGTCCCCGTCGCAGTCGTTGAACATGAACCTCGCCGCGGCCTCCGGGCTGTCGGGTTCGCCGGAGTAGTGCAACCAGTCGTCGTGCAGCAGGCCGTCGTTGAAGATCTGATCGGTTGCCGATCGACCGATGTCGGGAAGGCCAGCGCAGACGAACACGAGGTGGTCGACGGGTCGCAGCATCGTCACGACGGGAATGATGATGCCGGCGCACGAGGTGCCGACCTGGATCACACGTTCGTCGTTCTTCAACACCTGGGCGATGTGGGAGGCACACACGAGCGCGGTCGTGCCGTCGAAATCCCGGGGGTCCAAGTCGACAACCACGGTTCGCACGCCTGACCCGGAAAGCAGGTCACGGACCCGATCCCAACCGCTCGGTCCCTGCGTGCACCCGTGGACCAGTGCCATGGTGAGTTGGTCGCTCGCCACCCCGAGAGGCTACTGGTGCCGCCGATCGGGTCCCGGGTCCCGGGCCACGGAGAGCCCACCCGGGCTCGCCGCAATGGCCTGGCGGATCAGCCCGATCACCCAGCTGATGCCCCGCGTGGCTTCGGCCGGGTCCATCTGCCAGTCCACGACCATGCGTTCATAGCTGGCGACGCCCCACAGCACGTCGAGCACGGCAGCCGCCGCCGTGCGGTCTGCCGCGGACCACGACCCGGCGCGTGCAGCGACGGCCGTCAGCAGAGCTTCGTGTTGCCGTTGCTTGGCGTCGAGCAGTGTCGGGTCGAGCGGTTGCCGGACGTCCGGTGGGTAAGAGGAGACATGGGCGAAAATGCGGGCCGCCACGTCAGCCACATCCTCGAGCCGCATGCCGCGCAGATCGATCCCGGCTTCGTTCTCGAACGACTGCATGACGGCGTCGTGCAGTCCCTGCTCGTTGGTGAAGTGGCGGTAGACGGTGCGCTCGTTGACGCCGGCCCTTTCGGCCACCGCCCGGATGGTCAGCCCGTGCCAGTCCCGCACGGACGAACCGTGCAGGAGCTCGGACCCGGCGGCGATGATGCGCTCCCGGGTTTCGGCCGCCCGTTGACGCCGCAACGTGCTGTCGTACGAACGGCGGACCGCAGCCGGTGCGGTGGGATGCAGACTTTCCGTCGTCGGCATGGCCGTCATGTATTCGTGGCTCCGATTATTTCGTGAACACCGGCAGGGTCTCCCAGCCCCGCACGGTCGACGTCGGGGAGAGCTTGGCGTTCTCCGTGTCGACGTCCCACGCGGGGAAGCGGGACAGGACCTCTTCGAGCGCGATGACCCCTTCCATCCGGGCGAGTGCGGCACCCATGCACAGGTGGATGCCGTTGCCGAAGGTGAGATGCCGGCCATCGTTGCGGCGGATGTCGAAGCGGTCCCCGTCAGGGAAGCGACGATCGTCCCGGTTGGCCGATCCCAGGAGGAAGAGCATCACGCTGCCCGCTGGGACCTCGGTGCCGTGGACCACCAGGTCCTGCTTGGCGACGCACCGCCCCACGTGGGGTGCCGGTGATTCGTAACGCAGGACCTCTTCGATGGCATTCGGAATCAGCGAGGGGTCGGCGACGAGGTCGGCCCGCTGGTCGGGGTGATCGGCCAGGACCTTGGCCGTCCAACCGATCAGGCGGGTCGTGGTCTCGTTCCCGGCGCCGGCGAGCACCTCGAGATACGTCAGCAGTTCGTTGCGCGTGAGCTTGCGGACCGTGTCTGTCTCGTCGGTGAACTCGACGTTCAAGAGCTCGGTCATGATGTCGTCCGAGGGATGCTCGGCCCGCCACTCGACGTAGTCGGCGAACATGGCACCCGTCACGAAGTTCTCCGAGACCTGCATCGGCTGTCCGGCCTCGGTGCGGAGATTGGCATCCACGTGGTCGCGCACCGCTTCCTGGTCGCTCTCGGGAATACCGAGGAGCATGCTGATCACCTGCATCGGCATCCGGGCGCCCAGGTCGGCGATGAAGTCGAAGTGGTCCGTTCCCCGGAGCGGGTCAAGGCTCGTGGCGCAGAACTCGCGGATCTTCGGTTCCAGCTCGGCGACCCGCCGCGGTGTGAACGCGCGCGAGAGCAGGCGCCGGTGGATGGTGTGGGTCGGGGGATCCTCGAAGATGATCACGCCGGGCGGCATCTCGACGTCCGCCTTGATCAGCTCGATGATCCCGCCCTTGCCTGAGATGTAGGTCTGCGCATCGAGCAGGCCCTTTTCCACGTCGGCGTAGTGGCTCACCGCGAAGAAGTCGTGCGTGTCGTTGTAATAGACCGGCGCCTCCTCCCGGAGCCGCCGGTAGACCGGGTACGGATCGGCGTTGATGGCGACGTCATAGGTGTCGTAGTAGACGTCGCTGCTGCTGGTCGTGCTCACGGCGTACCCCCGAAAGTATTGGTGTCAGCACTATGACATCAAATTCGGGAGAAGGTCAACGGGCAGGCCAGGGCGTGGATCGGGCCATGGCGGCCCGGCCCTCCGCGACTGAAAACGCTCTTCTCATCTGCAGAGAGGGGTGCTACCATCACTTCCGTCAACGACCGCCACGCAGAGAGGACCCAACTCATGCCACGTTGGCCCAAGCCGCCCGAAGGCAGCTGGACGGAGCACTTCGACCTCGGGACCGAGCCGATGAACTACGAGGACTCCATCTCCCGGGAGTTCTTCGAGCTGGAGCGCGAGGCCGTCTTCAAGCGGGCCTGGCTCAACGTGGGCCGGGTCGAGCAGCTGCCGCGTACGGGGAGCTACTTCACCAAGGAGCTTGCCGTCGCCAAGACATCAGTCGTCGTGGTGAAGGGGAAGGACGGCGAGGTCCGCGCCTTCTACAACATGTGCCGACACCGCGGGAACAAGTTGGTCTGGAACGACTACCCCAAAGAAGAGACGAGCGGCACGACGCGCCAGTTCGTCTGCAAGTACCACGCCTGGCGGTACGACCTGGATGGCGCGTGCTCGTTCGTCCAACAGGAGCAGGAGTTCTTCGACCTCGACAAGGCTGATTACGGCCTCGTCCCGGTGCACTGCGACGTCTGGGCGGGGTTCATCTTCATCAACCTGGCCAAGGAGCCGGAGCAATCGCTGCGCGACTTCCTCGGGCCGATGGTCACGAAGCTCGAGCACTACCCGTTCGAGAAGCAGAGCGAGCGCTACTTCTACCGCGCCAACGTCAAGAGCAACTGGAAGCTGTACATGGACGCTTTCCAGGAGTTCTACCACGCACCGATTCTCCACGCGAAGCAGTCACCGCCCGATTGGTCGGCCGCGGCGGCGCAGGCCGGGTTCGAAGCGCCCGCCTACAAGATCGACGGTCCGCACCGGCTGGTGAGCACGGCCGGCATCCATCCCTGGAACCTGCCGGAGAACATGGTCAAGCCCATCGACACGCTGACCCGCAGCGGGCTCTTCGGGCCTTGGGACGGTCCCGACCTCGGCTACGACCAGAAGGATGCCGGTATCAACCCGGCCGGCTGCGACCCGTGGGGTCTCGACTCGTTCCAGTTGTGGCCGAACTTCACCATCCTCGTCTGGCAGCAGAGCTGGTACCTCACCTACCACTACTGGCCCGTCGCACCCGACGAGCACGTGTTCGAGGGCACGTTGTACTTCGTCCCGGCCAAGAACGCACGGGAGCGGGTGGCGCACGAGAACGCCGCCGTCACGTTCAAGGAGTTCGGGTTGCAGGATGCCAACACGCTCGAAGCGACGCAGACGATGCTCGAGTCACGGGTGATCGAGCGCTTCCCCCTCATGGATCAGGAAGTGCTCGTCCGCCACATGCACCGGGTGGCGCAGGAGTGGGTGGACGACTACAAGAAGCAGCAGCACGCGGAGGTATGACAGAGATGAGCACGACCCTGTTGCCGAGCGAGTTCTCCGACCTGGAGCCGTTCGCCGCCAAGTGGTGCCTGCCCACCGAGCGCGAGCGCTACGCCACGCGTCTGGCCAGCACCATGGACGAGATGCAGGCGCTCTACGACGCCGCCATGCCGCGCGCCGACGCGGCCATGACCTACCTCGACCAGTTCCCCCTCGAGGATCTGTCCGAGGACCAGGTGCACCTCCTGCACCTGCTGTACTCCATGATCATGGTGTCGTTCCCGGTCGAGTGCTGGGGGCAACCGCGTGTGCCCGACTCCGGTGCTGCGTACCTCGACCTCATGGTCGAGCCCGGGCCCTGAGCCAGATCACATCGCCTCGTACTCGACGATCGCCGTCCGGCCGGACGGTAGGCTCTGGCAAGTGAGGACCCAGCCCTCCTCCACCTCCTCGGGCGTCAACGCATTGTTCGTCCGCATGCGGACCGAGCCCTCCTTCAAGAAGGCCATGCAGGTGGCGCAGTTGCCAGCCTCGCACGAGAACGGGGGCCGCAGGCCACCCCGGCGGGCCGTCTCGAGCAGGGTGTCGCCCGGCTGGTAGCGCACCACCACCGTCTTGCCCCCGAGGGTCACGGTCACCTCGTCGGGCACGGCTGTCTCCGCTGCTCCTGCTGGCCCGTCGTCGATCAGCGCGTCCGTCTTCTCCGCCTGCTCCACCAAGAAGCGCTCAATGAAGATGTGTTCCGCTGGGACGCCGTGCCCCTGGACCGTCGATTCCACGAGGTCCATGAAAGGCCCCGGCCCGCAGATGTAGATGTCGGCCTGGAGATCCGCCGCCACGAACTCTGCGATGGCCTCGGTCGTCAAGAAACCGTCATCGGCATCGAAGTGGTGCCGCACCTCCAACCGGTCCGGATGCTCGGCGCCCAGCGCTTCGAGCGCGTCGTCGAAGATCACCGAATTGCTGTCTCGGTTGGCATAGAGGAGCCGGACCGGCCGTCCCGTCGTCGCCAGCAGCTGCTTGGCGATCGACAGCACCGGCGTGATGCCGCTGCCACCGCAGAAGCCGAGCACGGCGGCTTCCGACTCCTGCGGGCAGAAGACGCCCGCCGGCTTTGTGAGCTCGAGCTCGTCGCCCTCGGAGAGGTTGTCGAGAAACCAATTGGAGACGAGGCCGCCGGCCACGCGCTTGACCGTGACGGTCAGGTCGCTGTCTGTGGCAGGCGCGCTGGACATGGAGTACGAGCGCAGCTGCTCGTCGCCGTCGATGTGCACACGGAAGGTGCAGAACTGCCCCGGTCGGTAGCGGAAGGTCTCGGTGAGTTCTTCTGGGACGCCGAGGACGAAGGAGCTGGCGTCATGGGTCTCGCTGATGACGCGGGTAATCCGGAGCGAGTGATAGCCGTGGTCCCGGAGGACAGGATCGAGGTCGGTCACGGCACGGCCGGAGCAGCTACTGGGGCGTCGGCCACGCCACGGACTTGGTCTCGAGGTACTGGTCGAAGCCGGCGAGCCCGTTCTGGCGGCCGATGCCGCTGTGCTTGTAGCCCCCGAAAGGCATGTCCGCCTGACCGATCGGCATGCCCCCGTTGACGGCGAAGGTCCCGGTGCGCACGCGGTCGGCGACGGCCAGCGAGCGCTCCAGGGACCCGGAGAACACACCGCCGGAAAGGCCGTAGACGCTGTCGTTGGCGATGCGCACGGCGTCGTCGTCGTCGTCGAAGGGGATCGCGACGAGGACCGGCCCGAAGATCTCCTCCTGCGCGATCGTCATGGCATTGTCGACGTCGGTGAAGAGAGTCGGCTCGACGTACCAGCCCTTCGACAGTTCGGCCGGCCTTCCACCACCGAGGGCAAGGGTCGCACCTTCTTTGACGCCCTTTTCTATGTAGCCGAGGACGCGGTCGCGCTGCTTGGCCGAGATGAGCGGCCCCATGAGGACGTCGGGGCGCTGCGGGTCGCCGTACGCGACCGAGGACAGTGTGGCCAGCAGGATCTCGACCCCCTCCTCGTAGCGCGAGCGGGGGAGGAGCATGCGCGTCTGAATGGCGCAGCCCTGGCCGCCGTGGAAGCACACCGCAATGCCCGAGGGGACGGACGCGGCGAAGTCGGCGTCGTCGAGCACGATGGTTGCCGACTTGCCGCCCAGCTCCAGGAATGTGCGCTTGAGCGTCGCTCCGCCCTTCTCCATGATCCGCTTGCCGACGGCGGTCGATCCGGTGAACGAAATCAGGTCGACCTTCGGGGACAGCGTGAGCTCCTCGCCGACGAGGTGGTCCGAGGAAGTGACCACGTTGAGAACGCCGCTCGGGAAGTCGGTCTGCTCGGCCACGAGGCGACCGAGCCGCGTGGCGTTCCATGGCGTGTCCGGCGCGGGCTTGAGGATCACGGTGTTTCCTGTGGCCAGGGCCTGCCCAAGCTTGTTCAGGGTCACCTCGAGCGGGAAGTTCCACGGCACAATGGCACCCACGACGCCGATCGGCTCCTTCCAGATCTGGCGCGTGTTCGCCGTGCCGCGGCGGTCGACGATCTCACTCAGGTTCGTTCGCCAGGGAAACTCGTCAATCAGCTTGACCGGGTAGCGCAGCGCGCCGTCCAGCGGGATGTCGAGCTGGTTGGCGTGGGTCGTCATGCGTGGGCAGCCCACCTCGCCGATGAGCTCCTCGCGGAGCTCTTCGCGGTCCTTCTCGAGCGCCTCCTGTAGTTGTGAGAGGCAGCGCTTGCGCAGCTCGTGGTTGGTGGACCAGTCGGTCTCGTCGAAGGCGCGCCGGGCGCCGTCGATGGCGCGGTGCATGTCCGCGCTCGAGCCGTCGGCCACCTGTCCCAGGACCTCTTCGGTCGCCGGGTTGATGTTGTCGAACGTCCGGCCCGTGTCGGATTCCACGAGCTTGCCGTCCACGAGCATCCGCTCTTCGTGACTCGCTGCTGTCGTCATGCCCGACCCCCGGTCTTTTGGTCTCTCATGGAGTGGAAACCTGATTATCAAAAAGTGTGATCAGCATAATCGAGCGGGTCTGGGGCCGGCCCGCCGGCTTCGTCAGAGAGGGAAGGCGGCGGGCAGCGTGCCGCTCGACAGAACGTCAGCCCCCAGGGTGCGGGTCAGGACCGTCCCCGCGCCGAGCAGCTGGTCCAGCACGAGCGCCCTCCGGACGGAGCGGTGCAGCGGGTGCTCGGTGGTGAAGCCGATGCCGGCCAGCACCTGCTGGGAGTGCCGGGCGACGGTGCGCGCCGACCGGCCGGCGAAGGCCTTTGCCATGGCGGCACTGCGCGGCGATGGGTCTTCCCAGGCGGCGTCCAGCAGAGCGGCGGCCGCCTCGAGGGCGATCAGGCTCTCTGCCAGGCGGTGGCGGACGGCCTGAAAGCTCCCGATGGAGCGACCGAACTGCATCCGTTCCAGGGCATGCGTGCGGGCCAGCTCGAGCATCGTCCTTCCGGCGCCGACGAGCTCGTGGCTGAGGGCGAGCTGTCCCAGGGCCGCCGCGGCCGGCCAGTCGGCGGATTTCGGCTGCGCCGCCCACCCCGTCTCGAATTCACCCATGACTTCGAAGAGGCCGAGCGCCGGATCGATGCCGAGTACCGGTCGACGCGTCAGCAGGCCCAGCTCGACGGCGAAGGTGACGGCACCGTCGGGCGTCTGGGCTGCGACAAGTGCTGTATCGCAGCGGTCGAGAGCTGCGGTGCCGAGCCCTTCGACGACACACCAGTCCCCGTCCAGCCGTCCCGGGGCATCGCATCGTCGGAGTGGGGGGAGGACGACCGCGCCGCCGCCGCTGGTGCCGCCGGCACTGGCGTCACTGGCGCCGACGAGGGCGCTGGCCAGCAGCCAGTCGAGCGCCGCCGAGGTGGTCGTCATGGCTCCCTGAGACTCGAAGAGCACGGACACGGCGGTGGGCCGGTCGGCCGCCAGCGCGTCGCGCCACCCGATGTCGTCGAGGGCGCTGTCGAGCGCGCCAGCGTCAGTGGCCTCGGTGGCACGCCGCACGCCGCCCTCGAACAGCGCGCGCTCCGTCGCCTCCATCACCGGTCGGCCCCCAGGTCGAGCAGCCGCCGGGCGATGATGTTGCGCTGGATCTCGGCGCTGCCGCCGTAAATGGTGGCGGCGCGTGAGTAGAGGAACTCGGCCCGCCAGCGTTGGCTGACCGGGTCGTCACCGAGGACCACGTCGGTGCCGAGCCCATCGGCCACGAGGTCGAAGATCGCCTGCTCGGCCGTCGCCACCAGGACCTTGTCGATCGACGTCTCCGCGCCCAGGGTCTCGCCGGCGGCGAGACGGCGCTGCGTCGCCCTCGAGCGGGCGCGCAAGGACCACAGGAGTTCGGTCGCCTCACCGACGGCGACAGGGTCGAGCGATCCGGCCGGAGCGGTGGCCACCAGCTGCTCCAGCCGGCGCTGCAGATAGGCGGCCCGGTGCCACAGGGCCGTGCTGCGCTCGTGGGGCAAAAGGTCCATGGCAATGGACCAGCCATGGTTTACCTCGCCCAGGACCCGGTCCAGGGGCACCACGACGTCGTCGAAGAAGACCTCGGAGAACTCCTGGGCTCCGTTCATCGTCTCGATCGGCCGCACCGTGATGCCGGCGCTGTCCATGTCGATAAACAGCGCGGTGATCCCTTTGTGCGCGGACTCGGTCGTGCCGGTGCGCGCCAGGAGCACGCAGCGTTGCGCGTACTGGGCCAGGCTCGTCCAGACCTTCTGGCCGTTGAGCCTCCATGCGTCACCGTCGCGGGTCGCCCGGCAGGAGAGGGAAGCAAGGTTGCTGCCGGTCCCGGGCTCGGAGAACCCCTGACACCAGATCTCCTCCCCGCGCAGCAACCGCGGCACCATCTCCGCCGCCAGAGCGTCGGGCGCGTAGTCGATCATGGTCGGCGCTAGCACCTCGGGCATGGAGTAGAACCCCGGCTCGACGAGATCGCGCGCGGTGAGAACCTCACCCAGGTAGGCGCGCAACAAGTTGGAGCCCCCCAGCCCGCCGACGCGCTCGGGCCACCCCATGCGCATGAATCCCGCGTCGTAGGTCAGCTGCATCACCTTGCGCAGTTGTGCCATCTGCTGGTCGAGCGTCCCGATTCCCTCGAACGTGCACGCGAGCTCCTCCGCCTGCGCGTCGAGCCAGACGTCGACGGCCGCCTTGAATTCGTCGAGCTCCACCCCGCCCGCCGCTACGCCGTCGCGTCTGCCGAGGGCGCGGGGCGGGTCGGGTCGTGAGCCTTTCCCGAGTCGCGGGCGCCGCTGCGTCGGAGGAAGGTCATGGCTCTGGTCTGCAGGCGCCAGCCCCGTGCCGTCCGCCGGTAGGTGTCGGTGTAATAGCCGATGCGCATGGAGTGGTTCGTCTGGTCGACGAAACACAGTGTCTGTTGCCCGGTGCCGGCGTCGCCGTCGAGCTCGAGCACCGGCGTGCCGGTGAGGAAGAGTCCCTTCGGCGCGGCCGCGACGAGGGCGGGGAAGTCTTCCAATGCGTAGGTATCGCCGAAGGCGCTGTACGCCCCGTCGGGGGTGAAGACCTCCATCACGGCGTCGATGTCGTCACGGGTCATCCCGATGGCGTAGCGGGCGAGCAACTGCTCAATCTCAGTGATGTCGGCGATCTGTGACTGGTCCATCGGCCGCGTGCTCCTCGGTCCTCTTCCTGCGTGATCAGGCATGGTGGCAGGGACTGCGCTGGCCACGATAACAGCATTCTCTTAAATCGTAATTGGCTTTATACCTTGGATCGGAAGGACCACCGGGCCCTCACGTCGTCCGTGCCGCCGAGCCAGAATCGCTATGCAGATTTTCCTTCCAACCGGCCCTCACCCTGGGGAGAGTCGTACTCTCAGTTTGGGACAACAGCCGTTAAGCTGACGCGATGTCAGTCGACGATCCCACGGCAGGTTCGACCACCGCCGCCGAGCCTGTCCGACGGCGCGACCTCGCCGTGGCGCGGTCATTGGACTCGGCGCGGCTCCGGAGCGAGGGGCGGGTCCAGCGCTTCCTCGACGCCGGCTTCGAGCTACTGAACAGGGCAGAGTCCGGCAAGGAGTTCACGGTCCAGGAGGTGGTGGACCGCTCCGGGCAGTCGCTGCGGAGTTTCTATCAGTACTTCGCAGGCAAGCATGAGCTGCTCCTCGCCCTCTTCGACGAGGCGATCCTCTCGACGGCCGACCGACTGGAAGAGCAGATCACGCGCCAGAGCACGCCCCTCGAGCGGCTCCACAGCTTCGTCGTCGAGTACTACCGCATGTGCCTGCCCGCGCCCAAGGGGCGTCCGTCGAAGAACAACCCCACACCGGTGATGGCCGAGTTCTGCCATCAGTTGCTGACGGCCCACCAGACCGAGGCCTCCCGGGCCTTCGTCCCCCTCGTGACGCTGCTCGAGAACGTGCTCGACGAGGCGGCTGAGGCGGGGGACATCGGCTCCGGACTGGACCACGCGCAGGTGGCCGGCGTCATCTTGTCGACGATCATGTTCAACGCCGCCTACGCCCAGACGATCAGCGGAAACGAGCAAGCCCCCGACGGTGACCACGCCGCCGCGCAGCTGTGGGACTTCCTTTCGGGCGGCATCGTGACTCCCCGTCGGGCCTGAGAAGAAGGGGTTTCAGGCCCGCAGCGAAGGAGCGATGGCGGCGAGGAACTCGCGTGTCCGTTCCGCCGAGGCTTTGAGCTCCTCCCGGCCTTCGCCGAGAGGGACGAGCCGCGCGTTGAAGTCAGTGAGCCCGGCGTCCGCAAAGCTGCGCAGCCTCCTCTCCATGGTGGCCTCGCTGCCGCAGACGAGGACGTCACCGATGGTGTTGGCGTCGCCGTGCTCCATCAGCCGCACGTAGTTCGGGGACGCCTCCACCTCGCTCAGGGTGCGGTTCGTGCGGGCGACAGCCGCCTCGATCTCGTCGTCCCGGCACAGGCAGACCGGGACACCGGCCAAGATCCGTGGCGCCGGGCGGCCCGCCACCTCGGCGGCCTTGGTGATCGTCGGGACCACGTGGGACCCGATGGTGCGCTCGTCGGCGAGCCACAAGGTCGTGCCGGCCGCCCGCTCGCCGGCCAGTTTCAGCATCACCGGGCCGAGCGCCGCGATCATGACCGGCGTCGGCGCGATGTCCGTGACGTCGAGGGGGTTGTGGATGCTGAAGAGCTCGTTGTGCACGTCGACCATTCCCGGCCCGCGCAGCGCCTGGTCCAGCACGTCGAGGTAGCAGCGCATGGTGGTGGCGCCGCGCTCGTAGGGCAGGCCGAGCATGTCCTGAATGATCCAGTGGTGTG
>Ga0302326_10020678_pt1 | contig 13535 bp, 9 predicted proteins | sample Palsa_T0_3_FD_202264 | JGI IMG/M metagenome (GOLD analysis project Ga0302326, IMG submission 202264) | Peat permafrost microbial communities from Stordalen Mire near Abisko, Sweden - Palsa_T0_3 | ecosystem: Environmental > Terrestrial > Soil > Palsa > Peat permafrost | place: Sweden: Abisko... | reverse complement strand
GAAGGCTGCGCAGATTCGCTGCGAGGTACGGTTGTGCCCCGGTGAGCCGGCAAAAGCGGACGAATTCATTGGTGCCGAAAGCGTTGGATTCGAAGATCTGCAGGCCTTTCTCATGCAGTCTTACCGCATCACGATCAACCTCCCAAAAGTTGGTGCGCCGCGGCCTCTTCGACGGCTCACCGATCCCATCTTTCCAGTCATAGCTGTCGGCGAAGCAACCCCCCGGCCAACGAATGACAGGAACATGAATCTGCTTCATCATGGCCACCAGTTGAGAACGAATGCCGTGGTCGTTGGGGATCTTCGATCCCTCTCCAACCCACACGCCGTCGTAAATCACTCCCCCGATGTGCTCCGTAAACTGGCCGTAGATGTTTGGTGAAATATCCCCTAGCGGCTCGTCCAGAAGAACTTCAATGCGAGCATCGGCGTCCTTCGCCCAGACCTTTGTGTCAGAAAAAGTGAGCACCGCGCCCGCCATCGCAGACCCCTTGAGAAACTGTCTCCGTTGCATGTCAACTCCCGCCCTGATATAGATTTCTTTTTTCCTGGGTTCAGTGGCCGCTCCACGCTCAGTAGCTGGCTGCCGGCAATGTGTGCGGTGGTGGATCTGCCCCACTCAAGCCAAAAGAAGGCTTGAATGGGCCACCCGTCCGTCTAACATCGTTGGCAGAAGTCTGCCGAATCCAGAAGAGCGCATGCTGTAAGGTACTAGACATGATTGGGCGACCACAGGATACGGAAGCTGCGCATTTTTATCATAGATACATTGAGCAGGTGCAGGGCGACGATGCGGTCCTTGCCGTCGAGCGCCAGCTTGATGAGGCGCTGGAGCTTTTTGCGGGGATCTCTGAGGAGAGGTCTCTGCACCGGTACGCCCCCGAGAAGTGGAGCCTGCGGCAGATGCTGAACCATGTAAGCGATGCCGAGAGGATGTTTGCGTTTCGGCTGCTGTACTTCGCGAGGGGCTTTGAGAACGCGCTCCCAAGCTTCGATCCGAATATTGCTGCCGCGGGCGCGGATGCGGATAGAGTTTCGTGGAGTGCGCATGTGGAGGAGTTTCGCCAGGTGCGGCTGGCGACGATCTCACTTTGTCGACATTTGCCAGACGAAGCGTGGATGCGGAGTGGAGTGGCCAGCGACAAGGTCGTCACGGTGCGGGCGCTCGCGTTCGTTATTCCGGGGCACGTCGCGCATCATCTGCGAATTTTGCGGGAACGCTATTTGCAGTGATGAGCCAATCCAGATAGGTCGAGGGATAGCCATCCCTCTCTCCATGAGAAACGCTGCAATCGGTGGGCTGTTACCAGAACACGGAGCGCCGCGCAAGGGCACCTGGTGAGGGGCGTATCTGCTCGGCCGGTTTTCTTGACTCGTATCCATCCAACGCCTATCATCCAGCATCCATGAGACTTAGGTGTTTGGCGCCATGATCGGGACCAGGGTTTCGCACTATCGCATCCTGGACAAACTGGGCAGTGGAGGAATGGGCGTCGTCTACAAGGCCGAGGACATGAACCTCGGACGCATGGTAGCGCTTAAATTCCTGCCTCCGGAACTAGCCGAAGATACTCTGGTTTTCGAGCGGATTCGACGCGAGGCCCGCGCCGCCTCGGCCCTTAGCCATCCCAACATCTGCACCATTCATGAGGTCGGGGAATTCGGCCATCAGCCGTTTATCGCGATGGAGTATCTGGAAGGAGCGACGCTGCAGCACCGCCTGTTGGCGGGGCCACTGGGCGTTGACGAACTGCTGGACGCGGCTATCCAGATCACCGATGCGCTCGATGCCGCGCATCAAAAGGGCATCATCCATTGCGATATCAAACCGGCCAATATCTTCCTCACCTCGCGCGGTCAGACGAAGATTCTGGATTTTGGTCTGGCCAAGTCGCTTGGGTCTACCGAGGAAACGCAACTTCCCTCGCAGAGCGAAGAGCCGGTCAGCCCTACCTCTCCCATAGAGGGATACCGGCTGACCGGCCCCGGATTTGCCTGGGGTACGGCGGAATATATGTCGCCGGAGCAGGCTCGGGCTAAAGATGTGGACGCGCGGAGCGATGTATTCAGCCTGGGCGTAGTGCTCTACGAAATGGCAACCGGCCGACTACCCTTCCACGGCGACTCCTCGAAGCAGATCTTTTCCGCGATCCTGCAGGGCAAGGCTGTACCCATCACGGCGCTCAATCCTGCGTTGCCGGTCGCGCTCGAGGCCACGATTGACAAGGCGCTGGAGAAGGATCGCGACCTGCGAGCGCAGAGTGCGGCCGAACTAAGAGGCGATCTGAAGCGGTTAAAGCGCGACCTCCACACCGAACGGCTGGTTGCTGCCACGGCGGCCGTTCCGGCGGCGACGGGCGTACCCCTGGCGGGTGGGTCCACGCGGCCGATGGCCACTCGCGCCGCCGGGATCAATGCGCACTGGCGCTGGCTTGGCTTCATTGCCTGCGCCCTTGCAGCGCTGGCCGCCTTCGTGATGCGGCCGGTGCTGCCTCCGCCGCGCGTGGTCAGTTCGCTCCAGGTCACCAGCGACGGACAAGAAAAAACCGGGGCTGCGACGGATGGCGCACGGCTCTACTTCGCAGAGGGCGGGCAGATCTACCAGGTCTCTACCGCGGGCGGAGAGATCGTTCCCTTGCGCGATGCCGCCGAAGATATCTTTCCCGTCGACCTTTCCCGCGATGGCTCGCGGCTGTTGGTACTGAGCAAAGCCTTTGTTCCCGAAGGGAATGCCGCCTGGACGCTGCCGGTGCTGGGCGGCGCCGCACGCCGCCTGGGCAATTTCGTGGCCACCGATGCATCCTGGTCCGTCGACGGAGCCAGGCTGGCTTACACCTCCGGTACGGAACTCTACGCCGCGAACGGCGACGGCACGGAACCGAAGCGGCTGGTAACGGCAGACGGCGCCGCCTCATGGCCCCGCTGGTCGCCCGATGGGCGGCGGTTGCGGTTTACCGTAAGCGGCGCTGCGGGATCGACAATCTGGGAGGTCGCGCCGGATGGGAGCGGCCTTCATCCGCTTCTGACAGGCTGGGGTCGTCCCCCCGCAGAGTGTTGCGGCAGCTGGACGCCGGATGGCAGGTATTTCGTCTTCCAGTCTTCGCGCGGCGGCGTTGCGAATGCGTGGGCCATGCGCGAAAGCAACAGCCTCCTGCAGCGAGTGAACCACGCGCCAGTGCAATTGACGTCTGGGCCGACAAGCACGTTTGCCCCGCTGCCCAGCAAAGATGGAAAGCAGATTTTTGTGCGCACCAGCCAACCGCGCGGGCAGTTGGTGCGTTGGGATGGAAAGACGGGTGAGTTCCACCCCTTGTTTGCAGGCGCGCCTCCCGGTATCCAGGGATCGGGCCTGGACTTTTCTCGCGATGGGAAATGGATTGCCTATATGAGCTACCCGGATGGAAGTTTGTGGCGGAGCCGGCCCGACGGCAGCGAACGATCGCAACTCACCTATCCTCCCCTGCTGGCCTACATGCCACGCTGGTCTCCCGATGGAAGCCAGATTGCGTTTATGGGCCAACAGCCGGGCAAGCCGTGGCAGCTCTATCTGGTGAGCGCACAGGGTGGCTCGCCGCGGCATCTGCTAGCGGAGCAACGCGATCAGGCGGATCCCAGCTGGTCGCCCGACGGAAAGCGGTTGGCGTTTGGAGGCCAGGCCGTGGCGGAGAAAGATGCAGCCAGCGTCAATGCCATTCGCCTGCTGGATTTAGCCACACAGACGGTTACGGTTCTGCCGGGATCGAATGGCCTGTGGTCGCCGCGCTGGTCGCCGACAGGCGACCGCATCGCAGCCATGTCCAACGACGGAACACAGCTCCTTTTCTACAGTTTCGACAGCCGGCATTGGACTGAGGTTGCGAAGGCTTCCTTTGGTTATCCCAACTGGTCGCATAAAGGAGACGCCATCCTCTTCCTGAACCACCTGGCGGCGGGAGATCAGGTCTTCCGCGTCTCCATCGGCAGCCACAAGCTCGAACGACTGGCGGACCTGAAGAACTTTCACGCGGCGCCGTTTGTCGACGGTTACTGGCTTGGCCTGGCTCCGGATGATTCGCCCCTGCTTATCCGCGACGCGGGCATTTGGGACTTCTACGCGCTGGACCTATCGCTTCCCTGATTTTATTGGCCACCGGAGGAGGGACGTCCGTCAAACAAGCTGAAGTAGCTAACCGCCTATTCCAAGGTTGAACTCCCCGTCCAGACGAAATAATCCCATCAACAGGGGATGTAACAATAGACACGATGAGGGACACGACGCCACGACCGATGGGAATTTTGTCGTCCGCGGTGGTGTTCGGGGCGTTCTCGTTGCTGCTATGGATGGCCGTTGCGGTGGAAATTCCCTGGTTGCATCACACATTCGGTGTCCCGCCGATCATCGGCTGGTACATATGCGGTACAACATCTGTGCTTTTGCCCATCCTGCTCTTTGGTGTGATGAAGGCATGGTTGGAATTGCCAACGCGTACCCTTGGGCAACTATTAAAACGGATGAGAGTCCTTCGAATGAATGGTTACGACGTGCTCTGGGGAATAGGCGGCCTATTCGTAATATCTATTGTGTCGGTTATCCTTCTGGCACTGGCGCGCGCAGTGGATCCAGCTTTTCGCGCATCACCCGAGTTCCTTCGCCAGCCGCCCGGCTGGCACACGTGGGTTTTCGTAGCATGGATCCCTTTGTTCCTCGTCAATATCCTGGGCGAGGAGCTGTGCTGGCGCGGTTACGTTCTCCCTCGACAGGAGGCGGCGTGGGGCCGCGCAGCGTGGTTGCTGAATGGCACTCTGTGGTGCCTATTCCATTGGAGTTTCGGTTGGTCTGTCATGCTGCTCCTGCTACCCATCGCATTGCTGCTGCCCTGGATCGTACAGCGGCGACGAAACACCACGGAAGGGATCCTCATTCACGCGATCTTCAACGCCGCCGGCTTTCTAGCTGCCGTGAGCGGTCGAGCTAATTTATAGCAGTTCGCGAAGCGTACGAGCCAGGGCTCAGGGGCCAACGAGTGCGCTCCCCTGCGGTCAAACATCATTCGAGCAAGATCTCGGAGGAGTCGAGAGAAAAGCAGGCTCTCCACTGAGCTTCCCCGGTCCTAATGAACAAATAGCACAGAAAGGATTTGGGAGCTCAACCCCCTCTTCTCTGTCCCGACCACAATTGCCGGGACAGGAAAACTGCAAAACACTTCGCTCCGTTCATTCCATCCTTGACTTGCCGCAGGCAAGTCAGCTTCTTAGAGCTTTCAAGCTTCCTCTATGTGAATGAACAACCAGGCTGGTGATCCATCTCCGCCGAACGTAAACTCCGCTATTCCCTCAAGCCTCGAGAAGGTAGCCTTTTGCAATGACGCGTCCCACACGTCAAAGTAGGTGGGCTCATTGTCCACCCTCCACTGGGCGACTACTTCGGTTCGTGGGTCGATTCCCTCAAGCTTCTGGCGCAGTTCTTCCACGGTCATCCTGGTCTCCTAGCGAATCGTGATGCCGTCAGAGCCGATTGGACTCGGGACAACCCATGGCTTTTCCTGATGTGATATCACGGTACCTGACGCGAAGGCCTGGAAAACCCGCCATATTGCGCCATGTCGTGGCGAGCGAAGTTTCTCTGACTTATGCGCCAGACGAGGTGAACTCCCACTGTACATATTTCAGTGCGGCCGAACCTGGGGGATACAGGGGAGGAATCGCGGTATGAAATTTACAAACTCAGATCGTCGCAGGGCACAAACGCCTTCTCATAAGGTTTCGATCTTCGTAATCTGCTCGCGCAACGATGAAGCTTTGGCAAGAAGTACGTCAGCCTTCTGGCGAGCGGCATCATATTGCGGAAAGTCCTTAAGGATCGTCGAGATGTTCAACGCTTGCCTGCCTTGCTGCTCTGCCAGGCTCTCTTCTCTTCTGAGCCGTTGAAGGGTTGCCGAATCGGTCACAGCCATGTGTTTTCCTCTTTCTGCCGGCGAATATGCGCTGCTAACGGCCGCATTCCATCTCACGCGCTTTCATTCTGCGGGACGCTAACAAAGGTTCTCAATACCAATTTGCATTGCCGCAGAAGGAAAGTAATGTTGCTGTCGCGTTGATGGCCGAAAGTCTCCAGGAGACGCCGGGACGAACTCGCCGCGTTGGATCACATGCTGCGCCCAACGACTATCACTCGGCCCCAGTGTCCCACAACTCGGACTAACAAGAAATGTTGTATGAAGTAATTTTTAGGTTCAGTTCGTAGCTTCTAATCCGCCTATCACCAAAGCACCAGATATGCCGTCCTTTCAGTTCCCCGTCCCCCAGTTCCCTGCCGGCTTTTGCTTGCGATGAGAAGCGTCGGCTAGCAGGTGTGTCTTGATACTGTGGGTACTGCGCACCGTTGTTTTTTCCACAGTCCGTCGGCTGGCAAATTCTGCTGGATGAGCCTATAGTCGCTGCCACTGTAGCTGAGTTGCCATGGCCGATCCTATACCCAGAAGGTAACCGTCGCTTTTGTTTGACAAACGTTGGAGGCGCGAGCCCCCTACTTCAAACGCGAAAACGGAAATGCCGAGACTCGGTTCAGATCCGCACCTTTCATCCGTCCAGAACCGCTAACCTTTATAGGAGGAGTACCGTGAGTGCAACATTGACCCCACCATCGCTTGATCTCAGTATCAGCACTGCTGATCTTACGAATGCCAGCCAGCTAAAGAGGCTCATTCAAGGGAGTGCCATCCCCACATTTACTTTTGGTGCGCAAATGGCTCCCTTCTGGAGCGCCCCAGTGCAGTCGATTCCGAACGGCTCTTCGGCCGCGATCACCATCAGCGGAAGTGGAAACTGGAAGACCGCAACAAACATCGGCTTCGCTCTGACCGGGAGCGCACAGTGCCAACTCAAAGTCGTGACGGAAGGGCCGGTTCTCAAGTATGCACCTGACTTAGCCTCGCAGCCCACGTCTGAGTTGCCGGGGACACCGTACCCCGGATCCGCCTACATTGTGCTCTCGCTTGACTTCCAGATCAGCGCGGGCGCAAGTGCTAGCGGGAACGTCAATGGTTTCGGCATCAGCGGCAAGGTCCAAGGGTCTGAGGATACAAGCGTTGTGTTCTGCCACCTGGTGTCAGGCCGCCAGACGCTAAGAGATGCCGTGGAAGACGCCTTCGGCAGGTTCGTCTTTCCATTCGAGCCGTCATGCGCAACGGACATGATGACGGGCGATGTCGCCCAAGTGAATTTTAACGGGTCCCTGGGTTTTAGCGTCGATGTAAGCTACGGGATCGAGAACGTCAGTTTCTCCGCGCCCGGAGTCGGGTCGGTGCTGGATAGCGTTACCAAAGGAGCCGCGCAGTTTACCTTGCCCTCCGGGAAGGTAGATATTGGAGCCGATGCTACGCTGAGCTACACCCACAGCGATGACTTCACTGCAGTCGTGCAGAAGCTCGATGCGGATCAGGCCTTCCTGTACCTCATGCGCTCGCACAAAAATGACGCAGGGGGAGGATTGACGGTATCTGCCACGGTGACGATCACCAACAGCCCTGGAGTTACCGTCAATGCTCAGAAAGTACAGCAAGCCGTCAACAGCATTACGGGAATAGGAGGGGAGCAGGTGGCTGCAGCCTCTTCGGAGCTGGCGCAGGGTTTAAGCGGAAAACTCAATGCGTGGATCAATGACACCGTGGCTAAGGGTGCTTCTCTCGGGCTGGCATGGGATCGGCAACACGCTACTTCCATGCTGTTTAAATACGAGATTAGCCTGGGCAACACGGCTCTGGTCAACCAGAGCTGGACTGCGCTCTGCAGCGGCAATCTGCGGGGAGCGGTGGCCCTGGGAGGTTTACTTCCTGAACCAGGCTCGGGAATAAGCAGCCAGCTGAGCCATTCGTTCACGGTCAGCCTGCAATTCTTCAACCTGTTCTCAGTGTCGAGCAAATCCATCTATTTCACAAAGACTTACGTTACGGTCACGCAAAATGGAGATCTTCGTTACATGTACGACATAGGTAAGGGATCGGAAACCGATCTGAACAAAGCGAAACGGACATGCCTCATCCACTTTACCGCCACGGTGGATGAGGCATCGGCGGGGACAGTGTCAGAGGCTACGGTTAACCTTGAGCTGGAACTCAGTGCCGTGAACGATTCCCGGGCAGCGGGGCGCATCGGAGACGTGGTAGGGCTTATCGCGCCAAATAAGCAGGTCAACATCGCACAGAAGGCCATGCAGGCGTTTGTTGCAACCAACCCTTCGGGTACGCTGGATCTGGTTTGCGTCCTCACGCCGGCAGCCTATGGCCGTCTTTCATGTTCCGAATATATCGCCAACAAGCCACCGGCGAATCAACAGCAGGACTCAGAAAACTGGTCTTTGTTTCACAATGCCTGCGTCTCCTTGTTGAACCTGGAGTTTGTCAAGACACTGACGTATGGCGATTGGCAGCGATTTAATCTTCTTTGTAACTACCCGGAGGGTGTGAGCGGAACGCCAAATCGCCGTTCGGTGGGTAATCCCCAGGCAGTGCCGCCGAGTTTCTGGAGCAACTCGAGTGCGCCCGCACTCATCGAGTATTTCCTGCTGAATACCGCTGACTTCATGAACCTATGCGACGATCTGCACCAGCTGGCGGGCCTGTCGAGCGCTCCGACTAACTCCACCCAGGACACCACGACCTATCAAAAGCTGCTCACTTCCCTGCTCAAATTGATCGTGAACCGCGACGTCAACAGCGATTACTCCAAGCCTGCCATAGGGGCCTTGCTCGCGCTGGCAAATCCCCAGGGTGTGACGAATAAAATTGTACCTTCGAACAACGGTCTGACGTGCACGTTAACCTTGAGCTGAAGTATGTGGAACCCAAGCCGGGAAATAGGCTCTGCGCGGACCCAGGTCGGCGGCAGCGGACCTATTTCCCAGCAGGGCTGTCAAATTTATCGGAGAGGCGGCTTTTTTTGGCCGTTTAGTTTGCTGATTCCATTGAAGAGTGAGCGGTCAAGAAGGGGCGTGCTGGATCTCCGCGGCAAGAAAAATGAAAAAACCGTTCTGCACCCAGTGGCGGTGTATATAAGTCTTACGAGCTGGCGGGCGAAACGCCGCCCGGACGATGAGCCTCGGCGAGTCATCCGTGGTCATCACTCGTGGGACGTTAGAAGATGGCCCTTCTTGCACAAACCGCGCCGGCGCCGCCCCATCCGACAGCCTGGTTCCGTGATTTTCTAAAAGATGAACTGACGCCCTACCCGGAAAGAGCCGCTCTGGTTGCCCGCATGGTGATTGCTGCAACCGTCGTCATGCTCATTACCATGACGTTTCGTGTGCCCTACGGCGCATATGCTTCTCTCTACGCACTTACCATTTCGCGCGAAAGCCCGCAAACCACCGGGAAGGCGGTGAAATCCATAATCGCCGCGTTTGTTCTTGGAGGAGCTTACGTTCTGATCAGCGCTTTGTTCTTTCCCGGTGATCCACTGTTGCGTTTGCTTTGGGTTATCGGGTCGTTGTTCGCCTCGTTCTATGCGATCAGCACCATGACGAACTACGGGGCGTCTACCCGCTTCGGCTATTTAATCGTCATCACGGTTCCTCTGTGGGATAGCCATATCCCGGCCGAGTTGAAGGTGGAAGGCACCCTTTGGGCGGTATGGGCGATAACGATTGCGAGCGTGGTCGCCGCGTTGGGCGCGTTGGTGTTTCGAGCGCTGAGGCCTGGGGATGAGCTTGTAAGCGCCATCGCGGAGCGATTCGCTTCCGTTGAAGAGTTACTCAACTGCTATTCAGCACACCGGCCGGTGGACGATGCGACGGAGAAAAGAGTTGCACGCCTGGCCATGCTTGGGACATCGAGGTTGCGAAGAACCTTACGGCGATCCACCCACTCGGAGCAATACCGTGAACAAATGGGCGCCGTTATGGTACTGGCCGGAAGACTTGTAGACATCGCCGCCAACCTGACGCAGCTCAGGGTTCAGATTGCCAGCGATGACCGGCAGCGCATACGTGCCTTGGCTGCGAGCATCGCGAGCATTCATGCCGATCTGCTGAAGGGGAGAGTTCCCGGCCGAATTGAGGTCAATAGCGAAAACAAAACCTCGCGTGGTGTTCCGCTGTTGCGCGAGATGGAGAAAACCGTAGCGCTGATTCCCATGGTGTTTTCCGGCTCTGGCTCAATCGGCGCGTATGCGCCCTCGCCACCCGCTGACGAGCCCGCGCACGAGCCCGAGCACGAGCAACGATCGACGTTTTTTGTTGCCGACGCTCTATCGAACCCTGAACACCTCAAGTTCGGGTTGAAAGGGTGCCTTGCCGCGAGCCTCTGCTACATCCTCTACAGCTCCGTCGATTGGCCGGGGATCAGCACGGCGATCACCACGTGCCTGCTGACCGCGCTTTCCACGGTCGGCGCTTCCCGCCAGAAACAGGTTTTGCGCTTCGCCGGCGCCATTGGCGGCGGCGTGGTGGCCGGGATGGGAGCGCAAGTGTTCATTCTGCCTCACGTCGATTCCATTACCGGGTTCACTCTCCTTTTTGTGGTGGTCACGGGCATAGCGGCCTGGTTCGCAACGTCCGGCCCACGTCTCTCGTATTTTGGGGTCCAGTTTGCCGTCGCGTTCTACCTCATCCACTTGCAGGAGTTCACAATACAGACATCCCTTGCGGTGGCAAGAGATCGTGTTGCCGGCATTATGCTCGGCCTCTTCATGATGTGGCTTGTCTTTGATCAGCTGTGGGGCTCATCCGCTGCGGTCGAAATGAGAAGGACATTTATTTCCAACCTGCGATCGCTGGGGCAACTTGTCAGGGAACCGCTTCCCGGAACAGAGAAGACCTGGCGCGGCGATTCCCTTCGAGAAACGATCAACACAAACTTTGACAAGGTAAGGAGTATGGCTGACGGGGTTCTATTCGAATTGGGACCTTCCCGGCAGGGGGACCTCGCATTGCGCAATCAAATCAGACGCTGGCAACCGCAGCTGCGCACGATCTTCATGACACGCATTGCGTTGGTGAAATATCGTCTCCAACTCCCCGGCTTCGAACTACCGGAACCCGCACGTGAGGCACAGCAAGAGTTTGACAATCGGCTGGCCGGAATGCTGGATGGTATGGCAGACCGGATGGCGGGCAAACCACCCCAGAGAACAGACCGCTTCGAAGACGCATTCGAGGGCCTGGAACACACGGTCCGGACCTGCTGTTCGGACGGACCGCAAGGGCTGCTCCCAGCGGAGATGCAGACCTTCCTCACTCTATCCGGCAGCATTGAAAACATGACGATCTCCCTGGACAGGCAGATCTGACCTTCGAGGCATCGCGATCATTTAAAAGTTAAAGTCAAGGGCGAAGGCCTCGCTAGCAAGCTTCCGGAGGGTTTTCGCAAAGCGGGGATTGGCAATGGCATAGACTCCCGAGTGGCTATCAGGAAGTTCGGATGAAGTATCTGCTGTCACCAATCGGCCTTTTAGGCCCTGAGGGCGGGTTCCCAACTCCACGGAGCGGAAGGCCGCTAGTCTTCTTCACCGAGAAGATTGCTCACCCGCACAATGGTATCGGTCTGTTCTCGAGTCAGTCGCGACAACAAGTTTCGCCGAACTGAGGCCGCGTGTACTGGGCGAGCAGCATCCAGCTTTTCCCGGCCAAGTCCGGTAAGGATAACGAGAACAGTCTTCCCGTCAGTATGACGGCGCTCAATGAGGTTTCGTTCTTGCATTCTCGTCAGCTGATGAGAGAGGCGACTCTTATCCCAGGCCATCACACTGGCCAGCGCTTGTTGGCGCATTTCACCTTTGCCAATGGCATCGAGGCGAGACAATACGCCAAACTCAGGACCTGAAAGTCCGGTCGCCTGCGCGATGTCCCGCCCAACGCGACCCAGCACATCCTCGCCCATCAGCATGAAAGCATGCCAGACACGAAGCTCGTGCGGAGATAACAGTTTTGCAGTCATGTCTTTGGCAAGAGTACCAATTCAAGGTTGACATAACAACCTTTCGTGTTTACCTTGGTTGACATGTCAACCACAAGCCCGGTTTGGTACGAGGGTGAAATCGAATGCGACCACGATCTGCGCGCCTTCTTCTGCGGCCTGGATGCCGATTCTTCGCTCTTCCAGCGCGAGCAACTGAGGGAGCGCCTGATTGCACTGGACGATCTTGATGCCAGATTTGGAGGCTTCGCAGATTCCACGATGCCTCCAGACTCACGAATCTGGAAGCGTGCCAAGGCGCTCCGGGCAGGACTCGAGGTGGCCAATGCAGAACTCTACCAGTCTCTGCGCTCCGATATTGTTCGCGGCGGTCAACCGCGCGCTCTTCTTCAGTGGCTGCGGCACTTAGCAAGCCAGAACGAATCAAGAAGCCCATTGCCTGGCTTAGGCTTTGACTTCCGAGACGAGCTGTTGAGCGGTGTTCTTCAGTTCCGCGAACCGAGAGAACCGAACCCTGCGCGATCACCGGAGATGGTGCCCTATCAGCCAACGCCTGTGCGCCATATTCTAAATCTGATTGCAGCCACGGCACTTGCGGAGGATGACATCTTCGTCGATCTCGGATCGGGGCTGGGACACGTGCCGCTTCTAGTGTCAATGGCGACTGGAGCTCAGAGCATTGGGATTGAAGTGCAGCCGGCCTATGTCGCCAGTGCGCGGGGATGCGCTCAAACCCTTTACCTCAGTCGGGTCCGATTCATCGCGCAGGATGCGCTTGAGGCAAATCTGTCCTTCGGTACCGTGTTCTATTTGTATTCGCCTTTCAACGGCTCAATATTGATTGACGTGCTGCGCGCGCTGCGAATGGAGAGTATGCGCAGGTCAATCAGAATTTGTTCACTTGGGCCCTGCACTCGGACCCTTGCTAAGGAGACATGGCTGAAGGCGAGCATGCTGCCCGATACGGAGCGCATCACCGTCTTCGATTCTCAATGACCGCGTTATCGCCAATTCGATCACAGAGCGCCGATCGGTACTGAGATGCCGGCCAGTGGGCTCAAAATGCCGGCGCCATTTTCGCGCTTCGGGTGTCTATTTAGGTAGCGGTCTCGCAAGAATACGTGAATGCAGGGCAGTCCAGGGGTCAACTTGAAAGTCCTCCGTTTCTCAGGAACTCTCGCGCTCGTCCTTCCACTGCTGACCGTCTCCTCGTCTTACGCTCAACAAGCGCAGCCGCTCCTCCATCTACAGACCTCAACTGCACAATCCGTCTTTCACATCGGCGAGCGCATCCCACTCACCCTCGTGTTCAGTGCCGCCGAGACCAACCGCTACGAGATCACCAACTCCAGCTCCAGGCGCCAGGGATGCATGGACCATGAAGACTTTGAAGTCACACCGAACAAGGGCTGGGCCGATCCTCTCGCCACTTACTACGGCAATGCGTGTGCCGGCAGCTTTATCTCCAGTCTCAGTCTCCTCACCTCCAAGCCTACGATCGTTCAACTTGACCTCAACGAGTGGATTCGCTTCGACCAGCCTGGAGTCTACAAGCTCACCGTCACAAGCCGTCGAGTCGGCGAGCCTGGTTCTCCTCCCAACAATCTCTCTCTCAAATCAGACTCCATCGAATTGCAAATCATCTCT
>Ga0302326_10020677_pt1 | contig 13535 bp, 14 predicted proteins | sample Palsa_T0_3_FD_202264 | JGI IMG/M metagenome (GOLD analysis project Ga0302326, IMG submission 202264) | Peat permafrost microbial communities from Stordalen Mire near Abisko, Sweden - Palsa_T0_3 | ecosystem: Environmental > Terrestrial > Soil > Palsa > Peat permafrost | place: Sweden: Abisko... | reverse complement strand
TAGACGCTGCACCCGCAGCCGCCAGCATTGCGCCAAGGATTGTTTGCCCATGCTTTCAGCAATCGAAATCGTGAATCTCCAAGACCAGTTGACCGAGACGTGGCATACCGATACCTGCGCTGTCGACAACGACGCGAACGACCCATGGCTCAGCCTTGTCGCGCGTCAGCATCGCGCCAACTTTGAGCTTTGGCACTTTGAAGACGAAGCGCGCGCGCCCGGCGCAACTGAAGCAGAATTGGCCGACGTGAAGCGGCGCGTGGACCAGACCAACCAGCGGCGCAACGACCTGGTCGAGGAAATGGACCGCATGCTGCTCGACTGGCTTGAAGCGCGCGGCCTGCCCAATGCCGAAGCTCCGCTGCATTCCGAGTCGCCGGGGTTGATCATCGACCGGCTCTCCATCCTGGCGCTGAAGATCTACCACACGCGAGAAGAGGCCGATCGCGCAGACGCGCCTGCCGGCCACGACCAGCGCAACCGGGAGCGGCTGGCCATCCTGGAAGAACAGCGCGCCGACCTGGCCAACTGCCTGGACGCGCTTTGGCGGGAGACGCTGGCAGGCACGCGGCGGTTCAAACTTTACCGCCAACTCAAGATGTACAACGACCCCTCGCTCAACCCGGCCGTCTATCGTAAACTCGTGAAGGAACAGGCCCCATGAGTGCGCTTGACCGGCAGCCCATTGACGCAGGCCGGGGTAATGCGTATAAAGATGGCCTGTGCAGCGTCAATCCCATTCGCGCGTTTCAAGCCGGCAGCATCCGGTACGATTGTTCGAACAGGAATATGCAATTGCACAAACCCATGATGCAAGAGGCCCGATCCTTGGCGCATGATCGAAAGAAAGAACCCTCTCCTTCAGGCAAATCCGGGAGCCACTCCTCCACGGGCACGGGGCCGGCGTTCCAGCATTACCAGTCCGCCGTGCAACTGCTGCAGCAGGGAAAGTTTGAAAAGGCGCTGGCGGCATTTGAAAAGATGCTTCCCAGCGCGCCCATCGAGCTGCTCGACCGCTGCAAAATGTACATCATCACCTGCCGCAGGCAACTGGAAGTCAAACGGCTCACCTTCCTCACCCCCGAAGAACACTACGACTACGCCATCTCGCAGCTAAACACCGGCTACTACGAGGAGGCGCGGGAGCAGTTTGATGGCATTCTCAACGGCCACCCCAGCGCGGACTATGCGTTTTACGGCCTGGCCATTCTGGACGCGATTACCGGCCGGGCGCAGGATTGTCTCTCCAACCTTGCCCGAGCCATCGAACTGAATCCCAGAAACCGGCTGCAGGCGCGCGCCGACAACGATTTCCAGAGCATGGTGGACGATCCCCGCTTTACCGAACTGCTGTATCCTGAGATTCCGTAGAGCCTGTCTTGAAATCTCCAGTGCCTGATAACGGAAATGAGCCGCAGCATCCGCAAGTTGTGGTGCAAGCCGCAGCGCCGGCAGAGGCCATGCGCGTGGTCGCCATCGGCGGCGGCACCGGGCTTTCCACGCTGTTGCGCGGACTGCGCGAGCATGTAACCCCGGCCCATCCGTCGGCCAAGCCTGGACTCATCTCCGACCTGGCCGCGGTGGTCACAGTCACTGACGATGGCGGTTCCTCAGGCCGCCTGCGCCAGGGCTTCAACATGCTTCCTCCCGGCGATCTGCGCAACTGCATGGTCGCGCTCAGCGAAGAAGAAGACCTGCTGGCCAAGCTGTTCGCCCATCGGTTTCGCGGCGGCGACGCACTCCAGGGGCACAACTTCGGCAACCTGTTTGTGGCCGCGCTTACTGAGATTACCGGCGATTTTGCGCACGCGATCCAGCTCACATCGAAAATTCTGAACGTAAGAGGCTGCATTTATCCCGTCACGACCACCAACACCACGCTGGTCGCCCACATGGACGATGGTTCGGTGGTGCGCGGCGAAACCAACATCACCGCCAGCCGCAGGCGCATTGTGGAGCTCACCCTCGATCCGCCCGACGCTGCCCCGCTCCAGGAGACGCTGGACGCGATTTCGCGCGCCAACCTCATCACCGTGGGGCCGGGATCGCTTTACACCTCGCTGATCACCAATCTGCTGGTCGATGGAATTCCCTCGGCGCTGGCCCATGCGCGCGGCATCCGCGTCTACATCTGCAACCTCATGTCGCAGGCCAATGAGAGCCTGAACCTCACTGCCTCCGAGCACATTGAGCGGATTTACGAGCACACCAAAGCGCCCATCTTCGATTGCGCGCTGGTCAACACCGGTACCTTTTCACCAGAAACGCTGGCCCGCTACGCAGCCGAGGGCGCTTCGCCGATCATCCCCGACATCGAGCGCATCCAGGCCCTGGGCGTGCGCTGCATCGCCGGAGACTTCGCCAGCCCGGTTACCAGTCAGGATAGCGTGGTCCGCCACGCTCCGGGACGCGTCACCGGCGCGCTGCTGGCGTTGGGGCGGACCGGGCCCGCTGGGCAGGTATTTTAGTTTGGACCTCCACGCCCGAATTTTGTCGATTTTTCTTTCCCGCCGCTTTGTCCGTGCATTAAAGTGAGGCTCGCAGGGAAACACCTGCGCACCCAACCAGGAGGAATGATGCGCAAGACCCGAGTTTGCTTTTCAGTGGGCTGTTGTCTCATAGCCTTGACCGCCTTTACCCAGGCGCAAATGAAGCCCAAGGCCGGCCTGTGGGAGGTCACCAGCAGCATGAACATGGGCGGCGCAGGAACGCCGGCCGCCCCACAGATGCCACAACTGCCGCCGGGAGTGCAACTGCCTCCAGGTGTAACCATGCCGCAGGGCGCCGGAAGCCCAATGGGCGCGCCGCGCACCAACCAGGTGTGCGTCAGCCAGGAAATGATCGACAAATTTGGCGGACCCTACCAGAATCCCCCCAGGGGCGATTGCCAGGTAACCAACATCCAATTGACGGCCACCGGCATGACGGCGAATGTCTCCTGCACCGGCCAGATGACCGGAACCGGCACGGTTGAGACCACCTTTGTGGATTCCAATACCGCCCAAACCAAGGTGCACATCACAGGCAACATGCAAATGGGCCCGAACTCCCGCCCCATCGACGTAACCATGCAGTCAAAGTCCGTTTATAAGGGGCCGGACTGCGGCAGCGTGAAACCGATGACGATGCCGGCGGCGAAGTAGGCGTAAAACATGGTCAGAAATAGATCAGCAATCAGTGAGTGCCCCACATCTCGATTTTGAGATGTGGGAGTGCTCACCCGTCCACAGTCCGCTTCAACTGTCCGCAGGCGGCGTAGATATCGCGGCCGCGCGGCCGGCGCAGGTAAGTCGGGATTCCTTCCCCGATCAGCGTAGCGCGAAAAGCTTCCACCGCTCCAGGCTGCGGCATCGAGTAAGCGATGCCTGGACCGGGGTTCCAGGCGATCAGGTTCACCTTGGCCGCCAGCCCTGTCCGGCGCACCAGCCGTGCGACTTCGTTGGCGTGCACAAGCTGGTCGGTGACACCACCCAGCAGGACGTATTCGAATGTGACGCGCTCACGTGGCCGCAGCTTTAACCGTCGCACCGCATCCACCACCGACTCAATGTTCCACTTGCGGTTGATGGGCATAAGTTGTTGACGAATCTCATCATTGGGTGCATTCAAACTGATGGCGAGCTTGGGTCGAAATTCCACAGGCTCCTGTGCAAATCTCTCAATGCCGGGGACGATGCCTGAGGTGGAAACCGTCATCCGCTGCGGGCTCAGACCGACCTCCCGCACCAGCAGCCGGACCGCGCCAACGAAGTTGTCGTAGTTCAGGAACGGCTCTCCCATGCCCATAAAGACCAGATTGACGCGGTCGCGCCCGACCTCGACATTCTGGCGGTCGAGCACGGCGATCACCTGGCCGGCAATTTCGCCGACGCTCAGGTTGCGCTGCAGGCCAAGCTTGGCGGTCAGGCAGAACTGGCAGTTGACCGCACAGCCCACCTGGCTGGAGACGCAGATGGTGGCTCGGCTCCGCTCCGCTCGACTCGGGTTGGAGGTCTCCCAGGCCTCAGAATCGAGACCCGGGGCACCCAAGGTCTTCGGGCTGGCAGAATCGGTGCCGTCTCCAAGCTCGCCTTCGTCGCCCTCCGGCATCCACACGGTTTCCACCGTCTCCGCATCCAACGCGCCAGCGCCCCGGCACTCGACCAGGTAGCGCTCCGTCCCATCCACGGACTTGAAGACCTGGGCAATCTGCGGACGACCCACTTCCCAACCAGCCTCGGCAAGCTTTCGTCGTAGCGATTTGGATAAAGTTGTTATCTCACTAATATCCGCAACTCGCTGACGATAAATTGCTTCGCACAACTGAGTCCGGCGCCACGATGGTTCGCCCAGCTCGCCCATCACGGCCGCGAGCGCCTCCGCATCCAGACCGAAAAGCGGCTGGCGCGGACCGCCGGAATCTCTCCGGACCTCCCCATTGGGTTTGTCTGCGTCTAATTGAACGAGTTGGCTAGGATTTCCGGTCACGGCTGGGTCCAGCATAGAGCATTCCGGGCAGAAAGACGCTGCCGCGCCCAATTAACCTACAATCGAATTGAAGACCTATCATGAGCAACCCTGAGCGAAACCTTCGCCGCACCGTACTGCCGAACGGCCTGATCGTGCTGACCGAGCGCATGGAGTATCTGCGCTCCGTGGCCATGGGAGTCTGGATCAAGTCCGGTTCCCGCTGCGAGCCCGCCGAGACAAACGGCATCTCCCATTTTGTCGAGCACATGCTGTTCAAGGGCACCCGCTCCCGCTCGGCGCAGCACATCGCCCGCGAGATGGATTCGATCGGCGGCAACCTGGACGCCTTCACCGGCAAGGAAACCATCTGCTTTAACGTAAAGTCGCTCTCCGACCACGTGCCCATAGCCCTCGACGTTCTTTCCGACCTGGTGCTCAATCCGGTCTTTGCCGACAACGACATAGAGCGGGAACGCGGAGTAATTCTTGAAGAAATAAAGATCGACGAGGACAACCCCGACGTGCTGGTGCACGAGCTCTTTACGCAGAGTTTCTGGAAGGACCATCCACTGGGTTGGCCCATCCTGGGCACCACCGAGACCGTCGCCCGGCTCGACCAGAAGAACCTGTTCGACTACCACGGCGACCGCTTCCACGCCGGCAACATAGTCTTCTCCGCCGCCGGCAATCTTGACCACGACCAGTTTGCGGAGGCTGTAGCCGCCAAGTTTTCCTCGCTCGCCAGCGGGGCCACGCTTCATGAACTGGGCGCACCCGACGCCAGCGCCAAAATCGTGCTGCGCAACAAGCGGTCCCTTGAACAAGTCCAGATTTGCCTCGGCGTGCCCGCCCCGCCTATCACCGACGACAACCGCTACGCCACGCTGATTCTCAATACCGTCTTGGGCGGCGGCATGAGCTCGCGCCTCTTCCAGACCATCCGAGAAGAACGCGGCATGGCCTACTCCATCTATTCCGACCTGAGCCCCTATCGCGACACCGGCACGCTCTGCGTCTACGCCGGCACCTCGGCGGGCAAGGCGCTGGAGGTCGTAGACCTGATTCTGGGCGAGTTTAAGAAGCTGAAGCAGGAGCCGCTGTCGGCCGAGGAGCTGACCCGCGCCAAGGACCAGGTAAAGGGCAACATCCTGCTCGGTCTCGAGAGCTCGAATTCCCGGATGGCCAACCTGGCGCGCCAGGAGATGTACTTCCACAACTTCATGACCGTGGAAGAAGTCATCGCGCGCATCGAAGAAGTAGAAGCAGAGCAGGTGCAGGTGATGGCGCAGAAGCTCTTCGATCCGAGCCGCATCGCCGTAACCCTGCTCGGCCGGCTCGACGGGGTGAAGCTGAAGCGGGAAAGGCTGGTGTGCTGAAAGCCAGATGACAGGTTGCAGATGATAGATGACAGTTTAGAAGCCCGATGGCGGCTCGCTTCGAGACGTGACCTTAAATCTGTCGTCAACGGCCGGCATTTCGGAAGACTGTCATCTGCAATCTGTCATCTGTCATCTGATCCCGAGCGTCCCATTTCCCTTCCGCGTCTGTACGTTGTAGCATTTTCTCGAACGGGTCCGCGTTCTCGGGCCTGCTTCAAACGAGGCATTGGAATTCCATGAATCGCAAGTTTCCGCTTTTCCCTTCTCGCAGCGGCGCGCAGACATCGTCCGCGAGGAACGCCAAGGTAGCCGACGGCTCTGATGAGCTTAGAGGCTCCCGCCTGCCCAACGGCTTTACCCTGATGGAATTGCTGATCGTCATGGCCATCATTGCCATCCTGATGCTCATTGCCATTCCCACCGTGGGCGCCTTGAAGAAGAACGCCAATCGGCTCTCGGCCATGCAATCGATCCGCGCCGTGCAGCAGGCGGAGATGCAGTACTCGTCGACCTATCCGACCAACGGCTACGCCTGCACGATTGCGGCACTTGGCGGCGAATCCAGTTCCGGAGCTCCATCGCCTGCAGCCGCGCAGATCTTGCAGGGCGACATCACCTCCGGCCACAAATCCGGCTACGTCATCTCCATCAGCAACTGCCAAAAGGTGACGGTGAACGGCACCGATCGCAACACCAGCTACACGGTGACGGCAGTCCCGGAGACTGTGGGAAAAACCGGCGATATCGGCTTCTGCAGCGACGATGGCGGGCCCATCAAGTCCGACCCGGCGGGCGGCACCAACTGCACGCAGCTTGTGCAATGAGCCTGAGCAAACTGCTGCGTCACGGCGTCGCAGCCCTGGCCGCCGTTCTGCTTCCCGCGTGCCTCTGTGCCCAATCGCCCACCGCGCATGATCTCGCCCAGCGCGTCGACCGCCATTACAACCAGCTTCACTCCCTCAAAGCCGGATTCACGGAAAGCTATGAGGGCCTCGGCATGCGCCGCACCGAGAGCGGGACGCTGCTGCTCCTCAAGCCCGGCCGCATGCGCTGGGACTACAGCTCTCCAGCCGGCAAACTCTTCCTGCTCGACGGCAGATACGCCTGGTTCTATTCGCAAGGCGACCCGCAGGTGCAGCGCATCCAGGCCAAACAACTCGACGACCTGCGCTCGCCGCTGCGTTTTCTGCTCGGCCACACTGAACTCGAAAAAGAGATGGGCACTCTGACCGTTGCGCCCGCCGCCGGAGGCCGCTTCACGCTCTCCGGCCAGCCCAAGGGCCAGGAGAAGCGCGTCAGCCGGCTGACGCTGACTGTGACCGCAGACGGGACCATTACCCGCATTGAGATTGAAGAATCCGATGGCGCATTGACGCGCTTCACCTTCACGGGCGAAGCGCCCAACGCGCCCATTCCAGCGGAGCAGTTCCGTTTCACCCCGCCGCCGGGAGTGCCAGTAGTGGATGCGGTGTCGCCGGTTTAGTGACGGATTGGTGGGCCCTGGGATGATATTCGGGTTCAGAGAAGCGACATCCCTAAAGTCTTCGCCGCGCCTGCATCAAACGTGACTGTTCGAATGCAGCCTGCCTGAAAACAAACCCGCTCTATAAGGCAATCCGCAAAGTCAGCTTTTGTGCTGCCGAATCGCGAAAGAGCCTGCTTCAATGCGGATTCATTTTCCAAAACGACCTCGGGCGAGTCGAGAAGATCCTTAACATGGCTGACGAATTCGAGCCTGGACACACCGTATGTCCCGCGCAGAACCCACGAAAGCTCGACCAGAACTACCGAGGTCACAAAGCCGGGATGATTGGGCGAAAGCGATTGAAGCAGACTATCGACGCGCAGACTTTGGTCGGGGTCGTCCTGAACAAACAGGCGGACCAGAATATTTGTGTCAATTCCAATCATCGCTTTGCATCAATCGTCAAGAGTAAGCTCGCCGGCCCAGCCCTTGCGGATTGTCTCGTTCATTTCTTCGATCGTGACAGGCCTACCGGCCCACTTGACGCAACCCCTGAGGTTCTTGAGAGACCCAGTCTTGGCCTTGAAGATATATTCACCGTTCTCGCTCTTAAAGAATGAAACTCGATCTCCTGGCTTCAAACCGAGGTCATCCCGGACTTCGGCTGGAACCGTGATCTGGCCCTTGGACGTCAACGCGGCAGTTGCCATGATTTGCACCTGATCCATCTTACCCCAATTCCTTACCATTAGTAAGGAGATACTAGGAACGATGAATATCGGCCTACATGTTTCTATTTTTCATAGACATAGAAGCCGCGCCCCGATTTGCGACCCAGCCACCCCGCATCGACCATCCGCACCAGCAGCGGGCATGGGCGATACTTCGGGTCGCCGTATCCTTCCTGCAACACGCGCAAGATATCCACGCACACATCGAGCCCAATAAAGTCCGCCAACGTCAGCGGCCCCATGGGATGCGCCATGCCCAGCTTGAAGACCTGGTCAACAGCCTCAGGCGTGGCTACGCCTTCCATCACGGCGAAAGCAGCCTCGTTGATCAGCGGCATCAGCACACGGTTAGAGACGAATCCGGGCGCGTCGTTGACCACGACGGGCGTCTTGCCCAGTTTGACGGTCAGCGCGTGGACGGCTGCGAAGGTTGCGTCACTGGTTGCCAGTCCACGGACAATCTCCACCAGCGCCATCACCGGCACAGGATTGAAGAAGTGCATGCCAATCACTTGTTGCGGTCGGCGGGTTTGCGCGGCCAATTTAGTGATCGAAATTGACGATGTGTTGGTGGCGAGGATGGCCGTCTGCGGGAGAATGCGGTCGAGGGCGCGGAAGATCTCCGACTTCAACTCGAAGCGCTCCGAAGCAGCTTCGACCGCAAACTGCGCGTCGCTGAGGACCTCGCGGTCGATGGTGGGCGCGACGCGAGCGAGGGTTGGATCGATGTCCGCTTCCGGCAGCTTGCCCTTGGCGGCCTCGCGGCCCAGGTTGGTGCGGATCTGCGCCAGCGCGCGGTCGAGGAGGGGGTGCTCCACATCGCAGAGCAGCACGCGGAAGCCGGCACGGGCAAAGACGTGGGCGATTCCCGAGCCCATGGTGCCTGCGCCGACAACGCCGACCGTCTGAATTTCGGCCATTTCAAACCCCCTTGGTTGCAAGAGGGAGTTTAGCAGGCTGGATCATTCGGATGCGCCAGGATGAAGGGAGGATATTTGCCAAGACGGTGGGAGCAGATGCGCCAAGATGGAGGGAGCAGATGGGCCAAGACGGAGGGAGCAGATGGGCCAAGACGGAGGGAGCAGTGGCCTTCAGGCCACTGACAGTCGGTCGAGATTGCGGTGGGCTTTAGCCCCGGAGGTTTTCCGGCCATTGGACGAGGATGGGAATTTGTTTTGGGGCATACAAAAGGCCCGGGGCTGAAGCCCGTCCACGTGAGGCCTATTTTCAGTGGCCTGAAGGCCGCTGCTCCCTCCGAAAGAACTGCCAAGGAGCGACATTGGGCCAAGCGTGAACAGATTTAGTTCCCGGTCATGGCCTCAGGCGCGAGATAAAGCCGATCGGTCAACTGGAAGATCAGCGTGGTGCCCGTCTCCAACGTGGCCTGCGGATGGCTCACAATCAGGTGAACCGTAACCGCGCCCGCGCCGATGATGCCGCCTGCCAAAGCGCCACCCGGGCCGCCGATAATGGCGCCCACCACCAGACCCGAACCAACTGCGCCGCCATACTCAATGCCGTCGCGCTTGGCGCGCGAATCCGGGCGGATGATGCCTTCACCCACCACGCGAGTCCGCGACCCGGGCGTGGCTGTTACCTCAGCGCGCAGGCGATGCCGCGTGCCGTCAGGCAAAATCACCGTCTCCGGATCAAGGCGCATGGTGCCATGGCCGCCAGCATGTCCGGTGGAGACTTCAACCACCCGGCCATCAATCTCAGAGCCGGCAGGGATGAGAACCAGGCCGCCCTGCAATACATCCGTCGCTACCCGCGTGCGGAAGGGCTGCCCCTTTTCTGTCTCCGCAGTCGAAAGCCGCTCCAGCAGGTGGACGCGAATGTTGGTTCCCTCCTGCAGTTCACCGGGCCGCAGCGGACGCGGTTGCACAATGTCGCCATCCGGATCGTAGGCATAGGTGCGCTGGTTCATTGCCGGTGGAGGCGGCTGGTAGCCTGGTCCAATCGCCACCACTCCGCCGTCGGTACCGTCCGTGGCATCAGGAGCGGGATAGTTGACTGAGGGATCGACGGAGGTTGGCTGAGGCGTACCCTGCGCCATGGGCTGCATGGGGGCCGGAGCAAGCTGTTGCGAATCCACGGGCGGCTGCGGAGCATATTGCACAGCTGGCTGAGCGGTCTGCTGCACCAGGATCGGCTGCCCCGCCGGTGGCTTGGGTACGGGAATGGTTGTCGTAACAATGATGTCGTCCGCGGGAGGGTGCGATACGCCTTGATACGTTGGCGTCTGGCTCGCACTCCGCGCCCCAAGAGCGCCGGCGGTTACGCCAACGATAGCCAATACAAGAATCGACTGTTTCATCTGACCCTCCATGCGGGAAGTTGTTCTTGCGGGCAGAGATTCCCTTATGCCCTTAGACCCTGCCTGAAGCGAAGAGTTTCGCGGACCGCGGCTGAAAATCGCCTTGCCGCGTCGCCTCAAGCCCAGTCTCTCAATATAAGGGTAGCTCCGGCCGGCAGCCTGTCGCATCCTGCGCGTCCGCGCAGGTTCCTTGGCCGGTACGAATCAACACAGTCAACTGCGCAATCTGACCGCTTCGCCGCGCAGAGTTCCTGAATGGAACGAGTTGACACCGTGTGACCGCCGCCACACAGCCTTCTAGTGCCCGGTTTGCTAGAATCCATACGGTAGATCAGCACTTTTTCTTATTTGGACGGTGAGGTTTTTTCCCACGTGCCGCAGCTTCTGCATACGATTCAAAGCGCCGCCGGAGAGACTCTGGCCGTGGATCGCCGTCCCAGGCTCAACGACCGGCTGCAGCACCGCATTTTGAGGAGCAATATGACTGAGATTGTTGCCATTCGTGCCCGCGAAGTTCTCGACTCGCGCGGCAACCCCACCGTGGAAGCGGACGTGATTCTGGAAAGCGGCGCGCTGGGCCGCGCCATTGTGCCATCGGGCGCATCCACCGGCGAGCATGAGGCCGTGGAGTTGCGCGACGGCGACAAGACCCACTTCATGGGCAAGGGCGTGCTGCAGGCTGTCGAAAATGTCGAGTCGGTCATCGCCCCTGAGCTCGAAGGCCTTGACGCCGCAAATCAGCGGCTCATCGATCAGACCATGTGCGCGCTCGACGGCACGCCGAACAAGGCCAAGCTGGGCGCCAACGCCATTCTTGCCGTATCCATGGCCGCCGCGCGCGCCGTGGCGCAGACGCTGGAGGTCCCGCTCTACCGCTATCTGGGCGGCGTGAATGCCAGCATTCTTCCCACGCCCATGCTCAACGTGCTTAATGGCGGAGCGCATGCGGACTCGAACGTCGATTTTCAGGAATTCATGATCATGCCGGTGGGCGCGGAGCGTTTTTCCGATGCGCTGCGCTGGGCCGCGGAGACTTTCCACACCCTGAAGAGCGTGCTCAAGAAGAAGGGCTACAACACCGCCGTGGGCGATGAAGGCGGTTTTGCTCCCTCGCTCAAGTCGAATGCCGAAGCGATCGAACTCATTCTTGAAGCCATTGAAGCAGCCGGCTACAAACCCGGCGAACAGATCGCCATTGCGCTCGATCCCGCTTCCAGCGAATTCTACGACAAGGAAAAGAAGAAGTACGTCTTCAAGAAGGGCGACAAGAGCGAGCTGTCGAGCGAAGAGATGGTTCACTTCTACGACAACTGGGTTCGCCAATACCCAATCGTGAGCCTTGAAGACGGCTTGGCCGAGGACGATTGGGAAGGCTGGAAAATTCTCACCGACAAGCTGGGCGGCAGCATTCAGCTGGTGGGCGACGACATCTTCTGCACCAACATCAAGCTGTTGCAGCGCGGCATTGAAGAAGGCGTGGCCAATTCGATCCTCATCAAGCTCAATCAGATTGGCACCATCACGGAGACGCTGGAAGCCATCGACCTGGCCCGCCGTTACGGCTACACCTCGGTCATCTCGCATCGTTCCGGAGAAAGCGAAGACACCTTCATCGCCGACCTCGCCGTCGCCACCGGCGTAGGCCAGATCAAGACCGGCTCAGTAAGCCGCACCGACCGCATCGCCAAGTACAACCAGCTGCTGCGCATCGAAGAAGAGCTGGGTAGCGGCGCGGTGTACCTGGGGCTGGAGAGCTCGAACTACAACGACTGAGTTCGTGGTTTCAGAGCGAAGTTGAGCAAAGAGGAGGGGCTTCTGTCCCTCCCTCTCTGTTTCATTTCTCTTTCCCAACCACAAAGCTGTCATCCTGAGCGAAGCGTACTTCAGCGGAGTCGAAGGACCTGCGGTTGTTCTTGCTGTTGCTCTTGATTTTTCGATCTCAACTTCGCTTGTAAACCGTCGGTTCAACCATATACCACCCTTCGCTAAGATCATTCCACGTTGGATTGCTCTTCTCAATCAGCGCTATCTTCTTTGCGCGCGTCCACCCTTTCAACTGTTTTTCACGCGCAATCGCTCCCTCCGGACTCATAAACCGCTCGAACCAAACCAATCGGTTGCAGTTGTATTTCGCGGAAAATCCCTCATGCGTTCGTTGCTTGTGCTCAAAGATCCGCTTGAGCAGATCGCCGGCCATGCCGATGTACAGCGTGTGGCTTCGACTCGCCACGATGTACGCGCAATAGACCCGCTCGTCCATGGCGAGAATGTACTTCAACGTATCCATGAATGCAATCAAATCGGAGGTTCGTTCATTCCGATAGCCGATTGGGAGACCAAAAAGCAACCACAGGTCCTTCGGCTCCGCTGAAGTACGCTCCGCTCAGGATGACAGGTTTGTGGTTGTTGAAGAGATTGCAATGTGCGTTGCGACACACTCTTCCTCCTTCCCGGCAGTTTATCCTTGAGAAGAAAATCACGTTATCGATCGAGGTGTTTTCTTCGTGCCCACTTCTAAGCATCCTCTCGTTCTTACCATCCTTGATGGATGGGGCTACCGCGCCGCAACAGCCGACAACGCCATAGCACTGGCCCGCAAGCCCACTTACGACAAGCTGCTGCGCGAGTATCCCAACACGCTGATCCGCGCCAGCGAACACTTCGTGGGCCTGCCCGACGGGCAGATGGGCAACAGCGAAGTGGGCCACCTGAACATCGGCGCCGGCCGCATTGTGCAGATGGACATCACGCGCATCGACGCCATGATCGCCGCCGATACGTTCAAAAAAGATCCGGCCATCGTCCGCGCCATGACGCGTGCGCAAGAGGGCGGACGGCAACTGCATCTCTTCGGACTGGTCTCCGACGGCGGCGTGCACTCGCACCAGGAGCATCTCTACGCGCTGCTGCGAACGGCAAGGGAATATGGGCTCACGCGCGTCTTCGTGCACGCCTTCATGGATGGCCGCGATACCGGCCCCACATCCGGCGCAGGCTACATTGCGGCGCTCGAACAGAAAATGCGCGAGTACGGTGTGGGCAAGGTCGCATCCATCAACGGCCGCTATTACGCCATGGACCGCGACAAGCGCTGGGAGCGCGAGCGCAAGGCATTCGACGCCATGGTCACCGGCAAGGCCGAGGGCGGTGCGTATCCCGACCCGGTCGCGCGCATCAAGGAAAACTACAACAAC
>Ga0302326_10020676_pt1 | contig 13536 bp, 7 predicted proteins | sample Palsa_T0_3_FD_202264 | JGI IMG/M metagenome (GOLD analysis project Ga0302326, IMG submission 202264) | Peat permafrost microbial communities from Stordalen Mire near Abisko, Sweden - Palsa_T0_3 | ecosystem: Environmental > Terrestrial > Soil > Palsa > Peat permafrost | place: Sweden: Abisko... | reverse complement strand
AAAATGACTTTCACCATCGACAGCGAGAAGAATCAGGCGAGCAGCTAAGCGGAGGTTCGACGAGATGTTCAGGCCGGTCGTCGCCACCGAGCCATTCTGGTATTAGCTCTCCGACTAGCCCCTGAAGAGGAGGCTTGATGAGCATCCTCACCTCTTGTGCGAAGGTGCCAACATGATGGGTAACCGTCTTCTTATGCGAGACCACAAAATTAAGTATCTCGGCTTCGGGCCACTTCTTGTGTAATTGAGCAAGCGCGGACGCAGCATACGCTATGAAGCAAAAATAGTCTGGCTCTCTGAGGCCAATTGGGGCGTTCTTGCGCTTGGCGTACCTTTGCTGAAAGATCTCTTGGAGTTCGGACCGGCGAATGGCCGATGTAATTACCACCGTATTTCCAAAACTCTGCATCACTTTCGCCGCTTCAGAGACTCGCTCCATAGCGTCGTTAAAGGAAATGCCCGTTCATCCGCAATGATTGCCTGTAAAACAGGGAGGAAACAGGGAGCCTACGGTGGCAAATACTGGCCAAGTTAGCACATTTCAGGACGCTTGTACTCTGCAGAGCGCCCGAGAAGAATAGGAAATAACAGGGCGTGATCAGTTCTCGTATCGGAACATCACGTCCTCGAACGGAAAGTCGATGTAGACGGGTTGGCCGGTTCTGAATACGCTCGTATCAATCATCGGAAATGTGCGCCGTTCTGCTGGCACTCATGGTCGATCTTAGCAGCTTCCGAAAAAACCTCGTGGCAGGTTGCGCCAATGTTCGTAATCTCAATGCGCTGCTCGGCTAGTTGTGGGGAGATCCGGTGGCGGGGTTGGTGATGGTGCCGACAATCGCCAAGGAAGGCATCGACGGACTTCGGAGCAATGTTTGTGCGATGGCTGCAAGTCTCGATGAGCGGCCTTCTTAAGCGATCTCCCGAACGAAATCGTCATCAATGGGAGACGGGATTCGACCGAGCAGCATTTCAAGGGAATTCCGCAACGCTCGGAGGGTGAATGGCTTTTCAATAAACCGTAGCCCGTGCGCAAGAACTCGCTCTTCATTTCCGAGACTCGCCCGACATCAGGAGCACCCTGATCTGCGGACGTTCGGCTGCAACCGTTTTGCAAAGCTCCAAGCCGTCCATCCGAGGCAATCGCACGTCCGTTAGCAACAGATCGATGGAACCGATGTACCTACGCGACGCCTCCAAAGCAGCTTCGCCGCTATCGGCGTTCAAAACCGTGAACCCATAGGCCTTGAGCAGTTTCCAAACGAAAAGTTGTACGCCTACGTCATCGTCGACCAGCAAAATCACCATCGGGGCTGACCACCTGTTCCAGTGTTACCAAGAGAACACATTATCGTCGAACAACTGTCAATGTTGTGGTCGAAATTGCTCATGCTGCTGGTTAAAACATGGTCAATATTGCTCACGATGTTGGCTGTCGATTAGCCAGTCAGTATTCGGTCTATACGTCTGTATTACAGAAACTAGCACGAATCGCTGGGCCGACCCTTCGCAGGTTGCCATTTTATAAACAAATATCCCTTGACGATTGCAGCATGTTCGGATATTATTACTCCACATAGTTTCTTAACAAAGGCGGCAGCATATGCATAAAAAGCGTTGCCTCATTTCAAATCGAGAGCAAGAATATAGTCTTGCAGCCCCTGAAACTCCAGCACTGTCGATCTGGCAGTCGGCGGTTCTCGCATACGTCAGCGCTATATCCGGCACCGCGTTCACAAGTATCGAACAGACTAACAACTGGCTACGCACTAATCCACAAAACCCACAACACCTGATCGTAAAAGTGGTTTGTGGACTGCTGGTTGCCGAACCGCCCAAAGAAGCGACAGCACTAGCGGTTCTGCCACCGCAGCGCAAAGCAAAAACACGAAGACTTCTCCCCAACCGTATCGGTGGGGGCTAAGAGTAGGCTAAGTTTGAAAGGACGCAATTCATGAATTTAACCGAAGCCCTGATGAGCCTTCGCTTCGAGCGGAAGAAGATCGAACTGGCCATCCTCTATCTGGAGCGATATGTCGATCTGAGGGCCAATACGGTAGCCGCAGCGGCACGAGATGTGACCGACGGCCGAAGGACTGCGAAACCATGCGGGCGGCGGCGCATAAACTCGACAGAGTCCAGTTAGATGAGAGGCGTTTCTTCATCCAGCAGACGCTGCCGCCTTCGAGCGACCTTTCTCGCGCTGCCGTTCCGCTGAGGCTTCCTTGCCTTGGATTGGAGTGCGGGTCGAACTATTCAACTCGGCAAGAGCCGCCCGTCCGCTTTCCAGTGCCAGGGCTTTGTCTTTATGCCGGATCGCAATCACCATCGTCCTGACGTGCGGGATGGCGTTAATCAGTTTTCCGGGGACTTTGCTTTGGGTCTGTGGCGTAGAATTTAGCTTGTCAGGTCGATACGGCTTGTACGACGCACTCGACATCTGGTGCATTTCGTAGAGGCATGAATTGCCAGCTTCGGTTTGGTCATCCCATCGGGTCTCATCGCTAGTTTCAAGTGAGCTTACAATGGTCTGCAATAGACTTCTGGTGCTGTCGTACAACATGCCGGAAAGCTCCTTTTGTCGTGCTGGTGCAGGACGGAGATTTCGCCGAGATCGGACGGCGCTCGTCTATCAATGGCCGGAATGGCTGATCCTCCAAACAGTGTAACATACCCTGTGCCTAGTCGGATCTTGGGAATACCTGCTCCGATCTGTGCAGTTTTCCTCAATTGCCTGTCGGATCTTCAACGCCCTCACCCTGCCGAACCGACCGATTGGCCGATGCTACTACAACCCATCCCCCTCATTACCGGCCTTGTTGGTCAATATTGCTCATTACAGCGGTCCTGCTTGGGCTGTTTCACACCTCCACGACTGAATTTGCTTGACGGTTCCAGCATTTTCAGATACGCTTATTCCAAATCCCTTTTCAAGAAAGTCGCGCCAAATGCAGCAAAAACTCCACCTCGTTCCACGGCAAAAGCAAGGGATTCACCTCGCTCCGCTTGGAAAGTCAACACTCTCAAACTGGCAGGCTGCGGTTCTCGCATATGCCAGTGTCAAATGCGGCCACAACTTTACGAGCATGGAACAAGCCGAGACGTGGTTAGAGACCAATGCACAAAATCCAGAACATCTCACCGTAAGCGCAGTTTGCGACTTATTCTTGATCGAGCCGCCGAAGAGCGCAAGGATACTCTCGCCGGTCCCATGGCCAACCGCAGCCCCCATTACCAGAAGCCGTCCAACCCGGTCCAATGTGGCGAAGGCGTCGAGATCCGTAATGTGATCGGACAGGTAGATGGTTCTTGTCCTCACCTGACAACCCTGCTTACGATCACCGCGGTCCAATACACCAAGGCCACCAGCGCTCCAGCTACGAGACCGATACTTTGCAGCGGCTTTTTCTCGATGTCGAAGTGCCGGTTGAACAGTCGAAGCCCAGGTCGAACCGGCGGGCAGCTTTGAGCAGGAAACCGGAACTCACATATAGACCAACAACGCAAGGTGAAAACAGTGAAGGATAGAACAGCATCTTAAAGAGCGGCGAGGCGACGGTAAACTTCAGGGAAACAAGTCGCTGCATCCACGGCGTGAGTTCTCCATACCCTTCAACGGAATACTCGGCGGGATTGCCGTGAATCCAGAATAACCTGATAAGATTGAAAGAGAGCAAGGAACGGCAGCGCAACCCTTAAAGGAACCGGCAGCGTCCTGCTGAGTGGCCCCAACGCTTTCCTGGACGGGAGCGGCACGCTGACGAATGCGCAGACGATCTCCAACAACGACGGTTACGGAAACATATCCGTCCACGAGCTTATCAATCCGGGCACTATAATGAGCCTTTCTACCGGTTCTCCGTTCACGGTTCAAGTCCCGGTCATTCTCAATACGGGCGGAACCTTTAACGCCACTTCAGGCAACATCAGCTTCATCGGAGCCACGGTTACAGAGGGGACTCTCATCGACGGGACCGGCACGATTTCTCTGAGCGATGCCACGCTCGACAGCGTGGCCCTTACTGGCAACGGTGTAATCGACGCAATTGAAGCCGTCCTCGACGGCGACGCTGCGATCCAAAATTCGACGACGGTTGTGGCGGGAAACGGGGATCAATTGACATTGCGGGGCGCCATTACCAACACCGGCGATATCAGCGTGGACGCCACCAGCTCTACCGGCCCAGCCGCCGTGCTGGGCGTCGACGGGAATGTGACCCTCAGCGGCGCCGGCGCAGTGATCATGTCGAACAACCCGAACAACATTATCGAAGGAACCACCGGAACGGATATCCTCACCAATAACAGCACGATCGAGGGATCCGGCAATATCGGCAACAGCCTCATGGGTCTGACAAACCATGGAATTATTAGCGCCAACCAGGGTTACCCCCTGATCGTGCAGGCCGCACCCGCCGAGACTTTCAGCAATACGGGGACAGTTTCGGTTTCGACCGGAAGCACTCTGGAAATCATTGGACCCTTTGCCAACTTCAACGCCGCCACTGGATCCCTGACCGGCGGGATCTTCGACGTAGCCGGCACGCTTCAGTTCAACAATGCCAATATCGTAACCAACGGGGCAAACATCACGCTGTCCGGCGCCATCGTGAACCAGAACGGAGTGAGGGCGCTCGCGGACCTTGCCAATAATGCTTCCAGCGGCAGTCTGACGGTGGCTGAAAATCTGACTCTCCCCAGCCCGATGGCCAATGCCGGCAAGATGGTTATTTCGAAGTCATACACGCTCACCCTGAGCGGCGCCACGCCGGCCTACAACCAGACGGGCGGCACGACCACGGTGGAAGGAACTCTCTCGGTTCCCGCCGGCTCGGTCGATATTTCGGGAGGCACATTGGCGGGCACCGGGACTATTTCCGGAAATGTTTCGGGGGGCGGCACTTTGGTCGCCGGGAACAGCACAAAAACAGCCGGCCTGCTCACACTGAGCAACGACTACACACAGCTTGCGGCGGGCGTCATGGACGTCCAGATTGGCGGTACGGAGGCCGGCACTGAGTACAGCCGTCTGAACGTCACCGGCCCGGTGGTTTTGAACGGCACGCTAAACATCACTGTGATCGCCGGCTTCAGTCCGCAACTGGGGCAGACGTTGACGATACTGCATTCGCCATTGGGCGTTACCGGCACATTCTCTACGGTGAACGGCACGTCAATCAATTCGACGGAGCATTTCAGAATAACCTATACTTCAGAGAGCGTGGCGCTCACGGTGGTGTCGGGCGCCTGAGCCATCACTCCACGCCAACGCTGGGAAATGGCGGTCGACTAGGGCCGATTGTACTGGTGATCCATAGGCGCCGACCCGGACGGGCGGCGAGTTGACAGCGGCATCGGCATGTACGACTCGCCCTGAGCGCCGGTCAAATCGTACTGGCTCATAACGCGGAAGAGGATGCCGACGGAGAAGCGGACCAGAAGGTGCCAGGTCGGGTGTGATTTGCTCGAATAATTTAAGCCGCACCGGTCGGGGGTCGTTTGTACCGGTAAGTCGGCCAGCGTCCGTCGATCCGCGGCTCGACGCCGCCCCTCGGGCCGCATCGCGTCCGACAGCTGCCGGATCGGCGGTGTGCGCCAGGCGCATGGGCTTAAGCTGTTGGCGGGAAGCAACGCGCGCCCTAATCGGCAGTTATCGGCGCACACTCCACTCGCGCCACTGCCTTGGCCCGCGCCGTGCGTCTGGCGCTGTGCCGCCGTTCTGCGGGCCTGGGCAAGAAAAGACCAGGCAGGCTATCGCCACCGATGCGTTGCGGTCACGCCGCCGCGTGCACCGGTCCCCCAAAAGGCATCGGCCGCGCGCGGCGGACGGTCCTGAAGACTTTTCGAGGGTTTTTCCGCGCGCGCGAAGCGGTGTGAAGTATTGTGCAGTGGAACGAACATCGTTCAGGTTTTCGATGTGATGGTCCGGGCCCATTGGCATCAGTATCAAGTGCTGACGAAGCGCTCGGACCGCGTGCTGGCGCTGAGCAAGAAATTGCCCTGGGCGCCGCAGATATGGATGGGTGTCAGCGTCGAAAACGAGAAGTATACCTACCGAATCGACGATCTCCGCAAGACCAGCGCGCATGTGAAATTCCTGTCGCTTGAACCTCTGCTGGGCCCGTTGCGCAAGTTGAATCTCAAGGGTATCGACTGGGCTATTGTAGGCGGGGAATCGGGGCCGAGCGCTCGCCCGGTCGATCCGGCGTGGGTCGCCGATCTGCGGGACCAGTGCCTGAAAGCGAGAATTCCTTTCTTCTTCAAGCAATGGGGCGGTGTGCAGAAAAAGAAAACGGGCCGCACGCTTGAGGGGCGCACTTGGGATGAGATGCCCACCGCTGCCGAGCTTGTAGTCCTGTAGGGAGAATAAATGGAGAATATTGTTCTATCCTGCGGCCGTGGGCGTCAGCCGATAACGGGTCCCGTTGCCGACGCAGTGGGGATCGCGTGTGCAGATGACAAAATCGGCGGTCGTTGTCGTGCGTTTTTCCGGCGCTAATGTTCGTTGATCCGCTTGGCCGCGACGCACAGCGCGGCGCAATCCCGCATTGGGACGCCCAGATCAATCGCGCGATCCCGCGCTGGTACCGCGCGTCGATCCCGAGCCGCGCCATCAGAAGGAGCAAGACTTTGCAGTGCGGGCGACGCGGCGCGCAGCTCGGCGCCGCTCCTCGGCCGCATCGCGTCCGCCGGGCCTCTGGCGCGCGGGATCTGCGGGGCGCCAGGCGCATGGGCTTAAGCTGTTGGCGGCGGGAAGCGACGCGTGCCCTAATTGGTAGTTATCGGCACACACTCCACTCGCGCCACCGCCTTGGGCCGCTCAGGCCCTGTGCCTGCGTCTGGAGCTGTGCCGCCGTCCTGCGGGTCGGACAAAAATAGCGTGGGTGTTGCTGGAGTCCGCGGGCCCCAGCCCTCGTCTACGATGTCGAGCGAGTGGTAGATGAGCCAGGAAGGCTGTAGCCCGCTTGGCGAGTCTGTCAACAGGGCAATTCAGGCACGTGCCATCCGACAGTCGGTCGCGTCGAGCATCAAAAGCCGTTTTTCAAAAAGGGATGGGGATGACTCTTCTCTGTTTCGAGCAACTTGGCGAACTCTTCGGGAACCACCGGGCGGCTGAAATAGTAGCCTTGCGCTTCGTCACACCGGTGAGTCCGAAGAAACACCAGTTCCTCTTGCGTTTCCACGCCTTCCGCAATGACCCGCAGCTTGAGACTGCGGGCCATCCCGATCACCGCAGTCACAATTGCCTCATCGTCCCCGGCGCCGGCAATCTGACTGACGAACGACTGGTCGATTTTGATGGCATCGATCGGAAACCGGCGCAGATAGCTCAAGCTGGAGTAGCCCGTGCCGAAGTCGTCGACCGTCACGCGTATCCCCGCTTCTCTGAGGGCACGGAGGATGGATGCAGTGGACTCGGCATGGTTCATAAGCACACTCTCGGTCAGTTCCAGATCGAGAGATCTCCCGTCCAAGCCCGTATCCCTGAGGGCGGCAAATACACCTTCGAGAAAGTTCCCGTCCCGCAACTGCATGGCGGAAACGTTTACGGCCATGGTGGCTACAGGCAGGCCTGCATCCACCCATGCCCGAGCCTGCTTGCAGGCCTCACGCAGGACCCAGTCGCCGATCGGCCCGATGAGGCCGCATTCTTCCGCAACGGGAATGAACTCGCCAGGCGAGACCAGTCCCCGGGTAGGATGGCGCCAGCGGATCAACGCTTCCGCGCCGGTAATCGCGCCGGTCCAAAGACTGATCTTCGGCTGGTAGTGCAGCAAGAATTCCTGCCGTTCCAGGGCGCGCCGCAGACCCTCCTCAAGGGATTGCCGCTCTACGGCCCAGACGTTCATCTCCGGCTTGAAAAACTGGTAGCTCTGATGCCCATTTTGCTTTGCCTGGTACATCGCGGTGTCGGCGTTCTTAATGAGCGTCTCCGCATCCGGACCGTCTTCGGGATAGAGGCTCACACCGATACTGGCAGTGACATGAAGATCGTGCCCGTCAAGGGAATAAGCCTGCGCCACCGACTCCAGCATTCTTCCCGCGATAAAAGCTGCGTCTTCCCATTGTTCCGCTTCCGGAAGCAGCACCGCGAACTCATCCCCTCCCTGCCGGCTAACCGTATCCGAGGTGCGTACGCACCTCCGCAGGCGTTTTGCGACGATCTGAAGGAGTCTGTCGCCGGTCGAATGCCCCAGGGAATCATTGATGTGTTTGAAGCCGTCCAAATCCAAAAACAGCACCGCGACTTGTCTACTGTAACGCGGGGCCGAGGCGATGGCCTGACCAATGCGGTCGTTCAGGAGCACTCTATTGGGCAAACCCGTCAGAGAGTCGTGCTGCGCTGAATGAGTGATCTGCGCTTCCGCGTTCTTGCGCACGCTGATGTCGCGGATCGCCGTCGTCACGAGGGTTCCTTCGGCGCTTTTCAACGGGCTCAGCATGATCTCGATCGGAAACTCACTTCCATCCTTGCGCCGCCCGGAGAGTTCGATTCCCGTTCCTATCTGTTGCGCTAGCGCGTCAGCGGCGCTTCGGGCACCATCGGCGATCAGCCGTTCCGCGAAGCCCTCGGGAATGATGCTCTGCACCTTCTGCCCTACGAGTTCATCGCGGCTGTATCCGAATTGATTCTCCGCCTGAACATTCAGCAGAACGATCTCCCCGCGCTGGTTCACCACCACCATGGCATCCGGCGCGGCTTCCAACAGTCCTCGGTACTTCGCCACCGACTCCTGGCTCTCGCTGAGATCGTGGCTGAACTCGGAAAATCCCCTCAGATTTCCGGCCGGGTCGCGCAATGCTGTGAAGGTGACACTCGCCAAGAATTGTGAGCCGTCTTTTCGCACACGCATGCCTTGTTCTTCGTGCCGGCCGCTTGCGGCTGTCATTCGGAGTATCTCTTCCGGCCTGCCCCGCTCGATATCCGCCGGAGGAAAGAAGCAGGAAAAGTTCTGACCGATAATCTGATCGGCTTTGTAACCCTTGATTCGCTCGGCGCCGGCATTCCAACTGACAATCTGGCCCCGCGGGTCCATCATAAAGATGGCATAGTCGTGGATGCCATCGAGGAGCATCCGATATCTTTCTTCGCTTTCCCGGAGCGCCTCCTCCAGAAGCCGGCGTGTGCTCTCCATCTGCGCCCGATTCTTTTCCGCACCCTTGCGTTCGGTAATGTCATCGCCGATGCTGGCAGTGCCGATCACCTCGCCCGCGGACGAGCGCAATGTGGAGTTGTTCCAATGGATCAATCGCCGCTCGCCGGTACGGGTGAGGATTTCGTTCTCGTAATGCGATGCGTATGGCAGACCGGCGAGCAACCCAGCGAACAGCTCTTTCACGTCGTCACCGCCGAAAGGGATGAACAACTCGAACCAATCCCGGCCCATCACTTCCTCGCGACGCCAGCCCGTCAGCTGCAGGAGGTAGTCGTTGCAATAGGTGATCCGGGCGTCGCTGTCGAGCATGAGTGAAATCAGATCCACGTTGCCGAGCATGTCGCTGAACCGGCGCTCCGATTCCCGCAATTCGTCCTTATCTCGCTTTTGTTCAGTGATGTCTAAGTGCATGACGACGGCGCCGCTTGGACGGTCATCAGCCAGCGGTGTCACGGTCAACAGGAACCAACGCTGTTCCATTGGCAAATGGCAGGAATATTCGATCGAAAAGCTCTCTGCTCCGCTAGTCAACACCGAACGAATGCCTTCGGCTACGCGGCGAGCGTCGGATGGGCTATCGACTCGTGCATGCTTGCAAATATCGAGGTAATTGTGGCCGATTCCATATCCCGGGCCTAGCATCGCATCGGCGCTGGCAAATCGGCGCCACGCATCATTTACCGAGACGACGATCCCTTGGGCATCCAGCAAAGCGATATGCGCGGGCAAAGGGTCGAGGAAGGTGGCCTGCTTGGCACCTTCGCTGTGACGCTCTTCGCTGGCGTGCCGCGACAAAGACTTCCGGCCGTCACCGTCCGCCACCGTATCCACCTCGCTTGGCGTAAGTCTCTCCGGGCGTCGCCCGTTTCAATGAGCGAGCCGAACCGGTTGAGAACTAGCGCTAACTCACGTCTCGCTTTTCTCCGCGTGGTTGTTCTTCTGCCCAGTGTTAGCATTCGGAGAGCCGTTGGGTAAACGCACTAGTAGACCGTTCCAGGTAAGTAACTTATTGCGGCTGGCAACGATTGACGCGAGCGAGAATAGTAAGCGGCTGTCTACATGGCGTCTTTCAGGCGTGAACCTCCGGCAACAGCGGCGACCGCCATACGCGTCTTGGTCGCGCGACGATTTACTCGTTTTCGGCCTGTGCTGGGGTCCGGATTTGTCTCAGAAATTCTCCGCGAATTCTGCGTCTCGCGCACGACTACCGATACTGCCATAAAGAAGTTATAAATTAAAGAGTTACTGTGATCGAGATCGCATGGCTCCGCACCCGGCAGTCACCACAAGCGTGCACGTCTCGCCACAGGCGCGCCGCGCAAGCAAACTCACGCAGGTTCGACGGATCTCGCATCAAGGCGCCATGAAACAGGATCACCGTACTCATGCCGGTCACGAACACGATGCCTGCTCTGAGTGGTCCGCTCCAGAAACCGACTCGGAGCGCCGCTGAAATGCGGCCAGTCCGATAGACCGAGATAAGCCCTCTTATCCCGCTTGGCGCTGTTGCGCGGGCTTGGCGGATGGTCGGCCGCCGTAGATTGAAGTCGTCAGCTGGGATAACGTCCCCGACGCAGGCCAGTAGGGCGCGACGCGGGTTCGTGGGCGGAGGGCCGCCTGCCACCACTGGAGCACCTCTGATCAGCGCCGTCTGCTACAATTTCGCCCGTCCAAACTCCGAGTCCCGCACCATCGCGGCACTTCCGGCCGGCGGCGTTCTCACCGGCGGTCGAGATGGACGGCTGCGCTGCCGTCGGAGGCAGTGTCAACTTCACACACAATATGCGGGACACGTCAGGTTTCAGGTGAATCCCCATGCCGCGGAACGCGCCAAACTCCATCTCAGTTCCCGGATGCTCAGTCTTGCCCAAACTGTTGGCCAGTAGCCTCGCCGACGGGCCGCTGGATAGGTAACCGCTAAGGACACATGTCAGTGGGAGTGAACAATTTTGGAATTCCGGCGAAGCCAGCGGCTCTTTTCCGGGCGCATCGATCTCCAGCGATGCGTTGTGTTTACGCGCTTTTCGCGCATCTGCGGGGATTTTGGCCGGAGGAGCTCGTCTGGCACCCCGCGTGCGCCTCGATACCGAGGATGTCCTTCCTTCCCCCGGTGCACTTGACGCGCGCGTTCAGAGACCGCTCCCTCCGGTTCAAGCTGTCGGTGATCATCGCTCTGAGTTGCAGTCTCGCGTTAATCCTTGCGGGCGGCGGATTTGTCGCCTACGACGCCATTCAAAACCGTAGGGCGGCTACTCGCGAAATATCCGCTCTGGCCGACATCGTCGCGACCGGCAGCACGGCGGCGCTGGCCTTCAGCGACGTGAAGGCGGAAAAGGAGACTCTGGCGGCTCTGCGCGCAGACCCGCGCGCAATGGAAGCGGCCGTGTATAACCAGGCAAATCGCCTCTTTGCCATCTACCGGAATCCGGGAATCGAAACTGACCCCCCGCCGGCGGCGCCCGCGCGCGATGGCGCATACTTCCAGAACGGTGCTCTGCTTCTGTTTAGTCCCATCACATTGCAGAACGAGCGCGTGGGAACGTTCATGCTGGAATTCAGTATGCGAACCGCCAACGCGCGCCTTTGGAGATCGGCTGGAATTATTGGTCTGCTCTTGATTGGCTCTCTGATTCCGGCGTTGCTGGTAGCTGCGAAACTACAGAACACGATCACCGGACCCATTGCGTATTTGTCGGGTGTAGCGCGCCGTGTATCGGCCGAGAAGGACTACTCAGTTCGCGCCGAAAAAGCGGGAAACGACGAAACTGGCGTCCTGATCGACTCATTTAATGAGATGCTCTCGCAGATCGAATCTCACGAGGAGGGCCGCGAGGCGGCCGAGAATGCGCTTCGCGATAGCGAAGAACGTTACGCACTCGCGGCTCTCGGAGCGAACGACGGCTTGTGGGACTGGAAGATTCTGTCTGGCGAAATCTACTTCTCGTCCCGTTGGGTGGAGATGCTCGGCTATTCCAGCAGTGAAATCAAGCCTGATCCGAAAGAGTGGTTCAGCCGGATTCATCCCGGAGATCGAGATCGCGTCATGGCGGAAATCGCCGGGCGCGGGAAGGACACCCCGCCGGTATTTTCGTGTGAATACCGTATTATCCAGAAGAACGGTTTGCATATCTGGGTTCTATGCCGCGGTATCGCAGTGCGGAACGCCTCGGGCGCGATCGTGCGAGAGGCTGGTTCGCAAACTGATATTACAGAGGGTAAGGCCATCGACGCGCTTACCGGGCTGCGCAGCCGCCTTTACTTCATCGATAAACTCGAAGCCGCCTTTCAGACAGGCAGCGAAGGCCAGAATTCCTTTGCCGTCTTATTCCTGGACCTGGATCGATTCAAAGTGGTAAACGACAGTCTGGGCCACGAAGCAGGCGATCACCTGCTGATTGCTGTAGCGGGCCGGCTGCAGACCTGCATACGGGCCACCGACCCCGCACGGAATGCCGCTCAATCCGTGATCGCCCGTTTCGGCGGAGATGAGTTTGCCATCCTTCTTCGCGACGGCGCCCGGGCACAGGACGCTTCCGCGGTCGCCGAGTGCATCATCGAACAACTGAACACGCCTTTCTATCTGGAGAAACATCCGGTTTTCGTAAGGGTGAGCATCGGCATAGCGCTGGGCGATTCGGGAAAGACGCCGGAAGATTTGCTGCGCAACGCCGATGCCGCCATGTATCACGCCAAAAGTAAAGGCAAAGCGCGATGGGAAGTTTTCGATGAAAGCATACGCGATCGCGCTATCGCCCGCATGGAACTCGAGACGGACCTCCGAAAAGCCGTCGAAACACAGGAGTTTACGGTCTACTATCAACCGGAAGTATCGCTGCGCACTGGAAAAACCGTCGGTTTCGAGGCGCTGGTGCGCTGGAATCATCCCCGGCGCGGACTTCTTCAACCCAGTGAGTTTATTCCCATCGCAGAGGAAATCGGTCTCATCGTTCCGATCGGGCGCTGGGTCCTGAAAGAGGCATGCCGTCAGATGGCCAAATGGCATGACTCCATGCCTGGCCAGCCGCTTCTCTCTGTCAGCGTCAACGTGTCGCTCAAGCAGTTGGCGGACCCTGGGTTCGCCGACGATGTGGCCCGGACGCTGGTCGAAAGCGGGATAAATCCTCCTTCTCTGAAGCTTGAACTTACGGAGAGTTCAATTATGGAGAATCCCAAGTTGGCTCTGAACGTGTTGCGCCGGTTGAAGGAATTGAAAGTTGGTCTGGAACTCGACGATTTCGGCACCGGGTATTCTTCCCTGAGCTATCTGCATCAGCTTCCGTTCGACGCCGTCAAAATCGACCGGTCGTTTATCAGCGGGATGCCGGTGCGGGAAGGAACCCAGCACCTGGTGGAGACAATTCTGGGGATGGCCCGTTCT
>Ga0302326_10020674_pt1 | contig 13537 bp, 9 predicted proteins | sample Palsa_T0_3_FD_202264 | JGI IMG/M metagenome (GOLD analysis project Ga0302326, IMG submission 202264) | Peat permafrost microbial communities from Stordalen Mire near Abisko, Sweden - Palsa_T0_3 | ecosystem: Environmental > Terrestrial > Soil > Palsa > Peat permafrost | place: Sweden: Abisko... | reverse complement strand
ATACCAGAGCAGGCTGTTCTGCGGCTTCAACACCCAGTGCCCCTCGTCCGGGAAAAGCAGTAACTTCGACGGCGTCTTCTGCAGTTGCAGCGCGGTGAACAATTGCAGGCCCTGGCCCACGGGCACGCGGTAGTCCAGCTCGCCGTGGATCACCAGCGTGGGAGTGTGAAACTCCTTCGCGAACAGGCTGGGCGACCAGCGCCCGTAAGTCTCCGGGTTGTCCCAGGGTGTTCCGCCGAATTCCCAGAGCGGGAACCACAGCTCCTCGGTCTCGCCGAACTCGCTGCGCAGATCGTACACGCCATCGTGCGTCACCAGCGCCTTGAAACGCTGCGTATGGCCCAGAATCCAGTCGATCATGTAGCCGCCGTAGGAGCCCCCGGCGGCGGCCATCCGGCTGCCATCGGCGTAGGGCAGATTGGTCACCACGTGGTCCGCCACCGCCATGATATCGTCGAAAGCGCGGCCGCCCCAGTCGCCGTTGATCTCGTCGATGAACTTCTGCCCGTAACCAGTCGACCCGCGCGGATTCGGCATTACCACCACGTATCCCGCCGCTGCAAATACCTGCGCGTTCCAGCGGTACGTCCAGCTATGTCCCCACGCGCCCTGTGGCCCGCCGTGGATCAGCATCAGCACCGGATACTTCCGGCCTTCCCGAAAACCATACGGCTTGACCACGAAACTCTGCACCTTCACGCCGTCCGCGCCATCCACCCAGAATTCCTCGAGCGGCGTCATCTGGTGGGAATTGAGCGCCTCGTCGTTCAGGTTCGTTAACGCCTGCGCCACTCCACCGCTCGAAGATGCGCGGTAGATCCCGGCGGGCTGCGTTCCGCTCTGCTGCGTGTAAATCAGGGTCTTGCCGTCCGGTGTGAACTGCATCTCGTCCAGGTGGTTGTCGCCGCTAATCGCCAGGTGCGCCTCGCCGCCTCTCATGGACTTGAACTGGATCGACTGCCGGCCGCGATCCTCCGAGGTGTAGAACAGATTTGCGGAATCCGCCGACCAGACGAAGCCGTTCACCCAACGGTCCATGTTCTCGCTCAGGTCCGTCACCCTGCCGGTGAGGCGATCCATAACCCAAAGCCGCCAGCGGTCGCTTTCATAACCCGGCCGGACCTGTGCGCGCCACGCCAGATATTTGCCGTCCGGCGAATACGACGGCGAACTGTCCGCGCCTGCGTTGGTGGTGATCTTGCGCGGGGAGCCGCCGGTCATCGGAACCGCGAAGAGGTCGGCGTTGGTGCTGATGGCGGGCACCGCATCGGCGTTCATGGCATAGCAAACCTCGCTGCCATCCGGCGAGATGGCGTAGTCGTCGCTGCCGCCAAGCGAAAACGGCGGCACGTCGCGGGTGCCGGGAGTCAGGTCCTTCACCTCGCCGCCCGCAATTCCCACGGTCAGCAGATGACTTCGCCGCGCCCCTGCCCATCGATTCCAGTGCCGGTACAGCAGCTCCGTATAGATACGGGCCTTCACTTTTCCGTTCTTCTCAGTGTCCAGCTCCTTCTGATTGCACGCACTATCGGCGCCGCATTGCGGGAAGACATCGCTCGAGAACACCAGGTTTTTTCCATCCGGCGAGACCAGTACGCCGCCGGCCTCGGTCGGCAGGTTGGTGATCTGGCGGGCGTCGGCGCTATCTACAGTCTGCATCCAGACCTGCGAAGTTCCCGCGCGGTCCGAGATAAACGCGATGCGCTTGGAATCGGAGAGCCAGCGCGGCCGTTCATTGTCGTCTCCGTCCTGCGTAATTTGCCTGGCCAGGCCGCCCGCCACCGGAACCAGGAAGATCTGGGTGATGCGTTTGTTGTTGGGAACATCGATCCTCTGGACGGTGAAGGCAACCAGACGCCCGTCCGGCGAAACTTGAGGATCGTCGATGCGCGCCAGGTCCAGCAACGCTTGTGCGTCGAATGGCGGTTTCTGAGCCCACAGACTGGCCGCGGCCGCCATTGCAAGAACAGCTCGATGCATAACCGAATTGTATCGCCGCATGTTAGCATCGTTTTCATCCCCAGAATTCGTTCATGGAAACTGCACTCGATTTTCTCGGCGACCTGCGGCGTACCCACGCCTGTGGCCAGTTGCGCGCATCGGACGCAGGCTCGCGCGCCGTGCTGATGGGCTGGGTTCACCGCCATCGCGACCTTGGCGGCGTGATCTTCATTCATCTGCGCGATCGCTATGGCGTCACCCAGATTGTCTTCCACGCCGAGGTCGGCGAGGCCGTTTATGGCAAGGCGGAGCAGATCCGCCCCGAATATGTGATCGCCGTCGAAGGCCAGGTGGCGCTGCGTAGTCCGGATACCGTCAATCCCAGCCTCGAAACCGGCGAGGTGGAGCTCGTTGCGGAAAAAATATGGGTCCTCAACGAATCCCGTACGCCGCCGTTTCCCATGGAAGAGGCCGTGGACGTCGGCGAAGACGTCCGGTTGAAATACCGCTACATCGATCTGCGCCGCCCGCACATGCAGCGCAACATTATCCTGCGCTCGCAAATCGCTTTTGCCACGCGCGAATTCCTGAATGCGCAAGGCTTCCTCGAAATCGAGACACCCTTCATGACCCGCTCGACACCGGAGGGCGCGCGCGATTACCTGGTGCCCAGCCGCGTGCAGCCCGGCTGTTTCTACGCGCTGCCGCAATCTCCGCAGATCTTCAAACAACTGCTCATGGTCAGCGGCTTCGATAAGTACTTCCAGATCGTGCGCTGCTTCCGCGACGAGGATCTGCGGGCCGACCGCCAGCCCGAGTTCACCCAAATCGATCTGGAAATGTCATTTCCGCAGGAAGAGCGCATCCTCGAAGTGATCGAGCCTTTGGTGCAGCGCATCTGCCAGGTGGCCGGATTCACGGTGGAAACTCCCTTCGCCCGCCTGACCTATGCCGAAGCCATGCGCGGCTACGGCGTCGATAAGCCCGACCGCCGCATTCCGCCGATGCATCCGGTGGAGGGTCTGTTTCCCGAAGGCAGCCTCGGGGCGCCTGGGTTGCCGCTGGTTGCCATTCGCATTCCGCATACCGGCGCGCTCACCCGACGCGAGCGCGACGAGCTAAAGGCCTACGGCGTGGAGCGCGGCCTGCGCGTCTACGACGACCCCAAGCGACTCGAACGCGACCACCCCGAACCGATGGCACGCGTCCGCGCATTGACCGCCGCCGCGGAGGACGACCTGCTGCTTTTGGCTGCCTGGGCCGGAGAGCCCCAGGGCCACCGGCCCGAGGAAACCGTATTCCAGGCCTGCGGGCAGGTGCGTCTGTTCGCCGCCCAGAAATATAACGACCGCCACAAGCTGCTCGATCCGCGCAATTTCCAGTTCCTCTGGGTCACGGATTTCCCCATGTTCGAGTGGGACGAAGGGGAGCGCCGCTGGAACGCCGCGCACCATCCCTTCACCTCGGTACATGACGACGACCTCGACAAGCTCACCGCGGATCCGGCCCGCTGCCGCGCCAAGTCCTACGATCTGGTGCTGAACGGTACGGAGTTGGGCTCGGGCTCCATTCGTATTCACCGGCGCGACGTACAGTCGAAGGTGTTCGCCGCGCTCGGCTTCAGTGAAGAGGAGGCCCGCCGGCGCTTCGGTTTCCTGTTGGAAGCTCTCGAATACGGCGCGCCGCCCCATGGTGGTATAGCCCTTGGACTAGACCGCCTGGTGATGATCCTGGCCGGCGAAACGTCCATCCGCGACGTTATCCCATTCCCCAAGACCGCCCGCGCTACGGACCTGATGTGCGACGCCCCTTCCACCGTGCCCGAGCGGCAGTTGAAAGAACTGGGCATTGCCATTCGCCGACCGTAACCTAAAGACACGGCAAGGCTTTTTTTAAATGGACCCTGCGTATCTTTTGTCACAACTGGCGCCGGCCATTGGTACTGCTCGACACTAGGCCTTAGGAAGTGCATCTCTTATACAACATATAGTATTGAGGGGAATGACAAGCCGCTATGGGTAGTGTGGGGCATGGGCATTGTGAATTGGGACGACGGAAATAAGTTGACACGAACTCGGAAAGCGGGTCAAAACCTTCAAATACAACTGGTGGAAGCGCGCCCAAAGCTGGTACATGATCTTGCTTTTCGGGGTGGAGTACTGTATTCTTCAGATTGATTTCGACCGAGCCTTTTCCGCTTGGCTAAGGCGGACGGAGTCCTGTTAAGCGATTTCGGAGGAAAACGCAATGAAGACTTGTCTGGTGGTTTTAGCCTTTGCCCTGCTCTCGTTCACCGCGGCGAATGCATCGCCAATTGTATGCAATGTCGGTGGAGCAGGGGCTTTTACTCTCGACGGTCCCGCCAGCCCCTCGTTCACGTGCGGGCAATTGACCTTCAGCAACTTCCAGGTGGTCAGCACGAGTGGCGACGCGGCTGGTACCGTCGATCTGAATAGCGCCAGCTACGATTCGGCGACGGGTGGCGTCTCCCTCAACCTCAATCCAAATCTTGGGAGCTCGCAGACTGAAGGCGTTATGTTCGAGGTGACAGGTGGCGTGGCGCAGCTCGAGTTGAGCCTTGGGGGTAACGGCGCGATGGTCACAGAGACAGCTTGCAGCACGCCGATCGCCACGAGCGGGCCGTCGGCGTTTCTTTGCCCGGGCTCTCAGCTTGGCACGGTGTCGGACTTCAGCAACGATCCGAACGCGCCGGTGTTCTCGCTGCCGTTCGCTAGCACGTCGCCTATCTATATCTACAAAGAGATCCAGACCGGCGCTAGTGGCCCCGGTGACGTCGCGCAGTTGGGCTCACTGAACCAGAGCTTCGTAACCAGTACCGTTCCCGAACCGGTCAGCTTGCTGTTACTCGGTTCCGGTCTGTTGGGCTTGGGCTTACTGCGCAGAAGGATTCGCAAAAATTAGCTTCACGTCTGCCGGAAAATCTCCTGTCGAATCATTCGGGGCTCCGCACATGCGGAGCCCTTTTTCTGTCTCAAGCGCATGCAGCGCGTAGCCATCACAGGCGTCGGTCTCGTGACGCCGCTGGGACTCTCCGCCGCGGAAAACGTGGCTCGCAGTTATCGGGGCGAATCCGCGATTGGGCCAGCCCGTGCGATCCAAGTCGAAGGGCACCCGGCCACGGCGTTGGCATCCGTTCCGGAGTTTGACCTGGAATCCTTTCTGCGCTTCCCCAAGAATTTCAAGTTCATGACTCGCGCCGTGCAGTTCGCCATGCGCGCAGCGCGAGAGGCCATCGATCAGAGCGGTTTGGATCCCACTAAGATGGACGCCACGCGCGTGGGTATCCAAGTGGGCTCCGGCCAGACTGGCGTCGAATACGACCATTTCTTCCCCTCGCTGATGATGGCTTGGGATGCCGGCCGTGAGATGGATTACAAGTACCTGGGCGGTCTCCCTTCGCACCTGATCGATCGCTACATCTGCCTGCGAACGCTGGCGAATGGCGGGCTGGCGCTGCTCTCGACTGAGTTCGGGATTCGCGGACCGAATGGTAACTTCACGCAGAAAGACACTGCTTCGGCGCTGGCGTTGAATGCCGCATATCTGGATTTGCTGGAGGGCCGCTGCGACGTGTCTGTGACCGGCGGGTATGACTCGCTCACGACCGCGGGCAACTTCCTGGCCTATGAGCAGGCGGGACTGCTGTCCCCCGCCGATCCGGCAGATGCTTATCGGCCCTTCGACGCGCAGGCCGATGGACTGGTGCTAGCCGAAGGGGCGGGATTCCTGGTGCTGGAACGATGGGAACACGCCGAGGCTCGCGGCGCAGCCGTTCTGGCTGAGTTCTGTGGCGCCGCCGCGAGTATGAGCGCGAGTCGGGATTGGCGCCCGGCATGCACTCCGGAGGCTATCTGTCGCGCCGCGCATCAGGCTACTCAAAACCGACCGCCGGATTTTGTAGTAGCGGCCGGGCTCGGCACGGCCCTCGAGGACCGTGCGGAAGCCGCCGCCCTTGACGCCATCGTGGGAAAGCGCGCTCCTATCACAGCTCTGAAAAGCCTGACCGGTTACATGGGCGCGGCCACCGCCGCAGCGGAATTGGGGTTGGGGCTGTTGTGCGCGCGGCAGGCTTTCGTGCCTTCCATCGCCCGTCATCGCCGGGCCCACGCGGATTGCGAACTGGACCTGGTAACGGGCTCCCCGCGGCCTCTGGGAGAAGCTGCCAACCTTGGTTTATTCCTTTCGTGCTCCTGGGGTGGAGAGGTAGCGGCTATCGCCGCGCGCGCTATTTGCCAGTGATGGCCATGATCTAAAATGTCCCGATTTTCGCTTGCTATTCCAGGAGTTACAGCATACACTCGTAGATCGCATCAAAGGAGAAAAAACCGATGTATATAAAACGTTTGCTGTCGTTTTCAGCTGTCATTGTTCTGGGGGTTTTCGGGCTTTGCCCGCTCATGGCGCAGGCCACTCCGGACGTCACGCTGCAGGTTAACGTCACTGGTACGGTTGGCGCTATTTTGGCCGGCGGCGATCCGCTGCTGGTCAGCGGCCAGCCCGGCATGGTCAAGATAGTGATGGGGGAATCGATATCGCCCTTTAAGACCACTTCCACCTCGGCTACATACTCCCTGCCGGCCGGCGCCGTTAGCCTGATACTCGGCACCACCACTTTCACCACCACTTCGGCGTCGTCGATGAAAATCACATTGCCGACCACGGGCCCGGACGTGGTGGTCCTGACTGCCGTCGTTCAGGATTTTGCCACCGTAACGGTGGTGGGCGTCATTGATTTGAAGCACGCCAGCTTCCCACAGTCCGTGCTGCTTCACCCGGCACCCTTCACGCCGTCTCCCCAGGTTCTTACCCCGGCCACCAGCACCACCAGTGCTGGAAGCAAGATCGAATACACCCTCCAAGGCTTCCCCACTACGATTTTGGCCTTCTCGGGCGAGATCGGCAACAAGCAGTCTCAGGATCCCCTCCTTCCAGCCGACTCCGACCAGTAGCGGGAGCTTTACAGCAAATCCTCGCGCTTTTGCTGCTCGAGGATTTTGACGATGTCGCCAACCTGCTGGGCGCTATCCCGATGTGCCACCAGCAGTGCATCGGGAGTATCGATGACAATCAGGTTCGAGACGCCCAGCAGCGCCACCATCTTTCCACCGGCATGCACATAGTTGCCTTCGCTTCCCCGGGAAATGGCGTTCTCGGGGAGCGCGTTGCCGTCGGCATCCCGCGGCAGCAGTTCGAACACCGCGTTCCAGCTTCCTACATCGTTCCAGCCGATCTCGCTGCATGCGATGCCGGCCACGCTTTCCGCTTTCTCCAGCACCGCATAATCGATCGAGATATTCTCGCAAAGCGGGAACGCCTCGCGCAGCCGCGCCGCAAACCGGCGGTCCTCGAAGGGCGGCAGCGAAGCCAGAATGCTGGCCGTGCGCGGCAGGTGCTTGCGCAATTCTTCGAGCAGTACGCTGGCGCGCCAGAAGAACATGCCGGCATTCCAGAAGAACCGGCCGGAAGCCACGTAGCGCCGCGCGGTGGCGGCATCCGGCTTCTCGCGGAACTGCCGGACGGGAATGGGCTTTGCGCCAAGTTCCACGCCGCGCGGAAATTCGATGTAGCCGTAGCCGGTCTCCGGCCAGCGCGGCAAGATCCCCAGCACCGTAATGCGCCCGCCCGCCGCGCACCGCAACGCGCCGCGCACCAACTGGCGATAGCGTCCTTCCCGCGCAATGATGTGGTCTGACGGGAAAACCCCCATCACCGCGTCCGGATCGATCGATTGCAGGATGTGGGCCGCCAGGCCGATGGCCGGCGCGGTGTTACGCTGCGCGGGCTCCGCCAGAACCTGACGGGCCGGAATCTCAGGAAGCTGCCGCACAATCTCTTCGCGCAGGTGGTCGTTGGTGAGCACCCACAAGCGCTCGGGAGGGATCAACGGGGCCAGGCGATCGACGGTGTTGCGGATCAGCGAGCGGGCGCCCACCACGTTGAGCACTTGCTTGGCGGAACGGCGCCGGCTGCGCGGCCAGAAGCGGGTGCCGCGCCCGCCCGCCAGGATCAGGCCATAATAGTGCGGGTTCGGCATCTCCGCTAATCGCGCTTCTACTGCACCGGGTATCCGTGGATCAGATTCAGCGTGCGGCGCCAGCGCGTCTTGGTGAAGAAGTGCTCCGCCAGGTCGATCAGATGATCGATGCCGATAGTGGGGTTCGACAGCGCCTCGGTAGGCGCGTCGTAGGACCAGTAAATGATCAGCGGCTTGCCGATGATGTTCTCGCGCGGCACGAATCCCCAATAGCGGCTGTCGAGTGAAAAGTCACGGTTGTCGCCCATGGCGAAATAACTGTCCGGCGGCACCACCACTTCACCGCTCTGCACATGGTGTTCGAGCATGTCGGTTCCCAGTTCGCTAATGGGTACGTCGGGATCGCTCGGAAAGTTGTCGCGGTAAGAGTTGATGTACGTGGTCTTATGATAGACGTAAGGCTCGTCCAGCTTCTTGCCGTTCAGGTAAACCTCTTTGTTTACCAGCCTGATATGATCGCCCGGAACGCCCATGCAACGCTTCACGAATGTTTGCCGGATATCCACAGGATAGCGGAATACAATGATGTCGCCGCGCTTGACGTCTTCGTATGGCAGGATGTGTTTGGAGACCGGTCCCGGCGGCGCGTATGCCAGCTTATCCACCAGCAGGTGATCGCCGATCAGCAGGGTATCTTCCATGGAGCCGGTCGGGATCACGAAAGCCTGCACCAACGTGGTGGTGCCGAACAGAAGCAGGATAATGGTGACGGTCCACTCGGCCACGAAGCCGCGCGGCGGATCTGCCTTCACTACGCCGGAAGCAGCCACTTGCTCGTCTACAATCGTTGTTTCTTTCTTTTGCCCCACAGCTAACTATTGTACCGGAAAGCCTGATATTCTGGTGGAAATGGAGCCAGTTTGAGCGCTACCATCGCCGATTCCCCGCGGGCCTCCGACCGGCCCGCACGCCGCCAGCCGGTGGCGCTGGTGTTTTGCTGCACAATTTTAGGCGCGGGCGCCCAGGTTTTGATGAAGACCGGGGCCAACCAGATTGCCCATCCGGGGCTGCTCGGCATGATCGCGAATCTCCCGCTTATGGGCGGGTACTGCCTCTACGGAATCTCGACGGTGCTGCTGGTGATCGCCCTGAAGGACGGCGAGTTGTCTCTGCTCTATCCGGTGATCGCGCTTACGTACGTGTGGGTGACCGTTCTCTCGTTCCTGATCTTTCACGATCAGATCAACCGGTGGAAACTGTTTGGCATCGCCCTGATCGTGTCCGGCGTGGGAGTGCTGGGCAAAGGCGGCCGGCGTTGAAGACCCCGGTCAGCAACATGCTATTGGTGCTGGTGGCCTCGATCTTCGGCTCCATCGGCGCGGCGTTCCTCAAGTATGGCGCCCAGGAGTTGCATCGCGGCTGGCTGCACCTGTTCAACTGGCGGCTGGCGGCGGGCGTGTCGCTATTTCTGATCTCTTCCTATTTCTTCGTGCTGGGCCTCCGGCCGCCCGGAGAGCTTTCGGTGCTCTACCCCATGGTGGCGGTAAGCTACATCTGGACCTTGCTCTGGTCGCGCATCTTCTTTAAAGAGCCGTTCACCCGCCAAAAAATGATCGGGCTCCTTCTGATCGTGGCCGGCGTCTGCTGCGTGGGAGCCGGCAGCCGATAGCCTAACCATTTTAGATACTCAGACGTCTATATACTGAGAGGTCTAAGCATGCCGGTATGGCTCGATTCGTTGCTTGCCGATGCCGTCTTCGGCTGGCGGCAGCTCCGCAAGAATCGGGTGACGTCCGCCGCGGCGATCCTATCGCTGGCTCTGGCGATCGGCGCCTGCACCGCGGCCTTCCGGCTGATAGACGCCCTGCTGCTGCGGCCTTTGCCGGTAGCGGAGCCTGAGCGGTTGTACGCACTGTCCCGTCTGGGATTCATTGACGATTATGGCAAGCCCGTTTCATACGACGGTTGGTCATATGCGCTCTTCGACCAGATGCGTGCCGCGCTGACGAATCAAGCCACGTTGATCGCCATCTCGCATGCCGAGCGGGTGGATCTGACTTTCCAGTCGGACGAGGAGATGGAGAAGGCTCATGTGCAATACGTTTCGGGGCGGATGTTCAGCTCGTTTGGGCTGCGGCCCGCCGTGGGACGGCTGCTCACCGAAAACGACGATCTCAAACCAGGGGCGCATCCCGTGGCGGTCCTGTCTCACGATTACTGGGCGCGACGCTTCGGAGAGGATCCGAAAGTAATCGGACGTTCCTTCCGGCTGGGCAACGGTCTGTACCAGATCGTCGGCGTGGCTGGGGGCCCCTTCACCGGCACCGAACCCGGGACGGCGATCGACATCTTCATGCCCGCCATGATGCATTGGGGCATAGCCCATCCGAACTGGTCCGTGTTCAGAGCGTTCGTACACCTGCCGCCGGGTATTCAAGTCGAACCTGTGCGCGGCCGTCTGGGCGCTAGTCTTCGCGCGAACGACGATCAAAGGGATAGGGTGCTGTTGATGGAGCCGGCTGCCGCGGGTATCTCCGGAATGCAGAGAGACTACCGCCGCTCGCTCCTGGCTCTGGGCGTGTTGGTAGGGCTGGTCCTGCTGATTGCGTGTGCGAACGTGGCCAACCTGATTACGGCTCAGGCGGCGGCGCGGGCGCGCGAAATGGCGCTGCGCGTCTCGATCGGGGCGGGACGATGGCGGCTGGTGCAACTGGTCCTGGTCGAGAGCGCCATGCTTGCGTTCCTCGCCGCCGCGATCGGCGCGTTGTTCGCATGGTGGTCCGCGCCGTTCGTCGTCGGCAGAATCAATCCGCCGGACAATCCGGCGCGTTTATCTCTTCCAGCAGACTGGCGAGTGCTTGGATTCGGTCTGGTGCTAACCCTCGGTGTGACGCTCCTGTTCGGGCTGGCGCCGGCGCTACGTGCTTCGGCTGTCCAGCCGGTCAGCGCGCTCAAAGGCGGGGAAGATCCACACTCGCGGCGCCGCTTGATGCATTCGTTGATAGCTGTCCAGGCTGCCTTCTGTTTTCTCGTGCTGTTCGTCGCCGGCCTCTTCATCGCTACCTTCGATCGGCTGTCGAATCAGCCTACCGGCTTTTCCGCCGAACGCCTTCTGACTCTCGATATCGCCACCCACCGTAACGAGCCCGCGGCTCTCTGGGACCAGGTCGCCGAACATCTGCGGAGAGTGCCAGGTGTCGAGACTGTCGCGCTGGCCGATTGGCCGCTGCTCGACGGGTACAGTTTCAAGTACGACGCTATTTCGATTAATGGCGCGCGGCCCACCGAGGATGGGGCCTGGTTTCTGAATATCTCGCCCGGCTGGATAGACGTGATGAAGATTCCCCTCATCGATGGCAGAGACTTCCGCGCGAGTGACATTTCGCCCGGCGTCGCGATCGTCAACGAGGCGTTCGCCAGGCAATACTTCGACGGCGAGAATCCTATTGGAAAGTGGTTCGAAGGAACCTCGGGGTACATGCAGGGGCAACGCTTTCAGATCGTGGGACTGGTTGGCAACGCCCGCTACCGTTATATGCGCCAGGCGATCCTGCCGGTGGCCTACACGCCGTTTCACAGGCTCGACGCCAAGGGCACATTGCTGGGTGGAACGTTCGTCGTGCGCACCTCCAGCGCGAATCCGCTGGCGCTGGCGTCTATCCTGCGCCGGGAGGTGCCGCGTGCGCGGCCCGAATTCCGCGTCAGCAACATCCGCACGCAGGCCGAGCTGGTGCGGGCGCAAACCGTGCGCGAGCGGCTTCTGGCGATGCTGGCGCTGTTCTTCGCGATAGTCGCGCTGTTGCTAGCGGGCGTCGGTCTGTATGGCGTGCTGGATTACTCTGTGCTGCAGCGGCGACGCGAGATTGGCATTCGCATGGCGATCGGCGCGCAGCCTGGCCGCATCGCTCGCTTAGTCACCGTGAATGTCTTGACCATGGTGCTGGCGGGAGCGCTCGTGGGCCTGGCGCTCGGCATGGCATCGGTGAGATACATCGAGTCGCTGCTCTATCAGGTGAAGGCTACCGATTTGGCCATGCTGGCGCTGCCGTCGCTGGCTATTCTGGCGGCGGCATTACTGGCCGCGCTGCCGGCGGTGATTCACGCGGTGCGCATCGATCCGGTCACTGTGCTGCGTTCGGAATAAAGAGGGTTCGATATGTCATGGTGGTCGCACGTCGCAAATGTACTTCGCGTCGATAGTGTGAGCCGCGAGATCGATGAAGAGATCGAGTCACACATCGCGGAAGCCATCGCGCAGGGCCGCGATCCTATCGAAGCCCGGAGAGCGTTCGGCTCCTCGTTGCGGCGACGTGAAGAGAGCCGGGACGTCCGACTGGTCGCCTGGCTTGATTCGCTGCGTGCCGACGCAGTCTTCGGCTGGCGGCAGCTACGGAAGAATAAAGTTACTTCCGCCGCGGCGATCCTGTCGCTGGCTCTGGCGATCGGAGCGTGCACCTCAGCTTTCCGGCTTATCGATGCTTTACTGCTGCGGCCTCTGCCAGTGGCGGAGCCCGAACGGTTGTACGTTCTCGCTCGTGAAGGAATAGATCCGGCCGGCAATTTCAGAATAAGCGAAGCCTCCGAGTATCCGTTGTTCCGCCAGTTGCGCGAAGTGGCGAAGGATCAAGCCGAGTTGATCGCAGTCTCGTATGCGGACCGCACGGATCTTACCTACGGTTCGGACGAGGAGATGGAGAAAGCGTACCGGCAATACGTGTCAGGTTGGATGTTTGACTCGTTCGGGCTGAAGCCCGCGCTGGGACGATTGTTTACCGAAGGCGACGATCTCAAGCCCGGCGCGCATCCCGTGGCGGTACTGTCCCACGATTACTGGGTCCGCCGCTTTGGCAGGGACCCGAAGGTGATCGGGCGTAAACTCCGCATTGGCAACGACCTTTTCGAAATCGTCGGCGTGGCGCCGGCGCCCTTTACCGGCACCGAAACAGGCATTGCCATCGACATCTTCTTTCCTACGATGATGCATGCCGGAGTTACTCATTCAGACTGGAGCTGGTTCCGTACATTCGTGCGGCTGAAGCCGGGCGTCGCCGCCGAACCTGTTCGCGAGCGAATGTATCCGCCGTTTCAAGCAGTCCAGGAGGAGAGGGCGAAAGGATTCGGCGGCAGGCCCAAACGGATGGTCGATGAATTCCTCAAACAGAAGCTGTTACTGGAGCCCGCCGCTGCCGGCGTCTCCGACATGCAGAAAGACTTCCGACGGGCGCTCGTGGCTCTGGGTGTCCTGGTAGCGTTGGTCCTGATGATCGCGTGCGCCAACGTCGCCAACCTGATGACGGCTCAAGCCGCGGCGCGGGCGCGCGAAATGGCGCTACGCGTCTCGATCGGCGCGGGACGGTGGCGGCTGGTACAACTGGTGCTGGTCGAAAGCGCCATGCTCGCATTCCTGGCGGCCGCCATCGGCGGGCTGTTCGCGTGGTGGTCCGCGCCCTTCGTACTCAGCAGGATCAATCCGCCGGATAACCCGGCGCGTCTGTTTCTGTCGGCGGACTGGCGCGTGCTCGGGTTCGCCATGGCGCTGGCCTTGGGCGTGACATTGCTATTTGGCCTCGCGCCTGCGCTGCGCGCCTCGGCGGTCCGGCC
>Ga0302326_10020672_pt1 | contig 13538 bp, 9 predicted proteins | sample Palsa_T0_3_FD_202264 | JGI IMG/M metagenome (GOLD analysis project Ga0302326, IMG submission 202264) | Peat permafrost microbial communities from Stordalen Mire near Abisko, Sweden - Palsa_T0_3 | ecosystem: Environmental > Terrestrial > Soil > Palsa > Peat permafrost | place: Sweden: Abisko... | reverse complement strand
CAATCTACTAGTAACAGTATTCCGCGCATTGTAAGCAATACGCTTGGTAAGGTTCCCCGACTCTCTGTCGAATATATATACGAAGTCGTTCTCCGTGGGCCCCATCCAGCCGCCGGCCGCGATCGTTGAGCCATCCGGAGTGATGGCAACGGCATTGATGCGCCCGACATTTTCCGGTCCGATCGGAACCCGTATTGTTCGCTCGAGCTTGTGATCGGCAATCGACCAAATACGCACCGTCCGATCGTCGCCGCCCGTGACGGCGAAACGGCCCGCCGCGTCGACGGATTGGCTCCGAATCGGCGCTGTATGTGCGCCGGCCTCTATCGCAAGCACCGGGCGATCGTACAGGTAAGACGCATCTTGCGCATCCGCGCGTGCGGCGCCGATCCCCACGCACAAAGTCGCCAACCCAACAAAGCTCGCAACTACAGCGGCGAAATATCCGCGAAGTCCGGCCATTGCGCGGCCTCCAACTTGGTCTGTCTGGTTTTCTGCAACAGCTTGTCGTTGTCGACCTTCCAGGACCAAAGGCCGCCGATCCCATCGGCGATCGCCTTGATGAGCGGCTCGATCGCGGCCTTGGCGACCTCGTCCCACACGCCTTTCGTATTCGGCGCGGCCGTCTTCGCCGCCGCGTCGCAAATCCGTTTCAGCGCGGCGCCCGACGCCGTCAGGCTGTCCTGCATCGTGGACAGGCGTCCCGGCTTGCCGCCCTCGAACAAAACATCCGTCAGCCCTGCGACGACACCGTCCACCTTGCCTTTGGCGCGCCCATAGTCGAGTTTGACATCTTCGATGGCGGCGTTGTCGCCGCGGGATTTCAGCAGCCCGACGCAGACCACCGCCTGCCTTTTCTCGTCCGTAAGCTTGCCGATGACCTCCGGCCAGCCCGGCTCCGCCGCGGCCGCCCACGCGTTCCCGATCGAGAGGCAAGCCAAGAGGATGTATGCAAATGTTTTCATTGCGGAGACTCTGAAATCGATCGCAGCAACTCCATCGCATCGAAATTATCATGAAGAGCGCGCCTGCGTAAGCATGACGTCCGCGCAATTTTGAAGCCTTCTTTCGGCGCAAGCCGTAGCCGCTCCCACGACCGGCGCGCGCACTTAAGCGCCACGTATCGCCGATCGCAATTGCTTTGGCCTTGCGGAAGAGCGCAGGCGCATGATTGTATCTTGCGCGAGGGCTCGCCGGCGCGACCTCTGGGACGGCCGTCGCGAAAAGCATGGTTCGCATTGTGCTATCGATATCGATTTCCGACAGGATCGGCGGCCTCTGGTCCTGGAAGGTGGACAAGGACAAGCTCTCGCTCGAAACCAAGAAGGCCAAGCTGGAGGCCGCCCAATGGCCGGAATTCGCGGATATCGCGGCGCGCTGAACGGCATAGCGTGTAGCCGACGAAACAGCGTCTTTGCGAGCGCGGCGAGGCAAACCAACGCGTCCTGCGCTCGACCTTTTGAGTTGCTTCGTTTCGCTCGCGATGACGGCAGGGGCCCCCTCGCGCGATCTTGTTTTGCCGTTGTCCTGGTTTGGCTCGCTACGCTGTGTCTGGCGCCCTTCGCCGCGCGCGCGGATTCGCCGGAAGTGTCAGACCTCTACGATCGCCCGGTGCTCGCCATCGACCCTGGCGCGCATACGGCGGCAATTTGGACTCAAGCCGTCGATTCGAAAGGACTCTTCGCGGTTTCCGGCGGAGGCGATCGAACTTTGCGCGTTTGGTCTCTCGCCGACGGCAAGTTATTGCGAACGATCCAAATTCCCAGCGGCCCTGGCATGGTTGGCAGTATCTATTCAGTGGCGATTAGCCCGGACGGATCGATAATCGCGGCCGGCGGTTGGACCGGACATTACGGTATCGATCCAATTTATATTTTTGAACGCGAATCCGGAAGCTTGATCAAGCGAATTGCGGTCGACGTAGAGAATGCCACGCGAGCCCTCGCCTTTTCGCCGAACGGTCGATACCTCGCGGCCGGACTGGCGGCAAATCTTGGCCTACGGGTCTTCGACGCGCGTTTGGATTGGCGCGAAGCGTTTCGCGACGACCGATACCGCGCCGACATCTTTGGAGTCGCCTTCGCGGCGGACGGTCGGCTGGCTGTGTCTTCCCACGAGGGAGACGTGCGTTACTACGCGTACGACCCGGATGCAGAGCCTGCGAACTTTCGCCCAATCGGCGAACCCCATAAGACGCCGAGCGGACAAAAGCCCCACGGGTTAGCGTTAAGCCCCGACGGTAAACGATTGGCGGTAGGGTACGATGATGTCGCGGCGGTCGACATTCTCGACGCAACCACCTTTCGTCTTCTCGGCGCACACAGCCCCTCGAACGCACTGATGTCCCCGTACGGACTGGCCGTCGTAGCTTGGTCACGCGATAGCAATACTTTGTTCGCGGCGGGAGGCATCCATAACGCACAGCTTCAACAGCTTTTGTTTGCCTGGGATCGCGGCGGCCTCGGAGACGAACAACGCATGAACTACTGCGGTCCTGAATCCGCAGAGGGCATCGATGCGCTGGGGACCGGCAACATCCTGGTCACTTCGGCGCTGCCCTGCCTCAGCATGATCAATCCCGCCGGACAGTCGGTTTGGAGCGTCGGCTCGCCGATCCTCGACTTTCGCCCGACGACCATAGAGAAGAACCCGATAAGCGTGTCCGCAGACGGCAAGGTCGTGGATATCGCGGATTGGCGATTCCCGTCCCGCTTCCGATTCGACACGCGAGTACAAACGCTTTCGACTGCGCCGGCGCACGACGATGTCACCGTCCCGCCGCGCCGCGATGGGTTGGCGATCGAAGGTTGGGAGGCCGGGCAGCATCCCACGGTCGCAGGCAAACCTTTGCCGCTCGAACCAGAGGTATGGTCTGAAAGTCTCGCGGTCGCGCCGGATGCAAAGAGCTTTTATCTCGGCACATCTTACGCTCTGACCGCGTTCAACGCCACGGGAGCGCGGAAATGGCAAGGGTCCGCAGCAACTAGCGTGGCCTGGGCCGTGAACGCGAGCCAGGACGGTCGCCTCGTTGTCGCCGGCTACGCCGACGGCACGATCCGTTGGCATCGCGCGGACAACGGGACCGAGTTGCTGGCGCTTCAGGTGCTCCCCAACAAGAACGACGTCAGCCAATGGGACTGGGTGCTGTGGACGCCCGAGGGTTTCTACCAGGCGACGCCGGGGGCGCAGGACGTGCTGCGCTGGATCGTCAACCACGGCCCGGATCAGGCGCCGACGGCGCTGCCGGTCTCAGCCATCGCCAAACTGCATCGACCGAAAGCGCTGCTGCTCGTGCTTGACAATCTAGAGACGGCGCGGGCGCTTGGCGTCGAGGACATTTCGGCCGCCCGGTTGGACGTGCAGAAGCAGACCCAGAGCGCCAAACCGCCGGGCGCAGTGCTGCACGTGCTGACGATCGGCGTCGACAAATTCGGCGATAAGGCCGGCGGGCTCAGCCTTGACTATGCGGCCGACGACGCCCGCGACGTGGCGAATGCACTGCGCGACAGCCAAAAACTCTCGCCGGGCAAGTCGAGCTTTTACGCCGACGTCAAAGTCGAGTCGCTGATCGACGATGAGGCCGACAACAACGCCATATCGGACGCGCTGGACCGCGTGGCCGCCAGCATGGCCAAGAGCGATTCTAATCAGGACGTGGCGGTCATTCTCATGTCGAGCCACGGCGAGATGATCAACGGCAAGTTCTATCTGATCCCCTACGGCTTCGATTTGGGATCGGAGAACGCGAGCCGTCACAGCGCGCTTTCGGCCAGCGAATTCGCAGAAAAAATCGCAGCGATCGCCGCGCACGGCAAAGTGCTGCTGCTACTCGACGCCTGCCATTCCGGCGCGGTCGGCGCCGGCCCGTGGCTGACCACGCCTGACGCCAAGGCGCTTCAGGACGCCATGGACCTGGAAAACGTCACGGTGCTCACCTCGTCCAAGAAAAACGAACAGTCGCAGGAGCTGTCGGTATGGCGGCATGGCGCGCTGAGCCAAGCCTTCCTCGACGCGCTGCGCGCGGCAGGGGACTCCGACGGCGTCGTCAAACTGTCGGCGATCGTCGAGGCGATGACGAACGAGGTAAAGTCGCTCACCGAGGACAAACAACATCTCGGCATGCACATGAACTACGACGCCGACCTGTTCGTCGCCAATCGTCTATGAGTTGACGGCTTGGCGCGCGGAAAACGCTCATGCCCGTCACCTAGGGCGCCGGGCAGCGGAGGCAGGGAGATTGGGGAATGTGGAGCTAGAAGCGCTTCGTTGGGACCGCGCGTCTCACGCGCAAGGGGCGGGCGGGACGCCCGCGGTCCCAGGGGGCGACGCCTTGGTTCACCAGGCCGCTGTCGGCCGTCCCTCATCCGCCACGTACGCCCTCGCATTTCCCCCGCAGGTCCGCGCAATCGCCCCGACCAGCCGCGCCCCCGCCGCCTCGACGTCGCCAAAGCCGTTCGACTGCGCCGTCAGCACGACCCGGCGGGTTTGCGGCGTCACGGCGCTGCGAGCGTCCTGGCGCCAATTCCAACGGCGGCACAAAACATGCGCTTCGTCGGCATAGACGACTTCGCCCGGTTTGGGGGGATCGTTCGGATCCTCGCCCTCGGCCGCGCCCATGTCGACGAATGTGTCGCCCTCACGGGCAAAGCGGAAGGCGAGGTCGCCGGACACGCGGTCGAGGTCGTCGCAGCCGAGACACAGCCCCTCGTCGAGCGAGACCATGTTGTAGAGATCAACCAGGGCGTTCACCTGGGGAAGCGCGTCGCCGGCCAGCACCCGCTTGGTGAGCCGCTCTACGGATGAACGATAGCTGGTCTTCTTGATTCCGAACGCGCGATAGGCTGTGCGCCAGGCGGCAACCGCGGGGATTGCGGAGAGTTCGATGGCGGCGAAGCGCGCGCGGCAGCGCGCCTCCGCTGCGGCGATTTCGCGCTCCAAAGCTTCGTCGCGTTCGCCGATGCTCAGCCCTTCGGCGACGACGACGGCGACGCGAAATTCGGGAAAGCGGGGGAGGAGTTCGGCGATGGAAAGGCGGGGCATAAGGCGATGCTTTACAGAATATCAGGCAACCCTGTCATTCCCGCTTTCGCGGGATCAACATCGGCCGGGCGCCGCGCTCAAGGCGCCTTGCGCACGCCCTCCGCCCGCGCCTTGGCGACAAGCATTTCCGCGTCTGGCGGCAGGAGCAACCTTGCGGCGACAAGATCGCGCGCCGCCGCCTCGACGGCGGAGACATAGGTTTGTTTGTCGGGATAGCGCTCTTCCAGCGAGAGCCGAGGGTCGCCGGCCGCGAGCCGCTCCGCGCGCGTCGCAGCGAACGGGATGAAGCTGCCTTGCAGGTTGCAGAGACCGTTCCCAAACAAGTCCTTTCGATACAAGTTCCAGCCGGTGTACGTTCCGATTGGAGCGCGCAGGAACAACGAGCGCACGCCGCCGACGTCGTTGCCGTCGGCGTCGACTTGGCTGGCGAGCACGCCGTAGGACGCCGTCCCCACACGCGGCGGCTCGCGCAGCACGCCGCTGGACTCGCCGGCCCGATAGTCCGCGCCGTAGTCGAGTACATGCAGGTTGTCGAATATCCGCAGGTTGGAGACGGCCGGACGCTCGACCCCGCCGTAGGCATTGGCGGGGATTTCCGGCAATCGCACCCGATCCGGCGCGACCAGCGTTCCGTCGGCAATGCGCGGGACGACGCTGTCGGGAGGGGCGACGCCGTCGCGCGCCCAGGCGACGAGCGCAGTCAGCAGCGCGCGCATGGTGTAGACTTGCGGGTTCGGATTGCCTTGCTGCTCGCAATTTCCGAACGGCGCGTGCGTCGGCAAGGGCAGGGCGGCCGGGCCGTGCTGCGTGCTCGCCATGATGAAGGTTCTCACCTCCGGCGGATCGGCGACGTCGCGCATTCCCAGCGGATCCGTCAGACCAAGCGACTGCCGGCCCTCCCACATTTCGAGCGCGGTCGCGACGTGAAACAGTTTTGGACATGTATCGCTGTCGCGGCAGCGGTCGAATAGGCCCTGGGTGCGGCCGGTCAGCGGGTCGCTCTGGCGCGCATAGGTGAAAGGGAAATCGTAGGCGGGATAGAGATGATCGACCTGTTCGCCCCAGGCGCGCAGCGGCTGACTGAAGCGCACGTTGAGCGGCATCAATCCGCCGCCGATGTGCGGATAGGCGGCGTCGAACACGCGGTCGCCCGCCTCGTCGCGATTGAAGCCGAGCGCGAGAAAGCTGCGCACCATCCGCCCGCTTTGCGACGAACCCTCGAGCAGCGCGAGGTTGTCCGGCCGGTAGACGGGATTGTCGGCGGCGTTGGTCTTCAGATAGGCGCCGAGATCGCGCGTGGCGGCGAAGCCGATTCCGGCGACCGTCGGGTCCTTGGCGCGATAGGTCAGCTCGTACAAGCGCCCAGGGGCAAAGCCCGCGGGGTAGCAGATGTGCTTGTCATCGGGCGTCGCCGCTTTACCGGCTTCGCAAATCCCAAAACTCCAATCAGAGGAGGCGATCGGCTGGCGCGGGTCCTGTTCCCGAGCGCGCACCGTTAGCGCGGGTGCAAATCCGTCCGGCCCCGGCGTGGCGTTGTCGAGGCTCGCGGCGGGATAGGAGTCGTAAGTTCCCTCGGGATAGCTGTGAACCTGCCAGCTCGAGCTCAGCGGCAGGGTGGGCGTCGGACCGTCGGCGACGAGTTCGTCGCGCACGATGCCCGTCAAGGACGATCCGTCGGCGTTTTTAGCGACGATCGGCGCCAGGCCGAGCTGGCTGAGTTTTGACTCGACGTCCATCTCCCAGCCGAACCAGATCATCGTGTAGCCCTGCCGCATCAGCCAGCCGTCGCCGGGCGAGGAGAGGGCGTTGCGATGGGGCAGATTCCCCGTCACGCCGTCGTCGAAGGCGCTTATGCTGAGCTTGTTGCCGCGGTTGTTGACCTCGAAGAACAGGATGCGGTTGCCCTTGGCGAGATCGTGCGGCTTGAGAATCTCGATCGCGGTGGAATAGCGGACGAGGCCACCCTCGCGCGGCGCAAGCGCCAGATCCTGGAAGATGGAGTTGGCGGGATCTGCGGGGTCGAGCACGCCTTCGGCGCGGCCGAGGAGGCGGTCGTAACCGCCCACGGCCCCAAAACTTGCCCCGCCGAAGGCGGGTTCGCTGGAGACAATGTCGATCTTGGTGATCTTCGCGGCTGCGGGCGCTGCGATCCAACAAAGCGCGCAGGCGGCGGCCACGGCGATCGGGCGCGACATATGTTTCCTCTCCATGCGAATGAGCGGCGAGCGCCCGGTGGTTCTTATAGCGGATTTAGCCGCGCCCGTTCTGAAGAAGCGCCCCCCTGGGACCGCGAGCGTCCCGCCCGCAAGAGGCGGGCGGGACGCTCGCGGTCCCAGGAAGAGCTGGACGCGCCCGCCGCCTTTGTGTATAAATTCGATAGACTTTGGAGACGCGATGCGAATCGCCATCGTCGGCGGCGGCGCGACCGGGGCGCTGGCGGCCGCACATCTCGCGCAACGCGCGCGCGAATCGACTGAAATCATCGTTATCGAGCCGGCGGAGCGTCTCGGGCGCGGGCTCGCCTACTCCACCGACGATCCCCGGCATCTGCTGAACGTCCGCGCCGCGAACATGAGCGCGTTCGGTGACGACGCCGCGCACTTTCTGGATTGGTTGCAGGGTCGCAACGGCGCGCCCGCCGAGCCCTATAGCTTCGTATCCCGAAGAGTATACGGCGATTACGTGAGCGATGTCGCCGCCGAGGCGCTGCAATCGGGCCGCGTGACGCATCTCCGAGACGTCTGCGTCGAGGCGTCCGAGGGGCCGTCGTTGGCGCTGCTACGGCTGGCCTCCGGGGCTACGCTCGGCGCGGATCGCGTCGTGCTGGCGACCGGCCACGACGAGAAGCCGAGAATCAGCGGCGTGGCGGCGCAGCAGCCTTGGGATCCGGATTCCCTCAAGGGCCTGGCGCGCGATGCGCCGCTGCTGATCGTCGGCGCCGGGCTGACGATGGTCGACATGGCGCTGTCGCTCGATCGTCGCGGACACCAAGGGCCGATCACGGCGGTCTCTCGTCGCGGTCTGCTGCCGCACGCGCATCGGCATGTCGCGCCGCGTCCGCTCGCCGGCGCCGATACGCCGTTCGGCATGGAATTGTCGCAGCTTTTGCGCTGGCTGCGCGGCTTCGCCGGGGAATGTGCGGCGGGGGGCGCCGATTGGCGCACGGCGATCGATGCGCTGCGCCCGCACACGCAGCGCCTGTGGCGCGCCATGACGCCCGACCAGCGCCGGCGCTTCCTGCGGCACGCCCGCGCCTACTGGGACGTGCATCGCCACCGCATGGCGCCCGAAGTCGAAAAACGGCTCGAGGCGTTGCGCCGCTCGGGGCGCCTGCGCGTCGTCGCTGGGCGGGTTTTGAACGCGGCCGACCTCGGCGATCGGATAGTGGCGACGCTGTGGCTGCGCGGCGCGGCGGAGCCGACGTCGATCGAAGTGGCGCGCGTGATCGACTGCACGGGGATGGCGGACGCGTCCATCAAGTCTCGCAACCCCTTGATTTGCTCGCTGCTCGGCAGCGGCCTGGCGCGCCTGGATCCGCTGGGGATCGGTCTCGACGTCGCCCAGGATTTCAGCCTGGTCGATGCGGGCGGCGCGCCGTCGCCGCGCATCAAGGTCGTCGGGCCGCTCGCCCGCGCCGCGTTCTGGGAGTGCATCGCCATTCCCGACATACGCCTGCAGGCGCAGGAGCTCGCGGAGCGGCTGATCCGCGCGCCGGCGCTGGGCGGGGCCATATAAGCGCCTCTTGGGACCGCGGGCGTCCCGCCGCTCTACGCCCAACAAGAGCGGGCGGGACGCCCGCGGTCCCGGGAAGGACCCTGTGCGAAGCGCTTCCGATCGGCTACCAAAGCCGGACAGGGAGGCGCGCATGGGACCGCTCAGCGGATTGAACGTCATTGAAATGGCCGGCATAGGCCCCGCGCCGTTCGTCGGCATGATGCTCTCCGACATGGGCGCCGACGTGCTCAGGATCGACCGAAAGCCGAGCGCCAGCGCCGACAAGTTCGAGCGGGTGAAGGCGCCGAATTTCGTCGATCGTGGCCGCCGTTCGATCGCGCTCGATCTGAAGCGGCCGCTGGGCGCCGCGCTTGCCTTGGACCTCATTGCCGGCGCCGACGCCGTCATCGAGGGGTTCCGGCCGGGCGTGATGGAGCGGCTCGGGCTCGGGCCGGAGGATTGTTTGAACCGCAACCCGAAGCTCGTCTTCGGTCGCGTTACCGGTTGGGGCCAGGATGGCCCGCTCGCGCAAACCGCCGGCCATGACATCAACTACATCGCGCTGACCGGCGTGCTGCACGCAATCGGCGGCGCCGAGCGGCCGATTCCGCCGCTGAACCTCGTCGGCGATTTCGCCGGCGGGGCGATGATGCTCGCGTTCGGGCTGGTCTGCGCGTTGCTCGAAGCCAGAGCGTCAGGGCGGGGGCAGGTGGTCGACGCGGCGATGACCGACGGCGCCTCGACGCTGGCGGCGATGATCTTCTCGTTCCGCGCCGCGGGTATGTGGCGCGACGAGCGCGCGGCCAATCTGCTCGACGGCGGCGCGCCGTTCTATCGGGCTTACGCCTGCGCGGACGGCGGGTTCGTCGCGGTCGGGGCGCTGGAGCCGCAATTCTTTGCCGCACTTCTAAAAGGGCTCGGTGTCGATGCGGCCGAATTGCCCGACCGATGGCGTCCGGAGAACTGGCCGGCAATCGCGGAGCGCTTCGCCGCAATCTTTGCGACCAAGAGCCGCGACGCGTGGGCGGATATTTTCTCGAGCACCGACGCTTGCGTGACGCCGATCTTGTCGCTCGGCGAGGCGCCGGGGCATCCGCACAACGCCTTCCGCCATAGTTTCGCCGGCGGCGAACCGCAGCCCGCGCCGCGCTTCTCGCGCACGCCCGGCGAGATCGCCGGGCCGCCGGTGACGATCGGGCAGGGCGGCGAGGCGGCGCTGCGGGGCCGCGGGATCGGCGATGAGAGGATCGCCGCGTTGAAGGCGTGCGGGGCGATGTGAGGCCGCGAGCGGGGGCGCTCGTCTGATTGATTTGATATTTAGGATCCTGATGTCGACATGCGCATGGGTTGCAGCAATCCGCGATCATATGGCGCCGTCATTGCGAGCAATCCATCGCGTGAGGCGCAACATGCGGCGCCGATCGATGCGCTGAGAGTTCGGCATAAATGACTTTGTTGCAGAATATTTACCTTCTCTGGCAAGCGCCCGTTATGATTTCCATGTGAACGCTCAATGCGGAATCAATCGAACGCACATGTGCGCGTTCCAATCAGCGCTTCATGTCAGAAGCCCAGCTCTCTCGTTCGCCGGTCGTGGGCGAGGGCCCCAACGGGGTTCGGGTCTGACATGTTTGCGTTTTCCAGGTTTCTGTTTGGCCGTTCGCGGGTCCGACAAGCGTTGGCGGAGCAACGTCAGGCGGCCGTGGATGCCTTGGCCGAGAAGGACGCGGCGCTCACGGCCTTGTTTGAAACCGGCACGGCCGGCATTTCCGAGGTCGATCTCGCTAGCGGTCGGTTCGTTCGCGTCAACCGGCGCTTCTGCGAAATCATGCGGCGCGGCGCCGATCTCCTGCTGACGATTGGCCCCGGCGACGTCATGCACCCAAATGACCGCGCGGAGGTGAAGGCCGAGTGGATGGCCGCGATGAAGATCAGCGGCCACTGGGAGGCCGAAGTGCGCCACATCGCGCCGGACGGCGGCGTGTTCTGGGTGCGCATCGGCGTCTCGGTGTGGAAACGCAACGAAGCCGGCGCGCCGGTGCGCTGCATCGCCGTGATGCAAGATATAACCACGAGCGTGAAGGTCAGGGAGCGTCTGCAATTCAGCGAGGAATTGTTGCGGCTCGGGCAACAGGTCGGCCGCATCGGCAGCTTCAGTCGCGATCTCAGAACCGGAATACTCACTTGCGGCGCCGAGACCAGCCACATGATCGGTATGTCCCCCGGCGACGGGTCGTTCTCCACGGAGACCTGGCTCGCCGCGGTCGTCCCGGAGGATCGCGCTCGCCTCTCGAATACGATTGAACAGGCGCTGGCGCGGCGCGAGGCCGAGATCGCCTGCGAATACCGGATCAAGCGCTACCCGGACGGATGCACGCGGCATCTGGAGATGCGCGGGCGTTATCTCTACGACGAGGCGGGGCAGCCGATCCGCTCGGTCGGCGTCGTCATCGATGTGACCGATCGCAAGGACGCGGAGCAGCAGCTGGCTTATGCCGCTGGACATGACGCCTTGACGGGTTTGACGAACCGCGCCCTGTTCCACCAGCGCGTGAACGCGGCGAGCGAACGCCTACATCGCGGCGAGTCGTTTGCGGTGCTTTATCTGGATCTCGATCGGTTCAAAGAGGTCAACGACACGTTCGGTCATCCGCAAGGCGACCGGCTGCTCGTCGAAGTGGCGGCGCGGTTGCGTTCGGAGCTGCGCTCCGACGATACGCTGGCCCGGCTCGGCGGCGACGAATTCGCGGTCATTCAATCGAACCTGCGCGATCCCGACGACGCAGGGCGGCTGGCGCGTCGTCTCGTCGAGCGCATCGCCGCGCCGTTCATGCTCAACGGACAGCGCGTCAGCATCGGAACCAGCGTCGGGGTGGCGATCGCGCCGCGCGACGGGGCGCACTATGAGGAACTCCTCGTTGCGGCGGATCTCGCGCTCTACGAGGCGAAATCGCAGCCGACGCGCGGCTGGCGCTATTTCGAATCGCAGATGCAGGCGAAGGCTCAAGAGCGGCGCGAACTCGAGCGCGACCTGCGTAGGGCGCTCGATCACGGGGAGTTCGAACTGTTCTATCAGCCGATCCTCGATGTCGCGACGCTGAAGATCAAACATTTCGAGGCGCTGATCCGTTGGCGGCGGCCGCAGAAAGGCCTCACCGCGCCGGACGTGTTCATTCCCATCGCCGAGCAGATCGGATTGATTGCCCCGCTCGGCGCATGGATTCTCGGCCGCGCCTGCGCCGAGGCGGCGTCATGGCCGGGCTTCATCGGCGTTGCGGTCAATGTCTCCGCCGTACAAGTGGCGGCGGGAGACCTGGAGGCGGTCGTCGCCTCGGCGCTCGCGGAAAGCGGGTTGGCGGCGGAGCGGCTCGAACTGGAAATCACCGAGACGTCGCTGCTCAACGATTCCGAGAAGACGCTTGCGACGCTGCGCAAACTGAAGGCGCTCGGCGTCAAGATCGTGATGGATGATTTCGGGGCCGGGCATTCCTCGCTCGGCTATCTGCAGAGCTTTCCGTTCGACAAGGTCAAGATCGATCGCGCCTTCGCCAAGGGGGTCGATAGCTCGCTGAAGAGCGCGGCGATCGTCAAGGCGATCATCGATCTGTGCGAGGCCCTGGAAATGTTGACGACGATCGAGGGCGTCGAGACGGAGGAGCAGTTCCGGGCGATCAGCAAACTGGGCTGCAAGGAAGTGCAAGGCTATCTGTTCAGCCCGCCGCGCCCGGCCGAAGAGGCGCCGCGGCTGCTCGCGCAGTTTGGCGGGCCGCCGCACCTGGTTCGCGCGGCGGAGTGAGAGGGGGGAGGGAAGCGCCGGTCGTTCGCAAAGGAGGATATTGTAAAACTGGTCAGCGCCCTTAGTCCGTCCCTTTGACAAGATTTTGCACGGCCGGATGCGTTTTGGCGCGAGTCGAGCTTGTGTGATAGTATCTTCGGGTAACCGCATGGTGGAGCGGGATTGATGTCAGGCGAAGCGACCACGCAGTGGACGGTCTCGGTGTCGAAGGAGACCGACGCCGTGGTGCGTAATTTTCTCGCCGAGCGCGGCATCGCGCAGGGCGATTTATCGAGATTCATCGAAGACGCCGTCAAGTGGCGAGTGCTTGATCAGACGCTCACGGAGGCGAGGGGTAAATTCGCCGACATGGCGCCGGAAGCCTTGGACGACCTGTTGGACGAGGCCGTCGCTGCGACGCGTCGATCCGGCGCAGGCTAGCTTGCGGGTCGTCGTCGACACGAACATCCTCGTAAGCGCCCTGCTTTCTGGCGCGTCATTGCCCGCGCATTTGATTTTTCTCTGGCGTGACGGCGTATTTGATCTGTTGACGTCCGACGCGCAACTCGACGAATTGATGCGGGTGACGCGCTACCGCGAATACGCGAGCGGTTGCCGCCAAGCCTCGCGGGACGACTTATCAACGAGCTTCGCGAACTCGCAGTTCTGATTGGCGATCTTCCCACTGTTACGGCGTCGCCTGATCCCGACGACAATTATCTGTTGGCGACTGCGTCGCCCGGATCGGCGGACTTTCTTGTCACCGGCGATAAACGCGACCTATTGCCGCTCGCGCGCTTCGACGGGACGAAAATCGCGACCGTGAGGGAGTTCCTGGTTTTGACCGCGATTGCCATAACCGATCGTTCTGAAAAGGGGGTAATCATGCAATTGGTATCACCGGAAGCGCCGGTGAGGATCACAAGTCGCATCTCGAGGGTCTATTTTGCGCGAGCCCGCTGTCTGGAGCAAGCGAGGTAACAATATTTGCTGGCGGAACCGTCATCGC
>Ga0302326_10020670_pt1 | contig 13539 bp, 10 predicted proteins | sample Palsa_T0_3_FD_202264 | JGI IMG/M metagenome (GOLD analysis project Ga0302326, IMG submission 202264) | Peat permafrost microbial communities from Stordalen Mire near Abisko, Sweden - Palsa_T0_3 | ecosystem: Environmental > Terrestrial > Soil > Palsa > Peat permafrost | place: Sweden: Abisko... | reverse complement strand
CCTGCCTGCTCGAAGATCGCCCAGAAGACCATCGCGGCGACGAAGAAGATGAGGATCGCGGCGATGCGCCTTCCCGTCACGTCGCCCCTCGACCCGAACCACAGGACGGCCGCCACGGGCGCCCCGACGTAGCCGAGGCGGATCCACGCGAACCTCTCCGAGAGGTCCGCGAGGACGACCAGGGCGAGGACGGCCGCGCTCGCGAGGAGGACGCCGCCGAGGATGAGCCATGGCCGGGCGGAAGCCGGGGGGGGGCGGCCCACGTGGGCGAGCCTTTCCCGTCCCGCCACATACTGCAGGAGCCCCAGCGTCATGCCCGCCCCGGCCGCCGCGAATCCCCAGTGCCAGCTGCGGGCGGCGTCAAGCCCGTGGGCGGAGAGCCAGTCCCTGAACGCGGCGCTCTGCGCCAGGAATCCGCACACGAGCGGGGCGAAGAACGCCCCCAGGTTGATCCCCACGTAGAAGATGGAGAAGCCCGCGTCGCGCCGCACGTCCCCCGGGGAGTAGAGGCTGCCGACCATCGAGCTCACGTTGGGCTTGAGGAGGCCCGTTCCCAGGACGATGAGGACCAGGCCCGCGTAGAACGCGCCCAGATTCGAGATCGCGAGCGTGAAGTGCCCGAGCGCGATCACGACCCCGCCCAGGAGCACGGAGCGCCGTGCGCCGAGGAAATTGTCGGCGATGAAGCCGCCGGGTATCGAGAGAAGGTAGACGCTCATCGTGTAGGTGCCGTAGATGAAGGCGGCCTTGCGGACGCCGAACGCGAGCCCGCCCGCCGCGGCGGGCGCGACCATGAAGAGGATGAGGAGCGAGCGCATCCCGTAGTAGCTGAACCGCTCCCACATCTCCGTGAAGAAGAGCGTCGTCAGGCCCCTCGGGTGGCCGCCGATCCCGCCGCGGTCCGGCTCCGGCGCTCGCATGGGGACTTTGGCCTCGTCCATTGCGCCCCATCGTGGCCGGGCCCCGGCGCCGCGCAAATCCCAATCTTCAGCGCGAGAGGGCGCTGCGGGCCGCGTGGGCGAGGGCGGCCATCCCCTCCGCGCCGGCCGTCTCCTCCAGGCGCCGCAGGAATTCCCTGCGCTGGGCCGCGGGAATCCCCGAGGGGGCCCAGGTTTCCGACCACAGGAAGCTGCCGAGCGCGTCGTCGCACCGCCCGAGGCCGAGGAGGACAAGCGCCCGGTCGTAGTCCGCCTGGTAGAAGCGCCCGTCGAGATCGAGGGCCTCCTCAAAGTGGTCGTTCGACTCGCGGAATTCCCCCGCCCTGGCGAACTGGAGGGCGAGGCGCTCGTGGAGGATCGCCAGGTAGGGGATGGCCCCGAACTCGGCCCCCAGCCGGCGCTTGTCCGCGATGATGGCCGCCGCCCGCAGGAATCCCTGGCTCCCCGGGTGGATCCGGAGGAAGGCGTCCACCGCCTCCGGGGCCCTCTTCTCGTCGCCGCGCAGGAACTCGAGGATCAGCCGGCGGCTCGAGAAATCCTCGAGGAGGACCGGGTTCGTGAGGCCGCGCTCGACGTAGGCGTGCTGAACCGTGTCGCTCGCCCATATGTCGAGCTGGCGCCAGCTGAGCCATCCCAGGATGGCGACGGCCGCGATCGAGGCGCCGGCGGCCCACGGGCGGGCCCGCCGAGCGGACACTCCCGCGAGAAGGGCCCCCAGGACAGCGGCCGAGATCGCCGTCAGGAAGTAGCCGTAGCGGTCGCTCGCCATATGGGGCTTCTCGGTGAGCCCGAAGAAGGGCGCGGCAGCGGCAAGGTATCCGAACCAGATCGCGGCGATCGCGGGGCGCCGGCGAAACGCCAGCACGGCGGCGGCGGACGCGGCGATGACGGCGGCCGCGCTCAGGACGAAGGGCCAGTCCGCCGGCCTGAAATCGAAGAGGGTGTCATAGAGCGGGGAGAGGTGGAAGGGCACCCAGGGCTTCCAGACATAGTAGGCGGCGACGTAGGCCGACTGGGCGAGGCGGCTGGCGAGGGGCAGCTCAAGCAGCCCGGGCACCGGTCCGAAGGCGTCGGAGGAGTAGCGGGCGGCCAGGTTCATGGCGAACGCGGCCGCAAGCGGGACGAGGAATACCACCTTCTCCATGGCGAGCCGCGGCAGCCTCGAGGGGCGCCCGCGCGTCCAGAGCCAGTCCAGGCCCACGATGAGGAAGGGGACTCCCAGGGCGACGGGGTAGGTGAGGAGGGACGCAGCATACCCCGCGGCCGACAGGCACAGCCACCCGGCCCGGCGCCATCCCTGCGCGAGGTAGGTGCGCATGTAGGCCACGAGGCTCGCAAGGAGCAGCGCCGCGGCCTGCCCGTAGAGGTTTCCCGAGACCCAGGCCGTCGTCTCGACCCGCATCGGGTGAAGGGCCCACCAGCCCGCCGCGATCGCCGCCGCCCCGACGTCCCAGGCCGCGAGCCCGCGGTCCCTGCCGGCCGGGGTGAAGAGCCGCAGCGCGAAGAGCACGAGCGCAAACACGAGCGCGGAGTTTGCCGCATAGAGGGCGAGCGCCACGGCATGGTAGGGCGCCGGATCGAGGCCGGCGAACTCATAGGTCGCGCTGAAGTTGAGCCAACCGAGCGGAATGTACCGCCGGACATAGCTCCAGTCGGTGAACATCCACCGGAGCCTCTCGGCCGCGAGGCCCCCCATGTGCGGGTTCAGGGCCACGTTGACGTCGTCGTCGCGCAGGTAGAGGAAGCCGAAGCCGAGCGAGCGCAGGTTGATCGCGAGGCCCGCGAGCACGACCAGGGCCCCGCAGAGAAGCGCGAGCCTGCGCGCCCGCGCCGAGGCAAAGAACAGGGGGTGCGGGAACGGGCGCTCCAAGGGGCTACTCCTTGTGCCGGCTGATGCTCGCCCCGTCGTCGGGCCGGAGCGGCCTGAAGATGAGCGCCGAGACGATCGTCATCACCCCCATCGTCAGGAAGGTCCAGTGGATGCCGCTCACGAGGGCCGCGGGCCCGGGCCGGTGCTCGCCCCCGAGGAACACGGCCGCCAGGAGCGACGACACGGCGACGCCAAAGCTCAGCGACATCTGCTGGACCGTGCTCGCGATGCTGCTGCCGGCGCTCGCGTCGGCGTCGGGCAGGTCGGCGAACACGAGCGTGTTGATGCTCGTGTACTGCATCGACGAGAAGAACCCGAGGGCGAATCCCATGGCGACGATGAGGGCCGCGGGGACGCCCGGGGCCACGGTCATGAACAGGATCGTGATCGCGCCGATGGCGACCGTGTTGTAGAGGAGGACGCGCCTGTAGCCGAACCGCGTCAGGATCCGCGGCATCATCATCTTCAGGCTCATCGCCGCGAGCGGCTGGGGGACGATGAGGAGGCCCGACTGGACGGGCGTGTATCCGAGCCCGATCTGGTAGAGGAGCGGCAGGAGGAAGGGCATGCCCCCGACCCCGAGGCGGGTGGCGAAGCTTCCCGCCACGGCGGCGCGGAAGGTGCGCGTCCTGAAGAGCGCCAGCTTCAGGAGGGGAAACTCCTCGCGCAGGGCGTAGAGCACGTACGCGAGGAGGAGGAGCACGGAGACGGCGAGGAGGAAGATCACGCTCTTCAGGTCGAGGCCGTGCTCGCCGAATATCTCCAGGACGTAGGAGAGCAGCGCGATGCCCGAGCCGAAGAGCGCGAGGCCCACGAAGTCGAGCGGCACCCGCACCGTGGAGCGGTAGTCCGGCATGTGGCGGTAGACGAGGTACGTCCCGGCCAGGCCCACGGGGATGTTCACGAAGAAGATCATCCGCCAGTGCAGGTAGCCGACGATGAGGCCGCCGGCGAGCGGGCCGATGAGGGGCCCGATGAGGCCGGGCACCGCGACGAAGCTCATCGCGCGGACGAGGTCGGCCCTGGGAAAGGTCCTCACCATCGTGATTCTCCCGACGGGCATCATGAGCGCGCCCCCGCATCCCTGCAGGATCCTCGAGGCGACCAGCATCGGCATGTTGACGGAAAGCCCGCAGAGGAGCGACCCGGTCGTGAACACCCCTATCGCCGTCATGAAGACCAGGCGCGTCCCGAACCGGTCGGCGATCCAGCCGCTGACGGGGATGAAGACGGCCAGGCTGATCGTGTAGCTCGTGAGGGCGGCCTTCATGCTGAGCGGGGCGACACCGAGCGCGTCGGCGATCGTGGGGACGGCCGTGTTGAGGATCGTCGTGTCAAGCGACTCCATGAAGAAAGCGACGGCAACCAGCCACGGGAGGAGCCGCTTAACGTTGTCGGTCGCCTGGGGGGCTGTCATGGGAGCGCGCCGAGGAGAAGGGCTTGCGCGCGCGATGGCAACCCGGCTCGGGGCCGCGCGCCTCCGGAAAAGCGGCTTGCGTCGTCCCCCCGCCCCAGTGGACACTCCGGGGTGTCTGCCACCCGGACGCGCACCGTGCACTTCTGACTACATGGACGACGACGCTTCCAAGGTAAATCCGACGGCGGATTTCAACAAGATCGACCTGAGCCAACTGCAAGGCTTCAGCTTCGGAACCCAGTGGGCAAAGGACAAGGAGGCCCCGGCCGACGGGAGGGAGCGAGGGGACCGGCCGCACCGCGACGATCGCCCAGGCTCCCCGGGCGGCGCGCCCGACCGGAGGGACCGCAGGGCCTTCCGCAGGCCCGCGGGCGACTCGCCCTCAGGCCCGGCCCGGGAACCCGCGGGCGCCGGCGGCCCGCGAAGGGACATGGGCGAGCGCCCCGGCGCCCCGCGGCGCGGGGGCCCCTCGCAGGAATGGCAGGACCGCGGCCCCTACGACAGCCCTTACTTCAGCGCCGTGTTCTTCCCGGAGGACACGAGCTTCAACGCGCTCGTGCGGACGATCCGCTCCTCGGCGCGCACGATCGAGCTCTTCGAGATCGCCCGCACCGTCCTCGGCAAGCCCGAGCGGTTCGTGGTCGTCGTCTCGCGCAAGCCGCGCCCGGCCGGGGCGCCCGACGCCGCGCCCGTTCCGATCCACGTCTCCGTCCCCGACGGGCTGCCGTTCGAGACCGAGGAGGCCGCGGTGGCCCATGTCGTGGGGGAGCATTTCGGCATGTTCTTCGACAGCGCCGAGGCCCAGGTCGAGCCGCCGAAGGGGAACTACCTCGTGATCAACAAATGCGGGATCACGGGCGAGCTGCTCGGGCCGCCGAATTACCACCGCTACACCCAGATGGTGCAGCAGCACCATGCGGCGAAGGTCGCCCGGATGCCCTTCGAGGCGTTCCGCGCCCGGATCGAGACGGTCCGCGACCCCGAGGTCGTTAACCAGTGGCTTGAGAAGATGAAGAAGGTGACGCGCTACACGTGGAAGGGCCCCGTCGCGGAGGGCCAGGCGGCTCCCGCCTTCGACGGGCCCGACGAGGCCAGGCAGCACCTGCTCGCGAACGCGCGAGAGAGCGTCGTCAAGGCGGTCGAGAGCGCGCGGTTCCACGGCAAGGCCCTCGAGAAGATGCCGCGCGGGGAGATCCTCATGGCGATCGAGGGCGCCTATGAGCGCCAGCTGCGGTTCCCGCTCGACACGGCCAACCAGCTCCGGGGAAGGCTCAGGAGGGAGCACTTCACGATCTTCAAGAAGGGGTCCAAGGGCGTGTCCTATGTGTGCGCGGTGAAGCGCAAGTTCAGGGTCACCGGCCAGGTGTTCGGAGAGAGCATCGGCAGCCTCATCTCGTTCATCGAGGCCCACCCGCTCGTGAAGGCGGGCGACCTGGCGTCCAAGTTCCTGGAGATATCCGCGCCCGCGGACGGCGCCCCGGTCGCCCCCGACGTGCGCGAAAGGATGGTGCGGATGCAGGGCGACCTCATATGGCTCGTGCGCGAGGGCTACGTGACGGAGTTCATCGACGGGGGCCTCTACGCGCCGCCGGCGATGGTCGAGTCGCGCAAGAAGGAGGTCGAGTCGGAGGATGTCGACCCCGAGAACTTCCCCGAGATGCCCGCAGCGGGCGCCCCGCTCCCGCAGCACGAGCCCGCGGTCCCGGACGCCCCCGCGGAGCAGGCGGCCCCCCCGCCGGCGGAGACCCCGGTCGCCTCCGGTCCCGCCTAGCGCAGGCGGATCGTGTGCCGGCCGTCGGCCCCGATGTCGAAATCGAGGTGCCACGCGTCCGGCGAGATCCATGCCCCGAGCCTCTCCGGCCACTCCACCGCGAGGCACCACGGGCTCACGAGGTACTCCTCGAGGAGGAGCGCCGCGACCTCGTCCTGGGACTCGACGCGGTAGGCGTCCAGGTGCGCGAGCATTCGCCTCGGGCCCTGGTGGAGGCTGTAGATGACGAAGGTCGGGCTCGTCACGGGCTCGGTGATCCCCAGGCCGAGCGCCATGCCCTGCACCCACGTCGTCTTTCCGGCCCCGAGGTCGCCGTGGAGCGCGGCCGTGGCGTCGGCCGGGAGTTGCGCGGCCCACTCGGCGGCGAGCCGGCGGGTCTCCTCGGCGGTCGCCGTCGCGACGCCGGAGCGCAGCCTATCGGTGATGCTCGTAGCCACGGAATTGCCCGAGCTCGATGGCGCCGGGCGGGACCGCCCCGGCGGGCACGAACCTCCCGATGCAGGACAGGCGCGTGCGCGGGAACGCCCGGCGCCAGGCGCCCTCGAGGGCGGCGCGCCCGGCGCGCGAGGCCACTGAAATGGCGAGCTCGTAGTCCTCGCCGTCGCAGAGCGCCTCGCGAACCGTCGCTCCGGCCCGCCGGGGTAGCATGGCGGCGTAGATCGCGGCCGACGCGCCGGACGGCGCGAGGGCGCGCAGGTCCTTGGCCAGTCCGTCGCTCACGTCCAGCATCGCGCGGACCTCGCCGCGCCCCGCGAGCCATTCGCCCTCGGCGAGCCTGGGCGCAAAATGGAGGTGGTGGCCCGTCGGCAGGCTGCGCCCGAGGGAGCCCGTGACGTAGATCCAGTCCCCCGCCCGGGCGCCCGAGCGGGCCAGGATGCGCCCAGTAGCCTCCCCGGTGAGGGCGAGCGTCGCGACGAACGAGCCCTTGAGGCCCGCCACGTCCCCTCCGACGACCGCGACCCCGTGCCTGCGCGCCTCCCGCGCGATTCCCCTGTAGAAGCCCTCGAGCCATCCGAGGGCGACACGGCCGTCGAGGGCCAGCGCGACGACGGCCGCCCGGGGGCGGCCGCCCATGGCGGCGATGTCGCTCAGGTTGCGCCTCATGAGCTTCGCGCCCACCTCGCGGGCCGGCGAACCGTCTGCGAAATGCACCCCGCGCACGACCGCGTCGACCGTGAGAAGCTCCCGGCCGCGCGCGGGCCTGAGCACCGCGCAGTCGTCCCCGATCCCCGCGGGCGGCGCTGGCGAGGCGCTCCCCAGCCACCCGCGGATGGACCGGATGAGGCGATCCTCGCCGATCGAGGAGACCGACCCCTTGGAGGTCCCCGACATGAGTCCGGCGGCCTTCACGAGCCGAATCCCGCCAGGACGAGGATGATCATGTTCAGGTTGAAGAGCGCGTGCGCGACGATGGGCGTGATGATCGAGCCGGTCCGCTCGTAGGCGATGCAGAACGTCGCCGCAAGGGCGATCAGGGGAAGGAGGCTCGCGAGGCCCCCCAGGTGGTCGGACCACTGCACGTGGAGGGCCCCGAAGACGACCGAGGTGGACGCTATCGCGACCCAGCGGGGCATCCTCGTCCTGAGGTACCTGAAGAGGCCCCCGCGGAACAGCACCTCCTCGGCGGCCGGGACAAGGAGCGTCGCGACCAGGACAAACAGGGCCCGCAGCACGGCCGAGTGCGTGTTCTCGAGGATCCCGACCAGTTCCTGCTTCTCGTCGGGGAGCCCCATGCCGGTCAGGAACGCGCCCCAGCCGTAATTGATCGCGGTGACGAACGGCATGGCCGCAAGGAAGGCGAAGACCCCGCCGGCGAGCCCCGCGCCGATCCCCCGGCGGGCGCCCGCCTGCGGATCCGCGCCCCCGTACAGAGCATGGAAGGACAGCATGCCGACCAGGAATCCGCCCTCCATCGCCGCCGACGCGGCCACGACCGCCGCGTCCGGGCCGAGGTGGACCCTGTGCAGGACGGCTCCGGCGACGCCGTTGGCGACAACGGCCCCCATGAACCCGAAGCAGAGGAACAGCGCGAACTCGACGCCCGGGACGCGCCACTCCGGCAGGAGCGACCTGGGCAGCGCGCGCGCCCTGCGGCTGAGGACAAGCCAGAGGAAGAGGACGAGCCCCGCCGCGTGGAGCGCGATCTCAAGGGCGACGATCGCGACCTGCGCCGCCGTCATCTGGTCGGTCTCGATCACGACGCCGCGAGCGGGAACACGATCCGGCCGTCAACGATCGTGCTCCTGACGCGGCCCTTCAGCGTCCGCCCGTTCCACGGCGAGTTGCTCGACTTGCTCTGGCCGGCCTTCGCGTCGTAGGTCCATTTCTCGGCGGGGTCGAAGAGGCAGATGTCGGCGGCGGCCCCCGCCTCGAGCGTCCCGGCCGCCAGGCCCAGCAGGCGGGCGGGCTTGCGGGTCATCAGGTCGATCGCGTGGGAGAGCTTGAACCTGCCCTTGGAGACCAGGACATCGAGCACGACCGCGAGGGCCGTCTCCAGGCCGATCACCCCGTTCGGCGCATAGTCGAACTCCTTGTCCTTCTCGTAGTCCGTGTGCGGGGCGTGGTCGGTCGCGATGCAGTCGAGCGTGCCGTCCCTGAGCCCCTCGATGATCGCCCTGCGGTCCGCCTCGGTCCGCAGGGGCGGGTTCATCTTGAAGTTGGTGTCGTAGGTCGAGAGGGAGCTGTCGGTGAGCGCGATGTGGTGGGGCGTCGCCTCGGCCGTGACCCGGGCCCCGCTCGCCTTGGCCTGGCGCAGGATCTCGACCGAGCGGGCGGAGGAGATGTGCTGCATGTGGATGTGGGCCCCCGTGTAGAGGGACAGGATGATGTTCCGCGAGACGATCAGGTCCTCGGCGGCGTTGGGCCACCCGCGCAGGCCGAGGCGGATCGACTCGTCGCCCTCGTTCATGACGGCCTCCCGCGTCATCGACTGGTCCTGGCAGTGGTCCATGACGGGCAGGTCGAACATCTTGGCATACTCGGCCGCGCGGCGCATGAGCTCGTTCGACTGGACGCAGTCGCCGTCGTCGGTGATCGCGACCACGCCCGCCCGCCTGAGCGAGCCGATGGGCGAGAGGGTCTCGCCCTTCATCCCGATCGTGATGCACCCGGTCGGCAGCACCTTCACGACGGCGCCCCGGCGCGCGGCGTCCAGGATGAACTGGATCGTCCCGGCGTTGTCCGCCGGGGGCGTCGTGTTCGGCATGCACACGACCGTCGTGAACCCGCCGGCGGCGGCCGCCCGCGAGCCCGTCGCGATCGTCTCCTTGTGGGTCTGGCCGGGCTCCCGGAAATGAACGTGGATGTCGACGAGCCCCGGCGCGGCGACGAGCCCGCGCCCGTCGACCGTCTTCGCCCGCTTCCTCTCGGCCGCCGAGAGGGACGCGGCAATCCGTCCGTCGCGCACGAAAAGGTCCCCGGCCGAGTCCCTCTTGGACGCGGGATCGATGACACGGGCGTTCTTTATCCAGAGTGTGGCCATGGCAGGGGGCTATTCCGTCGACGAGATCATGGTCTCGGGCTGGTTGCCCGCGCACAGGTAGAGGACCGCCATGCGGATCGCGATCCCGTTGGAGACCTGCTCCAGGATCACGCTGCGCTCCCCGTCCGCCAGCTCGCTGTCTATCTCGACGCCGCGGTTGATGGGGCCGGGGTGCATGATGATCGCCCTCGGGTTGAGCCAGGAGGCCCGGGTCTTGTTGAGCCCGAACATGCCCGTGTACTCGCCGATCGACGGGAAGTGCTGGTGGCCCTGGCGCTCGTGCTGGATGCGCAGGAGCATGACGACCTCCGCGTCGGCGAGGGCCGACTTCAGGTCGTGCGAGACCCTTGCGCCGAGGGCCGTGAATCCCTGCGGAACGAGCGTCGAGGGGCCCACCAGCGTGACGGCCGCGCCCATCTTCGTCAGCGCGTGGATGTTCGAGCGCGCGACCCGGCTGAACAGGATGTCGCCCAGGATCGCGACCTTGCGGCCCTTCAGGGAGCCCAGGTGCTCCTTCATCGTGAACGTGTCGAGAAGCCCCTGGGTCGGGTGCTCGTGGGCGCCGTCGCCGGCGTTGATGACCGGGATGTCCAGGATCTTGCTCAGGTAGTAGGGGGAGCCGGCCGCGGCGTGCCGGATCACGATCATGTCGGCGTTGAGTGCCTGGATGTTCTCGGCCGTGTCGCGCAGGGTCTCGCCCTTCGCGGTGGAGGAGCTCGCGGCATCGAAGGCGATGACGTCCGCGCTCAGCCTCTTTGCGGCCATCTCGAAGGCCATCCGCGTGCGCGTGCTCGGCTCCAGGAACAGGTTGACGATCGTCTTGCCGCGCAGGACGGGGACCTTCTTCACGTTGCGGTGGAGGATCTTCTTGAATGCCGACGCCGTCGCGTGGACCTGCTCAATCTCCGCGAGGCTCAGTTCCTCGATCGTCAGGAGGTGCCGGCGGTTCCAGGTCATCGGGACAGCGCGGCCTTCTGTTTCCCCGCGCGCCGGCGGATGTCGATCCTGTCCCGCGAGGGATTTTCATCAAGGGAGACCAGCACGTCCTCGTCGTCGCCGGCAGTGATGGTGATGCCGGAGAAATCTGCGGCGACCGGGAGGCGTCGGCTGCCGCGGTCGACGAGCACCGCGAGCTCGACCGTGGCGGGGCGCCCGTGGTCGAAGAGCTCGTCCAACGCGGCCTTCACGGAGCGGCCGGTGAAAAGCACGTCGTCGACGAGAAGGACGGCGGCCCCGTTGACGTCGCCCGGCAGGAGCGTCGCCGCGAATTCCTTCGGGACCGGGTGCCTTCCCAAGTCATCCCTGTGGAATGAGATATCAAGGTCACCGACCCGCTTTGCCCCGAGGATCGCGGCGAGGCGCCGGGCGAGCGGGATGCCGCCGTTGGCGATCCCCAGGATCAGGAGGCCCCGGGTGTCCGGATGGCGGGCTCCGACCGCCGCGGCAAGCCGCTCTATGGCGGCGTGAACCTCCCGGGAACCGACGGTCTTGGGCGGGGCCATTGCGCCAAGTACTGCATGCCCGCGCTGCCCCGGTAAAGCGAAATAGGGCTAGGGCGGGTTTCCCAGCCAGTCGGACAGCTCCGCGCCCTCCGAGATGCGCCGGCCCCCCTGGTATTCCGCGCCGAGAAGGCGCTCGTATCCAGGCTCGGCGAACCTGCGGCAGTGCAGGAGGACCCGGGCCCTCTGGCCGGGCGCGCGCACGAGCCGGCCTAGGGCCTGGTTCACCTTCTGTATTCCCGGGATGCGGTACACGCGCTCAAAGGCGGCATCCCTTCCCAGGTCCTCGAACACGGCAAGCCTTGCCCGCTGGACGGGGTTCACCTCCGGCAGCGCGGGGCCGACGACCATGGCGTGCGACACCCGCCCGCCCAGGAGATCAATGCCCTCGGCGAAGCCCGAGCCGAGAACGAGGAAGAGCGCAAGGCCCTCCTCGAGCGCCCCCTCGATCCATGCGCTCTTCTCGGCGAGTTCTCCGCGCCTCGGCTGGAGGGCCGCCGTCCCGAGCGCAGCCGCGACCGACTCCGCGTACGCGAAGCTGGGAAAGAAGACCGCGATCGGAGCGGATTCGCCGGCGGCGCGGTGGAGGGCCGCGACGGTCGCCGCCGTGGTCTCGAGGTGCCTCTGGCGGTGCTGGAAGCTGGTGTCGACCCGCAGGTCGACGGCGACGTCGTAGGCCCCGTCCCTCCAGGGGGCCGGGGCGCGCACGACCGCGAGGGGGTCCAGGCCGCAGGAATCGGCGAAGCGCTCGGGCGGCCCGGGAGTGGCCGTCGCCAGGACGACCCCTCCGAATTCCCGCAGGGCCGCGCCCACCGCCGGCGAGGCGTCGAGGCACGTGACCGAGAGGAGCCCGTCCTGCGGGCACCACCACAGCCGGGAGAGCTCGACCGCCTCCAGCTGCAGGACGACCGACGGGATCCTCCAGATGATCCCGCATATGTGGGGCCCGAGAGCGACGGGGTCCATGGGCTGCTCCGCGGCGGCCTCGGCCAGGCCCGACAGGTGGCCGAGGGCGTCCAGCCGGTCGGAATCGGCCAGGGCGCCCGCGCGGCGCAGGGACCCGAGGAAGCGGGCCCAGGACTCCCATTTTTCCAGCCATGCGCCGGGCGCCCCGCACGAGCGCAGGGCGTCGCACACGGCGGACGCGTCGCCCGAGGAGAACGCGTGCGAGTGTGCGTCGGCCGCCCTCGAGGCCAGGTTGTGGGCCTCGTCGACCAGGATCAGCGTGCGCGCCGGCTCAAAGCCCGCGCGCTCGTAGAAGAGCCCGCTGCTGTCGGGCGAGAAGACATAGTTGTAGTCGCCGATCCAGACGTCGTTGAAGGCGAGCGCCGCCCGGGTGATCTCGTAGGGGCAGATCCTCGCCTGCGCCCCCGCGGACCGGAGCGTCGCGAGGTCCCGCGGCTGGTCGTCGAGGAGGTAGAACCGCGAGAGTCCGCTTTCGGGCCAGCGCCTGTCGGCCCCATCCAGGTAGGGGCACGCCTCGCGCACGCACTGGAAGACCGTGTTGACGCAGTGCTCGGACTTGTTGCGAACGTGCCATGCGGCGACCGCCGTCCCCGCGCCGGTGTCGGGGCCCGGGGCGGTCATCGCCCGGAGCGTCTCGACGACGTGGAGCTGGCCCGTCGACTTCCCCGTGAGGTAGAGCGCCCGGTCGAAGTTGCCCGCCCTGAGTTCGCCGAGCGCGCATTCCAGGAGGACGCCCGTCTTCCCGAAGCCCGTCGGCGCCTCAAAAAGGACCGCGGCCCGCCCGTCCCGCACGGCGCCGGTCAGCTGCGCGGACGCCGACTCCTGGCCGATGCGCAGGGCGGCGAAGGCCGGGCGGAACCTGAGCGCGCGCAGGCGCTGGCGCCCGCGCAGGCGCAGCTCCAGGAACTCGGCGACGCGGTCCAGCTGGAGCTCAAGGCCCCGCTCGTCGCAGGACGAGAGCGCGACCGTCTGCGCGAGGCCCGTGTCGGACTCGACGAACACGAGCTCGCCCCTTTCCCCCGAGCCCCGCAGGGCCGCGTAGGCCGCGAGCTGCACAAAGTATCCGGGATAGTCCGAGCGAAGCTGCGCCTCCTCCACGGGGAGGGCCCGCGCCACGGTCTTGATCTCGCGAAGCACGGCCCGTCCCCCCGACAGGACGATCTGGTCGATCCTGCCGGCCAGGGCGAGGATCCAGCCCCTGCGCGCCATTTCCCCGCTGACCGGGACCTCGAACTCCGCGACGGCGCCCTCCGAAATCACCTGCTCGCGCAACTCCCGGTGCCAGCGCGTCCCGAGCTGGGCCCGCCAGAGGCCCCCCGCCCCCGAGGACGCTCCCTTCGGTCCCACGGAGAAGTCCGACAGGTCCCCCACGCTCAGTTGCGCGCGGCGCCGGTCCAGGTCGAAGTTCACTTGACGATGATCTCGGTGCTCGCGCCGAGGTAGTCCTCGAGGCTTCGCCGGATCCGCTCGACGTCGCCCGCCGGGGACTCCTGCTCGTCGAGCCTGCGGCCCAGGGCGCCCGCGGCGAGCGCGCGGTCGGCCGCGGGCAGCGACGGGAGCCATTCCTGCTTCACCGGGTAGCCCTCGTCGCGTGCAA
>Ga0302326_10020669_pt1 | contig 13539 bp, 10 predicted proteins | sample Palsa_T0_3_FD_202264 | JGI IMG/M metagenome (GOLD analysis project Ga0302326, IMG submission 202264) | Peat permafrost microbial communities from Stordalen Mire near Abisko, Sweden - Palsa_T0_3 | ecosystem: Environmental > Terrestrial > Soil > Palsa > Peat permafrost | place: Sweden: Abisko... | reverse complement strand
GCTACCCCGATTTCCTCCGGTCCGTCTTTCAGAAAATGCCCGCGCCCGGCACGCATTATTTCCTGTGGCCAGGCGCCAACCCGGATAACCTCGATTGGGTGGAGATGGATCGTTTATGGGCCGCCGAAGCCGCTCGCTGGGGCGGCGAGAACGAGATAGCCGCACACTGGCTACGGTATCGCGAGCTGGATCATGAGTTCCTTCTGTGCAACATTCTTACGAGTCAAGACAAGTTACTCGAATATGTCGGCAATCGACGCGGATCGGTCATCTGGTGGAGCAATGCCTTCTGCACAATCTTCAGCGCTTGTCACTACACACTTGAGGAAAAGCAGGAGCTTTACGAGGACTGGATCAGAAAGCTGGCGAGCAAAGCGCCGGGGATTCTGCTATATGGTTCCGACCATAGCAACAGTCCTGTAAATTGCACTGGCGCCGCCGAATACTGGAAAAGCTACCAGGAGGCGGGCGGGGGTTCGCTGGGAGAACGGCGCTTGTACCGGCATGCCATGCGCTTTTGATAGAGAGACTCACTCCTACCAGGCGCCGCTGCTTTCTTGTAACCCACGGAAATCTCTGATATTCCGCACAATGATCCGATAATATTCATCCACTAACTTATCGGAAAACGGCCGCGCGTCTACATACAACCGGATGTTATGAGTCTGGTGAAAACTTTCGATCTGTTGCCGAATGTTATCGAATGCCGACCCGAAGTAGCGCCGGTTATCTGTCAGACGCGAAGGGCGCGCGATGCACGGGTCCACGATATGCCGCTGAATGGCGTTGCGCCGGGCTGACTCGTAATCGAGTGAGTCGCTCGTCCTGTCGAGCATCGAATAGTGCTCCGGCCGAATCTCGTCGCGCAGATCGGTCATGCCCTGTGTATACGACTTTCCCGCCCAGAGATCTTTAGCCTCCAGCAGTTGCCGCCGCGGATTTAAGACAACCGGAGGCGAGAGTACATGATCGAAACGGGCGCCCGCGCGGTCCAACCGGAACGCCAGGTTGCGCGCTTCCCCCAGCCGTTCGGAGCCATCGGGGTTGAATTCGCGAATGTAGCCGCCCACCCGGCGATAAATATCTTTGGTAATCGCGAATCCGCATTGCATGGGAACGTTTTGGAAATCGCGAAAAATTTCGGGAGTGAGCAGCGCCGATCTCTCATCGAAACTAAGCGCGGTCATACTCTCGGGGCTGAAAGAGATACTTCCAATTTCCGCGAACTGCCGTCTCGCCAACCGCGGAACCTTGAGCCAGTACTCGGTTGGCGGGAAGCCTGAATAACTGAACACATCTATGCCGCCGCCTTCAAAGCGCTGCGAGATCGTGTGGATAAAGGTGCGGGGGAAGAGACTGTCGGAATCCGTGTGTACCATGATCGGGCGGGTGGCATCTTCCAGAGCGAAATTGCCGCCCCGCGCTCGTGCGGCGACGACGCCCTTTTCCGGCTCCACGAGGATCACCGATTCCAGAGTCTCCGGCCAGCTCTCAAGCACTTCGCGCGACCGGTCCGTACTCGCGTTGTCCACGGCGATAATGCGAAACGCGCTGCGTGGCAGCGAGGCGCCGGCCGAATCCACCTGACCGGCGAGGCTAGCCAACACATGCGGGAGAACCTTCTCCTCGTTGTAAACCGGCATCACCAAATCAATCGCCGGTCTCATGGCGTTATCACGTCGCCATCGACGCAGGCGAGCCAGTCTCCGCTGTTGAGTTGGTGCGCGTCCATGTGATGAATCCCGTTCGAATTCCAGCCAGTCTCTGGTGGCTCCAGAACCGGACTCTCGGGTCTCTCTACCTCGCGATACAACTCACGATCCAGCTCGAGAATCTCCATCGCCCGCAGACGGCTCCCATACCTCGGCATGGCGTCCTGCGCAAACCGGATCAGATGGCCGTCGACGCGCTGGACGCTGCCGCCGCAACGAGCCGTACGCCGGTCGTCCGCAACTATCGGATTCAAAGGATGCGCGCGCCACGGTCCTTGCAATTCTTCGGCGTAGAACAAGTGCAGCGTGCGGTGCGCATAGGGTGTGGAACACGCAAACATCCACCAAAGGCCGCGGTCGAAGAAGATGGTCGGGTCCGCCCACTGTCCCGCGATCAGATCGCACACCGGTTCAAACTTATCGGGGAAACGCGTCGCGCGATATAGTCTCACCGCGTTTGCGTCCAGCGTTTCCGGCAGCATGTAAACGGAATCACCTTGAGGGAACACTTGCGCATACGAAAGATGGAACGGCTCATCCAGCGCAATCCGTTCATACCTCCAGGCGAGCCCATCCTGGCTGCTGGCAAAACCGATCACACCGCGGCGCGATTCGCGAAGCAGCACCTCGAAGTACATATACCAGATGCCCTGGCGCCGCAGCAGAAACGGGTCCGCCACAAACGCCGCTTCCGCGTCGGTTACGTCGCTGGCCGTCAGCACCGGATTGACTGTCGCCGGAGAGAGCGCCAAAGGCGAGCGCCCGGAATACATTCCGATCGACCATATTCTCGGCCCTCTGCGCGCGCCCGGCGTGTCCATCATTCTTCCCGAATCAGATAGAGGTCTTCTTTTTCCAACTGGCGAATTGTTTGATAGTCAGCCCGCAGCACGTCCTCATCGGGATGAAGAAGCATCGCCACGCCCACACATCCGGGAACGCGCCGGCCGGGTTCCGCCATGCCGAAGCTTCCATGATAAGAACGCAGCCGTTCGATTCGTTCGAGGCCGCGAAACCCGCGTAGCGCACCCTCGCACCAGGGCGTCAGGCGGCACATCATGCCTTCCCAGCGCAGCCTGTAGGATTCTCTAGCGCCGCGCAAAAAGCGCGCCGGATCGAGGAACAGATCGATGGTCTGCTCCACCTGGCTGGCGCCGGTACACATGCGGTTCATCATATGCGTCTGCGGCGCCCCGTGGACCCGCGCTCCCACCTCTACCAGTCGCACGCCCTGTTCGGTCCACATTAGCTCGAAGTGACACGGGCCATACTGAATCCCTAGCGCATCGAGCACCTGGGCCGCGTAATTGAAGAGCGTCCCGGCAACTTCGTCTTCGCCCGAAAGAATCTGCTTCGAAACGGAACTGATGGCGCCATAACGCAGCGATGCCCAGTTCAGATTTCCGGCGGAAGAAGGCCAATGCGCCCCGCCATCCAAGGCCCGCAGGACATCCGCCGCAAACTCGGGGCGTCCGTAGCGCCATATACCCGAGAGGTAATGCTTGCCCCGATAGCTGACGGTATCGACCACATATTGCGTGGCGTTCATGAGTTCCTGCGCGATCAGCCCGCGGTTCACTACGCCCGCAATATTACGCCGGCCGGCCACCGAGTGAAACGCATCCGCGATTTCATCTTCCGAGCGGCATATGCGGACATCCTCCGAAGCCAGACTTTCCGCCGGCTTCACGACAACGGGCCAACCGGAACAGCTTTTAACCCACTCCACAAGGTCTTCCAGTCTCTCCGAAAAGAACTGCTGCGGAACCGCAATCCCCTGTTTTTGCGCGGTTTCCGCCATCAGGAACTTGTTCCGGCGCGCCGCCGACAACGCAGTCCCGTTGGAACAGAAATCCAAAGCTTCGCTCAGAGCGTCGCAAAGATTCACTCCAGTTTCACAACCGGGGATTATGCAACTGACTCCGTGAGCGCGCAGCGCCGACGCCGTCTTAGTGACACTGCCGCAGTGATGGATGGTTTTCGCGAAAAGTCCCGGATCGCCCTTCACGGCAATCTTAGGATCGATGTACTGACTACTTACAATACTGACGCACGAATACTCGCGCCGGACGAGCTCCTGCGCCAACAGATATCCGGCATCAAATGGATCGACTACCGCAACCAGCCGGCTCGGTTTTTGGGGTCTAATGGTTCGGAACAAATCCTCAAACGGCCGCACATCGATTCCCGCCACAAAGTGCGATGCCGCCGCACGGGAAGCCTCCGAGCAACGCTCATACTCGCTTTTGTCACTCAGCAACCGGCCGAGTGTCTCGCGCCATCGAGTGAGGCCGGGCTCAATCGGCAGCAGGTAATCCACTCCAAGCTTTGCTTCAGGCAAGCCGCCCCTGTCACTTGCGAGCACCGGGATTCCGCGCAGCATCGCCTCGGGAACAATCAGTCCGAAAGTCTCCGGCTCTTTGGATGGCGCGAGCACAATCTTAGTGCGGCGCAGAATCTCTTCAATATCGGGGTGCGGGTCCCAAACCTCGACGTTGCTGAGTTGCGCCATGCGCGAAAGCGCTTCCTCGCTCGCAGCCCACCGCACCGCCGCGAACTGCTGGTCTGGAAAAGCGTCGGCCAGTTCAAGAAACACGTCGACGCCCTTGCCCGCGCTTGATTTGACCAGCGTGACGCACCCCCGATCGAAGCATCCGAGGTGTGGATAGGGGCCTTCGCCGTAGACCGGAAACCGCAGGCAAACCGCCTCGATTCCGGTGTGGATTCGGAGATACTCCTGCGAGTAGCGGCTGACGGTAACGACAGCCCGCGCCCCACGGATCAGCCCGAACGGTAGCGCGTCATGACTGTGTACCAGATAGATGACACGATCGGCGGCGAACTGAAGCGCCGTCTCAAGTGCATAGGTATGTTTGGAGGACGAGACGAGAACGATGCCGGGATCGAACTCTTTCAAACTGGAAAACAGGAAAGCCGAACGTTCTTCATGGTTGGCGCCCGGCGTCATCTCACGAACGGTAACTCCATCTGGACACGCGCCGGGCAGACTCACCGAGCACAGCGCCAGACAATCATGCCCCTCGCGCGCCAGACTTTCCAGCAGGCAGCGATTGCTTTTGTTGCTGCCGTGAAAGCTCGGCAGATATCTCTCTTCCTGAAGCAGCGCGACCTTCATCAATACCCGGCGGAATAGAGTTCTTCTTCGAGAGGCGTCCCTCGCAAAGCACTCTCGAGGTTGTCAAAACTCGCCACAAGATCGCGCAACGAGGTAGAACTCAGCTTCCAGGTCTGACCGGCCAGCAGCGCCGGATTAAACTCTGCGACGTCCAGAAACTTCAGTGTGGCGCAAAGACTCGTCTCCGAAAACAGGTCCTCATAGTAAAGCACATGCCCCAGGTGGCCCGGCTGCTGGATCGCCGATTCAATCTCTTCGTAGTACGCGTCGTTGAACGCGATATGCCTCCGCAGCTCGGCCTCATCCACATGTACTTTGGGCCGCGCCCCAGGTGTGGCCGCATCGTTGTAGATCACCCATTCGCCGGTCTGCCTCGCCAGCAGCAGTGACACGAAGCTCTTGATCCGATTTCTACGCTTTAAGACGATTTTGCGAATCCACGGATCCGCCAGCACCGCATAGAAGATGGCTTCGTTCTGTTTCCAGCACAGCTTGAAACCCACTGAGTGGCGGCCCTCATTCTGCCGCCAGACTCGGCCGAGGAACTCGATGGGATCGCGTTCCCGCTCCTCGATGGTTCCCATATGAAACCCCGAATTCTGCAGATGGCGCGCCACCCCGACCACGTGAGGATTAAAGATCTCATGGTGGCAAAGGATCTCCGGATGAGAGTTAAGCAGAGTGCATAGATAGTTGCTCCCCGTCCTCGGCGCATTCAGGATGACGAATCGCGTGATCGGATCTATGGAGACCACTAGTTCCGATATTCCCACACTTTCCTCTTTACTATTGAACCGTGAATGTCGCCTGAGATCCCCTGAAACGCGGCTTAATTCGCGGTGGCCTTTTCGACGGAATCGATCACGATCACGTCAACCGGCCCCTTGCCCGCCGTGAGCTTGAGGCCAAGCTGCTCCTGGATGGCGGCGAATACCGAAGGACCCGGGACATCGCTGGCGGGTGGCCGTTCGCCGGTCAGCAGCCGTTCTGTTTCCGGCTCGGGGGTCCAGGTCATGGTGATGTTATAGGAGCCCTGTAGACCGGTCTTATCGACCACAGTGACGCTGAGCAGTGCGGAAAGGCGGTCGGCCAACTGGCTGATTCTGCCGCGCTGGCCGTTGATACGGCCCGGGCCCATGTTGACCACACCGCAAGGCGTCCCATTCGGGAGTGCCGGCTGCGACGTGCTTTCCGAACTGCACTCCCCGCTGGGAATTTCCACCAGGCCGGGGCCGCCAGGCGAGCCCGCTTTCGCCAGCGTCAGGGTGTAGATTCGCAGATCCCGGGTCTCCTTGTGAAACTTGAGCTTGAAGCGGTCCGCGAGCAGAACTCGCAACATCAAACGGAGCTGCGGCAGCGATGCTGGTCCGGGCGCCCGCGCCTCCATGTCATAGCGATCCGATTCGAGCCAGGGGACGTTGCCGAAGATCTGGAAATCGGTGACGCTGTATGCCACGGCAATCAGGCGCTTGAGACTGATATTGTTCGCATTCAGTTTTCCCCCGGGCAAGGGGATGATGCTAAACCCTGGAAAGCCGGAAGGATTTGGTTTGAGAGACGCAACTTCGAATTCCGGTGGCGTCTGCGCGAGAAGAGGGGCGATCAGGAGTGTGCAGAAGGCGATCGTGCATACGGCGCGGCGCATATATTTCAGGACTTAGGATATCGCGTTCCCGTGGGCCACAGCGATCTGGCGAACTCGGGTGACATAGTCGCCTTTCTGCCAGCGGGCGCGAATCGCCGCCGATTTGCCGGCGGAACGATGAGTCGAAATGAGCCTTGTCGCAGAGGAGCCGGCATCAGTCCGGCGAGCATACAGAGTTAGCGAAATTCGAGAATGCGCAGCCGGCGGACGCAGATGGGAGTTCAGCCGTCGCTACGATGCCTGGGCGCGGCTCATTGTGGCGGCGTCTTCGGCGGCGTAGTCAAACTTGTGCGGATTGAACTCTAAGGGCGGGTGCGCGCGCGGCGCCAAATGCGCCGGCATGCGCTCTTTTGGCAGAAGGGCGAACTCGCCGTACCAACCGGTCGCCGCCGCGATCTTGCCGGCCCATTTCAGTTCCGTGAACGCAGGCACTTCTGCGACGTTGTAGACGCGACCGGCAGCTCGCCCGGAAACCGCAGCCAAGGCAAGCGCTGCCGCCACGTTCTCGACGTAACCTCGCGGCGACCGCCAGGCGCCCAGCCTTTTTCAAACAGGATCACCCGGCGGCCCATCGTCGATTCTCTTAAGCACGGAGTGGAATCGGCGCAGGTGATCGCCAGGACCATAGATCATCGGCAGGCGGAGCACGGCGCCGGGTAGCTCGGGGTCGCCCAAGATGGCGCGTTCGACAGGAATCTTGTCGTAGTCGTCGTCAATCCAGCCGAAGACCTTCTGCAACATTTTCACTTGCGCGGGTGGATACGTCTGCAACTTCGTCCGAAGCGGTGAATCCTCAGTCAGCGGCACAGACTCCAACGGGCCCACCTCGCTGCCGTACAGTACGCCGCAGGCGCAATATACATCGATGCTGCTTGCCGCCACCACACGTCCCGCAACGCCACGGAATGCTGCCATCAAAGACTCCGCCTGCGCGCCTGAGCTGAGGATCAGGTCGATGACCACATCGGCTTTCGGGCGAAGGACAGCCAAATCCCGGCGGTCGCCGAGAATCGATTCGGCGGGCAAATGCGCACGCGTGCTGCCCCGGTGGAAAATCGACACGGAATGGCCCATCCGGTAAAGCTCGCGCACCAGGTGAGGGCCAATGAAGCCGGTCCCGCCAATAACAAGAACTTCATATCACTAGATTATTTCGCAGTCCTCCGCCGATTGATCGTGGGGCAAGCCAGTTCTGACCAGGACTCGACATTCAATCCCATCGGGCGCACGCAAGGGCCACGTATGCCCTGCGGTTGAGGGTGCGCGCCGGGGTCTGACTGGCCGCTAGCTGCGCGCGCACTTCACTATATGCCCGAACCGGCCGGCAGCAGCTTCGCCGTGTCGAACTACTCCGGTTGTCCTGACGAGTTGGTTCGACCAGTTCCGGAGCTGCCCCATGCGGGCTCAACCCCCGGCTCAACCCTGGCGCATCCCATGAAATCGAGATCTCGGAATCGGCACAGGTGCGCGCCGCCCCCGGTCCGTAATAACATCGAAAGAACAAAAAGGAGAACGTCCATGCGGTTATTTTCTCTGCTCTTTGCCACCGCCCTGCTGTGCGCGCAGCCCCCGGCCCGCGTTCAGACAGGCTACGATTCCATTCAGCCCGCGCGTCTCAAGGCCGATTTGACCTTCCTTTCCTCCGACGCGCTCGAAGGTCGCTTGTCGCTACAGCACGGCTCGGAGATCGCCATCCAATGGATCGCGAGCGAGTTTGCCAAAGCCGGTCTCAAGCCGCTGGTGGGCGATTCCTACCTGCAGCCCGTGCCGCTCATCGAATTCTCAGCCGACCGCGCGCTTACCTCGCTCACGCTGGCCCGCGACGGCCGAAGCGAAATCTTTCATGCACCCGACGCCACGGCGACATTCGCCCACGAGGTCACTGTTTCCGGCCGCGTGGTCTTTGCCGGCTTCGGCATCACCGCCCCCGAATTAAACTACGACGATTACGAGGGTATCGACGCACGCGGCAAAATCGTCCTCATCTTCAATCATGAGCCGCAGGAGGCCCAACCGGACTCCGTGTTCAACGGCATTGGCAACACCCGTTACACCAACAACAATTACAAGCTGTTCAACGCCGAGCGCCACGGGGCCGTTGCGGTGCTCACCATGCCTGACCCCAATCACCAGGGTCCGGCCCGCACCGCATCCCCAGCGCCTGCAGGCCAGACGACCGCTGGGGGACGCGGGGGACGCGGTGGACGCGGCCAGGCGCAAGCGTCGCAGCGCCCGCGCATTCTGTCGGAGTCGCTGGCCGAAGGCGGCCCGAAGATTCCGCTGTTCACCCTGGGCCGCCGGGTCTCCGACTCTCTGTTCGAGGCTGCCGGAAAGAAGGCCGCGGAAGTCGAGACCGCCATCGACGCGAAGCCTGCGCCCGCGTCGTTCGACGTGCCTGGGGTTTCCATCGAGCTCCACACCGCCACCTCGACGCAGCGCCGCGCCGACTCGTACAACGTCGTGGGCTTGATTGAAGGCAGCGATCCCGCGCTCAAGGCCGAAACCATTGTTTTCAGCGGCCACTTCGATCACGACGGCACGGGCCCCGCGGGCATCTATCACGGCGCCGACGATAACGGCTCGGGCACCGTCGGCGTAGTGGCGCTGGCAAACGCGTTCGCAGCCAATCCGGTGAAGCCGCGCCGCTCGCTGCTCTTCATCGTGTTTGCCGCCGAGGAGCGCGGCCTGCTGGGGGCGTATTACTACGTCAGCCACCCGCTGCGCCCGCTAGCCACCACCGGCGCCCAAATAAACTTCGACATGATCGGCCGCAATGAAGCCCCGGATCCGCGTGTGATCACTGGGATTTCATCCGATACCTCGAACCAGTTCGGCCTCATCGGTACCCACTATAGCCCCGACTATCGCGAGACTGTGGAGCGCCAGAACAAAACAGTGGGCCTGGACATCACCTACAAGTGGGACCTCGACGCGTACAACAGCGTCCTGTTCCGCAGCGACCAGTATCCGTTCCTGTTGCACGATATCCCGGCGATCTGGTGGTTCACCGGCTTCCACCCCGATTACCACCAGGTTACCGACACTGTGGAGAAGATTAACTTCGAGAAGATGGCGAAGATCGTAAAGCTCGCATACCTGAGCGGCTTCGAATTTGCCGACGAACAGAATCCGCCGAGGCTCCAGCCGCGCGCGAAGGCAAAGTAAGGGCGTTCGGCACGGCGTCCAATGCCGCTTGCATGACCTCAGGCATACGGCAGCAACTAAGATGGCAGAGGCCGGCGTAACCGGAATCGACCATGCCTGCGCTCATAGGACACATGAGCCTCGCCATGTTGGAACGTACTCCCATATCCGTATGGCTGCGAAGCGCACCGCAATGGATTCCCTGATGCTGATTCGAGAGAAATCCGGATCATCAACGGAGCCGATCCTGTACGAGTACTATCCGCCCGAGAGAGTGGACATTTTCGAGAATTGGTCCACGATATGTGCCCGAAAGGCGGGCGCCTGAAGGACATGAAAACCGCCGGAATATTTTGCATGACCGAAGATCCCGATTCGCAATTGACGTGGGCGCATTATGCGGCTCAAGACGTCGGGTTTGTCCTCGCCATACCTAGGAATTCGAACACAAGCCGTGCTCCTCTCGGCTGTGCCGGGAATGTGGAGGATACGGTCACGTGCGCCAGAAGCCTACAACAACGGCATAAGTCGCTGTCACACGCAAGAGGGACATCGCGCAAGACGTGCCGAATTCGAACGGCGTCCCTACAAGATCCCCAGACTGGGCGATACCACCACGATTCAGTGACCTGGCAGTACTTGTTTTGTTGGTGAGCGCGGTAGGAATCGAACCTACAACCTACTGATTAAGAGTCAGTTGCTCTGCCAGTTGAGCTACGCGCCCGAGGGGCTTTGGCAAGACGCTCTGCGCTAATCGCGTTGCGCCTCCACCAGAGTACAACATCGCGCGTCCGGATGTCACGACTGTTCCCTTTTCTGCCGCTTTTTGCGCCCACCCGGCCGCCTGCTATGCTGAGAACGCGCCGCTCAACCTCAATGAAACCTGGGATCTTGCTCATGGTTCGCGAACTCCACCACGGAGGCAGCGAGCGGCAAATGACGGAGGTTGCGCTCTCGCTCGACCGCGGCCGCTTCGCGCCGCACGTGGGCGCGTTCATCGTTGGGGGAAGCCGCGCCGACGAATTACGCGCCGCCGGCGTGCCGGTCGTCGAAGTCCCCGTCCGTTCCTTCAAGTCTCCGCGCAGTCTGGCCGCGGCCTGGGAACTCACTCGATATATTCGCGCCAACAACATCCGGCTGGTCCATACCTTTGATCTGCCGCTCACGGCTTGGGCGATCCCCATCGCCCGGCACTTCACCAAGGCCGTGGCCCTGGCCAGCCAGCGCTGCCATCTCGATCTCGCGTCTCCATGGCTGCGCCGAGCGCTGCTTTTCGCCGAGCGGGGAGCCGACGGCGTAGTGGTGAATTGCGAGTTTCTCCGGCGCCACTTGATGGAAGACGCGGGAATTCCGCCGGAGCGAATCCACCTCTGCTACAACGGAATCGATTTGACCCGTTTCCACCGCGCCGGTTCCGTGACGCCGGAAAACCTTCCGCCGGAAGCTTTGGTGATCGGCGTGGTGTGCGTTTTGCGGCCTGAAAAAGGGCTGCCCACGCTGGTGGAAGCTTTTGCCGCAGTGCGGAACCTGGCGCCGAATCTGTGCCTCGCGATCGTCGGCAGCGGACCGATGCTGCCCCAGCTCCAAAGCCGCGCGCGCGATCTGGGCGTGCTGGACGCGTGCATCTTTCAGCCCGCCATCAGCAGGGTGGAGGACTGGCTCAGGAACATCGATATCTTCGTGCTGCCTTCGCTGAGCGAAGCCCTCTCAAATTCCCTGATGGAGGCCATGGCCTGCGGCTGTTGCCCCATCGCGTCGCGCGTTGGAGGAAACCCGGAGCTGATCGAGCACGGCGTGCGCGGTCTTCTTTTCCCGCCCGGGGATGCCGCCGGTTTGGCCGCCGCTCTACGCGAGCTGATTCTCAATCCGGATCTTCGCCGCCGTATGGCCGATGCCGCCCATGATTTTGTGCACGCGAATTTTTCGCGCACAGCCGGCGCCCGCCGCATGGAACAGATCTATACAGGTCTGCTGGAAAACGGAACTCGCGCCGGTTCTTCGTAGAATGCGACGTTGTGCCCGGTCTACCAGTTTGCCCGCATGGCCGCGAGAGATCCCGCTATTTCAACAATGGCATCTCCGTTTACCGAGCTCACCACCTCGAACCATCTCTCGTTTACACGCTCTGGACAAAGTGCGCCAGCGATAGCGCTACCTATAGACGCCACCGAGTCTGAGTCTCCGCCAATGTTTGCAGCCAGCAGCGCAGTCTCCTCGGCTGACTCGGTGATTAGAGCCAGGCTGATCGCAACGGAAACTATGTTTTCCGTCTTGTCCGGACAGTACTGCTCCGCTATCTCGTCTGCCACTAACCGCCGGGTCCTAAGATCCGAATAGATCCTCTCGAGGGATGCATTGATGGTGGATGCTCGCTCCGAGGGTCGAAAAGCTTCAGCCTCTTGGGAAGCCATCAGAGCCGCAGCCATCACCTCAGTTGCCGGCGCGCCTTCGACTGCTACCGAGACAGCGCAAGCTACGGCGGCAGCCGCGCAAATGGCCAATTGCCCGCCATGAGTAGGAATGGCGCATTCATAAGCGCCGCGAATCAGCCGATCGAGTTTGTCAGGCGGAAAAATGATGCCCACCGGCGCGACGCGCATGGCCGCTCCGCACCCATCACCCTCTTCGGCGATGCGGGCTGGGTCGCCCAGTTGCAAAAAGTTCCACAGGGAAACGCCCGGATGAACGGACTTCTTGCACTGCAAGAGTTGCTTCCCAATCGCTTCATGGCCGGGCCGGCCTTCCCGCAAAATCGCTCTCGCCACCGCGATGGTTTGTTCCGTATCGTCCGTAGTCTCGCCGATACGCCACTGATACCGCTTGCCAAGGTAGCGCGGGATGACGTCTCCAGGCCGGCCGTGGAATCCCGTTATCCCTCCCGGATACCACTGGTGAATGTCCGCGCGTGTCAACGTCTCGGTCTGCTTGCCAATGGCATCGCCGGTTGCCAAGCCCTTGAAGCAGCCAATGACGCGTTCCTCGTACTCCACCGCAGCCACTATCTTCCTTCAGCGAGACTCAATTCCCGCCACTGCTTCCAGGTCCCCGGGCTGTCCAAACTTCAGCCCCTCAATCGATGGATCGATGTTCCGCAGCAGCCCCGTCAGCACGCCGCCCGCGCCCACCTCAATGCACCTGGTCACTCCCAAGCTAGCCAGCTTCCGAATCGATTCCGCCCATCGCACCGGATTCGGAACCTGCTGGTACAATCCCTCGCGCGCTTCCGCCCCCGTACGAATCTCTCGCGCCTGCCAGTTATTGATCAGCGGGCAGGCAAGGTCGCGGAATTCGGTGGCGTCCAGATCTGCGCGCAGCCGCTCCTGCGCCGGCTTCATCAGGGCGCAGTGGAAGGGCGCGCTCACCGGCAACAATACGGCGCGCCGCGCGCCCGCCGCCTTTGCCCCGTCCACTGCGCGGTTCACCGCCGCCGCATGCCCCGCGATCACCGTCTGGTCCGGCGAATTGAGATTGGCCGCGCTCACTATTTCTCCCTGCGCGGCCTCCTGCAACACCGCATCCAGCTTGCCTTGCGGCAGTTTCAGCAGCGCCGCCATCGCACCCACGCCCGCGGGCACGGCTTCCTGCATGTATTCGCCGCGTTTACGCACCAACCGGACCGCGTCGGCGAACTTCAAGCTGCCCGCGGCCACCAATGCGGAATACTCGCCCAAGCTGTGGCCCGCGACATAGGCGGGCGCCCAGTCGAGCGCTTGCAGGACCCGGAACGCTGCGATGGAAACCGTCAACAGGGCCGGCTGCGTATTGGCGGTGAGCTTCAAATCCGCGTCCGGCCCTTCGAAGCAGATCCGCGACAGCGGGAACCCTAGCGCCTCGTCGGCCTCATCGAAAACCTGTTGCGCCGCGGGATATTCGTGCGCCAGCGCTTTGCCCATGCCGGCGAA
>Ga0302326_10020668_pt1 | contig 13540 bp, 7 predicted proteins | sample Palsa_T0_3_FD_202264 | JGI IMG/M metagenome (GOLD analysis project Ga0302326, IMG submission 202264) | Peat permafrost microbial communities from Stordalen Mire near Abisko, Sweden - Palsa_T0_3 | ecosystem: Environmental > Terrestrial > Soil > Palsa > Peat permafrost | place: Sweden: Abisko... | reverse complement strand
TGAGGCGATCCTTGCCGGCCTGGACGCCAACCTGATCAAGGCTCGTTCCGGGCGCGAGGGCCTCGAGTTGCTGCTCAAGCACGACGTGGCCGTGGTGCTGCTGGACGTGAGCATGCCGGAGATCAACGGCTTTGAGATGGCAGACATGATGCGCCAGCATCCCCGCTTTCAAAAGACCGCGATCCTGTTTATCTCCGCCGTGCGCATGACGGACCTGGATCGGATCAAGGGCTATCAGAGCGGCGCCGTGGACTATATCTCAGTGCCGGTTGTGCCTGAAGTGTTGCGCGCCAAGGTGGGCGTGTTTGCCGAACTGCACCGCAAGAGCCGCGAACTCGAAAATCTAAATCGCGAACTCGAGCAGCGCGTGGAACAGCGGACGCGCCAGCTGCAGGAGAGCGAACGGCAGTTTCGCACGCTGGCCAACTCCATTCCGCAGTTGGCCTGGATGGCCGACGCGGACGGGCATGTGTTCTGGTACAACGACCGCTGGTACGACTACACCGGCGCATCGCTTGAAGACACGCAGGATGTGCGCTCAAACAAACTGCTCCATCCCGATCATCACGACCGCGTCGTTGCCGGCAGCTGGCACTCCTGGGAGACGGGCGATCCGTGGGAAGATACGTATCCGATCCTCGGCAAAGATGGGCAGTACCGCTGGTTTCTTTCGCGCTCCGTGCCTATCCGCGATTCCGAGGGGAAGGTGGCGCGCTGGTTCGGCACCAGCACCGACATCAGCGGACAGATTGCCGCCGAAGAGAAAATCAAGCAGCTCAATGCGCAGCTTGAGCAGCGCGTGGCCGAGCTCGAGACAATCATGCAGGTGCTGCCGGTGGGCGTGGCCGTGGCTCACGATCCCGTTTGCAGCAGCGTCACACCAAACCAGGCATTGAGTAACCTGCTTGGGGTGGACCCGGGCATCGACCTGGCCCGCAGCCTCGACCGGACCGGCGGAAGCGCCTACGATTTCTACCAGGACGGCCGACTGCTGACGAAGGACGAGTTGCCGATGCAGCGCTCGATTGCGGCGCGCAAGCCAGTGCCGACCACGGAGTGGGAGATGCGTCGCGCCGACGGGAAATCGATCCAGGTCCTGGGGAGCGCGAGCCCGCTCTTCGACGCCGAGGGAGAAGTGCGCGGCGCGGTGGGTGCATTCTTCGATGTGAGCGATCGCAAGCGGATGGAAGACCTGCTGCGCGAGCGCGCCGACCTTCTGGAGCTTGCATCGGAAGCCATCCTGGTTCGCGACCCCGCGGGCGTGGTGCAGTACTGGAACGCCGGCGCCGAGGCGCTCTACGGTTGGGAGCGGCACGAGGTGGCAGGCAAGCCTGCGCACCAGGTGCTCGAGACGGAATTCCCTGTCGGCGCGGCCAATGTCGAGTCGGCGCTCATCAACGAAGGCAGATGGCATGGCAACCTGATCCAGAAGACGCGCGACGGCCGCGAAGTGATTGTGGCCAGCCGCCAGGTATTCAAGAAGGAAGCGGGATCGATCCTTGAGATCAACCGCGACATCACCGCCCAAACCCGCGCCGAAGAAGCGCTGCGCCGCACTGAAAAGCTGGCTGCCATGGGCCGCGTGGCGGGCATCATCGCGCATGAGATCAACAACCCTCTTGAGGCCATCACAAACGCCTTCTACCTGCTGCGCAATCATCCCTCGCTCGACGAGGAGGCGCGCTACTATGCGCAACTGGGCGAGGAAGAGCTGGCAAGGGTGTGCCATATCACCAAGCAAACGCTGGGATTCTATCGCGAGTCGCAGCACCCGGTAGATGTATCGGTGGCCGGCCTGCTGGACGAAGTATTGCAACTGCAAATGCGGCAGCTGCAGCTTGGCCGCATCGTTCTCGACAAGAAATATTTGAGCAACAGCACGGTGCGGGGCTTTCCCGTCGAGTTGCGGCAGGTGTTTTTCAATCTCATCGGCAACGCCGTCCAGGCCATGCCCGACGGCGGGCGGCTGCGCATTCGCATGGGAGACCGCTGGAACGAGCGGGTGGGGCGCACCGACCTGGTCATCTCGGTCTGCGACACCGGAGCCGGCGTTCGCCCCGAGCACGCCAAGCACTTGTTCGAACCTTTTTTCACCACCAAATCCAGCAAGGGCACCGGATTGGGATTGTGGATCAGCAAGGGTATTATTCAGAAGTACGATGGAACGATTCAGTTCCGCAGCATTCCCTTCAAGGGCGGCAACTTGACGGCGTTTCGTGTTAGACTTCCCGGCGCCGGGCCCACTGCCAAGGTGATTGCGGGCACCGGCCTTGCAGTGGCCGATGAGATAGCGAGAGTTCCGCTTGGACAAACATAAGCCGGTCATTCTCTGCGTTGACGACGAACAGCTTCCACTCGCCCTGCGGAAGCTGGTGCTTGAAAAGCAGGGATACAAGGTGGCGACCGCCAGCTCAATTGCGGACGCACTGCGTGTTCTCGATGCCGAGCATGTAGACCTTGTGCTAACCGATCAGTTGATGCCCGGTGGAACCGGAACCGAACTGGCCAAGAGCATTAAGCAAACGCGGGCTGGCCTGCCGGTGATCCTGATCTCCGGTGTGAATGAAATCCCCGCCGACGCCGTATATGCCGATCTCTTTATCAGCAAGGTAGAAGGGCCGGCGGCCATGTTCCAGAAGATTGCGGCGGTGCTTGCCGAACATGGGCTGAGCCTGGCCGGCGATGCGCCGCAGCCACAGGCCGGGAACCAGAAGAACGACTGACCCAATCCATTCAATAAGCCGGCCCCGCTGAATTCCAAGCGAACATTATAGACTTGACCCTGCAGTGTTTCGCCTGCCGCCGCGGCGCTCTGCGCGCTCGAAATAGGGATCGTCTGTCTCACTCGGAAACTCTCAGCACCCAAGGGGATTGCATTCATGGCAATGAACGCCGCTGGTTCCATTCACATCGCCGCATCCTCCGATCACAGCGGAAAGCGCGGCTACAACGCATTTCTGCTGCTGGTCGCGGGCCTGGGCGGCTTGCTCTATGGCGTGGACGTGGGCATTATCGGCGGGGCATTGCCTTATCTTGAAGCGACCTCGCGCCTCACCCCCGCTCAACTGTCGATCGTGGCCGCTGCAGTGCTGCTGGGAAGCGTGATTTCGACGCTGTTTGCGGGCGTGCTGGCCGATTGGATGGGCCGAAAGCCGCTGATGATCCTCAGTGGTATCTCGTTCATTCTAAGCATTCCGGTGATTGCGCTCTCGCATGGGTATGAACCGTTGTTCTTCGGCCGTTTGCTGCAGGGCGTAAGCGCCGGGCTGATCGGCGTGGTGGTGCCGCTCTATCTGGCCGAATGCCTTGCAGCCTCAAGCCGTGGCAAAGGCACAGGGATTTTTCAGCTGCTTCTCACACTGGGTATCTTTGCCGCGGCACTCGTCGGCATCTTTTACAGCTATCGGGTCGGAGTGGTGGCACAAACAGCGGGGCCGGAAGCCCTTCTCCACTTCAAAGATCAGGCGTGGCGGCGCATCTTCTGGGTCTCCCTGCCGCCTGGCGTTCTGTTTGTGCTGGGAAGCCTCTTCGTCACGGAATCTCCGCGATGGCTCTTTCGGCGTGGTGAAAAACAGCGCGCTCATGCCGCTCTGCTTCGCTCGCGGACTCCGCAGCAGGCTGCACTGGAGCTTGAAGAGATGGAAGCAACGGCGCATACCGCGGCGGCCGCGGCGCAAGGCTTTTCCGGCAAGATTCGGGACTCGCTGCTGCGACGCAAATACGTGATCCCGTTCCTGCTGGCCTGCGTGATTCTCTCCTGCAACACAGCCACCGGCATCAACTCGGTCATCATCTACAACACGTCGATCCTGTTGCAGAGTGGGCTCTCCGACCTTCACGCGCACTGGGGTTACGTCTTTCTCACGATGATGAATTTCGCGATGACTGCGGTGGGAATGATGCTGGTGGACCGCAAGGGGCGCAGGTTCCTGCTGATTCTCGGCACCAGCGGCATCATCGTTTCGCTGGTGACGGTGGGCGTTCTCTTTCTCCGCACGGAACGCGACGGCGTGGATGCGCGCGACCTTGTCCAGCCCATGGTCGGACAGAACCAGGAACTCACGATGCGATTTGACGTAGCAGAGGCCGGACGCCTGCTGGCCGCCGAGGGCGCCGCAGCAAGCCGCATCGAGAGCGGGCATGCATCGCTCGCCATCATTTACTCCTATGGCGATTTCACCGCGGCCACAAGCTACGTGCGTTCCGACGATGCTGGCGCGGCGCCGATTCAAATCACGCGCGAGAGCTGTGTCCCCGCCAACAAAGTCGAAGCGTTCTTCAAGAACCCGTTCGCCAATCTCGACGCCGCGCAGACCGCGCCGCTGAAGATTCAGAAAGCGCTGATAGGCCGCGTGCCCGACAGCCGCCACGGCTGGTGGGTGGCCCTCGGCCTCTACGCGTTTATGGCCTTCTATGCGGTGGGGCCGGGCGTTTGCGTATGGCTCGCGCTTTCAGAGCTGATGCCCACGCGCATTCGATCCAACGGCATGAGCGTGGCGCTGGTCATCAACCAGCTCGTCTCCACCACGCTGGCGGCGATCTTCCTGCCTTTCGTCAGCAAGTACGGATACTCTTCCATGTTCTTTCTGTTCTCAGGCTTCACGGCAATCTATTTCATCGTTGCTGCATTCTTTTTGCCGGAGACCAAGGGAAAGACGCTGGAGGAGATTGAAGCCAGCTTTGCAGCGCACAGAGCGAAATGAATCGCGTGAAATGAGGCAATCCGTGACAGCTTCACCCGTAAGAAAATGGGACAGGGTCGAGCGGGCTTATTCCTCCAGCAGCAACAGGCGGGCGGGATCGAGCATGAGCCGCCAAGGCTGCGCTTGCGAGCTCAACCCCCGCCACATATCTTTCGGCACGTCGGCTTGCAGATGGGGCAGATCGCCGGGCTGCGGAGCAGCGTGCAGGCGCAGATAAAGCGTCATTTCATGCGGTGCTTCGCTGGTGCTCACCAGCCAGCAGAGGAACTGGTTCTCCCCATCGTGCCGCGGCTCCAGCACAATCTGATGCGAACGATAGCCGAGATGCGTCAGCATGTTGGGCACCGAAACAGCGGAATGCAATTCGCAGTTCCACGCGTCCACCGCAATGCGATCGGGCGCCACCCGCCGAGCGGGAACGATATTCTTGCAACCCGTGAGACGCGCCGCAACCACCGTGCGCGGACGCTCGAAGAGCTCGTGCTTCGGACCGCTTGCAATCACGCGGCCGTTATCGAGCACCAGCAGATCGCTGCAAAATCGGAAGGCTTCCTCCATGTCATGTGTAACAAATATGACTGCGCCATTGTAATCCGCCAGCGTTTCGCGAAGCTGCTCTTCCATCTGCCGCCGCAGGTGCGGGTCGAGCGCGGCAAACGGCTCGTCAAGGAGCAGCGCGTCAGGCTCGATTGCCATGCATCGTGCGATGGCCACGCGCTGCCGCTGGCCTCCCGATATCTCCCTGGGTAAGCGCTGTGCAAGTTCGGCGATGTGCATCAGCTCAAGCTGCCGGGCGACACGCGCGCGGCGCTCTTCGGCATGCAGCGCGCGCAGTCCGAAGCCAACGTTGTCTTCCACGGTGAGGTGGGGGAAGAGCGCGTAATCCTGAAAGACCACGCCGATTTTTCTCCTCGCGGCGGGAACATTGGTCCTCGTGGTGCTGTCGAACAGGACGCGGTCGTTCAGGACAATGCGTCCGCGGTCCGGCGTAACCACGCCGGCGATCATGCGCAGAGTGATCGATTTCCCCGCTCCCGATGCGCCCAGCAAACCCGCGGCGCCGCGGCCGGTCTGGTGGTTCACATGCAGCGTGAACACATCGAGTGCTTTGTCGACGTCGATCTCGAGCCTGGCCGGACGGGAGGAATCGAAGTGCATACGCGCCACAGGCATCGCCGGCTCATGCACACGTGTGGCTGTGCGTGGCCGGCGGCGCGCCTTGCGTGCGCGGCCCTCGATATTCAACAGGCGGACGATGGCCAGCGAGAGCACTACGATGAGGCCGACCCACAGCAGTGCGCCCCGCATGTCGCCGCTCTCTACGGCAGAGAAGATGGCGATGGGCATGGTCTGCGTTCGTCCGGGAATGTTGCCGGCCAGCATCAGCGTGGCGCCGAATTCTCCCAGTGCGCGCGCAAAAGAGAGCACGGTGCCGGCGATGACTCCCGGCGCGGCCAGCGGCAGCAGCACTCTGCGAAAGACGACCCACTCTGAGGCTCCCAGCGTTCGCGCGGCTTCAAGCAGAGTGGGATTGACCTGGTCAAACGCGCCGAGCGAAGTGCGATACATCAGCGGAAACGCGACCACCGTGGCGGCGATCACCGTGGCCGGCCAGGAAAATGCGACCTCGATGCCGATATGCTCGAGCGCGTGGCCGATCAAGCTGCGCCGGCCGAAGATCATGAGCAGAAAGAATCCGACCACGGTTGGCGGCAACACCAGTGGAAGCGTCAACACACCGTCGATCCACGCGCGCAGATTGCCGCGCGCATTGACCATCGAGCGCGCCGCCAGCATGCCCAGAAAGAACGTTGCCACGGTAGCGGCGCAAGTGGTGGCCAGCGATATGTACAGCGGCGATGGGTCGAAGGGCGGCGTCACGTGTTGCAATTGTAAATCCGTGCTTCGTGAAGACGGCCTGCGCAGCAAGACTGCTGAGATAGCTGACAAAGCTGCGCGCGGCTTCACTAGCCTGACTGCCCGCCATCACCGCCGCTGGATAGACGATGGGGTCGTGAGACGCATCCGGGGCCGTGGCCACCACGCGGACTTTTCCCGATTGCTGTGCGTCGGTGGCGTATACCAGGCCGGCATCCGCGTTGCCCGTCTCGACATACGTCAACACCTGGCGCACATCTTTTCCCATCACCAGCTTTCCACCGAGCCGGTCCCACAGATGAAGCGCGGTGAGCGTTTGCTTGCCGTACTGGCCGGCCGGAACACTGGCTGGGTCGCCCAGCGCAATGAGACGCACGGATTTGTCGACAAGGTCATCAAAACTGCGCAGGGATGAGTCTTTGGGCGCGATCAGCACCAGCGTGTTGCGAAGAAAATCGTGCCTCGTCTCGGGCACAATCAAGCCCTTTGCTTCGAGATCGTCCATCGGTTTGGCGGCTGCGGAGAGAAATGCATCGACGGGCGCACCCTGCTCGATCTCGCGGGCCAGGGTTCCCGAAGATCCGAAGTTGTTGCGGAAGTCGACGTCTGGATGATCGCGGCGATAAGCTGTCTCGACTTCGACGATGGCATTCTGCAGGCTCGCCGCGGCAGAGAGCGTGACGGCGATGCGGCGCGCGGAGCGGCAAGACGACGTGAGAAGCGCGGGGACCAGCAGGCCTGCGAACAGTCCATGCCGCAATCGTATCTTCATTGCGGTGCATCTCGAATTCACTGCAGAAACCCTCTATGGAATTGAAGTATAGTGCGCGAGCTTCGTTCAATGAGACAGGCTGCCGACGATTCACATGGTGGCCCACTCCCCCGTTTCGCCATTCGCTCCCCATCGTGAGCGGATACGACACGGCCGTGGCCTGCCAGCGACCGATGTAGCCGCGGCGCGTATGATCGAAGCAGCAGTCTCTTCGACGCCTCTCGCGCTTTTCCCTTTTCGCCGTCGAGCAACGCTGATGCACTGAACCGGTCGAACTGGCGCGAGGCGCCCTCACAATGGATTTCTCGACACGCAAATGGCCAAGCTGGGTGCCGCAACTGCTCTGGATCAGGCACGAATGTCCCCGCTGCAATTCAATCAAGTTCAAGCAGGCGGAACTGCGCTCCTATGACGGAATGCTGAGCATGTTTGCGCTGCGGCCGGTGCGTTGCATGTTCTGCTGGCGCCGGTACTACTGGTTCTCAATGCACGACCTGCAGACATCTTAAGGGCCCGGACCGATGGGCGCGGATCCGGCCATGCGGGACTCTCTTACATGTGTCCTGCGCGACCACTGTCCTCAGCCGGATTCGCGGCGCGCACAATATAGTGCCCCGAGCCGAGCACGAACTTCACACGATGCGCACTTGCACTCTGGGTCCAAGGATTGCGTCCGCCATTCACGGTCACTTCATCCGGCTTTGCTGTATCGAGCTCAACTGTGGCTGTCGTATTCGCCGGAATCGTGAAGTCATACACGGTTTCAGTGGGACCACGCTGCCAGTTGCTCTCGATGTGGCCCATCGCTGACTCGTAGCTGCAGCGCACCCATGCGATCTTGCCCGTAACCACGGGACGAAGCACCAGTCTCCGCAGCGCGGGCGCGGATTGATCGATGTCGATGCCGCCCAGTCCGCGATAGAACCACTCCTCCGCGTGACCCAGCATGAAGTGATCCTGCGAGCTGTCTGGATTGGCATCCCATGCTTCAGTAAGCGCGGTGGCGCCCTGGGCAAGCTGGTATCCGTAGCTCGGTGTGTCGGTTCGTTCCAGCATGTCCAGCAGCACATCGGAGCGGCCGCCGTCCAGCAGCGCATCCACGACATAGTGGAAGCCGACGTCGCCCGCGGTGACGTGATTGCCATGAGCGCGAATGTCGCCGATGAGCGCATCGAGCACGGCGGCTCGTTCGCTGTCCGGCGCGAGGCCCACCACCAGCGGCATGGCCTGCGCGGTCTGGCTGCCGGTGTCGTAGCGGTGGCGCGCTGTATCGAGGAAGCGCGCATTGAAAGCGGCACGTTCCTCGTCGGCCTGGCGGCGAAACATCGCAGCGTCATCGGTCTTTCCGAGCAGAGCGGCGCTTCTCTCCAGCACGCGCAGGTCCTGGTAGTAGATGGCCGTGGCTGTCACGCCCGGCGTTGTGAGCTTGGAGACGCCCGGCTCGTCGGGGCCGATGTCGTACCAGTCGCCGAGCCCATAGGCGATGATTCCCTGGTTGGCGCGCGTGCCCAGATAGGCCGTGTAGAGCCGCATGACATCGTATTGCGCGGCCAGAAAGCCGAGGTCGCCATCGCGCTGGTAGACATACCATGGCGCCAGTACGGCCGCGCTTCCCCATTCCGGCGAATCGTCGAAGATGCCCCACTGCGGCTCGAAGAGCACATACTGCGGCGCGATCTCCGCAACCCTGCCCACCTTATAAGGCGGCGCGGAGGTGGGCACATTTCCGGTCTCGGGGCCCTGCACCTGCTGGGAGTCGGCGATGTTGCGCGCCGTCGCGGCATAGAGCCCGGCGAAATCGAAATCGTAAAGCATGGCCGACGCGAGCAGATGCGTCTCCTCAAGCCAGCCAAGCTTTTCGCGGTGCGGGCAATCCGTAAAGAGGCTCACTGAGTTGTTCTCAATGGCGCGCAGAATCAGCGTGTGGATGCGATTGAGCAGCTGATCGGAAGAGGTGAACGTTCCCGTCGCCGCGGACGAGGAATGGACCGCCTCCCCGCGCAGGCTCAGGATTTGCGCACGCTCCGGTGAGCGAGTCAACCCCGCGCCTTCTACCTGCACATAGCGAAACCCGTAGTAGCTGAAGCGTGGATGCCAATGCTCCTGCCCTGCCCCGCGCAAGGTGTAAGCGAACCACTGCGGCTCGCCCGAACTGCGCTGCGACACCGTTCCATCCTTGTTCAGCAGTTCTCCGGGAATAAGCTTGACCGTTGCGCCGGCGGGCCCTGCGACGGTAATGCTGGGCCAGCCCGCGAAGTTCTGGCCGAGATCGTAGACCAGCACGCCGGGCCGGGGCTGCGAGGGCGCGTGCGGCGTGTAGGTATGCATCACGCGCAGCGGCGGCGCAACCTCTGGCTGCAATTCGCCGCCTGGACCTTCGATTTCCAACGCAGCTCGCCACTGTCCGTCGTCAAAGCCGGGCCGATCCCAGCCCTGTGGCTCGCGGCGCGCATCGAAATCTTCTCCGCCATACGTCGACGAGAAAGTGACCGGGCCGGGTGCTGTCTTCCATGAGCTGTCGGAAACCAGTTCGACTGTCTTGCCGCCGGCCAGCTCGACGTGCAGCTGCACAATGCACTTGGGCAGTCCATAGCTGCCTTCGAATTTGGTGTAGCGGCCCGGCGTCTTGATCACGCGATACATGCCGTTGCCGAGCAGGACGCCGAGCGCATTTTCACCTGCATGCACCAGCGCCGTTACATCGTAACTGTCGTAATAAACGGTCTTGCGATATTCGCTCCAGCCGGGCGTGAGCTCGTCGTTGCCGACTTTACGCCCGTTGATGCGCAGCTCATCCTGCCCCATGCCGGAGGCATAGAGCACCGCGCGGACGACCTGCGCATCCAGTGTGAAGGCCTTGCGAAACAGCGGCATCGATTCGGAGATTCCGGCTGTTGGCGCGGCAATCCAACGCACGCGCCACCAGATCGGCGCCTGAGCCCAGCGCGCGGTTCGGCTCCACGCGGTGGCGTGGCCGGCCTCGTCCCACACACGCACCTGCCATGCATAGAACTGGTGCGGTTGAAGCGCCGGTCCAGCGTACAGGACTCCGGAAGTTGCCCCGCTGTGAACTACACCGCTGGACCAGAGAATCGGATCGACCGCTGCCCCGGCGACAGCACCCGCATCCAGTGCGCCGATGCGGATCTCGTATGCTGACTGGCTGACGCCGCGCAGCGATGCGGACGCAGCAGCCACATGCCAGGAGAAAGCCGGTTGCGCATCGGCCACCGACAGCGGAGCCGTCTGGCCGGCGCAGCGCAAGGCCGAAGGCGGCAGCAGCCGCGACGCGGGGACCTGCGCCGGCTGGGCGCATATCGCAGCCGCGGACCAAAACAACAGGAAGGCGGACAGCAGCGAGGCAGGCATTAGATCGGATTTGGATCGAAGAATCGCGGCAGAGGGGGTGAATCTGAAGTTCTTCATAGGATGGTCTGGTGTGCTGTGACCGTAATAAACCACCAGACCCGGAAGTTGCAATCCATAAATAAATTATTATTCGATACCTGGGCACCGCGAATCCTGATTTTCACATGTGTTGGGAATCGAACGAGCGTTTCATTCTTTTGCGCCGGTTTCGTGCTTGTCGTCGGCGGCCACTGCGTCGCCGTAGGTGGGGTAGGGCTCCGGCTCGGGGCTGGTGGGCATGTGTGCCAATGTGGCCAGATCGGCCTGCACCTGCGCCCATTTTGCGGGATCCTTCTTCGTAGTGATGGGTAAATCGGGGTTGGCGTAATAGGCCTGAATTTCTTCCTTGATACCGGGAGGAATGGGCTCATTTGGCTGGCGCGTGAGCCGATGCAGCAGATCGGCGTAGGTCGAATCAGTGAGGCGATAGCCGCCCGGCTGCACCACGCGGCCGGTGTCGAGATCGCGATTGGGCAACGGGTGATGCGCGTCGCCGGGCTGCCAGGCCGCCTGATTGCCGTCACCATCCTTCACCGGCAGCGAGGGCGCGGCAGGAATCTTCGGCTTCTTGTCGCCAGCGGAAGCAGGCGCCGTTGCCGCAGCCGCTAAGGGCGGGGTGAAGCGGCTCAATGCCAGGCGCAGCGCAGCCGTGGACAAAACCACGCTATGCGAATACTCCGCTTCAGTGGCCTCCGTCGGGCCTTTCACGGCTACCATCTTGAGTGGCCCCACTTTGGGCAGAATGAACAGCAGCCCTGCCAGCGTGTAAGTGCCGATCCCGGGCTTGCGGCGATATGCCTGCCAGTCGTTGTCGATGGCAACCTGTGCCGCCTCCTTCTCCATCTCGATGGCTTCGGGAGTGGTGGGATCGGGGGGCTCGTGGCTGCGATGCAGCAGCGTGATGGCGTAAGCAATGCGTGGAATGAACCTGCGCACCGCAAACCGATAATCGCTGACGTTGAAGCGGCGTCCACGCTTGCCGGTGAAGTCTTCGCGAATCCCGTACGTCTGGTAGTACGCCAGCGCCAGCTGCTTCACGGGCACGCCGAGGCCGATGTGCCGCAGGTAGTGGATTGGCGCAACGCGGCGATGCGCGATCTCATCGATGTCGAACGCGAACTCGGTCTGCACGTGCTCGTGCGCTCCTTGCGCGTAGTTCACGACCGGACCGTATTTTTCGCGCAGCTTGGGAAACTCAACCGGGACCGCGAGGTTGGTGGCGCTGGAGTGGCCGACCGAGTCGCCGATGTAGTGCGAGAGCGCACCGATGGCAAAAGCCAGCTCGTCGGCATTGTTGGCATTGCGAAACAGGTTGACGACGAAGTCGCCCGAGCGCACATAGTGGGTCAGATTGGAGAACGAGATGTCGCCGAAAGGATAATAGCCGATGTCCTGGATCACGCAGCCGCCGTAGGCATAGGCATGCGCTTCGTCGAGCTGCGCGGGCGTCAGGCCAGGGTAGCGGCCGAGCAGCAACGGAACGATCGAATCCTTCCACGTGAGATCGATGAGCTGCTCATGCGTCAGCAGAGAGTAGGCATGTGCGCGGTTGCCCCAGGGCAACGCCAGCACCAGCGCCAGCAACATGATCGCCCGGAACCGGATAACTGCCATTTCTTCATCTTACCCGTCGCGCCTCAGCCGGTTCTGTGCGCATCCGCGGCCCTCATTCCGTCCGTAAAGCCTGCACCGGGTTGATGGAAGCCGCGCGGCGCGCTGGAATGATTCCGGCAATGCACGCCGCCAGCGACAGCGTCACAATCGCGCCCGCCATCACGGTTGCGTCCGCGCTGGTGACGTCATACAGCAGCGTCTTCACATACCGGACGCACAGCAGCGCTATCGGGATTCCGATCGCCAGCCCAATCGCGGTTTGCAGCACAGCCCCGCGCATCACCATCGCCACCAGGCCGCCGCGCTCGGCCCCCAGCGCCATGCGAATGCCGATCTCCGGCGTGCGCCGCGCCACAGTGTAAGCGGTGACGCCGTAGAGGCCGATAGTGGCCAGCAATAGCGCCAGCGCGCCAAAGAGTTCGGTCAGCCGCGCAATCATCCGGTCCTCGGTAAAGCGGTCTGCAATCTGCTCGTCGAATGTCTGAAACTTCACCACCGAAAGATTCGGATTGATGCCGGAGAGCGTGGTCGTCGCCAGCTTCTCCATGTCGCTCATGGGCCGCGCCGTCTCAATTACGATAGCGCCGGCGTAGAGCGATATGTCGTTCTCGATGGGGTCCTTGTCGCTCGGTACGCGCTGCACCATGGGAGTGAAATACATGCTGTGGTTTTTCCACTGCACGGCGGTATAGACCGTGTCCTCCACCACGCCGACGATCTCGAAGTCTCCCGGAGAATCGGGATGGCCCATGCGCCGGCCAATGGGATTGCTGCCGTCCTTGAAGAAGTTCTTGACGAAAGTCTGGTTGACAACCGCAACTGCCGGTGCGGTTGAATTGTCCTGCACCTCAAATCCGCGCCCCATCACTACGCGCGTTCCTACCGAATCGAAGTACTCCGCGTTTCCCTTGACCCAGGAAGCACCCTTTGCATCCTCCGACTGGCCCTGCACCTTGATTCCATTGCCCCAGTTATTGTCTTCCATCGGCGTATAGGTGCTGATGCCGACTTTTACGACGCCGGGCAGCGCGTGAAACCGCTCTTCCATGGTGCGGTAGAGAGCCTCCACCTGAGTCTGCATGTAGCCCGCGGCCTGGGGATTGATGTGCACGATGTATCGATTGCGCGAGTCCAGCTTGAGATCGGAGTTTTGCAACTTGCCCAG
>Ga0302326_10020667_pt1 | contig 13540 bp, 13 predicted proteins | sample Palsa_T0_3_FD_202264 | JGI IMG/M metagenome (GOLD analysis project Ga0302326, IMG submission 202264) | Peat permafrost microbial communities from Stordalen Mire near Abisko, Sweden - Palsa_T0_3 | ecosystem: Environmental > Terrestrial > Soil > Palsa > Peat permafrost | place: Sweden: Abisko... | reverse complement strand
ATCGCAGACATCCTCCACGCCAAAGGCGCTCTGCTCTATATGGACGGCGCCAACATGAACGCCCTGGTCGGCAAGGCGCGCCCCGGCGATTTCGGTGTAGACGTGATGCACCTCAATCTGCACAAGACGTTTTCCACCCCACACGGCGGCGGCGGCCCCGGCTCTGGCCCTGTAGCCTGCAAGGCATTCCTCGAGCCATTCCTTCCGACACCCGTCCTCGTCCGCAACTCCGCTGCCAATGATCCGCAAAGTCTACGCGCCCCATCCTTGCGCGTTCTATCTGGCGAAAGGGCAGGAGACCTCGAGTCACACCCACCATCCGTCCGAACCGATTTGGGCTTCCCATCCTTTCCGCGGGTCATTGAGGAAGAAGCTGCGGAGAAAGCTGGAAACCAAGGCTCTCAACCCGTCGGTCAGCTCACATGGGACTACAACCGCCCCCACTCCGTAGGCCGTGTCCGCGCCTTCTACGGCAATACTGGCATGTTTATCCGCGCCCTGGCCTACATCCTCGCCAACGGGCCCGACGGCCTGCGCCAGACCACCGAGGACGCCGTCCTCAATGCCAACTACATCCGCCACGGCCTTGAAGACTTCTACGAGCTCCCCTACAAAACCGCCTCCATGCACGAGGTTGTCTTCAGTGACAAGCGCCAGGCCGCCCTCGGCGTCAAGACCGGCGACATCGCCAAGCGCCTAATCGACTACGGATTCCACCCCTACACGGTCAGCTTCCCGTTAATCGTCCACGGCGCGCTCATGATCGAGCCCACTGAAAGTGAATCTCTCGAGGAACTGGACCTCTTCATCGCCGCCATGCGCTCGATCGCCAAGGAAGTCGAAGAAACACCTGAGCTGGTAAAAACGGCCCCGCACTCCACCAGAGTTTCAAGACTCGACGAAGTCCAAGCAGCAAGAAAACCTATCCTGCGCTGGCGTCCAACGCAGCCCGACCCCATTCCGCCCCAGCCGAGGCCGAAAGGCCCGCCAGAAGATCAGCCAACCGTATAAGAACTTTCGTCGAGTCGCGAGCACAGGCTGATTGCCTGTCACCCAACAATCCTTAAGCTTTTCGAAGCATAACGCGCGATTTCAGCATCGCTGCTCACCAGCGTCAGCCCCTCCACCATCGCCTGCGCGAGTAGCGCCCGATCGAAAGGATCCTTGTGGATTAGAGGCAAGCGGCGGATTGCGGCGACATGGTCAGGTTTGAGCAAGAGGACCGTCGCTGAAAGGTGAACGAGGGCATCTTGCCACCAAATGCGCGGGTCGCCAACATCGAGCTTACCCTTCATGGTCTTGATCATGACCTCCCAATAGGACACCACACTGAGGGAGTTTCGTCCTGAGGCGATGGCAGCCTTTGCCGCGGTCGAAAGGGATCTTGATTTCGCCATCGAGAAGAGCGCGGCCTGCGTGTCAAGCAGGTAGCCGCGCGCCGGTATTTCCTGGCTCAATTGTCCTCACCCAGCAGCTCTTCTTCGGTCATGGGATCGTCCCATCCGGGCAGAAAACGAATCCGGCCTTTCATTCCGTCGAAGAGAACCTTGCTGTGTTCTACGGGCGGTGGCGCAAGCTGGGCTACCGGCCGCCCGTGCCGGGTGATTACCACAGGCTCACCGCCTTCCACAACCCTGATCAACTCGGTGAGGCGGTTTTTCGCTTCTGCGGTGCTGACTTCCATACCTAGAATTATAGCCATAATTTATGGCTATAACAAGTCCCAACAAGGAATGTCGCCTTGCTTTTCTTGACGCCTTTTCCGAAATTTCCGAATCTTCCTTTTCCTGTGATATCGGGCCTCGGCCTAGACTCTTTTGAGAACCTAGTTGACGGAGACAGTACGCTATGGCCACCATCCCCGATCTCACTCTGGACGCTGGAATGCCCGCGAATGTCGAGGCTGAGAAAACTATCCTCGGCGCCATTCTGCTGGACAACGCGGCCCACTCGGAAGCCGCCGAGAAGCTCGATTCCGAAGATTTTTCGCTCGACTCCCATCGCCGTATCTTCCTTCGCATGAGCGACTTGATGAATGCGCAGCGGGCCGTCGACATCGTGACCCTGGCCCACGAACTGGCGCGCTACAAAGAGGTCGAGTCCGTCGGCGGCGTCGCCTATCTGGCGTCGCTCACTGAGGGTTTGCCGCGCCGGCCGGTGATTGAGGAATACATCCGCATCGTCAAGGACAAGAGCCTGCTGCGCAAGCTCATGGGCATCTGCTCCATGGCCATTGCCCGTGCCGCAGACCAGTCCGAGTCGGCCCTTGAAGTCCTAAACCTCGCCGAGACCCAACTGATGGAGGTCAGCGAGAAGGGCTTGGCGTACGGTTTCCAGTCTCTGGATCAGATCGTCCAGCACTCCTTTGGAACCATCGACAACCTGTACAAGCAGAGCAGGGAAGTCACGGGCCTGGCCACTGATTTCACCGAATTCGATCGCATCACCAGCGGCCTGCAAAAGGACGAGCTCATCATCATTGCCGCCCGCCCTTCCATGGGCAAAACGGCTCTGGCCATCAACATTGCCCAGAACGCCGCCGTCAATCACCAGGCCATTGTGGCCGTCTTCAGCCTTGAAATGAGCAAGGAGTCGCTGCTGCGCCGCATGCTGGCTTCGCAGGCATGGGTTGACCAGCGCAAGCTCCAGACCGGCTTCCTGGGCCGTGAAGATCACGACAAGTTGCAGAATGCATTGGGGCAACTGGTCGAGTCCCGCATGTTCATCGACGACACCGCAGGCATCTCCCTGGCCGAAATGCGGGCAAAGGCGCGACGGCTCAAACAGACCCACGGCGGCCTCGACCTGGTGGTGGTCGACTACCTGCAACTGATGTCGGCCACCGTGCCTTCGTCCGGCAAAAAGAATTACGAGAACCGCACACAGGAGGTCTCAGCCATCTCCCGCGGCCTGAAAGCCCTGGCCAAGGAGCTGCACGTCCCGGTCGTCGCCCTGTCTCAGCTCTCCCGTGCCAGCGAGCGCCGCGGCGACGACAAGCGCCCCATGCTCAGCGACCTGCGCGAGTCAGGTTCGATCGAGCAGGACGCCGATGTGGTGGCCTTTATCCACCGCGAGGCCTACTACAACCGCAGCGAAGAGATGTCCGAAGCCGACCGCGCCAAGTCGGAGATCATCATCGCCAAGCAGCGCAACGGCCCCACCGACACCGTTTATCTGAATTTTGTTTCCAAGTTCACGCGCTTCGACAATCAGGATTCGACCCACACGGCCTAGCCGCGATCAGGAATTTGATGAGCGCATTGGCCTGTTGGCAGCTTGCGTCAGTTGTTCGTGGAAGACTCACTGAATACCCTAGGGCCCGAAGCTCTCTTACCAAGGCAGGCGAACCACATTCCGGCTGCCGTACTCAGGATTGCGATGAAGAAACGAATTCTGACCTTTTGCTGCGCGATGGTGAGTGCATTGCCATCTTGCCAACTCCCGATGTTAGCTCAGAAGCAGCCCAGCAATCTTCCGAGCGCCATCTTCGTTGATTCGCCGCGCGATGCCGCAAACCCAACGCGCAATGAAGCCGTCTGGATTCCCGCCGCCGGCGTGCTGATGAACGGCGTAATGTACGCGGCAGCAGGGACCGGAAACCACCCGACCGTTCTGAATCTTCACGGAACCCCCGGCAACGAACAAAACCTGGACATCGCGCAAACCCTGCGCCGCGCCGGATACAACGTGCTCTCATTTCATTACCGGGGTGCCTGGGGCAGTCCGGGAAAGTTCACGCAAGCCGGCGGCGTCGACGACAGTGTTGCCGCACTTGCTTTCCTGCAGGATCCCGCCGTCGCTGCAAGGTTTCACATCGATACCAAGCGCATCATCGTGATTGGCCACAGTTACGGAGGCTTCGCAGCGGCCCGCGTTGCCGCCGCGCATCCGAATATTGCAGCGCTCCTGCTGATCGCGCCCTGGAGTCCGGCGCAGGATATCCCGCTTTTTACCGTGCCTCAGGAAAAATTCGCTGCCGCGGCTCACAGCATTTTCGACGACGATGAGGGCAGGATGGGTGGTTACACCGACGTCGATATGGCCAGGGAAATTCTGACGCCCGGCTATGACTGGCGTCTTGAAACCAGCGCGGAGGGTATCAAGAACTTGCCAATTCTGATCGTAAGCGCGAAACACGACTCCGCCGACGACGAAGGCACAGAGCTGGTTGCTGCGCTGGGTCATTTGCACGCAGCGGATGTCACCACCATCTCGATGGATACGGATCACGCATTCACGGATCATCGGATTGCGCTCGAAAAAGAGATTCTCGGCTGGTTACAACAGCGAACCCCCGGGTCGGCAACCGGCGCAAATTCTCGCTGAGGGGTCCACGCCACGAAACGCAGCCAAATCGCGGATGCTGTTGCTCGGTTCTCCTCCTGAACATCGCTGGACTTTATTTCGATACGCGCTCGTGCGGTGTCTCCGAAGTTCGTAGCATTTCTTGAGGACTGACTGACTTGCGGTGAGCGTCCCAAAAGCAGGTCCTTCGACTCCGCTGAAGTACGCTTCGCTCAGGATGACAGGCCATTTTGTGATAGGGACTTCGGAGACGGGACAGTAGCCATCATTGCCAATAAGAGTGCAGGCCCGCTCGCGATTCAGGCGCTGCGAGTCTTCCTGCTCCACACGCTCCATGTGAGGGGACCAATTTCTTTGTCGTCGAAGGGTTGGCCGGCAACCTTGAGCGCAAGTTTGATCTGGCCGTGGTGGTAACCCTCGTGCCAAACCATGTGCTGCACAAACAGGAGCGGGTGATCGTAGTGTTGTCGCATGGGTTTGCCTGACCGGAGGCAGTCTTCGACCGCGTCGCGCACGGCACGGGCGCTACTTTCGAGTCCGGCGGCCAGGCGTTCGGGATCGGTCTCGCGGATCCAGGTGCGGGGGTCAACCGGTCCCGCCCACTCTGGCGCATCTTCGGAGACGAAGATCAGGCGCGCATAGATCATGTGAGCAAACATCTCGGTGACAGACGGGCTCGTTGCCATTACGCGGGCATAGTGCCCGCCCGGGGGCAAGGCGCGCAGCAAGTTAACCAGAATGCGATTGTTGCGATCCCAGGAATCGAGAATTGCCAGGACGAGATCACTGTCAATGGCTTGTGCCATGCTGACCTCCGTGCACTCTGAAATGATCACACAATCCGTCGGAAGTGCCTGGATGTGATTTCACGAGCTTGGCAGCGCAACGACCCCACCGACACCGATTATCTGAATTTTGTTTCCAAGTTCGCAAGGTTTGACAATCGGGACTCAGCCCTCGCGATCTGACGGCAATCAGGGATGCGATGAGCGCATTGGCCTGTTAACAACACTTCTATGGAAATTCATTGGGTCGGCGAGTATGATGTTTCGCAACGCTTGCGGGAGTGACAGTTGCCGATTCCTTCACAACGACCAGGGCGGCCATCTTGTGACAGCTTATAGAGTAAGTAGCTGCCCAAAGACTCGGCTGTCTTTTCGGAGAGACTCGATGGAATTGTATTTGAAGGTTGCGGTTTTCGGAGCTTTAGGCGTACTCACAGCGTGCGGAGGAGGAAAATCAGTTCCCCCCGTCAATCCTGGCCCCACTCCGGTCGTTAGTGCAATATCTCCCAACAGCAGCACGCAGGGCGGACCGCTGTTCACGTTGAGCGTGGTGGGCTCGAACTTCACCGCAAACTCCGCCGTTGATTGGAATGGAGCGACACAGCCCACTACCTTCGTGAACGCGAACCTTCTTACTGCGGCAATTCCGGCTGCGGAAGTCGCCGCTCAGGGACCTGACGATGTCACGGTTGTCGATACCGGAGGTTCCTCCAATGCGCTGAGCTTCGCGGTGCCCTGCGTCATTCCACCCCCAGGCGGCTCATCGCAGCAGACTCGTGCCCGGGTTGGAGCCTATTACTTCGACGGATGGTCTGGTCCGCTTACCAACTTCCATTTCCAAGGTCTGCCGCTGGGTCCGTACCAGGATCGCCAGCCGCTCTCGGGGTGGCAGGACAACAGTCAGTGTGCGGTGGAGCAGCAACTAGCTGTCGCGCACAACTTCGGCATCGATTTCTTCCTCTTCGACTGGTACGTCAGCTCCGATCCCGGTGAGGACCTCAATTCGGCCCTCGACATCACACATCAGCTTGCTGATCGCCATGGCATGCAGTACGCCATCCTCTACGTCAATTCGCCGTCCGTTTTCGTTGCTCCCGCGGATTGGCCAACCGCAATCAATCAGTGGATTGGCTACATGAGCGACCCGGCTTACGTGACCGTAAACGGAAAGCCGCTTCTGACGGTGATCGACATGGGCCTCATGCGACAGACTTTTGGGTCTTCGGCCGCTGTAGCGAGCGCCCTGAATCAGCTGCGTACGGCTGCTGTAGCGTCCGGTTTGCCGGGAGTTTACGTCGTCGGAGGATTTCAGTCCGGCTACGACCACAGCACGCAGACGGGTTCGTTCCCTGATCTTTCACCGGCCGTGGCCGACGGCTATGACGCTGTGTCTCTTTACAATTATTCCTTCGGCACAGTCACCGGAGAACAAAGCTTCTCTCTGGTTTCCGAAGCTGGTCAATGGATCTGGTCCCAGGCGGCAACAAACAGCCCATTGCCATTTATTCCCGTCGCCATGGATGGATGGGACCCGCGGCCTTGGGACGAGGGCAATGTTTGGTTCGACCGCAACCCGCAGGATGTGGCAACCTTCGTCGACGCAGAAATTAATTGGGCCAACGCCAACACCGCGCTTCGCGTGGAACCCGCTCCGACTCCTCCGCTGGTAATGATGGAAGCCTGGAACGAATTCGGAGAGGGCAGTCACCTGCTGCCGACCGTTGGCGAAGGCACAACCTATGGCGATGCGGTCGCGGCTATATTGGGCACGCAGTGACCATTCGCGGATTGTCAGAGGGACGCGCAGAGGCTACTACCTAAGACACGGCTCGCGTTCGCGCTTCTCACCCCGACTGTCGAGAAATCACCGAGTTACTCATCGAGAAGACTGACCGACCGCAGCAAGATCGGACCTTAACCGGCATCCGAAGTGGCAGCTTTTGCGGTCCCTCACGTCTCATTCAGAATCAGCGCCACGCGCCCGGCGATCAGGTTGCCATAGGACTCGTCGGGATCGACTTCGATCAGGTCCACCGGGAAAGCGATGTTGTGCGGCCGCAAGACCAATCGATTGGCGATAAAGTCCACGTAGCGCAATGTCAAGCGCGTCCCTTGCCGGACCGCGAACAGATTTGGCCGGCTTGGCCGGTATGGAATCAATGCGTTGTAGTGGCGGTCCAGCAGCGCAATCGCTTCGGGTAGCACCAGGGGTTCCATTGGCAGGGCGTCGGCAGCCGAAATGCGAACTGCCACAAACCGTTGCCAGGCGCGGCGCGGGTTGGAGACACGAGTACGCATATAATCCAGCGCGCCCGCTGGTAAATGGAGCACCCCCTGGATTGAGGTGGAGCGGATGTACGGCTCATTGAGCGCCGCGTAATGGGAAACCACAGGCACCGAGCTGCCTTCCCCATCCTCGTCAAGAGCTTCCCCCCGCTGCAAGGCGGGCAGAAGATCCGCGGCTGTCAGATGCTGGGCGGCCAGGACGCGGTCGATGGCCTCCAGCGACAATTGCCGCCGATTGTGAAGAAAGTTGGAAAGATGAGGCTGTCCAAATCCGGTTTGACGTGACAACAACGAGACACTGAGCGTACCTCTTTGTATCCTGCGCAGCAGTTCCAGGCGGAGTCGTTCGTGCATCTGGGTGAAATTCATTTGTGGAAAATCCGCCACCAGCAATGGGAGAGGATGGTTTTCGTTTGCCCCAGGAAAACCTATCTATGCTGATTGGCCTCTAGTTTGAGCGCTTTGCTCATGGATGGAAAGCAAATAGGCAGAAGATGATCGATGAAGATTGACGCAAGAGAATCATATTTCTACATTTGGTTTACTTAATCTCGCACTGGCTTGTGGGAATCTCTTGAGAAAAGCTACGCTTCCGCTGGGCCGAACGGGAAGAATTCCGTCCCATTCGGCCTTGAATGAACAAATTGCCGGAGGACTTCGGCCATTCCGGTTTCACCGCATTGTCCCAAGGCGCTCAGCAGAGGCGCAGGGGCAGGCCAGTCGAGAACATTCCAGGATCTGCGCGCTATGAGCATGACAAAAAACGAGAGAACACGGGCGGCAATCCCTCATCAGGACATAAGAAACCTGAGTTGCCGCGTCTGGTTGTCTTTACCCCGCGGAGCATTTAAGAAAAACAGCCGTCGGGAACTGGCTCGAACACGGAGAAAAAGTCATGGAATTGCGCGTGCAATTGAAAATTTGCGAGGGGTGCGGATGCCTTTGGTACCGCGCTCAGACCCAAGGGAGCGTGTATTGCCTTAGGTGTGAAACAAAACTGAAGGACTTTCCAACGCCTGAAAGCCGCAAGCGGCGCGGACGCCCAGGCCGTAAGGCGCTTGCCAGGGTTTGGGCGGTTGCTGTGGAAACGGAAGGTGCGCAATGAGCGCGGCGCTCCAGTTGCCGATTTTTGTGGAAGGCGGCAATTCAAAGCGGAAGTGGGAGCAAGACGAAAGAGGATGGGAACCGAAGCTTGGCGCACAACCTGAAGCCGGAGCGGCAACAAAGGCGCCCTCGGCTTGTCCGATTGTCAGCCTGGCTTTCTACAGAAAGCATACGGAAAAGATGTTGCGGCGTTATCTGTATGCCTCGATGCAAGTGGGCAGGGCGCCGAACATCCTCGGCGATCCAATCGGGCGGGGGTGGGTATCCAGCCGGCCCGTCCGCACTTTCGAGGACGCGGTCATTTTTGTCCTCGATGTTGAGACCTGTGTGAACCACCTTGGATCGCTTGACCGTCAGATGCTGTGCCGGATTGTGATCCAGGAGTACACGCAGGCCGAAGCGGCAACTTTGCTGGGGATGAGCGTCCGTGCCGTCGCCTACAAATTTCCGCAAGCCATCGACCGGTTGACAGAGAAACTGCTGGAGGCCGGATTGCTGGTTCTACCGTAACGACACAAAGCAAATAGCAAGCCAGCCGGGAAGGGGAGCGTGAAGTGTGCGTTCCCCCATTCCCGTTGTAAGGTACTGGCTTCAGCCCGTACATTCAATGCAGCAAAATAGACCTGGGCTGGTGGGGATGGGTTTTAACCCATCCATTCATCCACTGAGGGAATGATCCTTCAAATTGACCCACCACCCCAAACGAATCCCAGCCACAATTTTCGATCGCCGTCTGTTATCGTGGACGGGTTCCGCCCGTTCGCTGCGGAGCGTGCGCCAAACTGGCCAATTCCCTAACGAGGAGCCCGACTCCATGCATCCCATCTCCCGTATCTGTGCCTTTACTTGCCTGCTCGCCTCCGCTGCGCTGGCCGCGCAACAGCCCGCCGCCAGCCCTTCAACCCCAGACCAGCCGAGTCCAGTCCAGCCGAGTCCAGTCCAGCCGCATCCCACCACCGCGGCTGAAGCGCCCAATCGTGACACCAGCTACATCGACGAAAAGGGCACGGCGCATGTGACCCGCGTTGTCCCCGTGCCGGACACCATCAGCTTCCAGTCGCAGCATTTTCTCAGCCACGAGATGCCCGACCAGGGTCCGCCGCAGTCGCTGGCCGACCGGCGCAAGGCCGCGGACGATGGCTCCGCGCGTGGCCGCGTAGCATGGACGCGCCTCTGCCCCAACCAGATTGTCGAAGACAAGATCGCCGGCGTGCCGGTGCGCATCGTTTCGCCCGATGGAATGCCCGAAGCCAACAAGGACAAGGTCCTGCTGAATTTGCATGGCGGCGGCTTCAACGCCGACTCCGGCTCCTACACCGAGTCGATCCCCATCGCCAGCTACACCAAAATCAAGGTTGTTGCCGTGCTCTACCGGCTTGCCCCTGAATTCCCGTTTCCCGCCGCCGTCGACGATGCTGTGGCTGTTTACAAGGAACTGTTGAAGACCTACAAACCTGAACACATCGTGATCTATGGCACTTCAGCCGGAGCTATTTTGACCGCGGAGGTCGCCTCAAAGCTCAAGCAACTCCAGTTGCCGCTGCCGGCGGCGCTCGGCATCTTCAGCGGCATGGGCGATTTCGCCCGCAACGGCGATTCGATCGCCATGTATGCGCTGCGCGGACTGTCGGGCCATCTCGACCCGCCTGAGCCCGGCGTGCGCGATTCGTCCTACGCGGGCACAACCGACCCCAAAGATCCCGTGCTCTCGCCCATTTACAGTGACATGCACGGCCTGCCACCGACGCTTTTTATCACCAGCGGACGCGACCTGCTGCTCAGCGGCACAATCAACCTGCATCGCGCCTATTTGAACGCCGGCGTTGACGCGCGCCTGGTGGTCTTCGATGCTCTGCCGCACGCCTTCTGGTATAGCCCACTCTTGCCCGAGGGCATTGAAGCCAACCACACCATGGCCGATTTCTTTCTGAAGCAGCTAGCGTCCCGTCCCTAAAGTTCCTACCGAAACAGTGGCCTGTCATCCTGAGCGAAGCGTACTACAGCGGAGTCGAAGGACCTGCATTTTGGGTCTCAGCCACGCCACAAACGCCGCATAACCAGCCCGGGCGCGCGCTCCCGAGGCGTGCATTTTCGTTTGGATCCGGAGTGCCGGATCGAAATTCTTCTCATCGTCACGAATGCAGCCCGAGCCGAGTCTGCCATCGCGGACAAAGTCGATGGACCTGCGAAGCCCTTCCGGGGCCCTGTAAATCCCTTGCCCGGCACACGTCACTCCGACCGCTTCAATTCTGTTTGCCCTTGCTTCCGAGTAGGCGACAATCCAACCGGAATCTTCTGAAAGTTACTGCGTCAGCCCTCGACTTGGGAGTTCGACCTTGACGAATCGAGGGAAGTAAAGACTCAGGTCTTTAGCGATTTTCTCGTCCGGCCCGTTTGTCGCATAGGTGAGTATGAGATCCGCGCCCTTCAATTCCGTATGGGATTTGCCTGCATAAACAAAGGCGTCTTGTGCATCGGATTCCGGTGGTCGATAGATCACTCGCGGTGAGCTCCACGGCCCTTCAAGGCTCCGCGCTCGCTGCATCACGATGTCGGTAGCACCGAAGCCTCTGCTACTGATCTCAATGAAGCCTGTCCCAGCAGGATCTCGTTGCACGCTGGTTTCCGTCCCCGCCGCGAGTTGGATCGGATGGCGGTTCGATACAGAGAACTGCCAGTCTTTGCCGGACCACCATTGAAGCGGCCCGAGCTTTCCATTTGAATGGGTCTTGACGCTCAAACGCGCCAGGTAGAGGTCATGTTCCGGCTCGCTCTCACCGAAGAGATAGATGAAGCTCTTGTCGCGCACCGCCGATGAGGACATAATCACCGTATCGCTCATCTCCGCAGCTTTTTTCAACCTCCAAACAGTTGGCTCCTCGTCCGGATTCGTCACCCAGTATGCATTCCAGCCGACAAGTTTGAATCCGAGCGATTCTTTCGAGTTATCGGTGGCAACACGTGTACAGAACAAAAGTAGCTTATTCCCAATGAGGATGCCAGAGCCCGGCCACATCCATATGTGGTTTTCCGACGGGAAAATCTCAGAGGGACTGGACAGTCTGGTCCTCCAATAGAACTTCATCGTCGCCTGGGACGGATCGTAGCCGGATTGAATTGCAACCGTATTGTGGACGAATGCAGCGTTTCTTCGATCGTCTCCGGGCTGGTGAGATACGAACGAATCGCTGAATGTCCAGAGTACCCGCCCATTTCCCAGGTCGATGGAATAGGCCCCATCTGCTCCCAGCCACCGAGGATCGGAGTGGAAGAGTTTGTCCGCTTCCGGCCAAGGTACGCCAGTTTGTGCAGCGCCGAACGTTGCGATGCCGATTGTGAAAGAGAGGGCCGAGACACCGCGCAATCGATGCTGCTTGAATTCTTCGAGGAGCTGATGCATCCAAGCCGACGTGGGACAGAGCCGCATAGCGCCATCATAATTGTCGTCTACGGGTCAAGTCTGGCTTGAGCCTGTGAGCCGATTCCGGATGTATTACCGGCCAACCGGAAATTACTGGTGAGCTATCAGTCGTGATGATATTAACTGCAACATAATTTCCGGATTGGCGACGGCACACTCACTAACGTTAGATAGCATCGAGAATGCAGTGCACAGGAGGCAGGGATGGGTAGCGCAAAGCGAGTGATCCGTCTGCAACACGGGCAAGACCGTTTCAATGAGCGCATTCCGATCGGCGCCAAAAGCTCAATCGACCGCAAAGTGTCGGGCAAAGACACAGCAGGGTCCTGGTCGATGTTTGAAGCGCATTGGAGCCTGAACGGCGGGCCGCCTCTGCATGTGCATCAGGGTGAGGACGAGTGGTTCTATGTCATGGAAGGGGAATATGTCGCGCAGGCCGGCGATGAGAGATTCACGCTGACTCCAGGGGATTCGCTTCTCGCGCCCCGGGAAGTTCCTCATACCTACGCTCTTCATGGCGAAGGGCAGGGTAGAATGCTGATCGCCTACCAACCAGCAGGCGAAATGGAAGCTTTTTTCTGGAAATGAGCAGGTTGACTGGCATGCCGTCGCCAGATGAAATTCAGCGAATCTTCAGAGCTCACGGCACGGAAGTCGTAGGACCTCCGCTGAAAGTCTGATCGAGGAACTAAGCTTTTCGGATTTCGAGTTACTTCCGAATTGGCGACCAACCGGAAGTTATCGCAAAAATGGCTGGAATCGGTTCACTGCGCGAAGTTGGCGTAGAGCGCCACCCAGTCCTCGTTCCCGACCACCCGGAAGGTATGTCCCTTGCCTGTAAGATCCTCGGCAATGTAAATCTGCCCCGGCACGATTCTGGCCTTCTCGCCGCTGGTGGTCGTAACCTCAGCTTCTCCGCTGATTACCACGACGTAGCGTTTCTTGTCAGCGTTGTGCCAGGACTCGAACATCCCCGGCGCAGCGCGAACAACGTATGCATCGCTCATCTTCAGCGGCGTAGATTCTGCTAGCGGCGCATCTTGAAGCACAATCAGCGACTGATCGATATGGCTCTGACCGTCCGGTCCGGTATACAGCCTCGTGGCCATGACCGGGCGCTTCTGAGAAGACGGCGCTGGTTCGCTGTTCTGACCGCCCGCCGCGACCCACGTTGCCGAACAGAGAAAAGCAGCGGTCGCCGCAGCGACCAAGGATGTCCTTCGCATCGCGCCTCCGGGAGAACACTTGAAATGTATCACGCAAACTTCAGCGCCTGTCTGATTATCCTGCCAGCTTGATAAGCATCTTGAAACCATTGGTGGTTCATCACAACGCAGGAATTTGCAGATTCGGAGTGTATAACCGGCCACACGGAAGTTACTGTTTGATTGTTGACGAATTGTTAGCTGACGGTTTGGCGACAACCCATCCGGGCCAGCGGCTGTCGAAGCATTCCGCCGTTCGGCGTGAGTACTGGCAACAACCTCAAGCCACTATAGTCATGGCAAAAGCTGCGGCGCTGACATTGTCCGGCATCGCGAGTATCCCCACCCAGGTCGCGGTCACCGAAAGACAGCCAAAACCGAGTCCTCGGCCTATTGCTTGTCGAAGACAATCTTCAATGTCATGGGCTTTCCAT
>Ga0302326_10020665_pt1 | contig 13540 bp, 9 predicted proteins | sample Palsa_T0_3_FD_202264 | JGI IMG/M metagenome (GOLD analysis project Ga0302326, IMG submission 202264) | Peat permafrost microbial communities from Stordalen Mire near Abisko, Sweden - Palsa_T0_3 | ecosystem: Environmental > Terrestrial > Soil > Palsa > Peat permafrost | place: Sweden: Abisko... | reverse complement strand
CGCTGCCGTCGACGCGGACGGGCGGAAATACAGATACGTCAGGACAGTCGTGGAGCGCTCTCGCGAGCCGGGGAAGAGCCCGTCGGTGTTCGGGATCGGCAGTGCTCCGGCCAGGCCGCTGATGGGCTACCGCTCGCGTGGCCGGCATCAGTGCTGACGGCGTTGCTGACCGCGGCCCGGACCGCCGATGGCGGCAGCCCCCGCGGCGCACGCTGGACGACGACGGCCTGCGCGTCCAGCGGCTCGCCGAAGAGCCTGGTCGCGGTGTACTCGGCCTGGACGGCCGGCGAGCTTGCGGGCACCAGCCCGGCGACGCCGTCGGATGGGGTGAGTACCGGAAGAGAGCTGACGGCCGCCACGACGGCAGCGATCCAGCCGGCCACGATGACGTACCGCAGCCCGACCACTACTGCCGCGTAAGCCCTGGCCAGCCCGCCCGTCGCCGCCTGCGGGGTGGACGAGCTCATGACTGCCTCCGTTGCCGGCGCGGCGCCGGCACCTGCCGGGCAGGCTGCCTTCTACCGCGCAGGACGGGAGCGAAACCTGGCGGCCGCGGCCCGCCGCCAGACAGCACCGCGGCGCCGCGGCCCGCCGCCAGACAGCACAGCGGCGCCGCGGCCGGAGACCGCGGCGCCGCTGGTTACTACGGGCGCGTTCCCTACCTGTTGTAGGCCCCGAAGTCGTACTCCTCGAGCGGGATGGCCTGGCCGGACACCTGACCGAAGGAATAGTCAGCCGGGCTGTCGTAGGAGGTGGGCGGGTAGACAGCCGCCTTGGCCTCCTCCGTCGGCTCGACCCGGAGGGCGCGGTACCGCTGCATGCCGGTACCGGCCGGGATGAGCTTGCCGATGATGACGTTCTCCTTGAGGCCGACGAGGGAGTCCGACCGCGCGTGGATTGCCGCGTCGGTGAGGACCCTGGTGGTCTCCTGGAAGGAGGCCGCCGACAGCCACGACTCGGTCGCCAGCGAGGCCTTCGTGATGCCCATGAGCTGCGGACGGCCAGCCGCCGAGGTGCCGCCCGCCTCCACGACAGCGCGGTTGACCTCCTCGAACTTCGGCCGCTCGACCAGCTCGCCGGGCAGCAGGTCGGTGTCGCCGGACTCGATCACGTTCACCCGCTTGAGCATCTGCCGGATGATGATCTCGATGTGCTTGTCGTGGATCGACACGCCCTGAGACCGGTACACCTCCTGGACCTCGTGGACCAGGTGCAGCTGCACCTCGCGGGAGCCGAGAATGCGCAGGACCTCGTGCGGGTTGACCGCGCCAGCAATGAGCTGCTGGCCCACTCGCACGTGGTCGCCATCGGCGACCAGCGGGCGGGCCCGCATGGACACCTGGTAGGCCACTTCCTCCGAGCCGTCGTCCGGCACGATCACGATCTTGCGGGTCTTGTCCTGCTCGTCGATCCTGACCTTGCCCTCGACCTCGCTGATCGGCGCCAGGCCCTTCGGGATCCTGGCCTCGAACAGCTCCTGGATTCGCGGCAGACCGTGGGTGATGTCCAGACCAGCCACACCACCGGTGTGGAAGGTACGCATCGTCAGCTGCGTGCCAGGCTCGCCGATGGACTGCGCGGCGATGATGCCCACCGCCTCGCCGACGTCCACCCGCTTGCCGGTGGCCAGCGACCGGCCGTAGCACTTGCCGCAGACGCCCACCTTGGCCTGGCAGACCAGCACCGAGTAGGTCCGCACCGACTCCACGCCGGCGTTGACCAGCGTGTCGATCATGGCCTCGGTCATGTCCGACTCGGCCTCGACCAGGACGGTGCCGTCCGGGCCGGTGACGTCCTCGGACAGGGTCCGCCCGGTGCCGGTGTTCTCGATGTTCGGGAGCTTGCGGACGACGCCGTCCGTGCCCTTCTCAGCGATGCGCATCGGCAGCGACCGGTCGGTGCCGCAGTCCTCCTCGCGGACGATGACGTCCTGCGCGACGTCCACCAGCCGCCGGGTGAGGTACCCGGAGTCGGCAGTACGCAGCGCGGTGTCGGCAAGGCCCTTCCTGGCGCCGTGGGTCGAGATGAAGTACTCGACCACCGACAGGCCCTCGCGGAAGCTGGACTTGATCGGCCGGGGGATCGTCTCGCCCTTGGGGTTCGACACCAGGCCTCGCATGCCGGCGATCTGCCTGATCTGCATCAGGTTTCCGCGGGCACCGGAGTTGACCATCATCCAGACCGGGTTGGTCTCTGGGAAGGCCTTCTCCATGTCCTGGGCCACATCGGCGGTCGCGTGCGTCCAGATCTCAATGAGCTCCTGGCGCCGCTCGTCGTCGGTGATCAGGCCGCGCTCGTACTCGCGCTGCACCTTGTCGGCCCGCTTCTCGTAGGTGTCCAGGATCTCCCGCTTGTTCGGCGGCGCGGCCACGTCCTCGATGGAAATCGTGACCCCGGACCTGGTCGCCCAGTGGAAGCCGGCGTCCTTCAGCGCGTCCAGCGCCGCGGCCACCTCGACCTTGGGATAGGTCTCGGCCAGCTCGTTCACGATCACCGACAGCTGCTTCTTGCCGACCTCGAAGTTGACGAACGGGTAGTCGTCCGGCAGCGTCTCGTTCAGCAGGGTGCGCCCGAGCGTGGTCTCCAGCCGCAGCGGCTGACCCAGCTCCCAGCCCTCCGGCGTCGTGTAGCCACGCGGCGGCGTGACCCCGCCCAGCCGGATCTGGATCTTGGCCTGCAGGTCAAGGTCGCCCTTGTCGTAGGCCATGAGGGCCTCGGCCAGGCCGCTGAAGACGCGGCCCTCGCCGGGCGCGCCCTCCTTGTCCCTGGTCAGCCAGTAGATGCCGATGACCATGTCCTGGGTCGGCATGGTGACGGGCTTGCCGTCGGCCGGCTTCAGGATGTTGTTGGTCGACAGCATCAGGATCCGCGCCTCGGCCTGCGCCTCGGCGGACAGCGGCACGTGCACGGCCATCTGGTCACCGTCGAAGTCCGCGTTGAACGCGGTGCAGACGAGCGGGTGAATCTGGATGGCCTTGCCCTCGACCAGCTGCGGCTCGAAAGCCTGGATCCCGAGGCGGTGCAGGGTCGGCGCGCGGTTCAGCAGCACCGGGTGCTCGGTGATGACTTCCTCGAGCACGTCCCAGACCACCGGCCTGGCCCGCTCCACCATCCGCTTGGCCGACTTGATGTTCTGGGCGTGGTTGAGGTCAACCAGCCGCTTCATCACGAACGGCTTGAACAGCTCGACCGCCATCTCCTTGGGCAGGCCGCACTGGTGCAGCTTGAGCTGCGGCCCGACCACGATGACGGAACGGCCCGAGTAGTCGACGCGCTTGCCGAGCAGGTTCTGGCGGAACCGGCCCTGCTTGCCCTTGAGCATGTCGGACAGCGACTTCAGCGGCCGGTTGCCCGGCCCGGTGACCGGGCGGCCGCGGCGGCCGTTGTCGAACAGCGAGTCGACGGCCTCCTGCAGCATCCGCTTCTCGTTGTTCACGATGATCTCGGGTGCGCCGAGGTCGAGCAGCCTCTTCAGCCGGTTGTTCCGGTTGATGACCCGGCGGTACAGGTCGTTCAGGTCGGAGGTGGCGAACCGGCCGCCGTCCAGCTGAACCATCGGCCGCAGGTCCGGCGGGATCACCGGAATGCAGTCGAGCACCATGCCGAGCGGGCTGTTGGAGGTGTTCAGGAACGCCGACACGACCTTGAGTCGCTTGAGCGCCCTGGCCTTCCGCTGGCCCTTGCCGGTCCGGATGATCTCGCGCAGGTTGTTGGCCTCGGCGTCGAGGTCGAAGCTGCCGACCCGCTCCTGGATGGCCTGGGCGCCCATGCCGCCGCGGAAGTACCGGCCGAACCGGTCCCGCATCTCGCGGTAGAGCAGCTCGTCGCCCTCCAGGTCCTGGACCTTCAGGTTGCGGAAGCGGTTCCAGACCTCCTCGATCCGGTCGATCTCGCGCTGGGCCCGGTCGCGGATCTGCTTGCACTCGCGGTCGGACGCCTCGCGGACCTTGCGGCGCGCGTCACCCTTGGCGCCGGCTGCCTCGAGCTCAGCCAGGTCCTTCTCGAGCTTGGCCTGGCGGGCCTCGATGTCAGAGTCACGCCGCTGCTCCAGCTGGCCCCGCTCGACCGTGATCTTGGCCTCGAGGCTCGGCAGGTCGCGCGCACGCGCGTCGTCGTCCACGTAGGTGATCATGTAGGCGGCGAAGTAGATGACCTTCTCCAGGTCCTTCGGCGCCAGGTCAAGCAGGTAGCCGAGTCGGCTCGGCACACCCTTGAAATACCAGATGTGGGTCACCGGAGCGGCCAGCTCGATGTGGCCCATCCGCTCGCGCCGCACCTTGGCCCGAGTGACCTCGACGCCGCAGCGCTCGCAGATGATGCCCTTGAAGCGGACGCGCTTGTACTTACCGCAGTAGCACTCCCAGTCCCTGGTGGGACCGAAAATTTTCTCGCAGAAGAGCCCGTCCTTTTCCGGCTTCAGGGTCCGGTAGTTGATGGTCTCCGGCTTCTTGACCTCACCGTGGGACCACGTCCGGATGTCGTCCGCCGTGGCAAGGCCAATCCGCAGGTCGTCGAAGAAGTTGACGTCTAGCACGTTTGTTTTCCCCTGGGGTTGTTCGTCGGACTTCTCGTAGCTGATCAGACCTCTTCGACGCTGCTCGGCTCGCGCCGGGACAGGTCGATTCCGAGTTCCTCCGCGGCGCGGAAGACGTCCTCGTCGGTGTCCCGCATCTCGATGGCCGCGCCGTCACTGGAGAGGACCTCCACGTTCAGGCAGAGCGACTGCATCTCCTTGATCAGCACCTTGAAGGACTCAGGGATGCCGGGCTCGGGGATGTTCTCGCCCTTGACGATGGCCTCGTAGACCTTGACGCGCCCGAGGATGTCGTCGGACTTGATGGTCAGCAGTTCCTGCAGGGCGTAGGCCGCGCCGTAGGCCTCCAGTGCCCAGACCTCCATCTCACCGAAGCGCTGGCCGCCGAACTGGGCCTTACCTCCGAGTGGCTGCTGGGTGATCATGGAGTACGGGCCGGTGGACCTGGCGTGGATCTTGTCGTCCACCAGGTGCAGCAGCTTGAGGATGTAGATGTAGCCGACAGAGATCGGGTCCTTGAAGGGCTCGCCGGTACGGCCGTCGAACAGCGTCGCCTTGCCGGTGCCGCCGACCAGCCGGTCGCCGTCACGGTTCGGCCGCGTGCTGGACAGCAGCCCGGTGATCTCCTCTTCCTTGGCACCGTCGAAGACCGGCGTCGCGACCTTGCTGCCTGATGCAGCAGCATCCGCGCCGATCTTGCGCAGCCGCTTCTTCCAGTCCTGGTCGTCGCCATCGACTTGCCAGCCGGTAGCGGCGACCCAGCCGAGGTGGGTCTCCAGGACCTGGCCGACGTTCATGCGGCCAGGCACGCCGAGCGGGTTCAGGACGATGTCGACCGGGGTCCCGTCGGTGAGGAACGGCATGTCCTCGACCGGCAGGATCTTGGCGATGACGCCCTTGTTGCCGTGCCGGCCAGCCAGCTTGTCACCGTCGGTGATCTTGCGCTTGGCCGCCACGTAGACGCGGACCAGCTCGTTCACGCCGGGCGGAAGCTCGTCGCCGTTGTCGCGGGTGAACACCCGGACGCCGATGACCTTGCCGGACTCACCGTGCGGCACCTTCAGGCTGGTGTCGCGGACCTCGCGGGCCTTCTCGCCGAAGATCGCGCGCAGCAGGCGCTCCTCCGGGGTCAGCTCGGTCTCGCCCTTGGGGGTGACCTTGCCGACCAGGATGTCCCCGGTGACGACCTCGGCGCCGATCCTGATGATGCCGCGGTCGTCAAGGTCAGCCAGGACCTCGTCGGAGACGTTCGGGATGTCCCTGGTGATCTCCTCGGGGCCTAGCTTGGTGTCGCGGGCGTCGACCTCGTGCTCCTCGATGTGGATCGAGGAGAGCACGTCGTCCTGGACCAGGCGCTGGCTCAGGATGATCGCGTCCTCGTAGTTGTGACCCTCCCACGGCATGAAGGCGACCAGCAGGTTCCGGCCGAGCGCCATCTCGCCGTTGTCGGTGCACGGCCCGTCGGCGATGACCTGGCCGACCTCGACCCGCTGTCCCTCGGTGGCCACCGGCTTCTGGTTGAAGCAGGTGCCCTGGTTGGAGCGGCGGAACTTGGACACCAGGTAGTCGGTCCTGGTGCCGTCGTCGTTGGCCACGGTGATGTAGTCGGCGCAGACCTGCTCAACCAGGCCCGCCTTCTCGGCCACGATCACGTCGCCCGCGTCAACGGCTGCCCGGTACTCCATGCCGGTGCCGACCAGCGGCGCCTCGCTGCGCAGCAGCGGGACTGACTGGCGCTGCATGTTCGAGCCCATCAGCGCGCGGTTGGCGTCGTCGTGCTCGAGGAACGGGATCATCGCGGTCGCGACGGACACCATCTGCCGCGGCGAGACGTCCATGTAGTCGACCTCGTCGGGCTTGATGTAGTCGACCTCGCCGCCCTTCCGGCGGACCAGCACGCGGTCGCCGGTGAAGCTGCCGTCCGACTCGATCGGCTCGTTCGCCTGGGCGATAACGTGCCGGTCTTCCTCGTCCGCGGTCAGGTAGTCGATCTGGTCAGTGACCTTGCCGGCCTTGACCTTGCGGTACGGCGTCTCGACGAAGCCGAACGCGTTGACCCGGCCGTAGGAGGACAGCGAGCCGATCAGGCCGATGTTCGGTCCCTCAGGGGTCTCGATCGGGCACATCCGGCCGTAGTGGCTGGGGTGCACGTCACGGACCTCGAAGCCGGCCCGCTCGCGCGACAGTCCGCCCGGGCCCAGCGCCGACAGGCGCCGCTTGTGGGTCAGGCCGGCCAGCGGGTTGGTCTGGTCCATGAACTGGGACAGCTGGCTCGTGCCGAAGAACTCCTTGATGGAGGCCACGACCGGCCGGATGTTGATCAGGGTCTGCGGCGTGATCGCCTCGACGTCCTGCGTCGTCATCCGCTCCCTGACCACCCGCTCCATCCGGGCCAGGCCCAGCCGGACCTGGTTCTGGATGAGCTCGCCCACGGTGCGCAGACGGCGGTTGCCGAAGTGGTCGATGTCGTCGGTCTCGACCGGGATCATCTCGGCGCCCGACTTCATCTCCTCCTCGCCGACGTGCAGCCGGACGAGGTACTCGATCGTGGAGACGATGTCCTCTTCGGTCAGAGTGCCCTGGTTGATGGCCTGCGACAGCCCCAGCTTCTTGTTCACCTTGTAGCGGCCGACCTTTGCCAGGTCGTAGCGCTTCGGGTTGAAGTAGAGGTTCTCGAGCAGGGCCTGCGCCGACTCGCGGGTCGGCGGCTCGCCCGGCCGCAGCTTGCGGTAGATGTCGAGCAGGGCGTCGTCCTGGCCGGTGGTGTGGTCCTTCTCCAGGGTGGCCCGCATGGACTCGAACTGGCCGAACCGCTCCAGGATCCGCGCCTCGTCCCAGCCGAGCGCCTTGAGCAGCACGGTCACGCTCTGCTTGCGCTTGCGGTCGATGCGGACGCCAACGGCGTCCCGCTTGTCGATCTCGAACTCAAGCCAGGCGCCGCGGGACGGGATCACCTTGCAGCTGTAGATGTCCTTGTCCGAGGTCTTGTCGACCTGGCGGTCGAAGTAGACGCCCGGGGACCTGACGAGCTGCGAGACGACGACACGCTCAGTGCCGTTGATGATGAACGTGCCCTTGGCTGACATGAGCGGGAAGTCGCCCATGAAGACGGTCTGGCTCTTGATCTCGCCGGTGGAGTTGTTGATGAACTCGGCGGTGACGAACATGGGCGCGGAGAAGGTCATGTCCTTGTCCTTGCACTCCTCCGCGGAGTACTTGGGCGGCTCGAACCGATGGTCACGGAACGAGAGAGACATGGTCCCCGTGAAGTCCTCGATAGGACTGATCTCCTCGAAGATCTCTTCGAGACCGGACTGCTCCGGGAGATTCTTATGGCCGGCCTTCTTCTCGGCATCAAGCCGGGCACGCCAGCGCTCGTTGCCGAGCAGCCAGTCAAAGGACTCGGTTTGCAGAGCGAGGAGGCTGGGCACCTCTAGAGGCTCGTCGATGCGAGCGAAGGAGACACGACGTGGACCAAGGGCGGTAGCTGAGGCGCTGCGCGAGGCTGCCAACAGGGGTCCTTCCGAGCTTGTGGCGGACGGTGCACCGCGCGCACACGAAACGACCTGCGGCTATGCCGCTAGGGGTTGGGGAGCCGAGGACGAATTAGTGCAGCGCAAATTGGCAGTGTAGTCGAAGGACACACCGCCGGTCAACTGTACGTCACTATGAGGTTCACGGTTGCAAAGGAGCATCGCTCCTTCGAAGCGAAACGTCAAGCCCTGAGCGGCCTGTGTCGCAACCGTAAAGTACGTGACGAAGCTCACACCTTCGGAGTTGTTTACTGCTCAGAACACGTGGGTATGGCTTGTTGTTCGGCGGCTGAGCGGACTTCGCGTCCGACTGCCGGAGTTGTACAACGCCTGCCGGGCCCCGTTTCATTCCCGCCGCCACCCGGACGCGCAGACAGCCCGCAGCCAGCCGCACGGAGCGGTGGCTGCGGGCCGTCTGAGGTCCTGCCAGAGGCGTCTTACTTGACGGTCACGGTGGCGCCGGCGCCCTCGAGGGCAGCCTTGGCCTTCTCCGCGGCCTCCTTGTTGACACGCTCGAGCAGCGGCTTGGGCGCGCCGTCGACCAGGTCCTTGGCCTCCTTGAGCCCGAGGCTCGTCAGGGTGCGGACCTCCTTGATGACCTGGATCTTCTTGTCGCCAGCGGCCTCGAGAATGACGTCGAACTCGTCCTTCTCCTCCGGCTCCTCCGCAGCAGCGCCGCCGCCGCCGCCCGGTGCGGCAGCCGCGACAGCCACCGGCGCGGCAGCCTTGACGTCGAAAGTGTCCTCGAACTGCTTCACGAACTCAGAGAGCTCGATCAGCGTCATCTCCTTGAACGCCTCGAGCAGGTCGTCCGAGCTGATCTTTGCCATGGTGGTGCTTCCTCTTCCATTCATTCCGTGTGTCGCCGATGGCCGTCAGCCACCCGCAGGGTCAGGTCGTGTCACCCGAGGTGACTGGTTAGCTGTCCGGGCCTTCCGCTTCCGCGGCGGCCTCGCCGGCCGCCTCGGTGCTCGCCTCCGCTGCCGGAGCCTCAGCCGCCGCTGCCGGAGCCTCAGCCGCCGCTGCCGGAGCCTCAGCCGCCGCTGCCGGAGCCTCAGCCGCCGGTGCCTCGGCGGCACGCTTGGCCTCCAGTGCGCCCAGGAGCTGCGCCATCTGGACTGGCAGCGCCGCGAATGTGCCGGCCGCGTTCGCCAGCGACGCCTTCATCGCGCCGGCCAGCTTGGCCAGCAGCACCTCGCGCGGCTCAAGATCGGCAAGCTTGACGATCTCGGCCGGGCTCAGCGCCTTGCCGTCCAGCACGCCGCCCTTGATGACCAGCAGCGGGTTCGCACGGGAAAAGTCCCGCAGCCCCTTAGCCGCCTCCACCACGTCGCCGTCGACGAACGCAATGGCCGACGGGCCACTGAGCAGGTCGGTGAGCTCCGTCGTGACGCCCGCCTCGCTAGCGGCAATCTTCGTCAGCGTGTTCTTGACGACCGAGAATGTCGCGTTAGTGCCCAGCGTCTGTCGCAGCTCGCCGAGCTGCGACACAGTCAGGCCGCGGTACTCGGTCAGGACCGCGCCGGACGAGCTCTGGAAGCGCTCGGTCAGCTCGGCGACCGCGGTCACCTTATCCGCCCTCGCCACGGGCCTCCCTTCGTGTCCGGGCCCCCCGCGTACGGCGGGCCCGGCTAATGTTCAGCGCCGGCGAGGACCGCGGACACGCGAACGCCCCGTACGCAGGCGCACGGGGCGTGAGTCAGGACGGGAATGGTCCGCCGCCCTGATGGTCAGTCCGGTCACCTGCGCGGGCCGCTCGCTTCCGCGAGCCTTCGGTCCCCGCGCTCGGCGCGCGGTAACAGCCGACGGTCTCTGGCAGGTCACCAGCCTACGCGGTCGGTGCCCGGAGGGCCAAATTGAAGTACCGCCGGGGCCCGCCGGGCCGGGGTGAAACGCAGCAGGCTCCGGCGGCCGTCGCGCAGACGGCCGCCCGGGCCCGGATGCTGCTGAGGTCAGACGGCGGCTGGCTCGCCCTCGAACTCCGCGGTTAGTCCCCTGGTCGCCGACGGGTCGACCGGGATGCCGGGGCCCATCGTGGTGGTGATGGCCACCTTCCTCACGTACCTGCCCTTGGCGGCGGCCGGCTTCAGCCTGAGGACCTCATCCAGGGCCGCTGCGTAGTTCTCGATCAGGGCGCGGTCGGTGAACGAGGCCTTCCCGATGATCAGGTGCAGGTTGCTGTTCTTGTCGACGCGGAACTCGATCTTGCCGCCCTTGATCTCGCTCACGGCCTTGCCGACGTCCATCGTGACGGTGCCGGTCTTCGGGTTCGGCATCAGGCTGCGCGGACCAAGTACGCGGCCCAGGCGGCCGACCTTGCCCATCAGGTCCGGTGTCGCCACCACGGCGTCGAAGTCGAGGAAGCCGCCCTGAACCCGCTCGATCAGCTCGTCGGCACCAACGTAGTCAGCGCCCGCTGCCTTGGCCTCCTCAGCCCGCTCGCCAGTGGCGAAGACCAGCACGCGGGCAGTCTTGCCGGTGCCGTTCGGCAGGTTGACGGTGCCGCGGACCATCTGGTCCGCCTTGCGGGGGTCGACCCCGAGCCGGAACGCGACCTCGACGGTCGAGTCGAACTTGGTCGTGGAGGTGCTCTTGGCGAGCGTGACCGCCTCGGCCGGGCTGTACAGCCGGCTGGCGTCGACGGACTCTTCTGCCTTCCGGTAAGCCTTGCTGCGCTGCATTACTTCTCCCGTGTCTCGGAATTCGTGGTCAGCGGGCCAGCGCCTGGCCCTGCCACTGCCCGTGCCTGCCTGGCACGAGCCATAATCTCTAGCCGGGAACGGGCTTTCCGCATTCCCGGCAGCCCGCAGCCGCGCGGCGGCTGCGGGCCTCAGCCCTCGACCCGGATGCCCATCGACCGGGCGGTCCCGGCAATGATCTTCTCCGCGGCCTCGATCGTCGTCGCGTTCAGGTCAGGCATCTTCACCTGGGCAATCTCGCGGACCTGAGCCTGGGTCATCGACCCGACCTTGGTCTTGTGCGGCTCGCCGCTGCCCTTCTGGACGCCCGCTGCCTTCTTGATCAGCTCGGGCGCCGGCGGGGTCTTGGTGATGAAGCTGAACGACCTGTCCTCGTAGATCGTGATCTCCACCGGGATGACGTTGCCCCGCTGGGCATCCGTCGCTGCGTTGTACTGCTTGACGAAGTCCATGATGTTGACGCCATGCGGGCCGAGCGCGGTGCCGACCGGCGGTGCCGGGGTGGCGGCGCCCGCGTTCAGCTGCACCTTGACGATCGCAGCGACCTTCTTCTTCCTCGGAGCCATCTGCGGTTCTTACCTCACTGTCGTGTTCTAGATCTTGCTGACCTGGTCGAATGAAAGCTCCACCGGCGTTTCCCGGCCGAAGATCGACACGAGCACCTTGAGCTTCTGGGTGTCGGGGTTGATCTCGTTGACCGTGGCCGGCAGAGTCGCGAACGGGCCGTCCATCACGGTAACCGACTGGCCGATCTCAAAGTCCACTGCGGCTGCCCGGACCGCCTCGGCCTTCTTCGCGGCCTTCTCCTCCGGCACCGGCGCGAGCAGGTTCGCGACCTCGTCCAGGCTGAGCGGCGACGGCCGGCTCGACAGGCCGACGAAGCCGGTCACGCCCGGCGTGTTGCGAACCGCGGCCCACGACTCGTCGGTCAGGTCCATCCGCACCAGGATGTAACCGGGCAGTACCTTCTCCTGGACCTGCTGCCGCTTGCCGGACTTGACCTCGATCACCTCGTGCGTGGGGACCTCGATCTGGAAGATGTAGTCCTCCATGTTGAGCGACTGAGTCCGGCTCTCGAGGTTGGTCCGCACCCGGTTCTCGTAACCGGCATAGGAGTGCACCACGTACCAGTCACCCGGCAGCAGGCGAAGCTCGGTCTTGAACTCCTGGACGGGATCTGCCTCCTCGTCGGCGGCCTCATCACCCGCCTCCTGCTCAGCAGTCTCTGACTCAGCAGTCTCAGACTCAGCAGCCTCTGGTACGGGGACATCCTCAGCCAGGGCGTCGGCCGCCTGGTCACCGCCTGCGGCGGGCAGCACGTCGGCGAACGTAAAGTCAGCCGCGCCGCCGGTCTCGCCGTCGGTCGGCTCTGCAGCCGGCGTATCGCCGGCCGGTACCTCGTCGGCCGCCGGGTCGCCTAGCGGCCATTCGGACTCGGACACGATTCTCTTTCTCCCCTGCGCTCTCGCTGCGCTCCTGGCTGGACCTGCGCGCCGCCTGACTATTCTGCCGCGGCGCAGGCCGGGACCCCTGTGATCATGCTCCCACGCTTAGCGCGCGGTCAGGTACCCAGCCGTCTAACCTCAGCCGAAGAGAGCGAACACCAGCCTTGTGAAGGCCACGTCCAGACCGCTCACGATGCCGACCATGATCAGGATGAAGACCAGCGCGACCGTCGTGTAGGTCACCAGTTCCTTGCGGGTAGGCCAGACGACCTTGCGAAGCTCGTCCCGCACCTCCGAGACGAACTGAGCCGGAGTGGTCCGGTCCTGCTTCGCCGGGCGGTTGGGCTTCGCAGCCCTGTCCGGGGCCGGGCCACGTGTCTGAGTCGCCATGTCCTCACCTGAGCAACGATCTTCGACGGCTGGTGCCGCCATTTGCCCGCAGCATCCACGGGCCGTACTCGCAGGGCAGGAGGGACTCGAACCCCCAACCGCCGGTTTTGGAGACCGGAACTCTAGCCAATTGAGCTACTGCCCTGTGACGGCTCGTGCAGGCATGCACGCGCCACTGGTGGACACCACCAGATGCAGAAGTGTACGTGGCGAGGGGCCAGCCGTCGAACTGTGCAGTTGGCAAAGCGCCGGCCAGTATCCGGCCTGTCGGGCGCCGCCGCGGGCCGGCCTGCGAGGCGCTGACGGTGGTAGTGCCGGTTAGCACGTTTAACTGCGGCCAGCGGGGAACCTGCCATCGGGGGCGAAGGGAGAACTTCACGTGACGAGCTCTATTCCGCAGGCCGGCTCAGCCGGGCAGGCCGGCCAGGTTCCGGCTTCCGGGTCGTCGGGCCAGGCGCCCGAGGGCCAGCTTCAGGGCACGACGGCGGGCAGCGCACCGCCTGCGCAGGCGGTGGCCGCGCCCGCGGCGCCCGTGCCCGCTGCTGCAGTGCCCGCTGCTGCAGTGCCCGCGGCGGCAGGCCCGGCACCGGTCCTGCCGCAGCACACCGTCCGCCGGACCCGGGTCGGCGGCATCTGGATCGCTTCCGCGCTCTTCGCCCTCGTGCTGCTGCTGCTCCTGATCTTCATCCTGGAGAACGGGAACAAGGTAGAGATCAGCTACTTCGGCGCGCACGGCCATCTGCCGCTCGGCGTCGCGCTGCTGATGGCCGCGGTGCTCGGCATCCTGCTGGTCGTCATTCCCGGAACCGCACGCATCGTGCAGCTCAGGATGACCGCGCGGCGCCATCGCCGGTCCGACGCCAGGGTCACGGCGCAGCCAGTCGCTCAGGCAGTCGTTCCGGCCGGAACCCCGGACGCAGCGGTGACGGCAGAAAATAC
>Ga0302326_10020664_pt1 | contig 13540 bp, 11 predicted proteins | sample Palsa_T0_3_FD_202264 | JGI IMG/M metagenome (GOLD analysis project Ga0302326, IMG submission 202264) | Peat permafrost microbial communities from Stordalen Mire near Abisko, Sweden - Palsa_T0_3 | ecosystem: Environmental > Terrestrial > Soil > Palsa > Peat permafrost | place: Sweden: Abisko... | reverse complement strand
GGGGCCAGTACGACCTTCTGCTCGCCGAAGCGAAGCGGCTTGGCTGGCAGGTGCTGTTGACCGTGACCGCGCCGGCGCCGAACTGGGCCACGGCGAACCACAAAGCTCCCTACACCTATCGGCCCGACCCCCTCGACTTTCAGGAATTCATGACAGCCGTGGCCCTCCACTACGGCTCGGAGGTGTCGCTCTACTCGATCTGGAACGAGCCCAACGAGCCGGCCTACCTGACGCCGCAGTGGAGCTCCAGCGGCAAGCCCGTTTCGGGATTCATCTACCGCGGCCTCTACCAGGCTGGCTACGCGGGGCTGCAGGCGGCCGGGATCGTGCATCCGCGCGTGCTGTTCGGCGAGACTGCGCCGGTCGGCTACGACACCGTCAACATCCGCAAGGAAAAAGCGGGCGCACTGCTGCATCCGGTGGCGCCGCTGGCGTTCATGCGCGAAGCGCTGTGCCTGAACGCAAAGTACAAGAAATCCAGCACCTGCAGCGAGCTGCAGATGACCGGCTACGCCCACCACGCCTACTTCCCGGCGGCCGGTCCCAAATATGTCTGGAAGCAGAAGGACAGCGTCACGATCGCCTCGCTCTCGCGCCTGTCAAACGCGCTCAATCTGGCCGCGCGCACACACGCGATTCCGGGGGGCGTGCCGATCTACCTGACCGAGTTCGGGGTCAACAGCAAGCCGAACAAGTTCGAAGGCGTCTCGGCCGCCAAGCAGGCCGAATACGACGCGATCGCTGAGCACATGGCCTACGACAACCCGCGCGTGGCGGCCTTCTCGCAGTATCTGTTCAAAGACGACCCGGTCGGGGGCCCCTTCTCGGTCAGCGCGATCGGCGGCTTTGTCGGCTTCCAGACCGGTCTGGAGTACGTAAGCGGCGCCCACAAGCCGCTCTACAACGGCTTCCCGGTGCCGCTCACGGTGACCAAGCGCGGGCACGGCTTCTCGCTGTGGGGCCTTATCCGGCCTACGGCCGGGGTCACAAAGGCCACGGTGCTGGTGAAGCTCAGGGGCGCGCACAGCTACCGCACGCTGAAGACGGTCACGACCAACGGCGCCGGCTACTGGTCCTTCAACTCCTCTAGGAAGGGAACCGCCTGGCGCGTGCGCTGGGTGAGTCCGGCGGGCGTCAAGTACGAAGGTCCGCCGATCGGCGCCTACTGATCGCCGTCCCGATGAAGCACCCCGAATTCGGGCAAGATGCCTCGGTCCGGGCAAGCGGGCATACTGAACTTCGCTTGAGCGCGTCTGAACAGGTCCGGGCCCGACGAGAATCGCCGCGCCTGCCGCGGCGCTCGCGGCTGTTGATCAACACGGCGACGGTCCTCGTCACCGTGCTCTTCTCCTACATCGCGCTCAGCGGCATCAACCTCAGCGAGGTCTGGCATGCGCTGCGCACGAGCGACTATTTGTGGCTGATCCCGGCGCTGATCGCCTTCGGGCTCGGCGACGTGGCCCGGGGGCTGCGCTGGCGTTCGCTGTTCGCCCCCGGTCGCCGTCCCCCGCGCGGGTCGGTTGTGAACGCGACGATGATCGGCTACTTCTACAATTCGATCCTGCCCGCGCGCGCCGGCGAAGCGGCGCGCGTGCTGGTGCTCAACCAACGCAGCTCAACGCCCGCGATCGAGATCATCGGGACCGTCGTGATCGAGCGACTGTACGACGTGATCGCGATCCTCGTGATCTTTTTCGCCGCCGAGCACTGGCTGCCGCATGTGAGCTGGTTCAGCGCCGCGGCGCTCGCCGCGATCGTGCTGGCAGGGCTGATCGTCGCCGCCGTCGTCCTGCTGGCGGTGTACGGCGACCGGCCGTTGCGGCTGCTGCTGCGCCCGCTGGGCCGGTTCTCGCTGTTCTCCGGCGAGCGCCTCGAGCGCACGATCGACGAGCTCAACCACGGCCTGTCTGGCCTGCGCCACGGCACGGTCGCGCTGGAAGCGTTCCTGTGGACGATCCTCGCCTGGATGCTCACGGCGCTGTGCGCCTACTTCGTGAGCGTCGCCTTCCACCTGCACCTGCCTTTCGCTTGCGGGGTGCTTGTGACCGTGGCGATCGGGCTGAGCATGATCCTGCCCTCGCCGCCGGGCGCGATCGGCGTGTTCGAGGGCGCGGCCCTGATCGCGTTGAAAGCCTACGGCGTGCCCCACTCCGAGGCGCTGCCCTACGCGCTCGTCCTGCACGCGGTTAACCTCGTTCCGTTCATCCTCGTCGGTGCTGTACTGCTCCACCACAACGCGCGCCATCCCGGGCCGAAAGGGGCCTGGCGGCTGGAGGCGCCGCAGGCCGCGCCCTAGCGAGACCGCGGCACTCATTCGCTAGAAGGAGCTGGGCGTGGCCGTCTGGATCTGCCGATGAAGGGCTTTCGCGACGGCCAACAGCGCCGGCCGCGCTACCCCGCTGGCCGTGACGAGCCCCGCGTCCCAGGTGGACTTCTTCGCGGACTGGGGGGTTCCGGGCGAGCGCCAGTGGTAGTAATAGACTCGGGTGATCCGGGGGCTGATCGAGGCGAGCCGGAAGATGTTCTTGGTGGAGCGCACCGCGTAGGTCTCGCCGTGGTAGATCAGCCGACCGTGGAAGCGCCACCAGACGATGCCGCCGACCTCGCTGAACCAGACCTGGCCGTGGACGAAGGACAGCAGTCGCCTGATCGGGCGCGAGTTGTCGGTGGAGACGCTGATGTAGGGGTTCAGCGGCCAGATCTTCGGATAGGGCCGCGCGGTGCGCAGGAACTGGCCGATCCAGGCCTCGATGTTGCCGTCTGCGTCGAGCGTGTCCGGCGCGGTGATTGTGCAGCCGGCGCAATGAGACGTCATCGCGTTGTAGTACTGGGCGGCGAGCCGCGGACGGCGCGCGGTCGGCTGACCGGCGTGGGTGGCCTCGTCCCAGGGACAGAACTCGGTGACCCAGGGGAAGAGGGCACGGAAACGGAGGAAGTCCTTGAGGAACTGGGCCTGGGCCGGCGCGCGGTCGTTGCCGTCGGCGTGCTGGAAGGTGATCAGCGGTGTGATCCCGGCCTGCTTGACGGCGGCCAGCCAGGCGGTCACCGCCGCGAGGTCGCGCGGGCTTGCGACGACGTTCCAGGGGACGACGTCGCGGGCGATGTGCACGCCGAGCTCGGCGACACGGGGGTCGGAGAACGTGGCGGGTTCGTAGTCGGCGAGCCCGAACTGGAAGCCGGCGGCCGAGGCCGGCGCCGGTGCGATCGTCGCGGCGAAGGCGAGAGCGAGGCAGGCGAGCAGCGCGATGCAGAACGCTACCGAGATCGCGGGAGTCACCCTCTCGGGGAAGGCCAGCCGACCGTCAGGCGCCACATTCCTGGCATAGGGGAGCGGCACGGCTAGCGCCGGCGTTGCGGAGAGCGAGGCATGTCAGGCCTTTAACAGCGGCAAATCGCGTTCGGAGCGGCGGCCCTCCACAGGCTCCTCTGCGGACTCGCCGCCGGCGGCGAGCATCCGCTCGAGCAACAGGCGCGCCCCGGCCTTGGAGAGCGGTTCGTTGAGGTTGCCACACTTCGGCGACTGCACGCACGAGGGGCAGCCGGAGGCACACGGGCACTCGGCGATCAGGCGGTATGCGTCGCGGCAGAGCTCCTCGAAGCGGGCGAAGGCGGTGCGCGTGATGCCGATGCCGCCGGGATGGCCGTCGTAGATGAAGATCGTCGGGCCGGCGGTCTGGGGGTGGAGGTTCGTGGAGAGGCCGCCGATGTCCCAGCGGTCGCACATCGCGATCAAGGGCAATACGGCGATTTGGGCGTGCTCGGTCGCGTGCAGCGCGCCGAGCAGCGACTCGATTGGGACGGCGATCTCCTTTGGCCTGTCGCTCGCCCCCGATCTTTCGCTCGTGGCCGACCCGGCCGCCGACCCAGCTTCGTCGTCGATTGTCAGCTCGCCCAACCCGAGCACGGCGGAGTCCAGCTCGAACCAGAGCGCCTGCGTGGAGAAGCTCGTGGGGGGCAGGTCGAGGCCGACGAGGTCGACGGGCGCGTGGTCGGACAGGCGCCGGCGCTGAAACGCGAGCACGGTGTCGGTGACGGCGACCTCGCCGAAGCTGAGTGTGACCCCGAGCGTCTCACGGCGGTCGAGCAGACGCTCGATCGCGGTATCGGTGATGCGCTTGGGCTGTGTGTACCAGTCGCCGTCGAACGGCGCGACCAGCGCGCGGCGGCGTTCCAGGTCGAGTTCGCGCACCTCGTAGGAGCGCCCGAGGTGCAGGTAGATCGCCCCCTCATGCACGGTTGAGTGGGCGCGCGCGGCCTCGGTCGAGCCGAGCAGCTCGCCGGAGGCGACGTCGACGATCGCGAAGCTCTCGGGCGAGGCCGAGCGCAGCGAGACCTCCGCCGCGGGGTAGCCCTCGGGTTTGCGGGGAACATAGGTGCTCGGCGCCGGCTGGGCTCCGTGCGCTGACCGGGCCCCGCCCGCCCGGCGGCGCAGCTCGCCCCGGCTGAGCAGAACCTCGGCGTGGGCCTCCCAGCGCGGGCCGAGGAACTCAGCGTCGCTGCCGGACAGCGGCCCCTCGTGCGCGGCGCACAAAAGGTGCCGGCGGAAGATCTCCGGGCTCTCGTAATCGAGGATCGCCGCCTCGACGGGGCGCTCCAGGAAGTCGTCGGGATGGCGGCAGAAGAACTGGTCGAGCGCGTCCTCGCCCGCGACGTAGACCGCGAGGCCGCGGCCGCGACGACCGGCACGCCCCCACATCTGCCGCAGCGAGGCGACGGTGCCGGGGAACGTGACGACGACCGCGGCGTCGAGCTCGCCGATGTCGATCCCGAGCTCCAACGCGTCGGTCGTGATCACCGCGCGCAGTTCGCCGCGGACCAGGCGCCCCTCCAGCTCGCGGCGCTGCTGGGAGGTGTATCCGGCGCGGTAGGGGGCGACAAGCTTGGCGAGCGCGGGGTCGGTGTTTTCCAAATCCGCGGCGAGCAGCTTGTGGAGGACCTCGACACCCTTGCGCGACTTCATGAAGCAAATCAGCCGCGCCCCGTCGCGTACGAGCCGCGCGAGCAGCTCGGCCGCCTCGCCGAGCGCCGAGCGGCGCTGGCCCAGCGCCTCGTCGGTCAGCGGCGGGTTCCAGACCGCGATCTGACGGCCCGGCGCCGGTGAGCCGTCCTCGTCGATCAGGCCGATGTCCTCGAGGCCGGTGAGGCGCTCGGCCAGCTCGACCGGGTTGGCGATCGTGGCGGAGGTGAGCAGGAAGCGCGGGGTCGTGCCGTAGGCCGCGGCGATCCGGCGCAGACGGCGCAGGACGTTGGCGACGTGCGAGCCGAATACGCCGCGGTAGACGTGCGCCTCGTCGATCACGACGACCGCGAGATTCGCGAACAGCTCCGCCCACGCGGGGTGGTTGGGGAGGATGCCGACGTGGAGCATGTCGGGGTTGGTGAGCACGACGTTCGCCCGCCGGCGGATGTCCGCGCGCGCCTCGCGCGGGGTGTCGCCGTCGTAGATCGCCGGGCGCACCTGCTTCCTCAGGTCGAAGGCCGCGAGCGCGCGGGCCTGGTCCTGGGCCAGCGCCTTGGTCGGGTAGAGGTACAGGGCGCGCGCTTTCGTGTCGCGACAGAGCACGTCGAGCGTGGGCAGGTTGAAGCACAGAGACTTGCCCGAAGCGGTCCCGGTGGTGACGATCGTCGGGCCGTCCCAGGAGCAGTAGATCGCCGCGGCCTGGTGGGAGTAGAGGCGCTCGATCTCCAAGCGCGACAGCGCCGCGAGCACTTCGGGATGCAGCTCCGCGGGGGGGTCGACGAGCTTGGCCTGGCCGGGCCCTTCGCGCACCTCGCGCACGAGTCGTCCGTCCTCGCGGGCCTCGTCTAACAGCGCGCTCCAGGGCTCGATCGTGCGTTGCAGGGCCACCGCTTGCGATAGTAGAGGCGATGGACTCTCCAATCCCCAGCCGCCACGAAGAAGGCGGCAACGACCGTCTTTCGAGTGCATCCAGCGCCCGGATGCGCTGCCTGTACGTGGACCTCGACGGAACGCTGCTGGGGAAGGGCGCGTCGTTGCTGCGCGACGGCGAGGGAAACGTGTCGATCGAGGGTGTGCGGGCGATCCAGGCATGCATGCGGGCGGATGTCGAGGTGGTGCTGATGAGCGGACGCAGACGCGCGCAGGTGTACGAGGACGCGCGCTTGTTGGGGCAGCGCTCCTTCATCTACGAGGCCGGCTCGTGCGTGGTGCTCGACGAGGAGGATCAATGGCTGACGGGGGATCTCCAACCGGGCGAGGAAACAATCGCCGAGCAGATCGAGCGCTCGGGCGCGCCGGCGCTGCTGCTGGAGTACTACCAGGGGCGCTTGGAGTACCACGAGCCATGGCACACCGAGCGCGAGGTCTCGCATCTGTTCCGCGGTCTCGTGGACGCCTTCGAGGTCGATGCGCTGCTTGAGGAGCACGGCCACGGGGACCTGCGACTGGTGGACAACGGCGTGGTCAACCGCCGCTCACCCGCGCTGGCGGAATTGGAGCACGTGCGGGGCTACCACCTGCTGCCGGCGGGCGCGTCGAAGGCGGGCGCGGTCGCCTGGCACCGGCGCGCTCGGGGGTACGCGCTCCAGGAGACGTTCGCAGTGGGGGACTCGCGCGAGGATCTGGCGTGCGCGGCGCAGGTGCAGACGTTCTGGCTGGTGGCGAACGCGGTGGAGCGCGATCCGTCGATCCGGGAGGTGCTTGGGAGATATGAGAACGCTCGTGTGTGTGAGGCCGGACACGGCGCGGGTGTGTACGAGGCGGTCGTGAGCAGTCTGATGAGCTGACTTTTGAGATCGTCCACGCGTGGAGTGAGGGCTACAAGCGATAAAGACGTCGGAAAGCTTGCTCTACTTTTAGAGACTGCGTAACACCATAGTTACACACATTCTCTTAAGAGTATGTTCGTCCCCCGCTCTTTATCTTCCCGTCACAGTCCTGGCGCGATTTCGACACACGCCGGTCACGATTTGATGATCCCCTCGCGCTTCTCCTCCTCGTAGAGGCGTTCGACGATGAATTCCTTCAGCAGCGTCTGGTAGCCCGTGTTGCGCAGCGCGGCGAGTGCCTTTAGGCGTTTGAGCGTGAACTGGTCGAAGCGCACCGCGATCGGCGTCGTGCGTCCCGGCCGGACCAGCTCCTGCATGCGCAGGGCCTTTTCGCGGCGAGACTCCTGTGCAAGGAACTCCTCGGGATCGTCGAACTTGAGTTTCGCCGTGGGGTCGAAGGTGGGCTCGGCCCTCGCTTTTTTCTTGGCGGGCTGGGGCATGTGTTCCTTTCTACGGCGTGAGAGCCATGGTATCTACTTTATGTATACCATAGAGATACGCGCTTGCTCTAACGACTTCCTCCGAAGACCCGGCGCCATGCGTGTCTCCAGAACCCTGGCTGGGGCCGGCGCCAGCGAGCGGGCGGGGGCACTGTGGCCCGCACCAGCGCCACCCACTCGTCCAGCGGCAACTCGCCCGATATCAACCGCCCGAGCGCGCTCGTGACCGGTGCGCCCACGCCCGCTGCCTCAAGCGCGCGGGCCAAAAGCGGCACCGACTCTAGGGCCTCCACCGCTTGGCCGATCTGTCCCGGGATCTCCGCCGCCGGTACGCCCGCGGCCAGCAGCTCACCAGCGCGACGGTTGCGGCTGTCGCGCGCCAGGGCAGTGGCGACCAGGTCGCCCGCGCCGGCCAGGCCGATCATCGACTCCGGTCGCGCTCCCAACCCATCGGCGTGACGCCAGACCTCGGCAAAGATGTGTCCGGCAGCTGCCCCCGCGGCGTTCAGGCCTTGCGCCTCCGTGGCCCCTGCCGCCAGCGCCGCGGCGTTCTTTGCGGCGCCGGCCAGCTCCACGCCAAGTGGATCGTTGGACTGCTCGCAGACCACTCCTGCGCGTGTGAATACCTGTGCAAGCGCCCGCGTGAGCTCCTCGTCGCTGGAGGCGGCAACCAGCCCCGCGCCCTCATGCACCATCTCCCGGGCGTGCGCCGGACCACCGAGGCACGCCACTCGCTGAGGACCAAACCTCGCGCTGAGGACCATAGTCGGCGGCAGCCCTTCCGGTGGGACGAGGCCCTTAGCCACCGAGACCACCGCCGCACGTTTACCCAGACCGGCCTCGTCGAGCATCGCGATCACCTCGTCCAGCCCATTGGAGGGCACAGCCAGGAACACGTAGTCGGCACGCGCCACGCCGGCGGAGGTTGGCTCGATACGAAGCTGCGTGGGCAACTCCACGCCGGGCAGGTACACGCGGTTCTCGTGCTCCTCCTCGAGGCTTGCCGCCTGCTCGGCGGTGCGCGCCTGCAGCGTCGTGCGCAATCCACCCCGCGCCAGCACCACGGCAAGCGCGGTTCCGAACGACCCCGCTCCGATCACGGTGGCGCGCTTGGCGCCCGGCGTCGGCAGCGAGAGTGCGCGCGGTCCACGCGCGGCCGGGCTCGGAGTAGGCTCGGGCTCGGTCATCTGATGAGCGAGCCTAACGATCCGCACGAGCGCGCCGTCGACTGGCGCAACTGGGCCGGCGATCAATCCTGCCGTCCCGCGGCTGTCGAGCTCCCCGGTTCGATCGAGGAGATATCAGAAGCGATAGTCCGCGCTGGCGCGCACGATCGCCGCGTGCGCGTGGCCGGCGCCGGGCACTCGTTCAGCGATATCGCTCTCACCGACGGCTCCCAACTGCACCTTGGCCGGCTCGCGAACGTGCTCGACGTCGACCGCTCCTCGGGGCTGGTGCGCGTGCAGGGCGGAATCACGATCCGTGAGTGCAATGCGTGCCTGGCCGAGCACGGGCTCGCGCTGGAGAACCTCGGGGACATCGACGTCCAGAGCATCGCCGGCGCGATCTCCACGGCTACGCATGGGACTGGCGCTCGCTTGCGCAACATCTCCGCGCAGGTGGCCGAGCTCACGCTCGTGCTCGCCGACGGCTCGACCCTGCGCTGCGCCGAAGAGATCGACGCCGAGGTCTTTCGCGCTGCACGCGTCGGCCTTGGCGCGCTTGGCGTTATCGCCGAGGTCACCCTCCGCTGTGTCCCCGCCTTCACCCTGTGCGGCGTCAACGCTCCCGCGCCACTCAACGACACGCTCGCGCGCTTTGAGGAACTGGCGCTCGGCAACGACCACTTCGAGTTCTTCGTCTTCCCGCATGTCGATACTGCGCTCACGCGCACCAACAACCGCACCGATCAGCCTCCGCGCCCGTGTGGCCGGGTCAGCGCTTACGCCAACGACGTACTGCTCACCAATCACGCATTCGAGCTGCTCTGCCGCGCCGGGCGTCGCTTCCCGCGGCGGATCCCGCAGCTCAACCGCCTCGTCACTCGTCTCGCCGGTGCGAGGGCACGGGTCGATCGCTCCGATCGAATCTTCGCCAGTCCGCGGTTGGTGCGCTTCACCGAGATGGAGTACGCGCTACCGCGCGAGCGCACGCCCGAGGCGGTCAACCGCATCATGGCGCTCGTTCGGAGCCGCAACTTCGCCGTGCCGTTCCCGATCGAGGTGCGCACGGTCGCGCCCGACGATGCGCTGCTCAGCACCGCGGCCGGCCGCGATAGCGGTTTCGTCGCGGTTCACATGTACCGCGGGATGGCCTGGGAGCCGTACTTCCGCGCGGTCGAGGCGATCATGGACGAGCTCGGCGGGCGTCCACACTGGGGCAAGCGCCACTTCCAGACCGCCGCCACACTGCGCCCGCGCTATCCCGACTGGGACCGCTTCCAGGCCGTCCGCGCCCGGCTCGACCCCGAGGGACGCTTTGCGAACGCTTGGACCGACCGAGTCCTGGGACCCGTCAACCCTGTTCAGCCCACCGCCCCTGCTGATGGCTGAGGCGGCATACGAGCGTTTGGAGCGGGCCACCGCGGACCTGCAGGCGCCGTTCGCGGTCATTGACCTCGACGCGCTGTGGGCCAACGCCGAGGATCTCGTGCGCCGTGCCCACCTCAAGCCGATTCGCTTGGCGAGTAAGTCCGTTCGCTGCCGCGCTTTGCAGGAACGCGTCCTCGCCCGCCCAGGGTTCGCCGGCACGCTCGCCTTTACGCTCCCAGAGGCCCTCTGGCTGGCCTCCCACGGCGCCGAGGACTTGGTGGTGGCTTATCCGACTACTGATCGGTACGCGCTCAGGGCACTTGCCACACTCATCGCCGAGCGAGGAGCGGCTCGTGTGAGCGTAATGGTCGACAGCGTCGAGCAGCTCGACTTGATCGACCGCGTGCTCGAGCGTACGCAGAGCAACCGCGACGCCGCGGAGCTGCGCGTGTGCATCGATCTCGACGCCGGCTGGTGGATACTCGGCGGCCGTGTGCGTGTCGGCGCCAAGCGTTCGCCCGTCCACACTCCCGAGCAGGCCGCCGCGCTGGCGCGCGCGGTCCTCGCCCGCGACGGCTTAGCGCTGGTGGGGATCATGTCCTATGAGGCACAGATCGCCGGCCTCGGTGAAACGCCGAGCGTGAGAGGACTCGGTCCTCCGCTGCGTGCCCGCGCGATCCGGGCGATGCAGGCGCTCTCCGCACGCGAGCTGGCCGTGCGCCGAGCCGCGGCGGTGGCTGCGGTGCAACAGACGATCGGAGAGTCTTCGTCGCCGCCGCTTGAGTTCGTCAACGGCGGTGGGACCGGCAGCCTCGAGTCGACGGCCGCGGAGGGGGCCGTCACCGAGGTGACGGCCGGCTCGGGGCTATATGGGCCCGGCCTGTTCGACTCCTATCGCGCGTTCACACCCCGTCCCGCGGCGCTGTTCGCGCTTCCGGTCGTGCGCCGTCCCGGGCCCGGCGTGGTCACGGCGCTCGGCGGCGGTTATCTCGGCTCCGGCCCCGCCGACCGGGCCCGCCTGCCGCGCCCGTACCTGCCGGCAGGACTGCGCTTGGACTCTCAGGAGGGCGCCGGCGAGGTGCAGACGCCGCTGCTCGGCGTTGGCGCGGACACGATCGCGCTCGGCGACCGCGTCTATCTGCGCCACGCCAAGGCCGGCGAGCTGTGCGAGCGCTTCGCCAGCCTGTACCTGCTCGAGGATGAGCGGATCGTCGACGAGGTGCCGACCTACCGTGGCGAGGGACAATGCTTTCTGTGAGCCACGCTGCAACCTCACTTGAGGCAACCCTTCGATGCTTGCTGTAAGCCCCACTGCAGATACGCTCGAGGCAACCCTGCGCGAGGTCGTGGAGACGCTGGCCTTGATCGACCGGCCTCCCTGCTCACCCGGTGAGCGAGCGGCCGCGGAGTGGCTGGCGGAGAGACTGCGCGCGGTTACTGGAGTCGAGGTGGCGCTCGAGGACGAGCCCTCGTGGGGGATCTTCGCGCCGACGGTCACCGGGCTCGGCGTGCTCGGCATGGTTGCCGCGGCGCTGACCCTGCGCGGTCGGCGCGTAGTCGGCGCGCTGCTCGCAGCGAGCGCTCTCGCCGGCATCGTCGACGAGGCCCAGAACGGGCCGCGGCTCTTACGGCGCCTGGTGCGACGCCGGCGCACCACGGTCAACCTGATCGCGCGAGCAGGGGACCGGGACGGAGCCGGCACGCTTGTCGTGCTCGCCCACCACGACGCTCCTCAGACCGGCATGTTGTTCGACCAGACTCTGCAGCGCCGTCTCTACGAGCGCGCCCCCCAGCTGATCGAACGCTTCAAAACATCTACGCCGCAATGGTGGTTGGGCCTCGCCGGACCGCTTGCCACGCTGCTCGCCGCGCTCCGCGGCCGTCGAGCCCCCGCGTGCGCCGGGCTGCTCCTCGGCGCTGTGGGCACCGCGCTGGTCGCAGATGTGTGGCGCAGCCCGACGGTGCCCGGCGCAAACGACAACCTCTCCGGCGTGGCCGCGCTTGTGGCCCTCGCCGAGCTGCTGCGCGAGCGACCTTTGCCGGGCCTGCGCGTGCTGCTGGTCTCCTGTGGGGCCGAGGAGACCCTCCAGGACGGCGTGCGCGCGTTCGTCACGCGCCACCGTCACGAGCTCGAGCCCGGGCGCACATGGTTTGCAAACCTCGACACGATCGGCTCGCCCCACTTGGTCTCGCTCGAGGCAGAGGGCCCGGTGTGGATGGAGAGCTATACGGGCCCTTGGCTGCGTGATCTGCTCGCCACGTGCGCCAAGCGAATCGATGTCGAGCTGCAGCGGGGTTTTCGCGCCCGCGCTTCGACCGACAGCGTGATCCCCAGCCGCGCCGGCTACCCGATCGTCACGCTCGTCTCGATGACCGACTGGCGCAGCCTGGCCAACTACCACCTGCCCAGCGACGTGCCCGCGAATCTGGACTTCAGCACGGTCGCCGACGCAACCCGCCTGATGTACGAGCTCGCGCAGTCACTCGCTTCCAACACGGTGGCTCAGAGCACCTGAGCCATCGTCCTTCCCGCCGCCACGAGCGCCCGTCTGCTGCGCGCCTCGATGATGACCTGCAGGTCGAGGATGCGCGCGTCGAAGCGGTCGAGCGCGTTGGAGCCGGTCACCGCGTAGGCAGGCACACCCGCCTGACGGGCTCGGGTGGCGATCTCGAATGCCACGCTTCCCCTCAGCGCGCGCTCCTCGAGCTGCTGCTCTCCCAGAATGACCGCGCGCGCCCGGCGCATACGCACGTCGAAATCCAGTCCCTCGAGGAGCGCTCCCACATCCAGTGCCCCCACGTCCGATGCTCGTCCCCGATCGCCGGGGATCGGACACAAATCTGGCTCCGGTGCTCCGCCCGCGCACAAACCCTGCGCGATGGCCAGCGCGACAAGCTCGGCGCTCAATGCATCGCCAAACGGCCCAGACGCGATCAGCGCGGCTTGCGGGATCACCATGTCGGGCATCCTTACAGGAGATGTCAGAGGGCGACACGATCCATCACGCGGCTCGGCGTATTCGCGCGGCGCTCGCCGGCCGCACGCCCGATGAGATCCTCACGCCGCATCCGCGCCACAGCCTCGATCGCTGGCCCGAGCGGCTGGCCGGGCGCGCCGTTGCCGAGGTGCAAGCGCGATTGACCGAGCTTGGTCCGGATGTGTTCGGAGAGGATTTCGAGGCGGCCCTGTTCCTGCGTCGCCTGCGCGATGACGATCCGAGCCGCCCGATCGGGGATGCCTTGCTTGACCAGCGCATCCTCGCCGGCATCGGCAACGTCTGGAAGGCCGAGGCGTGCTTTGCCGCTTCGCTGGATCCTTGGCGTCTCGCTGGTGAGACAAGCGACGAGCAGGCGCTGGCGGTCGTCAGCTTCATCCGGGAGTACATGGCCCGGGCAGCCCAGGCGCCCGCGGGCAATAGTGTCCGACCCAGCGCTGTGTACAAGCGAGCGGGCCAGCGCTGCCGGCGCTGCTCCTCGACCGTTTGCGCGCGCGGGCAGGGTGAGAACAACCGCATCACCTACTGGTGTCCCGGCTGCCAGCTTTGAGCCGATAAGGCATCCTTTGGAGCCATGGCGGCTGACAAGGAGCACGTCGTTCTCGATGTAGACGGGCGTGAGCTGCGCGTGTCCAACCCCGATCGCGTGATCTTCGCAGCGACCGAGGGCTCACGCGCGGTCACCAAGCTCGACATGGTCAACTACTACCTCGCCGTCGCAGACGGCATCATGCGGGCACTGATGCGGCGGCCGACGACGCTCGAGCGCTGGCCGAAGGGGGTG
>Ga0302326_10020661_pt1 | contig 13542 bp, 7 predicted proteins | sample Palsa_T0_3_FD_202264 | JGI IMG/M metagenome (GOLD analysis project Ga0302326, IMG submission 202264) | Peat permafrost microbial communities from Stordalen Mire near Abisko, Sweden - Palsa_T0_3 | ecosystem: Environmental > Terrestrial > Soil > Palsa > Peat permafrost | place: Sweden: Abisko... | reverse complement strand
GCACCGGCCTTGCGGTCCAGGCGCGAGATTCCGCCATGCGTCTCGGCGCAGGCTTTCTCGCAATTGTCGCAGCCTACGCACAGCCCCTCGTCGATCACCAATACGTTGGTCGCCTCGCCCAGGCCCTGCGACATGAGAAAATTCATGACCGAACTGGCCTCGGGCCGCACCTCCATGCGCGCGCTCTCGGTGACGTGATCACTGGCTGCGCGCTGCAGCAGGTTCAGCGGCGCATCGGCACGCTTCGATAGCTGCAGGAATTCGGTGCGACGCACTTCGATCAGCTCGGAGGCTACCGTTGCACGCGCCGACTCGCGGCGCTGGGAATCTCCCATCAGCGACATTTCCCCGACCAGCTGACCGGCCGGCACCTGTGCCACCATGAGATCCTGCTCGTTTCGTCGCCGCGACAGCGTCACGCTGCCGGAGCGCACGATGAACAGGCTCTCGCCCGGCTCGCCCTCGGCGAAGATCAGCTCACCCGCCTTGCACCGGCGCACGGTCACCCGGCCGGCGATATCGCGCAATTCGCGCGCGGTCGCCCGCGGCGCGAAATGTCGCTGCAGCTCGCGCACGACGAAGATCCAATCGATGCCGTTGCGCACCTCCTCATTGGAGGCCATCAGCTTGACCATGGTTCGCCGGGGCGTCTCCATCAGGATGCAGCCGGCGCCGGCGATCGCCCGCTCGGTACGCGGCCGCCCAGACAGCAGACTCATTTCCCCGAAGAACTCGCCGAGTTTGAGGTGCGTCGTGACCGGTATCGGTCCCTCGGTCTGCAGCGTCACTTCGCCATAGGCGATAGTGAAGAACGAGGTCCCGAACTCTCCCGCCTCGTAGATCACCTCGCCTTCGCGCACGACCCGGGTCACGCGCGGCCGGCCCGGCCGGTCGGCGATATTTTGGCGTACCGCGGCGACCTTTTTCTGCGCCTCGGCATATTCGGGACCGTCCGGGTACGCGACGATGACTTCACTTTCGATGATCAGTTCGCGGAAAGCGAGCGCGTTGAGTTCGCGGAACATGGGCACGATGGATTTGAAGCGATCCAGCACTTCATCGGCCTCGCGTTCGAACGGCAGTCCGGACAGTTGCCATTCGAGCAGGGGGTAATCGGCCGGTCTTATGTCGTTGCCATTGACATACTCGGCCACGTCGTAGCCCTGATTCATCGCCTGCTTGATGAGCGGATACCCGGCGAGCGAGCCGATGATGTAGACCCCCGGCACATTGCTCTCGTAGCGGCGCGAGAGCGCCGGAATCGCATCACTCTGCGGGCCGGGGAAGCGGATGCCGATGGATTCGACGAAGGCGCGCGCCGGCTCAGCGCCGAGCCGGGCGATGATGCGATGGCATTCAATGGTCTTCTCGCCGGCGGGTGTGTCGAGGGTCACGGCCAGCGGCCGCGCACCGCTGCTCGCGCGCGTGATCGCCTTGGGGCGGGTCTCGTAGTAGCAGCCGAGGCGGCGCTGGCGGTCGCTGATGGCGGCCAGCACGGCGCTGAGGTTACCGTCCTTGGCGCGACTGAACTCCTTGCCCCGATTCAATATCCACACGTCGTTCTGCTCGCTCAGCGCGAGCGCATTTTCGATGGCGGCGTCACCGGCACCGACCACCAGGATCGTCTCGTCGCGAAATTCCTTGGGATCGTCCAGCTGGTATTGCACCTCGTCGAATTGCTCGCCGGGCACGCCCATCTTGCGCGGATTACCCTGCAGGCCGATCGCCAGCACGACGACGGCGACGTGCACCTGCTGACCGTCGGCCAGGTGAATCGCAAAATCACCTTTCTGGCCGCTCACCTTCCTGACCTCGGCGCTGTAGCGGATGTTGATTCCGAGCCGCGATGCGTCTTCCATCCAGGAATCGAGCACCCGCTCACGGCTGCCGGCGCCGAAACGCAGGTCGCTGCGCAGCTCCAGGAATCCGGGCTCGGCCATCACGTACTTGCCCTTCTGGTAGCGCTGGATGGTCTTGGCCACCTTGGGCGAGCCTTCGAGCAGAACGTAGCTTGGGGTGGTGCGTGCGGCCCGGGCATCGATCTCAGCCGCGCGCGCCGCGGCGCTCAGGCCGGCCGGCCCGGCACCGATGATCGCCAATTGGAATTCAACCGGCGCCGAGGTGCCCATGAAGACCGGACCCGTGGAGCTGATTCAATTTCATGACCTGCCGCGAGTTCATGACCTACCGTGAGTGGAGTCTGCGGGCGATTTGCGTGCCATGCGGGAGCACATTCTTGCGTTGCGATTATTCGGATATTGATTACAACGGCTTGAAAGTCGGAGCGGATGCTCAGAGCAGCAGTCTGTTCTTGATGATCTCCCCTGGCGACCACGCCTGCAGCAGCGGCGCGACGAGCACAACCCTGTTTTTAATGCTCCGACGGTCCAATCTGTACCACACTGATAGCTGCCAGGGAAGAGCAGTCTCAGTGGCGGCTGGGTAACCGAGGGATTATTCTGATCGCATCGATCGAGCCTGACGCGGCCGCTATCCGGCATCCCGCTCCGGCACCAGGGTTGTCTCCTCCGCGATCATCGCCTCCAGCCGCTCCAGATCCGGCACCAGCGGCGTCTCGTTGAGCATGCGCACCTGGCACAGCACCGGCATGCGTTCGGGGAAACTGCGCGAATTGTCCGGCCGTACGACGTCGTTGCTGACGCGCACCAGCTGCGGAAAGCCCTGCGATACGATGGCGATGTAGTGAGACTCGGCCCGGCCCGCGAGCGCGTGGAACACCACGATGCGCGAACGATTGTTGGTCAGCGGGATCATCAGGCCGCACGCACCCTCGAACGACACCAGCGGCAGCATGCGGGCGTTCCAGTTCACCAGCCCGAGATACCAGGGCGGCGCATTATCGGTTGGCGCCGGCGTCTGGTAGCCGATCACTTCGGCCACGCAGGCCCGCGGCACCAGCAGTCTCGCATCCGCGAGCGGGATCAGCAGGCTGTAGACCTCGGCGATGCGCTCGGTCATCGGGCGGCGCCTGAGGCACGGGAGCGCGCACGGCGCTGCGCCACCAGAGGCGTGATCGCATCGATCAGCTGGCTCTCCTGATAGGGCTTGCCCAGGTAATCATTGACGCCCAATTCGATCGCCCGGGCACGATGCTTCTCCCCGACGCGCGAAGTGATCATGATGATCGGCACATCGCGCAGGCGCGGATCGCCGCGCACGTGCGCGGCCACCTCGTAGCCGTCCATGCGCGGCATCTCGATGTCGAGCAGGATTACATCGGGAACGTTGTCGGCCAGCAGCGCCACCGCGTCCATGCCGTCGCGCGCCGTCATCACGCGCATGCCATTGCGCTCGAGCAGCCGCTGTGTCACGCGCCGCACGGTGATCGAATCGTCCACCACCAGCGCAAAGGTGCGCCGGTCGGTGCGATCGCGTGTGACGATCGGCGCCGCGCGGCCGCGCCATTCGGCACGCACCAGCGCGCCGATGTCGAGGATGATCACGATGCGCCCATCGCCCAGGACCGTCGCCCCGGAGATGCCGCGGATGCCGGAGATCTGCGGGCCCACCGGCTTGACCACGATTTCGCGGCTGCCGATCAGCTCATCGGCCACCAGGCCGGTCGAATGCTCGCCGGCGCGCACCAGCACGACCGGAATGGTCACGTCCTGATCCGGCAGCGGCGAGACTTCCATGCCCACGTACAGCTGCAACGGCTGCAGGCGGTATTTCTGGCCGCCGTGGTTGAAGCTGGCGCTGTCGGACTGCAGATGCGTCATTACCTCGTCGCGCGTGAGCCGCACCACCCCTTCCACGGTCGGCAGCGGCAGCGCGTAATACTCATCGCCGGTGCGCACCACCAGCGCATGGCTGATCGCCAGCGTGAACGGCAGGCGGATCGTGAAGTGCGTGCCGCGGCCGCGCTCGCTCTCCATGTGCAGCGCGCCACCGAGCTTCTTGACCTCGACCGCGACCACATCCATGCCGACGCCGCGGCCGGCCTGCTGCGTCACCGAGCTTGCGGTCGAGAACCCCGGCTCGAGCACCAGCTGCATGACGTCCTCGTCCGACAGCACCTGGTCGGTGCGGATCAGGCCCAACTCGAGCCCCTTGGCGCGGATTGCCGCAAGATCCATGCCGGCACCATCGTCCCTGACTTCGACGATGACCTCGGCGCCCTCGCGCCTCAGGCTCAAATGAATATGCCCGGTCTCTTCCTTGCCGGCCGCGAGCCGGTCCGCGGGCGACTCGATGCCATGAACCACCGCGTTGCGCAGCATGTGCTCGAAGGGTGGCAGCATGCGCTCGAGCACCTGCCGGTCGAGTTCGCCCGAGGCGCCCTCGACGATCAGCTCGGCGCGCTTGCCGGTGTCGCTGGCGGCCTGGCGCACGATGCGCGCCAGGCGCTGCACGTGCCGCTGTACCGAGACCATGCGGGTGCGCATGAGCCCGTTCTGCAGCTCGGTCACCGTGCGCGACTGCTGCTGCAGCAGATTCTGGGCTTCCGCGACCAGGCTCTCGAGCAATCCCTGGATGCTCGCGACGTCGTTGGCCGATTCCGCCAGTGCGCGCGAGAACTGCTGGATCGATGAATAGCGATCGAGTTCCAGCGGATCGAACTCCTGGCGGTGGCCCGCCTCGTTCTCATGCCGATGCAGGATCTGCGCCTCGGTCTCCATCTCGAGCTTGCGCAGCTGCTCCTTGAGTCGCGTCACGGTGCGCGACAGCTCGCCGAGATTGAATTCCACCGAGCCGAGCTGCTGTTCCAGCCGCGCGCGCGAAATACTCACCTCACCGGCGTTGTTGAGCATCTGGTCGAGCAGTTCCGCGCTGACGCGCGCCATGTCGACGCGGTCGGCGGCGACCACGGGCTCGCGCCCGGGTGGCAACGGTGCGGCGGGCGCTGGCAGGGCGGCGGCGGGCGGCTCGCTGACGTCCGCACCGGGATCGAAGTCGATCACCGGCAGCACCAGCGTCGGCTCGGCAAACTCCACCGGCATCACCGGTGCCACCGTCTCCTCGGGTGGCAGCGGCACTGCGGGCACTGCGGGCGCTGCGGGCGCGACCAGCAGCGAGGGCACTTCGCCGAACACATTGCGATTGATCGTCATCTCGATATCGTCCGCCACGGCGCTCGCCGCGGTGGGAGGCTCAAATCCCGGCATTGGCGGCGGCTCTGGCAGCGCCTGCCACTCGGGCGTCGACTGCCACTGTGCGTCCGATAGCACTTCTGGCGTCAAAAGCACTTCCGGCGTCAGTTGCACTTCTGGCGTCAATGGCACTTCTGGCGCTGCGTGCACTTCCGGGACCGGCTGCCACTCCGACTCTGGCGTTGCCTGCCACTCCAGCGTCGCCTGCCACACCGGCGCTGGCGACGGGCTGGGCGCGTCGGCCACGGGGGCGCCGATGTCCTCGAGCGGCGCCGGCGCTGCGGGCAGCGGCGGCGCCGGACTCTCACTTGCGCTGATCGCGCGGATGCGCGCGATCAGCGCCGGGGCGCCGGCTGCCTGCCGGCCGGAAGCGGTGGCCTCGCGCATGCGCGCCAGCTCGTCGAGCGCTTGCTGCGCGACGGCGCGGGCGCCTTCATCCGCGTTGGCCAGACCGAGCTCGATGCGGCCGATCAGGCTCTCCAGTTCGTGTGCGAGCTCGCCCATGGCGTCGATGCCCGCCATGTGCGCGCCGCCCTTGAGGGTATGCAGCGGCCGGCGCAGCGCCGCCACCTGCTCCGGGTCATTGGGCGCCGCGTTCCAGGCGGCGAGTGCGAGTTCCACCGCTTCGAGCAGCTCGACCGCCTCCTCGCTGAAGATCGCCGCGATCTCCGGGTCGAAGTCCCCATGCTGCGTGTCGCTCAAGGGCGCGACCGGCGCGGGAACTTTGACTAGCGCGGGAACTTTGACTGGCGCGGGCGCTGCGACTGGCGCCGGCGTGACCGCGGCGGGTGGCGCGGCTGGCGCGGGCCGCATGTCGGCCGGCGGCGGTGCTTCCCCGAGCGGGGTCGGCGTCGATAGCCATGACTCCGACAGCATTGGCGGTACCGACAGGCTGACGCTGCTGCGGCCGGCAAACTCGTTGGCCTCGGCAATGCGGCGGTCCAGATCCAGTTCCGCGCGCGCGATGCGCCCGCGCAGCGTGTCGTGCAGCACGAAGAAGCCGGTGCCTTCGTCGAGGTGGCCGGCGACCGCTTCCATCGCGATCATGCAGTCGCCGAGCAGCAATAGATCGGAATCGTCCAGGCCGACACCGCTGTCAAAGGCCTTGCGCAGCCAGTGGTTCATCGGATCGGCCAGGCGGATGCCGTGCCGGGCCTCGGCCATGGTCGAGCTGCCGACCAGCGTGTGGCAGGCGCGATAGACGTCTTCGGGCAGGACATGCGGTCCGCCCACGCGCCGCTCACGCGCCATCCATGAACGCACCGTGCCGACATGACTGGCGGTCTCGCGCGCATAGATCTCGCGCAGCGCGGTATCGGGCTCGGGGGCTGGAGCGGGCGCCGGCGCGGCGACGGGCGCGGGCGCGGCGGCCTTCGCGGGCGCCGCCTGGCGCCAGGTGCTGGGCGGAGTCACATCCGGCGCCCTGGCCGCGCGCGGGATGGCGGCGGATTCCGAAGTGGCGGCGCTCGCGGCAGCCGCGGGGTCCTCACGTCCGCTCGCGAGCGCATGGGCCCGCGCCGCCAGCGGTGCCAGGTCGGCGCGCCCGGCGCTTCCGGATTCGAGCTCCGCGACCAGTTGCGGCAGCGCCGCGATCGCCTCACGCAGCGTCTGCAGCACCGCCGGTGAGCGCTGCAGCGTGCCCTCGAGGATGCGATTGAGCAGATTCTCGATCGCCCAGGCAAATTCGCTGATGGCGCGCGCATTGACCATGCGGCCGCTGCCTTTGAGCGTATGAAACGAACGCCGCACGATCAGCAGCGCATCGCTCTCGAGCGGGTTATGGTCCCAGATCGGGAACTGCTGCTCGACCTTCGCCAGTTCCTCCTTCGCTTCCTCGACGAACAGCTGGATCAGGTCCGGATCCGGCAGCGTTTCGGCCAGCGGCGAGGCCACGCCGGGGGCGGCGGCCAGCAGCGGCGCCGAGGCCGGCAGCTCGAGCCGGCGTATGTCGGTGGTTTCCCCTGAAGGCGGCAGCCGGTCGATCAGCTGGGTCTTGGCGTACGTGCCGGTGCTGGCCGCGGTCACCGTCGGCAGCACCCGTTCAGGGGCGCGCTTGAGCGCATCCAGGCAGGTGCGCGCGTTGTCGAGCATGTACCAGGGATCGCTGCGGCCGGCCTGCAGCGTCTCGATGTAATACTCGATGCTGACGATCGCGTCGGCCAGCCGATCCAGATAATCGGGCGCCAGATTGGTGCCGCCGGGCTGCATTACGCGCTTCAGGTGCTGCGTGATCTCCTCGATGAGTTCGACCGCGCGCGTCTTGCCGAGCATCAGCAGCCCGGCGTTGATGCCGCGCATGAGCTCCGGCCAGTTGTCGAAGCCGGCGGTATCGAGCGTGCCGCTGACATTCTGCGCCACGTATTCCTTGATGCGTGCGAGGTTGACCACGCACTCGCGCAGCACCGCTCCCTGCACCTGCTGGAAATCCTGATCGGGCGACTCGCCGTCCTCCGGCGCGCCCTTGCGCGGCAGGATCAGTCCGACCAGGTCGTCATCCAGATGATCCTCGACCTTGATCAGGCCGGCCGCCACCTGCACCAGCGCGGTCTCGCTGCTGGCCTCGGTGCCGGCGATGATGCCCTCGAGCTTGCCCGTGGCCTCCTGCACGCGAGTGCGCAGCCCGCCCAGGCCGAGCACGCCGAGCGTATCGCCGATCTTCTTCAGCAGCGCGACCTGGGGTACCAGCTCTTCGGTCTGGCCGCCGCCGCGCCGGACATAGATGTCCATGACGTCCTTGACCTTCGACAGATCCTCGCGGATCGCCGCGGCCACGGTGTGCATGAGCTTGATCGAAGGGGCGGACAGATTCTCGCGCTCCTGCTCGATCGATTCGTCCACCGGCAGCAGCTCGTTGAGCCGGAACGAGGCGCGCACGGCCGCAACCCGCGGGCCGCCGCTGGCCGAGCGCGCGATGTAATACAGCAGGTTGTTGAGCAGCTCCACCGGCGGGTGCTGCGCGTAGCGCGCCTCGCCCTGGTCGAACAGCCGCTTCATCTCGCGGTCGGCGAGGCCGAGCAGGCGTTTCACCGAGATGCTGCCGTCCACACCGTTCTCGCGCAGCGATTCGATCAGTGCGCCGACGACCCACCACAGCTGGAACACCGGCTGCGTCGCCGCGACCTGCTCCAGGCGGGTGGCGACCGCGGCCATGATCTCGAGGTTCTGCTCAGTGCGCTCACCACGTATCCAGCCGATCAGACCGGTCTGGAAGCGGGCCCGCAGCCGCCGCGCCCACTGCCCAACCGACAGCGGCGGCTCGCCGGGCGCCGGGGCCGCCGGGGCCGCCTGGCGATCGGACTTGAGATTGAGCAGCAGCAGCGTGCCTTCCGACAGCAGCGCGCTGCCGCGCACCGCCCGCAGGTCGTTCAACAGCGGCAACAACACCAGCGCCAGATCGCGGCCGCCCGCCAGCACGCGCTCCAGGTAGCCGGGCAACTGCACCATCGAGCGCATCAGCGCGTCGAGCGCCTCGTCCTGATTCTTGCGTTCGGTGCCGAGGCTGATCAGGTAGCGCGCCACCTGCTCCATTTCCTCGGCCAGCAGTGCCGCGCCATAGATCTCGAGCAGGCGCAGCACGCCCTGTACCTGGTGCAACTCGTGGCGGCAACGCTCCAGCAGCTCCATGTTGCCGGGCTGCTCGACGTGCGTCTCGAGCGCCGCACGGCCATCGGCCAGCGCCACGCTGATCTCGCGCGCGACGGTGTGCAACGTTTGCGTGGCCAGCTCAGTCATGCTGCTTCTTCATTGGCTGCCGGCGTGCCACTTCAGGAGCCGCCGAGCACCTTGACCTTCGGGTTCGCATAGGCGCCGGTGGCACCAGGGGCCGCGGGCGCCGATGCACCGCCGGCTGCCGGCCTGACGCTCTGGGTCGCGGCGGTATCCGGCAACGTGCGATGCCGGCCGCTCATCTCATTGCCGCCGGGCAGCCGAAAGCCGGTGATGGATTTGCGCAGGGATGCCGACAGATCGGCGAGCTTGGCGATCGCGTGCGAGGTGGCGCTGGTCGAATCGGCCGACTGCGCGCTGATCTCGCGCAGCACCTGCATGTTGCGCGCGATGTTCTGCGACGCCGTGGACTGGCTGCGCGCACTCGCGGATATGTTCTGCACCAGACTGGCGATCTGATTCGACACCTGCTCGATCTCCTGCAGGGCGTTGCCGGCATTTTCCGCCAGCAGGGCGCCGCCGACCACATCGGTGGTGCTGCGCTCCATCGACACCACGGCCTCGTTGGTATCGGTCTGAATGGTGCGCACCAGCACTTCGATCTGCTTGGTGGCGTTGGCGGCGCGTTCCGCCAGGCGCTGCACCTCGTCGGCCACCACCGCAAAACCGCGCCCGGCCTCCCCCGCCATCGATGCCTGGATCGAGGCGTTGAGCGCCAGGATATTGGTCTGCTCGGCGATATCGCTGATCAGCTCGATGATGTTGCCAATCTCCTGCGAACTCTCGCCCAGCCGCTTGATGCGCTTGCTGGTCTCCTGGATGGTCTCGCGAATCGTGTTCATGCCATCGATCGTGCGCCGCACCGCGTCCCCGCCCTTGTGCGCCACGTCCACTGAGTGGCGCGCCACATCGGCGCCCCGCTCCGCATTGCCCGAGACTTCTTCGATCGACGAGGCCATGGCGCCGATCGATTCGGTCGCCGAGCCGATCTGTTTGGACTGTGCGCTGCTGGCTCGCGCCAGGTGCGAGGCCAGCGCCTGCGTCTGGCGCGCCGCACCGTCAAGCTGGATGCCGGACTGGCTGATGGTCGTCACCAGCTTGCGCAGTGCCTCGACCGCGTAGTTGACCGAATCGGCGATCGCCCCGGTGATGTCCTCGGTGACCGTCGCCTGCACCGTGAGATCGCCCTCCGCGAGGTTCGACATCTCGTCCAGCAGGCGCATGATGGCCTGCTGGTTGCGTTCCGACTCGAGTCGCTGCGTCTCGGCCACGCGCTGTGCCTCGGCCGCGATCTCGGCCGCGCGGCGCAGATGCGAGAACAGCAGCGCGATCGGCAGCAGCGCGAGCAACGCCAGCAGCGCGGGCAACGCCGCCACGGCCGCCGGCAGCCGCAGCAGCGACAGCACCACGCCGGCGATCGCCGCCAGCACCACCAGTGCCGCCGCCATCGACGCCAGCCGCTGAGGCCGGCGGCTGCGGTTGGCTGCCTCGACGCCGCTCATGCGCTGGCCTCGGCGAAGGCCGGGTCCTCGACCAGGGCGCGCAAGCCGAGCACCGGCCATTGCTCGTTGCCGCGGCGGAACGAGCCGGCGATGTAGCGCTCGCAGCGCACGATGGTGGGCGGTACATCGGCGGTGAATTCGGCATCGGCGAAGCGCCGGAAGCCGAGCACCTCGTCGACCACCAGACCGGCCGGAATGTCACGATGATTGACCACGATCACGCGCGAACCGCGTGCATTGGGCGTCGCGCCACTGCCCAGGTAGGCGCGCAGGTCGATGATCGGCAGCAGCTGACCGCGCACGCTGGCGAGGCCGAGAATCCAGCTCTTGGCGCCCGGTACGCGCGTGAGCTGTGCCGGCACTCCCAATACCTCACGCGCTTCTTCGCGTGCCACCAGATAAAGCTCCCCAGCCATGCGCAGCGCCACTCCCACCCACTCGCCCACCTGCGCCGCATCGGCTGCGGCGCTCGCGGTCACTGCGCGGCCACGACGCTCGAGCTCGGCGAGCAGTTCGAACGGCCGATCGCGCAGACTCTTGAGTGCTGCCGCCTCCAACATGTCAGGCGGCAAGCGTCGCCTGTGCCTTCTCGACCAGCTGGTCGGGCGACACCGGCTTGATCAGATAGTCGACCGCACCCTGCCGTAATCCCCAGACGCGATCGGCCGCATGGCCCTTGGAGGTCACCATGACGATCGGGATCGCGCTCGTGTTGGGATCGTTCAACAGCGTCCGCGTTGCCTGGTAGCCGTTGATTCCGGGCATCACGATGTCCATGAAGATCAGATCCGGGTGCATCTGCCGGGCGAGCCGCACGCCTTCCGCGCCGTCGGCAGCGACCGCGGTGCGGTAACCGTGGCGCTCCAGCGCCTTCTGCATCACATGCACCTCGGTCGGCGAATCATCCACGATGAGGATCAATGCCATGATTTCATCTCCCGACGTGCGACTCGATGGCACCGAGCAGTTCATCTTTGGTGAACGGCTTGGTCAGGTAGTGCTCCGAGCCCACGATGCGTCCGCGGGCACGGTCGAACAGGCCGTCCTTGGAGGACAGCATGATGACCGGGATGGCGCGGAACACCTTGTTGTGTTTGATCAGCGCGCAGGTCTGATAACCGTCGAGGCGCGGCATCATGATGTCGACGAACACGATGTCGGGCTGATGGTCGGCGATCTTGGCGAGCGCGTCGAAACCGTCGACCGCCGTGAACACTTCGCAGCCCTCCTTGGCCAGCAGCGTCTCGGCGGTGCGGCGGATGGTCTTGCTGTCGTCGATCACCAGGACCTTCAGACCCTTGAGCGTCGAGCCGCCGCTTGGCGTAGCCGACCCAGCCCGCTCCTCTGTCGTCGATCCCATGCTCTTAAAACCTCCGGGAAAGCCAGACGCCCGGGGGCCTTGAAACCCCTCCAGATGCGACCCTGGCAAGCGCGCAATTAGCATCGTGTTTTAACATATCGGCACCACCCCGGCTACGCCGTCTCCGTCACGTTTTTGAGAGCCCGGAAGCGCTGCGCGGAACATAATCTTACGAGGGGCGCTCCCGGTACGCTGCGGCGGGGGTTTGGCTTCATAAGGAGCAACGATGGGCACCAATGTTCGCCTGGCAGTGGTCATGGACCCGATCGAGCACATCAAGTTCGCCAAGGACACCACGCTGGCGATGCTGCTGGCTGCGCAGGGGCGCGGCTGGGCGCTGAACTATCTGGAGCCGGGCGACCTGCGACTGCGCGACGGCGTGGCGGAAGGCAGCGTGCGCAGGCTCTCCGTCAAGGCCGATCCGGAGCAGTGGTACACGCTCGGGCCGCCGGCGGTGGAGGCGCTGGGCGCCTTCGACGTCATACTGATGCGCAAGGATCCGCCTTTTGATACGGAATTCGTCTATCTCACCTACGTACTCGAGCGCGCGGAGAGCGCCGGGGCGCTGGTGGTCAATCGCCCGCGCGGCCTGCGCGACATGAACGAAAAGGTCTACACCGCCTGGTTCCCTCAATGCTGCGCGCCCACCCTGATCACGCGCGACATGCGCGAGATGGCCGCATTCGCACGCACGCACGGCAAGATCGTCGTCAAGCCGCTGCACAGCATGGGCGGGCATTCGATCTTCGTGCTCGAGCCCGGGGACAAGAACTCGCGCGTGGTGTTCGAGACGCTGACCGAGGAGGGCAGCCGTTTCGCGATGGTGCAGCAGTACCTGCCCGACATCGTGGTCGGCGGCGACGCGCGCGTGCTGCTGATCGACGGCGAGCCGGTGCCCTACGCACTGGCGCGCATCCCGGACGCGGCCGACAACCGCGGCAATCTCGCCGCCGGCGCCAAAGGCGTCGGCCGGCCGCTCACCGAGCGTGACCGCTGGCTGTGCCAGCAGATCGGTCCGACCCTGAGCGTCGCGGGTGTGCTGTTCGCCGGGCTGGACGTCATCGGCGGCTACGTCACCGAGATCAACGTCACCAGCCCGACCGGCGTGCGCGAACTGGACCAGCAGTTCGAGCTCGACATCGGCGGCCAGCTGATGAGCGCCATCGAGCGCCGGTTGTCGGCCCGCACGCGCTGAACCGGCCCGATCCGCGGCTATACTGGACGGCGTGACGGCCGTATCTGAGCTCAACCAGGGCACGCCGCCGCCGCAGTCGCTGCGCGCGGGCCGCGCGCCGGTCGCCGAGCGGCTGATGGCGATGCTGCTGCTGGCCGCGCTGCTGCACGCGATCGTGATCCTGGGTCTGACTTTCGCCACCACCGGGCACGGCGGTGACGGCGATCCGCCGCAGCTCGACGTGCTGTTGGTCACGGACGAAGTCCCCGAGGCGCAAGCCAACGATCAGGCGGCCTACCTTGCACAGCGTACCCAGCTCGGCAGCGGCAATGCCGACCTGCCCCAGGCCTCCGCCAGCCCGGCGAGCCGCGGCGCGCCACTGCCGCGCCCGGAGGCAGGCCGCGGCGCAGCCCGCGCGGGCGATGCGAACCGCGTGGATAAGCCGGTGCTCGCCAGCACGGCGCCCAGCGCGGACATCCGCTACTTCGACGAGGCACCTGCGGCGCCGGCCGCCGACGCCATGCCGGAATTCATCGGCGACACGCCGGGCGAGCCGCGCAGCGGCCATGGCGATGCGGTCGAGCTGCTGCTGCGGGGCAAGTCCAGCGACGAGCACTGGGTCACACCCGACACCCGCGCCTCCAAGCTCGCCCCCTACTTGGCGGCCTGGAAAGGCAAGGTCGAGCGCGTGGGCAACTTGAATCTGCCCTCCGCAGTCCGCAATGCCGG
>Ga0302326_10020660_pt1 | contig 13542 bp, 13 predicted proteins | sample Palsa_T0_3_FD_202264 | JGI IMG/M metagenome (GOLD analysis project Ga0302326, IMG submission 202264) | Peat permafrost microbial communities from Stordalen Mire near Abisko, Sweden - Palsa_T0_3 | ecosystem: Environmental > Terrestrial > Soil > Palsa > Peat permafrost | place: Sweden: Abisko... | reverse complement strand
GAGCTGATGCGCCCGGCACGGGCACGGGCACGCCCACGAAGATCGCGAGACGAAACCCGAACCAATACGCGTCTCAGCGCAGACGTACTACCCGGCGCCCGCTCCCTCACCCCTCCGAGAAAAACTCTTTACTGGCCCCGGCGAGCATCCCCTGCAGGGCGGGCTCCTTCTCGAACCGCGTCCGGGCCAGCGCGATCGCCGCCCCGGCCTGCGCCCGCTCCAGCCTCCCCGAGACGCTCATGAAGCGGAGGGCCAAGAGAAAGGTCTGGGCGGCGTCGGAGAGGCAGTAGTCGCCGATGGTCGCCAGCGCCCCTTGGGCCCAGAGGTCCTCGACGTCCTTGCCCATCGTTCCCTGCTTTCCGGGTAGTCCAACCGTCTGAAGCAGGTCGCCGAGGCGTCCTGGCGAGAGCCCCCCCGACAGCTGCTCGAAGACGTCGAGCTGTCGGATGCTCTGCGGGTGTCGGTACTGCTCGTAGGCCGGCCGCTTCTCCTCCAGGTACCAGCCGCAGTCGACGGGGTAGGGCAGGGATCGGTACAGGAGCACCGGAAGATCGAAGCGCTTGCCGTTGTAGGAGAGCAGCTGCTTGTTGCGGCCGACGCGCCAGAAGGTCGTGAGCAATGCCGACTCGTCAACCAGCGGCGCCCCCAGCCGCGTCGTCCCGCCGAGAACCAGGCTCTCGAGCTCCACCAGGTCGGCCCCGTCCCAGTAGACCATCGCCAGCGCCACCACTCGGTGGTACGGAGCCGGCGCGAATTCGGTGGGGGTGCCCAGCAGCTCGCCCAAGGCAGCGGGTGCCTCCGCGAGGCTCACCGGTCTTCCCAGGGTTCGGCCGATAGCCTCCACGTCGAGCGCGGTCTCGATGTCGAAGGCCAGGTATCCCTGACCGGTCTGATCGAGCCAGGTGGGCGCGCCGGCGGCCGGCAATACCGCTTCACTCTGCTGGACCATCGCCCTCTCCGCGATCGAGAGGCCGGCATGCAGCTCGGCTTTTCGCTGCGCCACCTCGACGGCAGCCAGCAGGCCGCGCAGCTCCTGGACTCGCAGGAACAGGAGATAGGTCGCCAGGGCGCGCTCCCGGGCCTGCGCCAGGCTGTCGGTCGTCAGCTCGCGGCGCGGCGGCCTCGGTACTTGCCGAAAGGCCAGGGGGATCAGCAACTCGGGGGAGACAGCGCGAAGCCGGCGATCGCCGTCCGCCAGGAAGAACGAGAGGTCGAGGTGGCCGGCGGGATTGTAGGGAGAGCGCCGGGCGGCGTACGGCTCTTCGAATGGAAAGTGGCCGCGCAGAGCTATTCCATAGCGCAGCGCGAGGGCCTCGAGGACCGGCACCTCGAGCTGTCGCCCGCGGGCGGTGACCAGGCAATCCGACTCCTCGATCTGAACGAGCAGGCGGGCCAAGAGCGCCGCCTCGCTGTCAAAGAGCTCGACGTTGAGAACCGGTTCCGCGGTCTCGGCCTCGCCCTCCGGCGGGAGCGGCTCGGCTCCCCGCAGCGCGAACCGGTGGCTGCGGTGCCGTCGACCGTCCTTGTCCAGCTCGACGGCGTAGGCACCCGCGAGTCGATAGCCGGTGCTCGACGTCGGGGCCCCGCTCGCGACCGCCAATTCGTTGCGCGGGCGGAGCGCGAGCTCGAGCAACAGGTAGTTGCAGGCCATGCGCCTACATTAGGCGCCCCTCCCGACACGCGGCCGGAGCTACTAGAAGGATAGTCGGACCGAGGCCAAAGCCTCGAACTCGAAAGCGCTGCCGATGTTCCCGTTCACGGGATCCGACTCGATCGCAGTCAGCGTCTCCACTCCGCGCAGTTCGATGCCAAATCTGAGAATGAAGACCGCGATGTCCAACCCAATATCGCCACCTAGCCCCCACAGCGGGCTGTTGAGATTGGGTGTTCCTGCTCCGTCGGTCACGATGCCTGCCTGACCGAGCACCCCGACGTAGGGCTGGAGCAACCCGATGTTCAGCCCCAACCGCAGCCCGAGGTCGATGGGGACGTACTTCGCCGACGCCTGGCCGCCGCTCTGCAGTTGAAACCCGGTCTGCAGCTGGATCGGGGTCTGCACGTCGGCCCACAGGTCCAGGAAGAGAACCGTGACCGGGAAGATGTTCTCGATGATGATGCCGCCGTTCGGGGTCCAGACGTTGTCGGGGGATGCGCCGAGGCCGGACGTTTTCGTGAAGGTGCCGCCGCCCTCTACACCGAAGCCAAAGGCCAGAGCCTGGTTGGGCACGAGCGCTGCTGCCGCTATTGCGAGAGCCAACGACGCGAGGCGCAGATTTTTCATGCGGGGCTCCAGGAAGGGAGTTGGACTGCTCAGCTTAGGCAGATTGGAGCGAGAGGCTCCAGTGGGAACTTGGCAACGATCTGCGCTGGAAGGAAGGCGTCCTCGGCGGAAAAATCCCCTGAGAAATCCATTGCCCCAGGAGTGTTCCTTGGAAGTTGGACCGAGGCTTGCTAGACTGTGGTGCACGGAGTTGTGCGACATTTCATGAGACGCCTCTCAAAAAACCTTGCGCCGCGAAACCTCCTGGCCCTCGCCCTGGGCCTCGGCTTGGGGTTGGCCGCCTGCGGCGAGACCGACGGCGGCGCGGGGCCGGCTCTGGGTGACCGCCTGCAAGCGGCCCAGGATCAGCTCGACGGCGGCCACCTCGTCGAGGCCCGCTCGGCCTTCGCGGCGGCGCTCGAATCCGACCCCAGCAGCATCGACGCCCGGCTCGGCCTTGCCGAGAGCGCCCGGCTCCTCGGCGACGATGCGACGGCGCAGCGGGCCTTCGAAGAGGTTCTTGGTCTGGGTGCCGATCGCGACCCTCTGATCGCGGCGCTGGATGGCCTGGCGGAGATTCGACGGGCCGCGGGAGATCAGTCGGGGGCCGGCGACCTGGAAGCGGAAGCCGATTCCCTGCGCGGGAGCCCGATTGGGCCTCTTGGCGGGCCCACCGGCCGCTAGGCTGAAGAACCCCATGGAAGGTCCCAGACGGGAGTCGCCTCCGCTCGACGAGCGGGAGCGACTGATTCTCAAGGGCATCATCGAGGATTACATCGCCTCGGGCGCGCCGGTGGGATCGCAGCATCTGGCCGCGCGCTGTGAGGTTTCCTCCGCCACCATCCGAAGCGTCATGGTCGAGCTCGAGTCGCAGGGGCTGCTCGAGAAAGCCCACACCTCCTCGGGGCGGCGCCCCACCGACGCAGGGTACCGCTACTACGTCGACACCCTGCTCACGGTGAAGGCGCCGGCGCGCGGCGATCGCCAGCGGATCCAGCGCACGGTCGGCCGGCCCGAAGAGCTTTCCACCCGCATCATCGAGGCCTCGCACCTGCTCCACGAGCTCTCGCGGCATGCCGGGGTGGTGGCGACCCCGCGGCCCTCCCCGACCCGACTTCGGCAGATTGACCTGTTGCGCATTCGCGGCGACCGGATCCTGGCGGTGCTGGTCACGCCCGAAGGCCTGGTCCACAACAAGCTCCTGCAGGTCGACTTCGACGCCTCGGCCGAGGAGTTGCTGCAGGCGACCCAGACGCTGAACCAGCTCCTGCGTGGCGCAACCGTCGACGAGGTTCGCGAGCGACTGGCGCACGAGCTCAGCGAGGGCCGCGACGCCTACGATCGGTTCCTGGACAAGGCGTTGGGGTTGGTGGAGCGCGCCCTCTCGGAGGTTGCCCCCATGGATGTGATCGTCTCCGGTCAATCCAGCCTGCTGGCCTCGCCCGACCTGGACCTCGATCGCGCGCGCGCCCTGTTCGCAGCCCTCGAGGAGAAGAAGCGGTTGCTCAAGATCCTGGAGCAGGCGGCCTCGGCGGGCGAGCTGCAGATCTACATTGGCGCCGAGAGCGAGCTCGGCGATGTGGCGGTGGTGGCCTCGCCCTACGGCGTCGAGGGCCAGGTTCTGGGGACCCTGGGGGTCATCGGCCCGCTGCGGATGGACTACGCCAAGGTGATTCCGCTGGTCGAATTCACCGCCAAGGCGGTCTCGAAGGTCCTGGCGGAAACCTAGGTTGCTTCGCTTCGCCGCGGCGTGCCAAACTCGGCGGACCGTGAGCGAGGACAAGCGTGAGCTGGACGAGGTGACGGCGGACGTCTCCGACGACGCCATCCGGGCGGCCCTCGAGAGCGTCGAGCGCGGAGAGCAGGACGACGGGGTTGGAGCGCGACCTCCCGAGGTCGAACAGCTCGAGAAGGACCTCCGGGAGGTTCGGGCCCAGCTCGATCTCTCGGTGCAGCGGGCCCGCGAGACCCTCGATCGTCTCAAGGAAACCCACGAGCGCCATCTGCGAGCCGCTGCCGATCTCGAGAACTACAAGCGCAGGGCAGCCCGCGAGAAGGAGGAGGTCGAGCGCTTCGGCATCCAGCGGTTGCTCAAGGATTTGCTGCCCGTCATCGACAACCTCGACCGCGCTCTGGAACGCGGCGAGATGAAGGGGCCGCTGGCCGAGGGCGTGGCCGCGACCCGTCGGATCTTCGAGGAGACGATGGGCCGCTACGGGGTCAAGGGCTTCACCAGCGTCGGAGAGGTCTTCGATCCCGTCCGACACGAGGCCATGCAGCAGGTGGAGACGAGCGAGGCGGCCCCCGGCACCGTGGTGTCGGAGATGGTCCGGGGATACATGCTTCACGATCGGCTGGTGCGGCCGGCCCTGGTCGCGGTTGCCGTCGCTCCGGTCCGTGTGCCGGCGGAAGAGATTCCCTTGCCGCCGGCCGAGCGTTCGGAGATCACCGAGCTGCCGCCGCCCGCCGCACCGGGAGACCCAGGAGAGACCCCATGAGCAAAGTCATCGGAATCGATCTGGGAACCACCAACAGCTGTGTCGCGGTGCTGGACAGCGGCGAGCCGATGGTGATCCCCAACACCGAGGGTTCACGGACCACGCCTTCGATGGTGGCCCTCACCGAGAACGACGAGCGGCTGGTGGGGCAGATCGCCAAGCGCCAGGCGGTCACCAATCCCGAAAACACCATCTACTCCGTCAAGCGCCTGATCGGCCGAAAGTTCGATACCCCGGAGGTCAAGCGGTCGATGGGCTTGGTGCCCTACCGCGTGGTCGCGAATCAGAACGGCGACGCCTGGGTCGAGGTGCGCGGCAAGCCGTACAGCCCGGCCGAGGTCTCGGCCATGGTCTTGATGAAGATGAAGCAGACCGCCGAGGACTATCTGGGCGAGGTGGTCACCGAGGCCGTCATCACCGTCCCGGCCTACTTCGACGACGGCCAGCGGCAGGCCACCAAGGACGCGGGACGCATCGCGGGACTGAACGTCCTGCGCATCATCAACGAGCCCACCGCGGCCGCGTTGGCTTACGGCCTCGATCGTCAAAAGCAGCTGGCCTCGGAGAAGGTCGCGGTCTACGACCTCGGCGGAGGCACCTTCGACATCTCGGTGCTCGAGCTCAACAGCGGCGTGTTCGAGGTCCGGGCCACCAACGGCGACACCTTTCTGGGTGGCGAGGATTTCGACCAGCGCATCATCGATCACCTGGCCAAGAACTTCCTGGCGCAGACCAAGGTTGACCTCAAGAAGGACCGCATGGCGCTTCAGCGTCTCAAGGAAGCCGCCGAGCGGGCCAAGCACGAGCTCTCGTCGGCGGAGGAGACCGAGATCAACCTGCCCTTCATCTGCGCCGACGCCACCGGTCCCAAGCATCTGGTCGAGACCTTGACCCGGGCGCAGCTCGAGCAACTGGTGGGTGATCTGATCGACCGGACTCTCGAACCCTGCAAGCTCTGTCTTCAGGATGCCGGGCTCACGGCGCAGCAAATCGACCAGGTCATCCTGGTGGGCGGCATGACCCGCATGCCGAGAGTGCAGCGGCGGGTGCGCGAGTTCTTTGGCAAGGAAGCCTCCAAGGGGGTCAACCCCGACGAAGTGGTCGCCATCGGGGCTGCCATCCAGGGGGCGGTGCTCAAGGGAGAAGTCAAGGACGTGCTCCTGCTGGACGTGACCCCGCTCTCGCTGGGCGTCGAGACCGCGGGCGGGGTGTTCACGAAGATCATCGACAAGAACACGACCATTCCGTGCAAGAAGTCGAACATCTTCTCGACCGCCATGGACAATCAACCGCTGGTGAACGTCCACGTGCTGCAGGGCGAGCGCGAGATGGCGGTCGACAACAAGACGCTGGCCCGGTTCGAGCTGGTCGGCATTCCGCCGGCTCCCCGCGGCGTGCCGCAGATCGAGGTCACCTTCGACCTGGACGCCAACGGCATCGTGCACGTGGCGGCCAAGGATCTCGGCACCGGCAAGCAGCAGGAGATCCGCATCCGGGCCGCCTCGGGTTTGTCGGAGGGCGAGATCGCCCGCATGGTCGCCGAGGCCCAGAAATACGCGGGCGAGGACAAGGGCAAGAAGGAGCTGGCGGAGCTTCGCAACAACGCCGACGGCCTGATCTACACGACCGAGAAGAGCCTCGAGGAGTACGCCTCGCTCGTCACCGAGGAGGACATTCGGGAGATCCGGGCCGATCTCGAGGCCCTCAAGGGCCAGGTCAACGGCGAGAGCGTCGAGTCCCTCAAGGCCTCGATCGCGCAGCTCGAGGGCAGCGCCTATCGCATCGCCGACGCGATTTACGCCTCGCAGGAAAAAAAGAGCGGCTAGGCCGCTATCCCGAAATCTCGATTTGCCAAGTGATTTCCGCGGCTTAGTATTCCGCGAGTGGAATCTGCCTGATGTCCGACAAGCGAGACTACTACGAGATCCTGGGGGTGGCCCGCGATGCCACCGGAGCTGACCTCAAGTCCGCCTTCCGGAAGCTCGCCCTCCAGCACCATCCCGACAAGAACCCGGGGAACCGGGAGGCCGAGGAGAGCTTCAAGGAGTGCTCGGAGGCCTACGCCGTCCTGTCCGATCCCGAGAAGCGCGCGACCTACGATCGCTTCGGGCACTCCCGGGCGCCGAACTTCCCCGAGGGCTTTCCCTTCGGGGGGGACATCAACGACATCTTCGGCGACCTTTTCGGGGAGATGTTCGGCGGCGGCGGCCGGCGGCGCGGCAACCTGAACCGCGGCGCGGACCTCCGCTACAATCTCGAGCTGTCGTTCGAGGAGGCGGCCTTTGGCACCGAGACGCGTTTGCGCATTCCGCGCGCCATCCCGTGTGAAGCCTGTGCGGGAACCGGCAGCAAAGGGCGCTCCAGCTCGACCTGCCCAACCTGCCGGGGCGCCGGCCAGCAACGCTACCAACAGGGCTTCTTCACCGTTGCCCGGACCTGCACCCGTTGCGGGGGCGCCGGCTCGGTGATCAGCGATCCCTGCCCGACCTGCGAGAGCGACGGCCGCCTCGCCGGCGAGAAGGAGCTCGTGCTGCGGGTTCCGGGCGGCGTCGACGACGGCGCGCGCGTGCGGATCCAGGGGGAGGGCGAGGCGGGAGAGCGGGGCGGTCACGCCGGCGACCTGTACGTGGTCATCCACGTGCGCCCCCATCCGATCTTCACGCGCGATGATCAGAACGTGTTGCTCGACCTGCCCATCAGCTTCGCGCAGGCGGCGCTGGGTGCCGAGATCGACGTGCCCACCCTCGAGGGCAAGGTCAAGCTCAAGGTCCCGGCCGGGACCCAGACCGCGCGCGTGTTTCGGTTGAGGGAAAAGGGCATCCCCAGCTCGAATGGCTACCGGCGCGGCGACCAGCTGGTCACGGTTCGGGTCGAGACCCCCGCCAGGCTGACGCGCGAGCAGCGCGAGCTCCTGGAGCGCTTCGCGGCGGTCTCCGGCGAGGAGCAGCATCCCCAGGCACGGGGTTTCTTCGACAAGGTCCGGGAGCTCTTCGGCTGACCGTCGCCATGTCGGGGTGAACCGGGGGCCGCTCTCTGTCTACCTTTGAAGCCGAGCGCGTGCCCGTTCAGCGTGCCCGTGCCCGTCTGCGTGGCTACTTTTCAGGCTCTCGTGGTACAGGGGTCGGACTCGGTGCCCCGGAATTTCGAAGGCTTGCGGGTGGCGTCGTCCGAGCTTCCCGGGCTTGTGTTGGTTCCGTCGTCCATTTCCACGCGAACGGCTCGATGGCCCGTGGACGCTGGCGCACGCCAGCCGCAAGCTGGCGAATTCAGAGAGCGTGACGAGTCCGGCCCCATGACGTGATGCGCAAAGCCGGCACGCGCACGTGCAGGCAAAACGGGCACGCACTCGACCGTCGAGAGACGAGTCTCAACCGATCAAAATGTCTATGCAGACTTACCAGGGTGTCTTTTTGCCTCTTTTCGCCGTCATTGACTTCCCATAGGCGCGCGGATAAACACAGCCCGCTTCCTGGCACCCCGCGCGCCGGCAGTGCCCCACTCACTTCATGATTGCCTCCATCGCACGCCGTTACGCCCGAGCGCTGCTCGATCTCGCGGTCGAGTCCAATTCGGTCGACGCTTTTGGCCTGCAGCTGCAGGCTTTCGCGGAAGCGCTGGACCAGTCGGCCGAGCTGCGGAACCTCCTCGGCAACCCGGCCTTCAGCCGCGAGCTCCGGCAGCGGTCGCTCGACGCTCTGGTCGGAGCCCTCGGGTTGTCTCCATCCGTCGCCAATCTGGCGCGGCTGCTCATCGACCGCGAGCGGGCCACCGAGCTCGGCCAGATCGCGCGCATCTACCGCGACCTGAGCGATGCGCTGGAAGGTCGAGCGCGGGCCCAGTTGCGGGCCGCAACCCCACTCTCGCCCGAGCAGGTGCGTGAGCTCGAGGGCGCGCTCTCCAAGGCACTCCGCAAAGAGGTGACGGTCGAGGCCCAGGTCGACCCTCTGCTTCTCGGCGGAGCGGTCGCCCAGGTGGGGAGCTTTCTGTTCGATGGATCGATCAAGGGCCAGCTGCGGGAGCTCCGTCGCGAGCTCAAGCGCAGCTAGGCCCTTCAGGAGACGCGCTTCATGGAAATTCGCGCCGACGAGATCAGCCGCATCATCAAGCAGCAAATCCAGAGCTATGGGAAAACGCTCGACGTGGCCGAGACCGGCACCGTCCTCTCGGCGGGCGATGGCATCGCCCGCGTCTATGGCCTGTCGGGGGTCATGGCGGGCGAGCTGCTCGAATTCCCGGGAGATCTGAAGGGCCTGGTCCTCAATCTGGAAGAGGACAATGTCGGCGTGGCCCTGATGGGCGAGTACTCCAAGATCGGGGAAGGCGACACCGTCCGGCGCACCGGTCGCATCGCCGAGGCCCCGGTTGGCATGGAGATGGTGGGCCGGGTGGTGGATGCGCTCGGGCAACCCATCGACGGCCGCGGCCCCATCGCCGCCAAGGAGACCCGCAAGATCGAGATCAAGGCTCCGGGAATCGTGGCTCGCAAGTCGGTGCACGAGCCGTTGCAGACCGGCCTCAAGGCCATCGACGCCATGATTCCGGTGGGCCGCGGGCAGCGCGAGCTGATCATCGGCGACCGCCAGACCGGGAAGACCGCGGTGGCCATCGACACCATCCTGAACCAGAAGGGGCAGGGGGTTTACTGCATCTACGTGGCGATAGGGCAGAAGCAGTCGACGGTGGCCCGGGTCGCCGATCGGCTCCAGAAGGCGGGAGCCATGGAGTACTCCACGGTGGTCGCGGCCAACGCCTCCGATCCCGCCCCGCTGCAGTTTCTGGCTCCCTACACCGGCGTGACCATCGGCGAGTACTTCCGCGACAACAAGATGCACGCGCTGATCATCTACGACGACCTCTCGAAGCACGCCGTCGCCTACCGTCAGCTTTCGCTGCTCCTGCGCCGCCCGCCTGGTCGCGAGGCCTTCCCCGGGGACGTGTTCTACCTCCACAGCCGCCTGCTCGAGCGCGCCGCCAAGCTTTCGGACGACAAGGGCGCCGGGTCGCTGACGGCGCTGCCCATCATCGAGACCCAGGCGGGGGACGTCTCCGGCTACATCCCGACCAACGTCATCTCGATCACCGACGGACAGATCTTCCTCGAGACCGACCTCTTCTTCTCGGGGGTCCGGCCCGCCATCAACGTCGGCATCTCGGTGTCGCGCGTCGGCGGAGCCGCGCAGGTCAAGGCCATGAAGCAGGTGGCGGGCAACATGCGGCTCGAGCTGGCGCAGTACCGCGAGCTGGCGGCCTTCTCGACAAGACCACCCAGGAGACGCTGGCCCGCGGCGAGCGGCTCATCGAGGTGCTCAAGCAGGGGCAATACCAGCCCATGCCGGTCGAGAAGCAGGTCATCCAGATCTACGCCGCCACCAACAAGTCGCCGGACGGATCGGTCTGGATCCGGCCCGTGCCGGTCTCCGAGGTTCAGCGCTACATGAAGGAGCTCCTCGAGTTCGTCGCCGGCCGGCACGCCGACATCGCGGCCTCGATCGCCGAGAAGAAGCTGATCGACGACGACACCAAGAAGAAGCTCGACGCAGCGCTGGCCGAGTTCCGGGACGTTTTCCAGTACGCCGGCAAGGAGCAGCAAGCCGCGCCCGAGGCCAAGAAGTAGGAAGCGATGCCGTCTCTTCGCGACATCAAGAAGCGGATCTCCTCGGTCAAGAACACCCAGAAGATCACCAAGGCCATGAAGATGGTGGCCGCCGGCAAGCTGCGCCGGGCCCAGGCCGCCATCCTCGCCGCCCGACCGTACGCGCAGAAGATGGACGACGTGCTGGCCTCGCTGGCGCGCCGCGCCGAGTCGCAGGCCCATCCGCTCCTCGCCATCCGTCCCCCCAAGCGGGTGGAGGTGGTGCTGATCACCTCCGATCGCGGCCAGGCCGGGGCCTTCAACGCCAACGTGATTCGCCGCGCCCAGCGCTTCATCGCCGAGAACACCGCGGCCTACGAGAAGATCGAGCTCTCGACGCTGGGCCGCAAGGGGCGCGACTACGCCCGCCGTCGCCAGCTCGCGATGCGCAAGGACTATCCGGGCATCTTCGACGGCTTGACCTTCGACCGGGCCGACTCGATCGCCAAGGAGCTCATCGCCCACTACGTCGACGCCAGCCTCGACCAGGTCTTTTTGCTCTACAACGAGTTCGTCTCGGCCCTCTCGCAGCGCGTCAACCTCGTCCAGCTGCTGCCCATCGTGCCGCAGCAGCCCCAGGAGGGCGCCCCGCCCGCCAGCGACTACATCTACGAGCCCTCCGAGGCGGCGGTGCTGGACGCGCTCTTGCCGCGCCACCTCGCCATGCAGCTCTGGCGGGCCATGCTCGAGTCGCAGGCCGGCGAGTTCGGCGCCCGGATGGCGGCCATGGATGCCGCCAGCAAGAACGCCGGCAAGCTGATCGGCAGCTACACGCTCGAGTACAACCGCGCGCGGCAAGCCTACATCACCAAGGAACTGATGGAGATCGTCAGCGGCGCCGAAGCGCTGAAATGATCTCCCTCTGAACAGGAGCCCACGATGTCCGACACCCCCATGACGTCCACCGCCGGAAAGGTCACCCAGGTCATCGGACCGGTCGTCGACGTGCACTTTCCGCCCGGCGCGCTGCCGCCCATCTCGACGGCCTTGATCATGTCGAACCCGGCCATCGACGCGCGGCCCGACAATCTGACCCTCGAGGTCGCCCAACATCTCGGGGAGGACACCGTTCGGACCATCGCCATGGACTCGACCGACGGCCTGGTCCGGGGAATGCCGGTTCGGAACACCGGCGGCCCAATCACCATGCCGGTCGGGAAGGAAACCCTGGGCCGCATCCTCAACGTCATCGGCGAGCCGGTCGACGAGCTCGGTCCGGTCAAGGCCACCCGCCGGATGCCGATTCACCGGCTCCCGCCGACGTTCACCGAGATGGACGTTCGGACCCAGGCCTTCGAGACCGGCATCAAGGTCGTGGATCTGCTCGCGCCCTACACCCGCGGCGGCAAGATCGGCCTGTTCGGCGGCGCCGGCGTGGGCAAGACCGTCTTCCTGCAGGAGCTGATTCGCAACGTGGCCATCGAGCGCGGAGGCTTCTCGGTGTTCGCGGGGGTCGGGGAGCGCACCCGCGAAGGCAACGACCTCTACCGCGAGATGCAGGAGAGCAACGTCATCAATCTCAAGGACCTCGAGAAGAGCCAGTGCGTGCTGGTCTATGGCCAGATGAACGAGCCACCCGGTGCGCGCGCCCGGGTCGCCCTGTCGGCCCTGACCATCGCCGAGTACTTCCGGGACGAGGAGGGGCGCGACGTGCTCTTCTTCATCGACAACATCTTCCGTTTCACGCAGGCGGGCTCGGAGGTGTCGGCCTTGCTCGGCCGCATCCCCAGCGCCGTGGGCTACCAGCCGACCCTGGCCACCGAGATGGGCGACCTGCAGGAACGCATCACCTCGACCAACAAAGGCTCGGTCACCTCGGTGCAGGCCATCTACGTGCCGGCCGACGACCTCACCGATCCCGCCCCGGCCACCACCTTCGCCCACCTGGACGCGACCACCGTGCTTTCACGAGCCGTCTCGGAGCGCGGCATCTATCCGGCCGTCGACCCGCTCGACTCCACCAGCCGCATCCTCGATCCGCTGATCGTCGGCGAGGACCACTACCAGGTTGCGCGTTCGGTCCAGGAGACGTTGCAGGAGTATAAGAATCTCCAGGACATCATCGCGATTCTCGGGATGGACGAGCTCTCCGAGGAACAGAAGCAGACCGTCTCGCGGGCCCGCAAGATCGAGCGCTTTCTGTCACAGCCCTTCCACGTGGCCGAGGTCTTCACCGGAACCAAGGGCCAGTACGTCAAGCTCGAGGACACCATCCGCGGCTTCAAGGAGATCGTCGAAGGCAAGCACGACGACCTCCCCGAGCAGGCCTTCTACTACGTCGGCACCATCGAGCAGGCCGTCGAGAAGGCCAAGCAGATCCGCGGTTGAGCGATGGCCCGGGATCTCCTTCACGAGAAGCTGCAGCTCAACCTGGTGACGCCCAGCGCCGGGGTGCTCTCGGCCCAGGTCGATGAGGTGCGCGCTCCCGGCGTCGACGGAAGCTTCGGAGTGCGGCCCGGGCACGCCGCCTTTCTCACCGAGCTGAGCGCGGGAGTCCTGACCACGGTCGTGGCTGGCCGCGAGGACTACTATGCCGTCGCGGGCGGCTTCTGCGAGGTGGCCGACAACCGCGTCACGGTGCTGGCCGAGTTCGCCGAGCATGCCAGCGGCATCGATCCCGTGCAGGCCCAGAAGGAGCTCGAGGCGGCCCAGCAGCGGTTGCGCGACGCGCTCGACAAGGAAATCCACGTCCGCATGCGCGAAGAGGCTGCGGTCCAGAATGCCGCCGCCCGCATCGCCGCGGCAAGGCACAGATAATTGCTCGCCGCTCCCTGCCCTCCCCCGCTGCGCGGGGGAGGATCAAGGTGGGGGGTTAACCAACCCCCAACCTCTTCCGGACCCGCAGCATCCACTGCGGCGCCCACCAGTTGAGATCTCCGAAGAGCCGCATGGTCGCCGGCACCATCAGCACCCGCACCAGCGTGGCGTCGATCGCGACCGCGATGGCCATTCCCACCCCCACGGCCTGAATCACGACCACGCTGGCGATCGAGAATGCGCTGAACACGGCGACCATGATCGCCGCGGCGCTGGTGATGAGCCCGGCGGTCTTTTCGAGCCCGATGGCGACCGAAGCGGTGTTGTCGGCGGTTCGCTCGTAGGCCTCCTTGATGCGCGAGAGCATCAGGACCTCGTAGTCCATCGACAGACCG
>Ga0302326_10020658_pt1 | contig 13543 bp, 18 predicted proteins | sample Palsa_T0_3_FD_202264 | JGI IMG/M metagenome (GOLD analysis project Ga0302326, IMG submission 202264) | Peat permafrost microbial communities from Stordalen Mire near Abisko, Sweden - Palsa_T0_3 | ecosystem: Environmental > Terrestrial > Soil > Palsa > Peat permafrost | place: Sweden: Abisko... | reverse complement strand
GGGATCTCGACAACATCGCTATCCACCTGGACAGGTATCCAAATTTTGCCATCGACACGGCGGCGAGAATGGAATACCTCATGCTAATGCCACGGGAAAAGGTGAGCGCGTTTCTTATCAAGTATCAGGATCGCGTACTGTACGGCACTGATCTCGATCTGAACCCGGATGCCAACCTCCCGGATGCGTTGACCGAATGGCAGTCTAGGTACGCGCGTGACTGGAAATTCCTGGCGACCGGCGAGACCCTTACCGTGGAAGGCAAGCCGGTGCGTGGATTGAACTTGCCCCAGCCGGTCCTTCAGAAAATATTTCGCAGCAATGCCATCCGCTGGATTCAGGGCTTATGACGTAAGTACAACCGTCTGCACAATTCTCTTGTACTCCATTGGACACCATCAGTCAAGAACAATTGATGCCATTGGACACCAATGGGGTTAAGGAGACTTCAAATAGAAAGGAGAAGCGGTTTGCGGGGCGCCGAGTTGCACCGCGTCTACACTATTATAGGGCAAAGCCACCGTCGGCAAACAACTCGATTCCGGTGATGAAGCTGCTGTCGTCTGACGCCAGAAACACGACCGCTTTTGCAATCTCCTCGGGCTTACCCATCCGCCCGAATTGGAACAGTGGAAACGATGCTCTTCAATCGATCCTGTCCAGCTTGAGCCGAGCCGAGTAACCCACGTAAGCCCTCGGTATCGGTCGAACGGGGACTAATGGCATTCACTCGTATTCGACGGGCCTTGAGATCGTGGTCCAGGTGCGAGCGAAAGATCCCACAGCCGCCTTGCTCGCCGAATACACGCTGTTTGCGGACAATCCTTTGCTCCAAACCACCGATGCGTTGAGAATGATCGACGCTCCGTCGGGCAACAAGGGCAGTGCCTTTTGAACGGCAAAGAGCATTTCGATTCAGCGGGGTTCACCTAGGCGAGGGAGCATCACTCCCGCCGTTGATGCCACGGCCGTAATCAATGCGAATCCACGCTTGATCCTGGAAAGCCGAGCACAAATCGTACGGCGCATCTCAACATGAAAGTACCGGACCTGTCAGTCGACAGTCAGGGTCATCGTAGTCGATGCCGTGGTGGACGATGACGCGTCAGTTCCGACTATGGTCAAGGTGTAGGTTCCCTTCGTCGTGCTTGAAGAACTCGACGACGATGATGAACCACACAACCCGCTAGCATTAAGCCAACCGCGACCATAAAGACGGCTCCATCGAGCCTGCGCCCCGCGTGGGAACGGCATCTGAACGACCCCGCAAATAGCAGACCTGCCATGATGAGGCTAGCTTGGACTGCGCTCAAGAAGAAGGGCGGGACCTGAGTCCCCGAGGAGATCGCCGCGGCCCCAAAAAATCTGCGTTTGCCACTCGTTCGCCTTACTGAGGCAGATGCGCACGCAGAAGCGCTGGTGTAGACGCTCAAGACTGCGGTAACCGCGCTAGTGCTGGAAACAGTCGCGTCCGGAACCGAGTAGCAGCCGTTCGAAAGCGACGGGCTGCTGGAGACCGTCCATCCGATGGTGCCAGTGTAGCCGTTGGTCGGCGTGATGGTGATCGTTGAAGTACCGGAGTTTCCCTCGGAAACCGTTAAGTTGGTCGCGGCCACTGTGAATGTCCCGGTGGACGCGCCTACTGTTACCGTGAGCGTGCCGGTGGAAGCCGCGAAGGTCGAATCCCCGGAGTACGTTGCGGTGATCACGTGCGAACCCGTGGTGGCAGACGAGAAAGTGTAGGTGGCCGACCCGCTCGAAAGGGCAAGGGAAGAAGTGTCGGTCGTGCCATCAAGTAGGACCGTCAGAGTTCCGGTCGGTGTGGTGGTGACCGAGCTAGAACTGGCGGCCACCGAGATCGTGATGGCGTCACCTGCGCCAGCAGCCGGTGAAGTAGTCGCGGCCTCCAACGTCGTGAGCGAGGCGTCCAGTGACGAAGAGGTTGTCGTCGGCCACGCCGTCAGCAAGTTGTAGAAGTCAACCGAACCCAGGCCGGACGCCTCGTCGTACCCGGTTGTGGCCAAAAATTCTGACTCTCCTGCTGTCGAGCAGTAGGTTGCGCCTGCGCTGCACTCGTTTCCGCCACTGGTGATGTCGTGAAAGGCGGAGGCATACGTCGTTGAATCTGCGGCCAGTGTGTAGAGCGTGGAATTGACTACACCTTGTCCCGTTGAATTCAGCTTCTGATTGACGATTGCCAGCATGCCAGAGAAAATCGGAGCGTCAAAGCTGGTGCCCCCCGCCACGGTCAGGTAAACGTCGCTGCTATCGCGAAAGCCGTTCGAGCAGCTTCCGGTAATTCCATTCGCAGTCCGCCTCCATCTGTGATGTGGTCAGATCAGTGTCCTCGTAGCAGTCAGTCGAGCCGTCGTCTCCGGCGGCGGCGATCACACTCTGTCCTTGGGTGGCTGCCTGTTCCAAGACGGCGTTAAGCGTCGCATAGTCGCTCGATCCGAGGTCAGTCTCGCAGTCTCCATAACCAGTACTGATGATCGGCGTAATCCGAGTATCAACGGCGTAGTTGAGTGAGTCCCATACGCTGTAGTTCGAGTTGCTGCCCACATGGACAAAATAGATGGTTGCGCCGGTTGCGATCCCCCCCGAGTACTCGAGATCGAGATCCGATTCGACTTCGTCACCAGAGCTTACGGCTGCACTTCCAGAATTGGGCACCAAGACCAATGTTGGAGCCTTAATGGTGAGCCCGGCTGCGCTCTGGAAATTCTCGATGTCCGATACGGAAATCGACGACTGGCCGACGGCGGCGATAGACTGGCCGGATCCCGTATAGCCCGCGGTGTAGGCTGGGTTGATGTCATAGATAGTAGCGACGTCTTTCGGGGTGAGAAAGTGGCTGCCGGACTGGCTGGAGGTAAAGCGCGTTACGACCTTGACGTGCGGCTTGGGGCGGAAGCTCGACAGATTCGTTACGGTCTGCACCAGGGGAGAAAGTGCCATCGGAACAGCTATGTCGGTCGAGGGCGCGTAATACTTCTTAGCATCCGTATTGTAGAAGTGCAGATGTGTACCGAAGCTGGCCGCCACCTGTCCGGCCGTGCCGGAGAAGGAGACGCGATTCCTGCTGCGCGAAACGCCGTCCACCGAAAAGCCCTCTTCCTCGAGCCACGATTCCACCTTGGCGATGTCTGAAGCAGCCACACCGAACCGGGCAGCGAACTCGTCCGGGGAGAGCCACTTGTGATAAAGAGGTGAAGCTGCATTCTGCTGCGCAGCGATTAGGGCCTGCAGACCGGCTTCCTGCACGCCTGAACGGCGGAAGACGATGCTGATGCCGTGAAGCATCATTCCCGGCGGCACTTGACCGGCGTCGATCTTCGGACCCGCCATAGGCGAGCGAGTCCCCGGGATGGTCGTCCGCTGGGAATTGTCAATCTCCGTAGTAATCCGCACTGTGGGTGTCTGTGCCAGCAGCCACGTGGCGGTGAACAGAGAGAAGGCCGCTAAACAAATCAAGGCCTGACTACATTTCCGTCCAAACGCTTTGGGCAACATCTTCATAGTCTGCTTCCTTAGAGTCGACTGTCTAGAAAGGTTTTCCCCTAACCGACCCAGAACATTGGGCCCAAGAACTGGCATGAGTGCGACGATACCGGTACTCGCGTTCTTCCGAGTTTTCACGACAACCGCTCCTTAGTGATCTGTGGACGAGAACAAGCAGTTCTGCCAGCGGTCGGCTCGATCACGACTCAGAGCCTCCATACAGGAGATCATGAGATTGCACGAAGCGGAGTAAATCCTCAGCAAACGCTGTGTAAGGAGCATGTAAAAGCTCCTCCTCCGCTGGCTCTATAGAGAGGGCGTTCCCATGAACGCTTTTCTTCTGCTAATAGCTGGAAAAGAGGGAGCAGTGCCGTGGATTTGTTGGCGTGGTTCGCCGAGACAAGACAGCTCTCGTCGACGCTGTGGAGGTTGGCATGATCAAGGACAGTATGAGCACTATCTGCGTCTCTTTGACGTGATACCTGTCTTTGGGCAAACCTGTCGCCATCAGGCGGTACGCCGATGTTCTGATGGCGATCACAGAGGCTTAACACGGAGTTTGCCAAGACTTTACAACGGCCTCAGAGCATTTCAGTTACGTTCGAAGGAGCAGAAAGTGGAGGATGCGTTATGAGAGCAACGATCGAGGCGACTGAAACATGTGGAAGTTTCGCGGACGCTATCAAAGCTCAGAGGCTGCGGGTAGTCGTGGCAAATGGATCGCCGCAATATATGTCAGCCGTATTGGTCCTGCTTGAGCTTCACGAAATGATCGACCTGATCGGCCGGGCCGCTAACTTCGAAGAGGCTATCCAGTTAGTCGCGAACCATCAACCGGATATGGTTCTGATCGACCTCGAAATGCCATTGGCGAACCTGGCCATCCCGGCAATGATTCTATGCGCTCGTACGTCGGTGAAGATCGTCGGAATGTGTGCGACCGAAACCATCCCCTTGCATGCATCGGATGTCATAACAGCTGTTAACGCCCTGATCCACAGCTCACGTCTGCGGCAGGAGTTCTTGTCCGTTGTAGGCGCACTATATGACTGTGCCGCAACTCTGAACCAAATTCCCGCACAGCCGGAACGTAACCAGCTTACTGAACAACTGTGGACTGAAATGCGATTCCACAAGACTGCTTAAGCATTCGAAAGAGGAAACAATGAAACACCTACTCGCCGTTACTCTGGCCGCTGCGTCTGCGATTCCCGCACTGGCCCAGACGCCGCCCAAGCCACCCAACCCAGCGGACATGGCTAAGCATCAGGTCAAGAGATTGACCACCTTGCTGACTCTAACTTCTGCGCAACAGCAGCAAGCGACAACTATCTATACCAACGCCGCCAAGGCAGAACAGACCGTTCGAGATGGGGAGCAAGATGTACATGAAAGCCTGCGCAGCGCCATTAGGAATAATGACAGTGTGACCATCGACCAAGTCTCCAGCACCATGGCGCAGTCCATGGCGCAAGTGACCTCGATCAAATCCAAGGCAGACGCAGCTTTTTATCAGATTCTTACTCCTGAACAGCAAAGCAAGCTGTCTGACTTGGAGAGCCAGCACATGGGACCTTTGGACGGACCTGGAGGGCCGGGTGGACCTCCACCCGCAATGGGATTCCGCTGACACATGGAGGGCAGGCTCCTTGCCTGCCCACTTAATTTCCCGGCAACCCTACTCTCCCGTAACTCGCCAGAATCCCGCTGGGGCAGAGGTCGCTTGCGAAATCGGGCTCATATATCTTTGTAGCCTTCACCGCGGAATTGCGCCGGTTGTGAGACCCGGCTCCTCCGCGGAGTATTGTATACAGCATGTCGCAGGACATTTGGGGCAATGTTCTGGAGCCTCGTCGGAGCGTCAGTGGCTCGGTCAAAATGACGCACAAAGCTAAGGCTAGACGTGGCCACCGGACCACGAACCAAGCTGGGCTGGGCGACACTACAGCAACGAGGAAACGAAGACGGGGTAGACATGCCTAGAAACAAAGTGTTTAAGCAGACGCTACGAGGTTGCATCTCGCTGTGTGTACTCTGCATGGTTACAGTTTCAACGGTAGCGCAAACAGAGACTTGGCATTTGGATCCTCCACACTCCGCCGCGCAGTTTTCCGTGCGGCATATGGGAGTTTCAACGGTGCGAGGAACGTTCACGAAAGTCAGCGGCGACGTGAAGTACTCTCCTTCCGATCTCAGCAAGTCTTCTATCGACGTGGTGATTGATGCCAAGTCCGCCGACACGCGTGTTGAAATGCGTGACAACGACGTGCGCAGCGATCGCTTCCTGGATGTCGCGAAATATCCGACCATCACGTTTAAGTCAAAGCACGTTGCGGCCGCCGGCGCCGGCAAGCTGAAAGTCACCGGCGATCTTACGATACACGGCGTTACCAAAGACTTGGTTCTGGATGTCGATGGCCCTACTCCTCCTATGAAAGATCCCATGGGCAACCCGCACATGGGCGCTTCGGCGAGCGCCAAAATCAATCGGAGCGATTTTGGGATGACTGGCATGGCGGCCATGGTCGGCGACGAAGTGACCATCACCATTGATGTCGAACTCGTCCAGCGGTCGGGTCCACCACCAGCTCCTCCGTCAGGGCAAGCACCACCGCCAGGCTCACGCTAGCAGGACAGCTCGCCGGACCGCCACAAAGGCTCTCGGTGCCTGACTAACGCATCATCAAATGGCGCTTGCCGGTCTAAGCATTGCTTGCCGATATTCATCGTTTCTGGTGCAGACACGGACTCATCGGGTGAATCAACATGCTATCGAACCCTAAACGCAATGGAGAAGAATGATGCGACCCCAAAAACCCCAATCGCTAGTCGCCGGTGCCGCATTGGCTGCACTCCTTTCCGCCGCGATCGGAGTTGTTGCTCAGTCGACGCCGAGTCGGTCGTTGTTGGCGCTTTCCAAGCGTAGCCACACACTCGCCATAGTGGACCCGAATACGCTGCAGGTCACCGCCCGCGCTCCTGTCGGCCCTGATCCCCACGAGGTGATCGCGTCTTCCGACGGGAAGACGGCTTATGTCTCGATCTACGGTGGGGGCCGATACCATGCTCTTTTCGTGATCGACCTGGTTGGGCAGAAACCGCTGCCCGACATCGATACCGGAGCCTTGAATGGCCCTCACGGTCTCGCGTTTGTGGGAGGAAAGGTCTGGTTCACAGCTGAAGGCGCGAAGGCCATTGCAACCTATGATCCTGTTTCCGCCAGGATCGATTGGATCATGGGCACCGGCCAGAACCGAACGCACATGCTTTACGTCACTCCGGACGAGAAGCAGATCTACGCCACCAATGTTAGCTCCGCGACGGTCAGCATTCTGGAGAAGGTCACTCTTCCACCGATGGGACGTCCTCCGGGAATGCGCCCGCCGCAGGGTTCCCAGCCTCCACCGCTTCCGCCGGGAGGGAATCAACCGCGCATGGATTGGAATGAGACCGTCATTCTGGTTGGCAAAGGCGACGAAGGTTTTGACGTAGCGCCGGATGGGCGCGAGCTATGGACCGCAAATGCGCAAGACGGTACACTCTCGGTGGTCGACCTCGCGACACGGACCGTGACGGCCACGCTGGACGCGAAGACGTTCGGTGCAAACCGGCTGAAGTTCACTCCTGATGGAAAGCTTGTGCTGATTTCAAGTCTGGGCGATGGCGATCTAGTGATCTACGATACAGCGTCGCGCAAGGAATTCAAGCGGGTGAAAATTGGCCACGGAGCAGCGGGCTTCCTAATGGATCGGGATGGTAATCGTGCTTTCATCGCCTGTGGGCCTGACAACTCCGTCGCTGTACTGGACCTGAAGACCTTAGAGGTCACGAGCCACATCGACGTTGGGGGCGAGCCGGACGGTTTAGCTTGGGCGATCCGACCGTAACTTGTACGAAGGTCATCGAATGACACGGTGAAAGATCTCGGCAGCGATTGAAGATTCCGCCATCGACAAAAGCCTCTGGGCTTTTTCAGCGGTGGCTGAAACGGACCACAGGCGCGTATTCCGGGATCGGCGGCACGCTTCGATCATTCGGAATATCACCCTGTTTGCCGTCTGAGTTGGCTCGGGCGAAATCTACGGCACAAGGGAGGGTCCTATACCTCGCGTGCCTGCTTTCCATTTGACCTACTCAGCATCGCTGCTTGAACTTTACGGCGGGGTCCGCCCGGGGGAGAGCACATCGAGAACCCCGCCGCCGGCAGCCTCAGCATCGCCATTGAGCGCTGCCACCAGTTGCTGCCATCACCCCCTCGATGAAACCGGCAGCAACGTCACGCGAACCAACAACACCTCCACCGCTGGCTTCATCCTACGCAAGGAGTTTAGTGCGGGGTGTAAGGTGTGCGCTCATTCCTTGTAAACATTATGTAAGGACCCGCTCGACCCAAGACTCAGCCGTCCGACAGGATCAAGTCCCTTTACAACTTTCTTTCAAAGGCTTTACCACGGTGAGTTTAAGGCTGTGGTGTGATGGCAATAGTCAGGGAGGGTGCGTGTCACTCGCATGGTGGTCCGATAGGACCATTCCACCCGAGAATTCTTTTCCCAAGAATGGGCGGAGAAGAATCCGGGTGATCAGGGTCGGTGACCTGCCGCGTCATCGCAATTATGCGGAAGACCTCCTCGGATTTGATGGAGTGCTGGAGGTGGTCGCCCGGAGTCTTGATTCCGTCGGTGCTATCGAATCAATCGCGAGGCTTCCCACGCCTGAATCGGTCTTCACATTTTCATTCCCACAAATCCAACAACACCCAAATACAAAGGAGAAACAATGAAGAAAATCGCAATAGTCATTCTTGCGGTAATGTTCGGTTCTTTCGCTTTCGGTCAAGGACCTACTCCACCCAGTCCGGGCGATCAAGCCCAGAGACAGGTCAAATACCTTACAACGGTTTTGAGTTTGACCACGGCGCAACAGCAGCAAGCTAAAACGCTGTATGCCAATTCCGCAACCTCGGAACAGACGATACGCGCCAGCATGAGACAAGCACACGAGACTTTGAGTACGGCCGCGAAGAACAATGATTCAGCTGGCATCGACGAAGCATCGAACACAATCGGCCAGCTCACCACGCAACTAGAGTCGATACACGCCAAGAACGACGCTGCCCTGTATCAGATTCTTACCCCAGAACAACAGACCAAATTGTCGGACCTTCAAAGTCAACGTGTCGGTCCCTCTTCATTGGGGGGACCGGGTCCGGGTAATGGAGTCCAGTAAATCCTCAAGACGAGTGCTCTTCGTATGCACTTTAGGATTTCTTTGAGCCATTTCGCCTCCGGAACCGGAGGTCGACGGTTGACAAACATTTCGGCGGAGCCAATAGAACAGCTCCGCCGATACGGCGCCTTCCGCAAGAGCTGTGGATCGCTGCCCCTCAGTGCAGCTAGACCGCGCTCTTGCATCTGGGACAGACTCGCTGTCACGGCCGCATCTTCAAATATGAGCCTTCCCGTTCAATCCCTGGGTAAGCTGTTTGTTAGCGCCGTGTAAAAAGTTTGCAGAGATAGGATTCCATCATCGACTGTTCTTCGCCGCGCCGAGGCGTACCTTGCGAAAATAATTCCGCACCGCGCCATTCTGCCTCCCCAGTGTCTCAAAAGCATTAGAGGTTGTGTGCGGTTGCCGATTTTCATATGCACTAACGACACTTGACCTCATCCTGCTTCGAAGATAGGCTCTATCGAACTTGTTCTTGAACCGCTTGCAGCTAATTCCTTCCTCGGGATCCCCTCAGACCCAAGGTCAATTGCTGTTCGCATGACGGACAAAACGGTAGTTATGACCGTTGCGACGTGTGCGTCCCGCTATAACTTGGCGCCGCCAATCGTCTCCTGTACACCGGCTAACGCCGGAGTTAGTCACCACACTGAGGAGATGACAAATGAACTGTACCGAAACGAATGCATTCGTGTGTCCCGCCGATGAACACAAGGAAGTTACAAGAGAAATCTGGGCTCCTTATTATTTTCAACGTTTTCTAAGCCAACGACTAATCTTCGGGCTGGGGTCAATCCTAACTTTGGCAATGCTAGTTCCCGCGGAGATGGCATTTTCCCAAACTGACCCCGGAGTTCAGAGCGGCAACCGCGGCACCGGGAACGCCCTGCCTTCCGTGTTGCAGAACGACAACCAAGGCATCTTGGATTTTTTCATTGACGGCCTCAAGCGGTTCCAAGCCACAGAGTCAGTTTCCAGCAGCCCCAATGGCAACAATGGTTTAGGGCCGCGCTTCAACGCGAATCAATGCAGTACATGTCACGCACAGCCTAGTGTCGGAGGGAGCGGCGCCGCCATGAATCCTCAGTACCAGTTCATCAGCAACGGTGTCGCACCTGGCGATACTTTGCCTCCCTTCATTACGGCTAACGGACCAACCCTGGTAATCCGCTTCCCGTTCTTTTTCAATAGCAACGGAAGCGTCAACACCAACTCTCCCAATGGCGGGGTGGAAGACGTATTCACCGTTACAGGCCGTCCTGATGCCGGCAGTTGCAATTTGCCACAACCTAATTTCAGTCAGGCGCTGGCGGCGAATAACATTATTTTCCGGATTCCTACGCCGACTTTTGGCGCAGGTCTGATCGAGAACTTGGATGATTCAACGCTGCTCAAAAATCAACTGGCCAATAACAACAACCGCCTTGGCATTTCCGGTTCTTTCAATTACAACGGCAACGATGGAACTATTACGCGCTTCGGGTGGAAGGCGCAAAATAAGTCGCTGCATATTTTTGCCGGTGAGGCTTATAACGTAGAGATGGGCATCAGCAACGAGTTGTTCCCCCAAGAGAGGCCATCTCCGGGCGAAGACCAGCATGGCACGGGGCTACAGGCGAACTGCCTGAACCTCTCCGGGATGGGATATCCGGAGGACAGATCCAATCCGGCCGCAACACCAAACTCAGCCGTTCTGGATGACGTCTCTGCATTTGCTAACTTCATGCGGTTCCTTGCGCCGCCAGCGCCCGGAGCCGTCATGCTGAACGAACAGCAGGTTCCAGCCGGGACGATCGCATCGGGCAATGCTCTGTTTAAGTCTATCGGCTGCGCTGCCTGCCATAACCCAACCTTGGGCAGAACTCAGGTGTCGAATTTCACTGGATCGTTGAGCAATGCGCCAGTGAATGCCTACTCTGATATCGAGATCCACCACATGGGCGTGGGCCTAGCGGACAATATCTCGCAAGGCGCTGCGGACGGCGATCAGTTCCGAACAGCTCCGTTGTGGGGTTTGGGACAGCGGGTCTTCTTCATGCACGACGGTCGCACCACCGACCTGATGACTGCAATTAAGGCCCATGCCAGCCACGGCAGCGAAGCTAACTTCGTGGAGCAACAATTCTTCAACCTCACGGCCGGTCAACAGCAAGAGATATTGGATTTCTTGCGCTCACTGTAATCACCCTGAGTCAATTCCGGCGAGATGGAACAGGTCTCGCCGGTTGTTCTCACCGGCAAATGTGAAGGCGGAGCTAGGCCGCCGAACTATTGCACGCCAGTCGGCAGGATTCGTGGGGACGACAATGTGCTATCGATTTCTCTTCTCCTTGCTTCTTCTCGAGTTATGCTCGCCCGCTTGGAGCCAGGATGTCAGAACACAGAATGCGCCCAAAAACGGCTGCGAAGGTTGCGCCACCGTTAAGCCGACTACGAAGGTGCCGGCTGGAGTGATCCTGGTGAAAAGCGCCTCATCCAGCGCGAGCGATTCTGTCACGCCCGTACCGGAAACTGGCGAGCTCACTGATCATACCTTCGCCAACCCATATTTCGGACTGGCCTACCGTTTGCCGCCGGATTGGACCAAGAATTATGACGGCCCACCTCCGTCGGACAGCGGTCGTTACGTCCTCCTGCAACTCAGTCCGGCGGACACATTCAAAGGTTCTGTGCGGGGCAGTATCTTGATCACCGCTCAAGACATGTTCTTCACCCCGCTGCCAGCAGCAAATGCCCTGGAACTCATCAAGTATTCCGAAAAGCACTTGCAGGCTGACTACAAAGTGGAGGTGGCTCCCAGAGAGATCAAGATCGCCGGCCGCTCCTTCGCCGTCTTCGAGTATTGGTCTCCAGTAGCAGGTCTGCATTGGTATGATCTGGCGATCCAAATCCGCTGCCACACACTGGAAGTCGTGCTAGCCAGCCGTGATCAGAAACTGCTGGAGAGTTTGATCCTCGACATGGACAAGATGCGATTGCCTGCCGAGGCCAGTCCGACAGGGACTACAGGTGGGGGCAATGTTCCTGTGTGTATCAAGGATTACGTAAACGACGGAAACGTAATTGCGCGAGTTGATCCGATTTTCACGGAGCACAGATTCAACCCTGTTCCTGTCCGAATCATCATTGATACAGAAGGCAGGGTAAAACACGTTCACTTTCTGAGCGCATTCCCCGATCAAGCAAAAGCCGTCACCGACGCTTTGGGGCGATGGAGGTTCAAGCCGTACCTCCGCGACGCGAGACCGGTCGAGGTCGAAACCGGTGTAATGTTCGGGCGTGCGCCTTATCCGAAGACATCCCCGGCGGAGAACTCGACGACGGAATGATATCGACGATTTAGGACGTCTTTTGATTTGCGAATTCCATCTTGCAGTTCGGTTTTGGCCAGACCGGCTTGTGACTTACAGCCGCAACAAGGGAAGCCGATGAGGGCTTCCGCGACAAGTAGTCTTCGTTGGAGAACTTGCAGGAGAAATGGAAGATGACCCATTCAGACACCAGGCTTGCGTTCGATCTCGGTCAACAAAACTGGTTTATTTGCATTTTGGGATTTGTGCACTATCGAGTGAGACCTGACAAGGCGAACCTCAAAGCCAAGTGTCCCCTGTGTTCCTGGACGTTCGAGCATGAGGACGCGGGGATTCTCTCGGAAAAAGAAGAAGACCACTTAATACTCAAGCACCTTCGACAAACCGAGACGATTCCCCTGTGAGTCGCGCAAGTGCAAAGATTGGGCACTTCGACTCGGACGATGAGGAATATACTCAAGTGGACGGATATTCCGAATTTTCGAAAATCAACTTCCTTTTCTGTTCCTCAATCCAAGCTTCGATCCGTTCTCGAATATGTTCATCGGTACATTCTCGGCGAGCTTTTTCAAACCTCTCAATCTCAGCCCTGATGATCGCCACATCTCCCCGCGAAAGCATTAGAAGCCCCTGTCGTCTACTACTGAATCACGCCCGCCATTTCTTCCCCCCAAAATGAAGCTCGCCAGACGTCTCAAAATGAAAGAAGCCTGGCACTACTCAACGTGCTTCCGAGATATCTGGAAAGAGTTCAGATGGCTGGCCGGCGTTGCGGGAGAGCCTGGCTAGTGCCCGGTACAATTCTCCGGCCGCTCGACCCCAGTTCATTTCCGTCTCTACCCATCTCCTGCCATTCTTTCCCAGCCTATCTGCCAGGCCTGGCTCATGCAGGAGTCTGAGAACTGCGTCAGAAACGGCGTTCGGGTCGCGCGAATCAACCAGCAAACCGCTCACCTCGTCTTGTACGGCGTCCGGCATTCCCCCGGAGCGGCCTGCGATCACCGGCTTTCCGCAAGCCGATGCTTCTAACAGCGCCAACCCGAAGCCCTCAGTGAGAACACCGCGACAGTTGCGATCTTGACGACTGCTCATGACGAACACATCGCAGGCGTTATAAAGAAGAGGCAACTCCGCATCCGGGACACATCCTGCAAAGATCACTTTGTCACGAACACCACACTTGCGACTCACCGAATCAAGATAGCCAAGATCGTCTCCTCCTCCCACGATCACGTAAACAAGGTCGGGGATAGATTTGAGGATCCTGGGAAGAGCGCGAATCACGACGTCGTGACCTTTGTAGCGGTTAGCTTTGACGATTCGAGCAACCGTGAGCAAGGTGGGTCGCCCCCCTACGCCCAGCCGCTCCGCTAATTCCGCACAGTCTAGGCGCGGCTGAAAGCGGTCAGGATCGGTTCCGGCACGTAATGGTGAGCTCACCATTACGTGCCTTATGGGGAGTTTTTTCTAATGGGGAGTGGAGCACGAGAATTTGTGCAGGGTGG